>Ga0070741_10016200_pt1 | contig 12483 bp, 10 predicted proteins | sample Coa_R1_4_FD_66440 | JGI IMG/M metagenome (GOLD analysis project Ga0070741, IMG submission 66440) | Surface soil microbial communities from Centralia Pennsylvania, which are recovering from an underground coalmine fire - Coalmine... | ecosystem: Environmental > Terrestrial > Soil > Unclassified ...
CGTTTTCCCGCCCGTCGGCTTCATTCCGGGAAAAAGGTTCGATTCCCTCGCGGAGGCGCAAACTACGGAAGACCGATTTTCGAAAGGATGGCGCTGAGCTGCTGGCATTCCACGTCGGTTAGATGCCGGGTGAAGTGCTCGACAATGCCCTGACGGTAGATCGGCCAAGCCCTGACCAACGCTCGTCGGCCTTGCGCCGTCACCTCGACCTCCAGACCGCGCAGATCCCCCGGGCACGATTTTTTTTCCACCAGACCGGCCTTGGCCAGGGCATCCACGCAGCGAGAGAGTGCGCTTCGCGACAAAACCACGTTTTCCTGGAGGTCACGAAATCGTAAGCGGCCTGCTTCGGACTTCTTTAGCGTCCAAAGAACATCGTACCAAGTGAGCGAAATTTTTCCGGCCCGAAGCAGACGCCGCTCAATTGCCTCGGTCGCCCGATCATGGGCGTTCAACAAGGCCTTCCACGCCCGGAGCCCTTCGTCGGTCAGATTACTTGGCACGAAGTTTGTCTATTTGCGCTTGCAACAAAAGCAAGAGGTAGTTTGTTGCATTTGCAACAAAATCACCACCTCCTTCAAAACGATGAATTTATTTCGCCCCAACACTCCCATGAAGCCACCCTCTTCAGCCCCGCTCCGTTCCATCCTCTTCGGCGGTCTTGCCGCGGGGATTCTGGATGCCATCGACGCCTTGATCGCATTCAAGTGGGTGCTCGGTTTCGATCCAATCCCCATTTACCAATTCGTCGCGAGCGGCATACTCGGCCCAAAGGCGTTTCAGGGCGGTCTCGCGACGGCCGGCCTCGGCTTAGCCATCCACTTCCTGATCGCGTTCACGGCTGCGGCCGTGTTCACTTATGCATATCGCAGGTGGCATGGAATACGGCGCCACGCTGTCGTGAGCGGCCTGGTTTTTGGCGTCTGCGTCTATGCATTCATGAATTATGTCGTAATTCCACTGTCCGCCATTCCCAGTTCGCCGTTTTCTCTACCGCTATTCCTCAATGGCATCATCGGCCACGCGCTTTTTGTCGGGCTGCCGATTGCCTTATTTTCCGCCTCTATCAAGCCACAGCCTCCCGCCTTCTCCGCGTGAGGCCGGCCGCGCCCATTGGCAACCTAACTTCGATCGATGCTTAGGTCTCCTCTTGGCAAAGACTGAAATGGTGCTCAGGAAGGGACTCGAACCCTTACGCCTTACGGCACACGCCCCTCAAACGTGTGTGTCTACCAATTCCACCACCTGAGCGTTTCCAGAGGAAGGGGCACTAAGAGCCATCGTCCGCGGCTTGTCCAGCCCGGAAGTGATCCGGCGAAAAAAGGGCTTGTGAAGGCCAGCCGCCGGCCAAATCTCGTACCCCCGGCCATGACGCCTCTCGATGACATTCTCCGCGCCCTGCTCACCTCCTACGAGACGGACGGAGGCATCAATCACCTCGATGGGACCAACCTTCCCTCCCAGGATTCCATCAAGCAGCTGGCGGTGGATTGCATGCATCTGCTCTTTCCGGGCTATTTCGACGAACGCGGTCTGACGAAAAAGGAGGTGCCCGGACATGTCGGGCGGCTGCTCCGACGTTTCGAGACCCGCCTCGCCTCGGAGACGGAAAAAAGCCTGCGCTTCGCCTGCCTCGCCAATCCCGAGCGCCGGGCCCGCGAGCTGACCGACACCGCCCTCGCCCGTTTCCCCGAACTGCGCAAACTCATTCAGACCGACGTGGCCGCCGCCTTTAGCGGCGATCCGGCGGCGCGCAGCGTCGAGGAGATCATCGTCGCCTACCCCTGCGTGCTGGTGATCTCGCTCCAGCGCTTCGCCCACGTGCTCTACCAGCTCGGGGTGCCGCTGGTCCCGCGCATGCTCACCGAATTTGCCCACGAACGCACCGGCTGCGACATCCACCCCGGAGCGGAAATCGGCTCGCATTTTTTCATCGATCACTGCACCGGCGTGGTCATCGGCGAAACCGCCCATCTCGGCCACCACGTCAAGCTCTACCAAGGCGTCACCCTTGGGGCGAAATCCTTCGAACTCGATCCGGAGGGCAACCCGATCAAGGGCGTGAAGCGGCATCCTGACATCGAAGACCATGTGACGATCTACGCCCACGCCACCATTCTCGGCGGCGACACCCGCGTCGGCGCGCACTCCGTTGTCGGCTCCAGCGTCTGGCTCCTCCAGAGCGTGCCACCGCATAGTGTGGTTTATTTCAAGGGCGAAAATCTCGTCATCCGCACCCGGCAAAAAGACGAAAGCGTGGTCGAGACGAGCAAGCCGAAGGATTTTGGCGACTGGGAAATCTGAGCGTTGGCCCCGGTCGCGGCGCGCGGTTCAGTTGCGCCGCTGCCCGTCGGCCAGCGCCCGCGCGAGGTCGCGGGCAAAAAACGGTCCGCGGTAAATCATGCCGGTGTAGATCTGGACCAGGGTGGCGCCGGCATCGAGTTTCTCCCCTGCCGTCGAGGCGTCGCTGATTCCGCCCACCCCGATGATGGGCAGCCGTCCCCCCATGGCCAGGGCGATGTAACGGATGATTTGGGTCGAGCGCTGGTTGAGCGGCCGCCCGCTCAGCCCGCCCGCCTCCTCGACGCGGGAAAACGCCCCCGGCCGCTCCAACGTGGTGTTGGTGGCGATGATGCCGTCGAGGCCGTACTCGGCAATGGTCTCGAGCACGGCGTCGATCTCCTGAAAGGAGAGATCCGGCGCGATCTTGAGCAGCAGCGGTTTTTTCGCCCGCCCGGGCTGCGCGGCGCGGGCGCGATTGGCGGCGGTCAGCGCCGCGAGCAGCTCGCGCAGGCGCTCCTCATCCTGCAGTTTGCGCAGATCGGGGGTGTTGGGGCTGCTGACATTGATCGCGAGGTAGTCCGCGTGATCGGCGAGGAGCGCAAAACTCCCCAGATAGTCAGCCACCGCCTGGTCGAGCGGCGCGGCTTTGGACTTGCCCAGGTTGATCCCCACCGGAATCCGCCGCCGCCCCGGCCCGGGTTGCCGCGCCAGATGCGCGGCGATCTTCTCCGCGCCGTGATTGTTGAAACCCATGCGGTTGATGACCGCCTCCTCCGGCGGATAGCGAAACAGCCGCGGCCGCGGATTGCCGGGCTGCTCGAGCCGGGTGACAGTGCCGATTTCGACATGGCCGAAACCGAGCGCCGCCGCCGCCGGCCAGGCCACCGCGTCCTTGTCGAAGCCCGCCGCCAGGCCGACGGCGTTGGGAAACTTCAGCCCGAACGCCTCGATCGGACGGGTGCGGCCCGGCGGCAGCTGGACGAAATATTCCATCGCGCGGCAGAGCGGCGAAACCGCCCCCAGCACCCGCAGCGCCTTGACACTCAGCTCGTGCGCCATTTCCGGATCGAAGCGGAAAAACAGGGGGCGGAAAAAATTTTCATAGAGCGAGCCCATCCCGCGAAAGTGCGCGCCGCACCGGAAAAATGCAAGTACCCTGCACCGGCGGTCTTGCCCCAACATCCCCTGATCCGGCCATCGGGAAAAAATTGGGTGTTTTTTCTGCTTGTTTTTTCAAAACCACTTTGCACGCTGCGCTCAAATTTCCGGTCCGGCGACCGGCGGAGGCGGCTGTGGAAGGTCGACAAAAATTTACCTTTCCCGGTTTGACTCGCGCAAGCGGCGGCCCTTTTTCCTCTCCCTATCTCCTATGGCCAAATCTACCACCACCCTTGAATGGTGCATCGTGCGCCTCGGCGAAGACCAGAACTGGTGGGTCGACGAAGTCAGCGACCCCGTGCGCTGGGACGTCGACGGCCTCAGCATCATCGACCCGCGCCAGGTTTCCCATCTCATCGACCTGGTTGAGCCGCTGCGCGATTATGGGTTCGATCAAGACATCTTCGAGGCCGCCTTCATTCCCTTTCGCATTGAAAAGGACCAGGGCCAGGGGCGGGTGCGTCTCAAGCGGGTCAAGGAATCGTTCTTCGAATCGGACGAGAAGCTTTTCGCCCTCCCCGACCACCTCGACGAGGAAAACGGTCCTTACGCCGACCTGCTCGACCACATCACCCGCTGCCGCGTGAAGATGCTCAACGAGATCTTCGATTTCGAGTCCAAGCTCACGGTGGACGAGGTGGAGGACCAGCTGCGCGAGGACCAGAACACCAATTTTATCGAAGGCAAGGCGGTCCACGCCTTCGAGGAGCTCACCGACATTCTCGACTTCGTGCCCGAAGGCTGGGACACCGATGAGGAACATCCGGAAAAGTCCGTCGAGGACGAGGAGGATGCGGATTTGCCGGAACTCGACGAGGAGGAGGAGGAGAAACTCAAGAACGACGCCTCCCTTAAGTGGGACGAGGATGAGGAGAAGGAGGAAGAAGACGAGGAACCCGGCGCCGCGGGCAAAAAAGGCGAGGATGACGAGGACGCTGAAGAAGAGGAAGCCGATGCCGGCGAGGACGACGACCAGCCGCGCCGCCGTTCGCGCGGCAAACGGTAGTATTGCCTTCCCCCGCGCTTTGCCTCCAGCTCGGCGCATGGCCCAGACGTTCCGCCCGCGCGCGCTTTTTCTTTCCTTCCTGGCCGCCGGCGCGCTGTTGCTCTCCGGTTGCGCCACCACCGCCGACACCGGCACGAATCCGCGCATTCCCGCGACTGCTTCCGCCGCCGTCCTGCGCCCCGCCGACAGCCTGACGATTGCCCTGCAGGGCGTGCCGGACGCCAGCAACAACAACGTGCAGATCAACGAGCAGGGCTTTGTCTCCCTGCCCTACATCGGCAACATTGCCGCCGCCGGCCTCACCACCGCCCAGCTTTCGCAAAGCATCCGGGAGACCTACCTCGCCAAAAAAATCTACACCATGGTCGAGGTCTCCGTCGCGGTCACCGAGCGCTACGTGTATGTCGGCGGCGAGGTCATGCGGCCCGGCCGCATCGAATGGACGCCGGACCTCACCGTGGCCAAGGCCATCGAGGCCGCCGGCGGCTTCAGCCTCTACGCCAAGCAGACCCGGATCACCCTCGTCCGCGAAGGCGCCGCCTACGGCATCAATGTCGTCCTCGCGCAAAAAAATCCCGGCGAGGACCCGCCGCTCATGCCCGGCGATTCGCTCCAGGTGCCGCGCTCGCCGTTCTAAGCCTTGAGCTATCGCCTGAGGGCGATCGCCATTTCCTTGGCGAAGTAGGTCAGGATGATGCCGGCGCCCGCCCGCTTGATCGCCAGCAGCGATTCGTGCCGGCAGGCCGCCAGGTCGAGCCAGCCCCGCTCCGCCGCGGCATGAATCTGCGCATATTCGCCGGAAACCTGGTAGGCCGCGACCGGCTTGCGGGTGCGCCCGCGGACTTCGCGGATGATGTCGAGATACGGACCGGCCGGCTTCACCATCACAATGTCCGCGCCCTCGGCGTCGTCGAGCGCGACCTCGGTGAACGCCTCGCGGCGGTTGGCCGGATTGAGCTGGTAGGTGCGCTTGTCCAGCGCGTGCGTGCCCGCCGCCTTCGCACTGCCCACCGCATCGCGGAACGGCCCGTAATAAGCCGACGCGAACTTCGCCGAATAAGCCAGGATGCCGGTGTCGGGGCAGCCCGCGGCGTTCAGCGCCCGGCGGATCGCCCCCACCCGGCCGTCCATCATGTCGCTTGGGGCGACGAAATCCACGCCGGTGCGCGCATGCCGCACGGCCATTTTGACCAGAATCTCCACCGTGCGGTCGTTGTCCACGTCGCGTCCGTCGGCCGTAAGCACACCGTCATGCCCGTGGCTGGTGTAGGGATCGAGTGCGATGTCAGTCATGACCACAAGTTCCGGCAACGCTTTTTTGACCGCGCGCACCGCGCGCAGCACCAATGCGTCCTCCCGCAGCGCCGCGCTGCCTTCGGAATCCTTCAGCCGTGGGTCGATTTTCGGAAAGAGCGCCACCGCCCGCACGCCAAGCTTGAGCAGCGAGCGGCATTCCTTCACCAGATCGGCGACATTCAGCCGGAAGACGCCCGGCATCGAATCGATCTTTTCCGGCCGGCCCTTGCCATCGACCACGAACAGCGGCGCAATGAAGTCCTCCGGACGCAGCACCGTCTCCTCCACCAGCGCACGGATGCCGGCGGTGCGGCGCAGCCGCCGCGGCCGGTGCAGCAAATCGAGCTTGAAGTTTTCAGCCATAGTCACGTTGGAATAGGAGCTTAAACCGCACATTCCCGCCAATTTCACGCTAATTTTGTCTCACGCAAAGACGCCAAGGCACTAAGAATCAAAATATAGTGCTTTGCGCCACAGCGCCTTTGCGTGAAATATTTGAATTTTCCCAATTCATGCCCATCCGACTTTTTGACTCGCTCACGCGGGAGATTCGCGAACTCAAGCCCTCCCACCCCGATGGCGTCTTTCGCTTCTATAATTGCGGGCCGACGGTCTATGCGCCCGCCCACATCGGCAATTTTCGCACCTTCGTCATCAACGACGTCCTCCGCCGCCTGCTCGAGCTCGAATTCGGGCCAGATAAGGTAAAACACGTCCGCAACCTCACCGACGTCGACGACCGCACCATCGCGCAGGCGAAAAAGGAAAACCGCCCGCTGGCCGAGATCACCCAAAAATGGACGGACAAATTCCACGCCGATTGCGACGCGCTCAACTGCCTGCGGCCGCATGTCGAGCCCACCGCCACCGGCCACATCCGCGAGCAGGTCGACATGATCGAATGCCTGATGCGGAATGGAAACGCCTATCGCGCGCCCGACGGCTCGGTCTATTTCAAGATCGGCTCATTTCCCGGCTACGGCGCGCTTTCGCGCATCAAGGAACGCGAGCTCAAGGTCACGGACAGCGCTTTCGATTCCGATCACAAGAACAGCGTCGGTGATTTTGCGCTCTGGAAAGCCTATAAACCGGAAGAAGACGGCAACGTGAAATGGCCCGGGCCCGATGATGCCGCGCCCGGCCGGCCCGGCTGGCACATCGAGTGCAGCGCCATGATCAAAAAACATCTCGGCGAGACCATCGACCTGCACACCGGCGGCGTGGACCTGCTCTTTCCCCACCACGAAAACGAAATCGCCCAGAGCGAGTGCTGCAACGGCCGGAAATTTTCACGCCATTGGTACCATAGCGAACATCTGCTCGTCGACGGTACGACGATGAGCAAGAGCAAGGGAAATTACTACACACTCGGCGATCTCGTCGAAAAGGGCTATTCGCCGATGGCCGTGCGCTACGCGCTGCTCATGGGCCATCCGCGCAAACAGCTTAACTTCACACTCGATTCGCTGCACGCAGCTAAACAAGCACTCGGTTCCATTGAGTGGTTCAGAAACGGACTTGATGCTTTAACAGAAGGAGTGAAAGCAACTACTTCATCCGATCTTTTTAGTGGTGTGCGGGCAGCCCTATCCGATGATCTTAATTTGCCGGAAGCTTTGGGCGAATTACATTCGGCACTTACGGTTGGACGTGGAGGTTTAACGCTAGCCGATGCCACGGCACATTTAACTGCCCTTGACGAAATACTTCGTGTGTTGGGTTTGGCATTTAAACCCATTGTTCCTTGGACGATTCCCAATAGCATTACCGCCCTCGCTGAAAAACGCTGGGCGGCCAAGCAGGCCAAGGATTTCGCCACGGCCGATGCGCTGCGCAAGGAGCTGGCCGCCGCCGGCTGGTCGATGCTCGATGGCAAAGAGGGTTACAAACTCGAGCCGTTGAAAAAATAATCTGCTTCACTTCTGGCTCCTGTCTCCTGAATCCTGTCCCCCTCATGTCCATGACCCCGCTCGAAGAACTCCGCCACTCGTGCTCGCACGTGCTCGCGACCGCGTTGCTGCGCATTTTCCCCGATGCCAAGCTCGACATCGGCCCGCCGACGGACACCGGATTTTATTACGACATCGACCTCGATCACAAGCTGACGGCCGAGGACCTGGTGAAAATCGAGGCGGAGATGAAAAAAGTCGCGGACGAGAACCAGCCGTTCCTGCGCAAGGAAGTTTCGCGCGAGGAAGCCGCCGAAATCATCAAGAAAATCGGCCAGGAGCGCTACAAGCTCGGCCGCCTTGCCGACATTCCCGAGGGCGAAAAAATCTCGTTCTACCAGAACGGCGAGTTCATCGACCTGTGCGCCGGCACGCATGTGCGCTACACCAGCAAACTGAAGGCGTTCAAGCTGCTCTCCATCGCCGGCGCCTACCACCGCGGCGACGAGCACAACAAGCAACTCCAGCGCATCTATGGCACTGCGTTTCCCTCCAAGGAGGAGCTGGCGCAATACCTCGATCAGCTCGAGCAGGCCAAGCTGCGCGACCACCGCAAGCTCGGGCGCGATTTGAAGCTGTTCGTGATCGACGAGGACGTTGGCCCCGGCCTGGTGCTCTGGACGCCGAACGGCGCGATCATCCGCCAGGAACTGCAGAATTTCATCAGCGACGAGCTGCGGAAGCAGGGCTATTCGCAGGTTTTCACCCCGCACATCGGCAAGCTCGCGCTCTACAAGACCTCCGGCCATTTCCCCTACTATAAGGACGCACAGTTCTCCCCCATCGTGGAAAACGACCAGCTGGCACGGATCGCGACCGAGGGTTGTTCCTGCGCGGAGATGACGGCGCGGCTCGACGCGGTCTCGGCCAAGTTCGCCGAGGAAATCAACCGCCGCGCCGGCAAGGAAGTCATCACCAAGGACCGGGTGAAGCCCGACGAGCTGCTGCTCGACGGCTTCCTGCTCAAGCCGATGAACTGCCCGCACCACATCAAGATTTTCGCCTCGCAGCCGCGCAGCTACCGCGACCTGCCGGTGCGGCTGGCGGAGTTCGGCACGGTTTACCGCTGGGAGCAGAGCGGCGAGCTCAACGGCATGACCCGCGTGCGCGGCTTCACCCAGGACGACGCCCATCTTTTCTGCACCGAGGAGCAGGTCGCGTCGGAGGTGCTCGGCTGCCTTTCGCTCGTCAAGGTCGTGCTGACCACGCTGGGCATGAGCGACTATCGCGTTCGCGTCGGCCTGCGCGATCCCGATTCAAACAAGTACACCGGCGAGGCGGCCAACTGGGACAAGGCGGAGGCGGCCTGCCGCGCCGCGGCCAAGACGCTGGGCGTGCCATTCACCGAGGAGCCGGGCGAGGCGGCGTTCTACGGACCGAAGATCGATTTCGTGGTCAAGGACGTGATCGGCCGGGAATGGCAGCTCGGCACCGTGCAGGTGGATTACAACCTGCCCATCCGCTTCGATCTCAGTTATGTCGGCGCGGACAATGCCGCGCACCGTCCGGTGATGATCCATCGCGCGCCCTTCGGCTCGATGGAGCGGTTCTGTGGCGTGCTGATCGAGCATTTCGCCGGCGATTTCCCGGCCTGGCTGGCGCCCGAACAGGTCCGGCTCCTGCCCATCAGCGACAAGGTCGGCGACTACGGCCACAAACTCCTCGGCGAGCTCAAGGCCGCCGGCGTGCGCGTCACGCTCGATGAGCACAGCGACAAGCTGGGGGCGAAGATCCGCCGGGCCGAGCTGGACAAGGTGCCCTATGCGCTCGTGCTCGGCGCCAAGGAGGCCGAGGCCCAGGCGGTCAGCGTGCGGAGCCGGGCCCGCGGCGATGAAGGCGTGGTGCCGTTCGCGGCGTTTTTGGAAAAGCTGAAAACCGAGATCGCGACGCGGGCGCTCCCGGACAAAAAGATAGCCCACCCCAAATGAGATTCTGTGTTCTGCGGCCGGTTCTTTTTTCATGGGCGTTGATTTTCGCCTCGGCCCACGGAGCGGTATCGTCCCTGACCGACAGCGATTATGCCGCATTCGGCCAGCAGCTCGCCGTATGGCTTTCTACGCATGACATGGCATCGATCAGAGCGTCATTCGACAACTTCGCGCTGGCCGATCGGGTGATGCAGGGAATGGAGCTATCGCAAAGCGACGCCATTGAGCTTCGGAATACCATGCTGCATGGCGACCTGCTGCGAAACTTCGCCACCATTCATCGGGCGCATTTTCTGCGCGTTGTCCAGCGCCAAGGCGGGGGTCGCGCCCTCTTGCGGGTGCATTTTGCGAGGGGAATTGATTATCTCGAATTTATTTGCGTGCGCCAGCCCAATGGAAAGCCGATGTGGGTTGATTTGTATACTTATTCCGCCGGCGACACGCTCTCGAGCGTGATGCGCGCCGCCTGCTTGCCCATCATCGCCGAAGGTAACAAAAATATACTGGAACGGCTGAGCGGCGAAGAAAGCAGTTACGTCAAGCACTTGTCGGAGATCAACCGCGTCGCGCCCTTATACCAGGCAAACAAATTCGCCGAGGCGGCGGCCGTGCTCAAGCAGTTGCCGCCGGATCTGCAGACCAACCGCACGGTGCTAATGGCCCGCCTGCGGGTCATGAAGAAAGTCGACGATGCCGAATATCTAAAGGTCATTGAAGACTGGGAAAGGGCTTATCCTAACGATCCAGCGCTGGCAATGATCGCCATCGACGCCGACATCCTGCGAAAGGATTTTTCCGGCGCACTCCGCGCGGTCGATACCCTCGACCGGCTGGTGGGCGGTGACCCCTACCAAGACGGCGTACGGGCGACTATTTATTTGGCGGAAAAAAATTACCCGGCCGCAAAACTGGCCGCGGCCAAAGCGCTTCGGGCCGATCCCACCTTGACCCTACCTTACGATGTTCTGCTGGATACATCCCTGGCGGAAGAGAATTACAACGATACGGTTAAAATCCTGGAAGATTTTGCGCATATTTTTCCCGCGGCGGACATGGCGACCGCGATCGGCAAGAGCCCGGAGTACGCGAAGTTCCGTCTCTCCTCCCAGTACGCTGAATGGATTAAACGCCGCTCACCCGCCGGCCGCGGCGCCGAAAACAAACAGCCGCAGCCCGTTCTCTCCGGCCCGCCAGCCACGCCGGATAAGTAGCGCTGCCCGGCCAAGCAACGGAAGCTCAAGCGCAACTCCGCCTCAGATCGCAGCCTCGCCGCGCTCGTCCGTGCGGATGCGCACCGCTTCCTCGATCGGCAGGACAAAGATCTTGCCGTCGCCGATTTTTTCCGTGCGGGCGGCCTTGACGACCGTGTCGATGGTTTTGCCCACCATTTCATCCGTCACGGCGATCTCGATTTTCACCTTGGGCAGAAAATCCACGGTGTATTCGCTGCCGCGATAGATTTCGGTGTGGCCTTTCTGCCGGCCGAAGCCCTTCACTTCGGTGACGGTCATGCCTTCGATGCCGATCTCGGACAAGGCGGTCTTCACCTCGTCGAGCTTGAATGGTTTGATGATGGCGATGATGAGTTTCATGGGATGTTGGTTTTGCTGGATTAGATTTCGACGTAGCCTTCCTCACCGTGCTCGTTGATGTCGAGGCCCTGGCGCTCGACGTCGGGTGCGGCGCGCAGGCCGATGGTGGCCTTGACCAGGTAGCCGAGAATCACGGTGCCGACAATGGCGAGGACGAGGGTGATGCCGATGGCCTTGAGCTGCTCGAACCAGAGCATGCCGCGATGAATGTAAGCATCGACGTTGGCGGCGAGATTGGGGTTGACCGCGCCGGGATTGACGCTGCCGTCGCCGAGCTTGGCCGGCACGGCGAAAACTCCGGTGAGAAGGGCGCCGAGGGTGCCGCCGACGGCATGGACGCCGAAGGTGTCGAGCGCGTCGTCATAGCCGAACTTGGCCTTGATCTTGGTGACGAAAATGTACGGCACGATGGCGGCGAGGATGCCGATGATGACGGCGCCGGTCGGGCTGACGAAGCCGCAGGCGGGGGTGATGACGACAAGGCCGGCGACCGCGCCGGAGCAGAAGCCGAGGATGGAGGCGTGCTGGCGGAAGATCAGCTCGATCAGGCCCCAGGTGAAGGCGCCGACCGCGGTGGCGAGGGTGGTGGTGGTGAAGGCGTTGGCCGCGACCACATCGGAGCCGACGGCCGAGCCGGCGTTAAAGCCATACCAGCCGACCCAGAGCATGCCGGTGCCGACCATGCAGAGCACCATGCTGTGCGGCGCCATTTTCTCCTTGCCGAAGCCGAGGCGCGGTCCGAGGAGGAGGCAGAGGATCAGGGCCGACCAGCCCGAGGACATGTGCACGACGGTGCCGCCGGCAAAATCGATCGCCTTGATCGTCGCATCGGAATTCCACACGCCGTTCATGCAACCGGTGACGCCCCAGATCATGTGGGCGAGCGGAAAATAGATCAGAAACATCCACAGGGTGACAAAAAGGAGGATGGCCTTGAACTTCATCCGCTCGGCGATGGCGCCGACGATCAGCGCCGGGGTGATGATGGCGAACATCAGCTGGTACATGGCGAAGACATTCTGCGAAACCCAGTAGGCGTAATCAGTGTTGGGCGCCGAGGTCACGCCGCGGAGGAAAAACGACTCCGATCCGCCGAGAAAGCCGCTATGAAAATTCTTGCCGAAAACCAGGCTGTAGCCGAAGGCCCACCAGAGGATGGTGACCAGGCCGGTGATGCCCAGGCATTGGGCGAGGACGGAAAGAACATTTTTCCGTCGCACCAGGCCGCCATAGAAGAGCGCCAGGCCGGGCAGGGTCATGAACAGCACGAG
>Ga0070741_10016201_pt1 | contig 12482 bp, 7 predicted proteins | sample Coa_R1_4_FD_66440 | JGI IMG/M metagenome (GOLD analysis project Ga0070741, IMG submission 66440) | Surface soil microbial communities from Centralia Pennsylvania, which are recovering from an underground coalmine fire - Coalmine... | ecosystem: Environmental > Terrestrial > Soil > Unclassified ...
ATCGGCGTACACGCGCCCAAAGTAGGGGGAATTGGTGTGGTTGTTTACGGCCACGCCGCGGGGCGTGAAGCCGAGGGAACTGATGAGGGCCGGCGCGCCGGCGCCGAGCTTGTAGCACGTGATCGAATAGCTTTGGTGTGTGCCGAGCGGAAATGTGTATTGGCCAAGGGTGAGGTTGGTGCCGGTGGTCACGCCGTTGAAGGAGGTGTTCGTCGTGCCGTCGTCGTAAACGATGGTCACATTGGCGCCGCTCTCGTTCAGGTAGAACGACATGGTGCCATTGAGGTTGTTGCTGAAGCACGACGCGTAGGGGGTCGCGAGGGCGGTGGTGCCGGAGAGGATGGCGGTGGATAAAAGAAAAAGCAGCGCTCTCAGAGTTTTCATAGTGATTTCAAACTACCGGTGTCAGACTACCAATGCTTGTGTGAATAGAATAACGACGGGAGAGCACGTTATCGAAACCGCCGCGGAGATGTCAACAGCTAAATGAAACTTTTTTTGAACGCGGTCTTGGCTCAATTTATCTAATGTTTTTTGGGAAGGGAAGGGACGAAGGGAACGCGCCGGATTTCCGGAGGCTGGCGGCGCGAGGGGGAAGCCGGGCGAGGAAGGGGCTGAGAAAGCTTTTGCGCGGGGCGGGCAAAGAATTTATGCTGGCGGGGCGTGAGCGAGGCAAAGAAGAAGTTTTATATCACGACGGCGATTGACTATGTGAATGGCCAGCCGCATTTGGGCCATGCGTATGAAAAAGTGCTGGCGGATGTGATCGCGCGGAGCCGGCGGTGCCTGGGGGAGGAGGTTTTCTTTCTGACGGGGCTGGACGAGCACGGGCAGAAGGTGCAGCAGGCGGCGCAGGCGGAGGGGAAGGACCCGCAGAGGTATTGCGATGATCTGGCGGCGGACTGGAATGGGTTTATTGCGAAGCTGGGGCTGTCGAATGACGATTTTGTGCGGACGTCGCAGGATCGCCACAAAAAGGTGGTGCAGACGATTTTGTCACGCTTGAACGAAGCGGGCCAGTTTTACCGCGAGACGTACCGAGGATTTTATTCGACATCGGCGGAGACGTTTTTGACGGAGAAGGACCGGCGGCCGGATGGGACGTTTGACGCGTCGTGGGGCAAAGTGGTCGAACTGAAGGAAGAGAATTATTATTTCCGGCTGGGGGCGCATCAGGAGTGGCTGATTGAGTATATCGAGGCGCATCCGGATTTTGTCGTGCCGGAGTATCGGAAGAATGAGGTCCTCGGATTCCTGAGGTCGGAGAAACTGGAGGATTTGTGCATCAGCCGTCCGAAGGCGCGGCTGGAGTGGGGGATACCGATTCCATTCGACGCGGATTACGTGACTTACGTGTGGTTCGACGCGCTGGTGAATTATGTGAGCGTGCCATGCGCGCGCGGGGACGCGGGAGCGTTGGCGGCCTTGGGGAAAAAGGCGCAGGAGGATTTTGCGGCGTGGCCAGCGGATGTGCACTTGATTGGAAAGGACATCTTGAAGTTTCACGCGGTGTATTGGCCGATCATGCTGAAAGCGATGGGGCTGGAACTGCCGCGACAATTACTAGTGCACGGGTGGTGGCAGAAAAACGGGGAAAAATTAAGCAAGAGCACGGGCAATGTGGTCGATCCGGTCGCGGTGATTGATGAATGGGGCGTGGACGCGTTCCGATATTATTTAACACGCGAGCTGGACATCGGGCCGGATGGCAATTGGACCGACGAAGGTTTTCGGGCCCGGTATCAATCGGAATTGGCCAATGGCCTGGGCAATTTGGTGAACCGCTCGCTTTCGATGCTAAAGCGGTATCGGGGCGGCGTTGTGCCGCAGGGGGAGAATCAATTGGCGCGGGAAATCGAGGAAGCGCGGCAGCAGACGATTGCGGCGTATCGGGGGTATCATTTGCAGGAGGCGGTGGAGCGGATCGGCGCACTCATCACGCGAGCCAATCAATACATTGATCAAACGAGCCCATTCAAAATCGCCAAGGACGCCGCGCGGGCGGGTGAGTTGGATTCGATTCTTTACACGCTGGTGGAGGTGTGCCGGGAACTGGGGGAATTGTTGTGGCCGGTGATTCCCGCGACGGCGGAGAAGATTCAGGCGCAACTTGGCTTTGGGGCCGCGCAACCCAAGCTCGGCCACAGAAGGCCGGATGTCCCGGCGGGACACGCGATAGGCGAGGTCTTTGCGCTGTTCCCTCGCAAAGACGAAAAGAAATAAGCGAGACAACAAACACTCCCCCCCAACCATGCCGGAAGAGTTTTCATCTTTGGAGGCCCTGGTCAAGGCGCGGACCTCGGAGTTGAACGATTCCAATAGCGCGCTGCAGCAGGAAATCCAGCGGCGGACGGAGATGGAGGCGGAGCTGCGGCGGAGTTGGGAATATTTCCGGTTGATTGTCGAGGCGGCGCCGGTGGGTGTCGTGATGGTGAACCAGGAGGGGCGCATTACTTTGGTCAATGACGAAGGCTGCGCAATTTTTGGATACACCTTCGAAGAATTGGTCGGCCAGACCATGGATATTCTCGTGCCGGAGCGGGCGCGGCGCGGGCACAAAGGATTGCGCGAGGCGTTTTTTGGGGAACCAGGCGGACGGCGGCACGGACGCGGCCGGGAAGTGCCGGGCGTGCGGAAAGATGGGCGCGAAATTCTGCTAGAAATAGATTTGACGCTTCTCAAGGTGGACGCCGGGACGTTTGCCATGGCCTCGATTGTGGATGTCACCGAGCGGCGGGAGCACCAGCAGAACATGCAGCGCCTGGCGGCCATTGTGCAGTCTTCGGACGACGCGATCATCAGCGAAACATTGGAGGGGACGGTGACCACCTGGAATCCGGGCGCGGCGCGGTTGTTTGGCTACACGGAAGAAGAAATGGTGGGCCGGCCGATCTCGATGCTGTTGCCGCCGGGGCGGATGATGGAGGAGATTGACATTCTCAACCGCGTGCGCCAAGGCGGCTGGGTGGACCATTTCGAGACAGTCCGCAAGCGCAAGGACGGCATTCTTATTGACGTATCCGTGACAGTATCGCCCATGCGTGACAGCAAGGGCAAGGTGGTGGGAGCGGCGAAGATCGCGCGCGACATCACGGAGCGCAAGCTGGCGATGAAGGCGCTCAAGGAGTTGAACGAAGCTTTGGAGCAACGGGTGGAGGACCGGACGCAGCAATTGAGCAAAGCGGAGGCGCGGGCGCGTTCGCAGGCGCAATTGCTGGAGGCGGTTTTTCACAGCATGGCCGAAGGCGTGACGATGGCGGACGCGTCCGGACGTCTCACTCACTTCAACCCGGCGGCGGAGGAGTTGCTGGGGCCGGCTTTGCGCGCCGCGCCGCAACCCAGCGGACCGGCGTTGCACGGCCTTTACCGGGCGGATCGGACGACGCCGTACCCCGAGCAGGAACTGCCCATGGCGCGGGCTTTGCGCGGAGAAACACCGGAGTCGATGGAAGTGTTCGTGCGGCACGAACGCCAGCCGGTCGGCGCCCTGCTCAGCGTCAATGCGCGTCCCATCGTCGGCCCCCAAGGCGAGGTGCGCGGGGCGGTGGCGGTGTTTCACGACATCACCGAGCGCAAAAAGGCGGAGGAAATGGTGTCGGCGTCCTTGCGCGAAAAGGAGGCGTTGTTGCGTGAGATCCATCACCGGGTCAAGAATAACATGCAGATCATCTCCAGCATCCTTCGCTTGCAGGGCCACTACATCAAGGATCCGGCGCTCAACGAGGTGTTCAAGGATTGCCAGGGCCGCATCCGCACGATGGCCCTCATTCACGAGATGCTCTACCAGTCCAAGGGACTCGCGCGGATTGATTTCAAGGTGTATCTGCAAAGCCTCGCCGGGCTGCTGCTTCGCTCGCAGGCCAATAAATCAGTGGCGCTGCGGCACCAGTTCGACATCGATCCGTTGCAGTTGACAATGGATGTGGCAATTCCCGTGGGTTTGATCGCCAACGAATTATTGACGAATTGCCTCAAACACGCTTTTGCGGGACGCGAAAAGGGGCTTGTCCGCCTGGCTTTAAAGGGGCATATTCAAGGGGCCATCAAACTAACCATTGCCGATGACGGGCGCGGATTGCCGGCGGATTTTGCCCCGGAGAAAAGCGCGTCATTGGGCCTGCGGCTGGTGAAAATCTTGACCGATCAAATCAAAGGCAAACTGGAATGGCGGGGAACGGACGGGGCGGAATTCGTCTTGACGTTCCGCGACCGGGAAGTTCCCCCCGGCGTCTCCCTCGGCGAATGAGCAATTCCGCCCCCAAACCGCGAATTCTCGTCGTGGAGGATGAGGCCATCGTGTCGGCTGACATCCAGGACCACCTGACAAACTTCGGCTACGAGGTCGTCGGCACGACTGATTCCGGGGAGGATTCGGTGCGCCTGGCGCGTGAGCTGCGGCCTTCGCTGACGCTCATGGACATCATGTTGAGCGGACCAATGGACGGAGCCGCCGCAGCCAAACAGATCCGCGAGGAATTGCGCATCCCGGTCGTATTTTTGACAGCGAACTCGGACGACGTGACCATGTTCCGCGCGCGCGACACCGACCCGTTCGGCTATGTGCTCAAGCCGTTTGAGGACCGCTCACTCCGCATCGCCATCGAGATGGCGCTTTACAAGCATCGGGTGGAGCAGGAGCGGGAGGAGTTGATCGCCAAGTTGCAGGCGGCCCTGGAGCATGTGAAGACGCTGCAAGGGATGCTGCCGATTTGCGCGTGGTGCAAGAAGGTGCGCGATGACGCCGGGTATTGGATGAGCGTGGACCAATATTTGCGCACGCACTCGGAACTGGAGTTCTCACACGGCGTCTGCCCCACCTGCGCCGCCAGCATGAGCGGCCCGCCGGAGACTGCGCGAGAGAAAGCCAAGACGTAGCCCTATTTCGGAGTGTGAACCAGCGTGAATTGCACGGTCACATTGCCTCCCTGACCGTTCCCAACAATGGTTTGCTCGATCGCCTGCGGATTCTTGTTTTGGAGAGGAACAGAAAACCCATAAAGGCCGCCGTATTTCGGATTGTCCGTGAGGTAAGGGGTAAAGACAGCGACGGCAGCTTCCTCCATCGGTCCCGGCACCGGCACGGTGAAACCGGCGGCCTCGTAATCCTCAGTGTCGGCCCCGAAGCGGTCAATATAGATGGTGGCCGTCATGGCATCGCAAGCGTCCCAATCATCGATGTGCGCATTGACACGGAAGCTCTGGCCAGCCACGAGGGTGGCGCTCCCAAGGTACCCTGAAACGTAATTGATCGCCCCACTGCCAGAGAGTGGAAAGATCAAAGCGGGATCGGCCGTCATGGTAATGTCGCCCTTGGCCTCTTCGTGGCCGTCCGCTCCGTTTAGCTGGTCATCGATGGTCAACTTAAAAGTCAACGCGTTGTCCAACTGGGTGAAAAACGACGAATCGTCGCCCCCGCCCAACAAATCGATGCTTCGTTGGATTTGCAACAGCGAAGGAACCAGCGAATAATCGTGCTCGTTGCGCAGTTTGTCCATGTAATGGGTGAGCAACTTGGACATGGCCGTCAGGATTTTGCCCGTGAAGTGACCGCCTGTTATATCGTCGGACCCCCCGAGAAGGGCCTGCTGCCGGATCAAACTCAGACTGGCCTTGACCAGCGGAACGGCCTTGTCCGGATTGGAGCCATACCTGCTCCAAAGATCATCCATCTCTTTATACATCGGTCCGCTAACTAATTGCCCCGCCAAGTTAAGGGCGGAGCTATCGTCAGTGTTTCCGGTCGTCAACATCAGCGTGCGCGCCGCTGAGAGCAGGTTCCTGATCGCTTCTGTTTCGTCCAGGAAAAGGTTCGAAACCCAGGCGTCCACCGCAGAATCCTGGTCCTGCGTCTCATTCGGATGACACGAGAAGATGTAATCCGGCGGTTCAGGTTGCGTATGGAAGGAGTGCAGCAAGGCCTTGGCTTCGTTGACAGCCTGGTTATAGGCAGCTTGGGCCTCTTGCTGCATATTGGCCAGTTGCTGGTCGCTGGGATCGGTCGCTGCGCCGGAGGTAAAGTGAAGGAGCGTGGTCGAGTAAACGCCGCTTTGATTGGTCGTTTGGACGAGGTATAGAGCGCTGCCGTCATCGCCGGCCAGCATGAGCGAGGCGTTCTTTCCCAGAGCGGCATGGGGCGTCAGGGATAGCGTGACGTTATCGGCAAACTGGATTCCGTCCGGCCCCAGGACGACGCCGGTGGCCACAGGCAGCAGCGCATTGGCTGAGTTGACGCTCGAGAACGGCGTCATCGTTATAGTGCGCGGGCTCAATAGCGCGTCGGCGGGTATGTTCAGCGTCCAGATGTCTCCGACGCTGTTGGTGACGGAAATGGTGGCAGGCGTTCCGTTGGCGGGGAACAGGCTCGAAGCGCCGCGGGCGGAATCCGCAGTGTAGGAGAAATTGCCGAGAAAAACGACCGGGCCATTGGCCATGGTAAAAGCGCCGAATTGGAAGGCGGCTCCGTTGGTGGAATAGAAGCGGCCGGAAGAGGCGGAGGTGAAAACCAGCTTCTGGCTGATGCTTCCGACCTTCGCGCCGGAGTAAGCCAAGACGGCTGTGTCCGGGCCGATTTTAGTGTAGGTATAAGTTCCGGAATCGTTGGTTGCGCCAACCGCGCCAGAAATGCTGAAGTCGTTGCCATTTGTCGCAGCTTGCCACTGATAGATTCCAGTCGGAGCGCCGGAGGTGATGGAAACATTGAGTGTTTTGCCAGCAATGGAGCCTGGGGCAAAGGCGACGCCGGACGATTTGGCACGAAAGAACACGGCATTGGGAGCCGGGGAGGGTGTGATGACAAGGTTGGTCGTCGAGTCAGCCAGCGTGAAGTTGGTGAGGGGCGACCAGGCGCGCAAATCAGAGGAACTTTGCAGCGAATAAACGCCTCCGCGTTGGCCGCTCAAAAAAATCTGGAACGAGCCGTTGGTCGCAAGAGGTTGGAACAATCCGGGAGCCGGCGCCGAGCCGTAATTGGTCGCCGTAAAAGCGCCCGTCTGAAATCCCGCGCCATTGGTCAAAGTGGCCGTGCCGGCGCCAGTGGAGGAAAAGGACAGGAGCATGGAAGTGGGCGTCGGGTTTTGAGAATCGTTGAAAATCGCCAGTCCGTTGGAATAGGAATAAACACCTTGGGTCAGGGGGCCCGCGTTGCCGAGAACAGAGTAGTTGCTGCCGCCCGCTGAGGTCAGGATCTGATAAGCGCCCGAACTGGCAAAGGGCGCGGCGCCCGAACTGATGGTGACGGTAAGCAAATTCCCGGCCAGCGAACTGGGCGCGGAGGTCTGCGCCTTGCCGGCCAGCGCCGCGCTGAACCCTGCGACGAAAAGGAGCCAAATGGTTTTCGATTTCATATCTGCGTTCCGCTACCTATTGGTCTGACCCCTTTTTTCGAAAGCCTTACAGGAATCAATCTGAAGGGCGTCGGTTTGACACGCAACCCATTGAAATCAAGAACGTTCAAAACGAACCACAACCCAGCTCCCAAGGACTAAAGAAAAGCACCCAGACAAGCCGGCCGCCGCGATAAGCGCTGTCCGCAGATGGCATTTCCAGCAGCAATGGACCAATGCATCGCGATACGGCGCAATGTGGTCCTGGCCGAGCCTGGCCGAAAGTCCGTCCACAAATTGTTGCTCAGTGTCGGCGGTGATTGTGTCCACATTCTTGAGGTCGGCGATGAGGTCGGCCGGCACGTGCGCCGCATGCAGAGCTGGATACGAAGCGGCGGTGAGTTGGAAACGAGCCGTGCGCACTGTCCATCCGTAAACAGCGGCACAAATGGCGGCGGCGAGAATGCCGACAATGGCCACGGCTTTGCCGCGGCGAGTCACGCCCGGTTGAATCGAGGCCCACGCTGCCGTGAAACTAAGAGCAGATGCCGCCAGAGCGCCCACGAAAAGCGAGCCAGGGTTCAAGCGCAAATTCCAAATGGTCAAAGCGGCCCAAAGCAAGACGGTGAGCAAGGCAACCCCTACAATCAGAAGCGGATAGCGGTTGGTGGCCGGTTTTTTGAGTGTGGTCGCCTTCGTTTTCACAAAAGAAAACTGTTGACTCGCGGTGGTCTCTGTAGTAAACCACGCTACAAAGCCTGTCAATAAGTATCGCAAAAACTGCGCGAGAAGAATCATTATTTTGCGACCAGAAAGCCGAACTTGTCCAAATACTCGATGCGCAAACCGATGAAAGCTTGCCCCGCTGTTGTTTGGCTACAGTGTGGGTTTACGTTGATCGAGCTGTTGGTGGTGATTGCCATCATTGCCATTCTGGCGGCGATGTTGCTGCCCGCGCTGGCTCAGGCCAAGGTAAAGGCGCAGGCGATCAAATGCCTGAGCAACAACCGGCAGATAGGTCTGGCGATGATGATGTATGCCGGCGATAACAATGACTATCCGCCGCCGTTGAACACGGACGCTTTTCCGCCTGCGGCAGGGGGCTTGTGGTATTTCCAAATCTTGTCTACGAACAAGTACATTACGAGCGACGCGATTTCGAATAATGTCTGGCGGTGCCCGGCAGTAAGAGATTCGGATTTAATTTCGGGTCTTTTTTACGGGATCAAACTGGAAGGCTACGGTCCGCTGGAAGGCGATCCCGGGGGCTTTGCGGGCAACGCCGCCGGCATTCTACGTTTCGGGGTGGTCGGGGGGCAGGCGATGGGGAGCCGAAAACTGACGTCGCTGACGCGCGCGAGCCAACTTTGGTTGTTCGGCGATGTGGGTTTGCCCAAGAGCATCGCTGACCAGGGCAATAACCGGTTTCCGACGAGCGGATACAGCACCGAGTTCAGCACGCGGCAGCCCATCCCAGGATTAGGCCCCGGCCAAGGCTGGGTCAACGCGCCTCCGCCCAACAAACAGGCGGCGTGCCGTCACAATCGGCGGGCGACCTTTGTGTTATGCGACGGGCACTCCGAGAGTTGGAAATGGGCCGACTTGGTGACGGATGTCCACGACGTTTTCGCGATTCATTCTTATTGACCACATGCACTGCCGGAAAACCCAAATCGAACCGTGTTTATGAAACAGAAAAGCACACCCAAGAACATGCCAGGCATAAAACGATTCCTCAGCGAACACCGCGCACCGACGGCGCTCGTCTCGACCGCCGTGCTCATGTTGGTGGCGCTATCCACCAAGGCGGCGAACATACTGGTTAATCCCGGTTTTGAATCGTCGCCCATTTTTGCGTCCGGGAGCTGGTCGCAACATGCCTCCGAGACCTGGAGCATGGCCTCGGCGGCGGGGGCAGACCCGACAACCAACAAGCTGGTGCACAGCGGGGCAAGCGGTTTGTGGATGCAGGGTCTCTATGGCAACGGGCAAGGCGGCCCGCAGACTTCCTATGCGGCGCAAGACTTTTCCTGCACACCTGGGAACACTTATACAGCCGATGCGTGGTATTCCGCCTACACCTATTGCACCTCCCATATCGGCGGCGATGACGGAAGCCTGGGCAACAATGCGGGTGGATCCGGCCTTTTTGTGGCGGACGGTTCCGGCAACGAAGATGGGTGGGTCGAAGTGTTGTTCTACAGTTCAGCCAATGTTTTGCTGGCGGATTATAAGTCGGCGATTATCGATCCGAACCTTCTCGGCACGACGTCCGACTCCCCCGGCAGTCCGGTGTACAACGGCACGCTTCCGACGGTGACCGAAGCGGACGGGAACATTCATCTGGCTTGGATCGATTGCCCCGTGACCAATCAATACGATCCCAGCACTGTCAAGCCAAACAGCGACCCAGACAGCGACACGGCTGGGATCATCAGCACATTGAAGTCCGGGCAGTACATCACCGCGCCGGCGGGAGCCGTCAAAGTGGAATTCAGGATCAATCTCTACCAGGCAGCTTACGAGCCTGGCGCTCCTTTTTGGGATGACGCCACGTTGAACCAGGTGGGTGGCCCCTCGGCCTCGGTGATTGGAAACCTGTCGCCGGACGGGACGAAATTCTTCAATGGGTCCAGTTCAAGTTTTACCTTTAATGTCACCTCTGCCTCCCAAGGCGGGGCGCCGCTTCCCACCAACGCGACCACCGGCGTTGGGGTGGTGGTGAATGGCAAGGACGAAACGGCGAGCCTGCAATTTAGCGGGCCCTCGACGAACCTGGCGGTGACGCTTCCAGGCCTGACCTCGAACACGCTTTATACGATCACCGTGTCTGTCACGAATAGCGTCGGCCTGACTTCGTCCAAAACCGTGAGCTTCGACACCTTCCCCAGCAGTGTTTTCGTTGTCAGTGGCGAGGACTATGACTACGACAGCGGGCAGTTTATCGAGAATCCGAGGCCCACGTCCGCCGCGGCGACGGACAGCTATTTCGGCCGGGCAGGCGTTTTGGGAGTGGACGTCTCGACGTATGGCGGAACAGGCGTGTTGCCTGGAGGGGCGGCGCAGCTTATCCGCACGGATGGTTACACGGCGATGCAGAAGGCCGAAGACATCCAATTGCCACAGTACGCGGCCGCGGATGATCCGAACGTTTACAACGTCCAAATCGCGTATAACAACCCGGGCAACTGGGAAAACTACACGCGAAATTATCCACAAGGCAATTATCTGGTCTATCTGCGCTACAACGACAACACCCCGGGGAATTTTGAAAGCCTCAACCTGGTGACCAGCGGCAACGGAACGTCCAGTCAAACAACGACCAATCTGGGGCAGTTTATCAGCGCCGGCATCGGCGCCAACTACGCCTGGCTGCCTCTCACCGACACGTTTGGGAACAAGGTCATCGTGAATTTGCCGTCGGGGCCGCAAACGCTGCAGTTGTTCAGCGGCGGCCTGGCGAACTTTGTTGACTTCATTTTTGTGCCGGCCGGCACTGGCTTCCCGCCGGTGATCAACAATCTGAATCCTGACAATGTGAATCCGCCGGTGAACGCGAATATCTTCCTGGCGGTCACGAATATCACCTACTCGGTCAGCTCTCAATTCAGCACGGTTGCCTCCAACAATATTCACACGGTCATAAACGGAGCCGATGTTTCATCCACGGCCAGCTACACGGGGAATGACAAGAGCTGGAACGTCAGCGTTCCGTGCCCGCAGAATGAGCTGATCAACCTGGTCATCAGCGCGATCGACGCCAATGGAGTGACCAACAGCATCAAGGAAACCTTTGACACCTTCAGCCAGAACAATCTGATGATTGAAGGCGTGGATTGGGATTTCAATGGCGGGCAGTTCATTGACAACCCCGTTCCAACGGCGCCGGTCGCTCCCGCGACGAACAGTTACTATGCGGGCGGCGTCTTCGGCACGAACGCCTCGGTGTTCAATGTCGATTACGACGGCACCTACGACAACGAAAACCTGGGCGGCTATCGGGACATGGACAACGGTTTCCAATGCGAGGTGAGCAGCGACTTCCTGCGCGACAAGTTCATCGCGAATGGCTCGGAAGATTTTGATCTGGGTTATTACAATGGCGGCCAATGGGCGAACTACACCCGCACTTTCCCCGCCGGCAACTACGAGGTCTATGGGCGAATGGCGGGAGGCGCCGGACCATTCAACAACACCACATTGAAGCTGGTCACGTCCGGCCGGGGCACGACGACGCAGGGAACCCAGCTTCTTGGCTCGTTTGCCGATGCGAGCGCGGCCGGTTGGCAGGTGTGGCACTGGGTGCCAATGCGGGACACAAACGGCAATGTCGCGACGATTGGCCTTTCCGGCGTGCAAACGCTCAAGCTGACGAGCGGCAATAACGTCAATGTCAACTTCCTGATGTTCGTGCCGGAAGCCGTCGGTGGCAGCGGCCCGCTGGTGACCGTCTCGGCGGCGGGGGCCCAGTTGCACCTGTCGTTTGCCACACAGTCGGGGCACAGCTACGAAGTGCTGACCAATAACGTGGTGGCCGGCGGGACCTGGGGCGTCCTGACGACGATCCCCGGTGATGGCACGACGAAGACGGCCACCGACGCGATTGGAAGCGGTGATCGCTTCTACAAGATCAAAGTTCAGTAGTCGGTTCTGAGGTTACGGTTGGGTTCAAGGGTCGGCGCTGACGCAGTTGGCGCCGACCCTCGTGGTTTAAGGGGAGAGCGGTAAAATTCGGCAGACAAAAGAAACTCCCCGCCGCATCATTTGAGAATTGACCCAGTGTGAGTTGGTGTGAAGCCAGGAGATAAGCCTTCGAGGAAAGCGCGCTCAGGGAAAGAAAAGAGTGAACCGGCTGAACAGCCGGCTTGCAATCTTTCCCGGCGCCGGCTCTGGCTGTTTCGAATCCTGGCGCCGGCGGTCTTGTTGGTGGTCATTCTTGGCGGCGTCGAGCTGGCGCTGCGTTTGTCCGGATATGGGTATCCGACCCGGTTTTTCTTACGAACGACAGTCGGCGGCAAGGGTTACTATGTGTCCAACGACCGCTTCGGTTACAGGTTCTTTCCGCCTGCATTATCGCGCACGCCCACGCCGTTGCGCATGGAGGTGAACAAACCGGCCAACACGTTTCGGGTTTTTGTGTTTGGGGAATCGGCGGCGATG
>Ga0070741_10016202_pt1 | contig 12482 bp, 11 predicted proteins | sample Coa_R1_4_FD_66440 | JGI IMG/M metagenome (GOLD analysis project Ga0070741, IMG submission 66440) | Surface soil microbial communities from Centralia Pennsylvania, which are recovering from an underground coalmine fire - Coalmine... | ecosystem: Environmental > Terrestrial > Soil > Unclassified ...
AGCCGGCAAAGCCGGTGATGGCTGCCGAAATCGCAAACGACTTCACCTTGTAGAGCGAGACGTTGATGCCCATGCTGCGCGCGGCCGTCTCGCTGTCGCGGATGGCGATGAAAGCGCGCCCGGTGGGCGAGCGCAGCAGGTTCAGCGCACCGACAATGGTGAGCACCAGCACGCTGAGGCAGAGGAAATAGAATGCCGGGCTGTCGCGCGGCACCGTCACCCCGAGCCACTGGATGGTCTTGACCCGCATGCCCTCGTTGCCATGGGTGACGCTTTCCCAGCGCGCCAGGATTTCCTCGACAATGAAGGCAAAGGAGATGGTGGCGATGACGAGATAGATGCCCTGCAGCCGCAGCGCCGGAAAGCCGACGATCGCGCCGATCGCGCCGGTGAGGAGGCCCGCGGCGAGAAAATAAACCGGAAAGGGCACGTTGAACTGCTGCAGATAGGCCGAGGTGTACGCACCGATCGCGAGGAACGCGGCGTGTCCCAGCGACGCCTGCCCGGTGAAGCCGGTCAGGATCAAGAGCCCCACGCCGACAGTCGCGTAGATGCAGACGAAGACCAGCTGGCTCATGATGTAGCTGGAGAGCACGTAGGGCGCGATGATCAGAACCACGAACAGCGCGCCATAGGACAGGATATAGCCGGAGTGCGGGAAGAGCCGGATATCGTCGTCGTAATCGGTTTTGAACAGGAAGCGCATCCGGCTCAGACCTTCTTGCGCATGGGAAGGCCGAACAGGCCTTCGGGCCGCAGCAACAGCACCAGCAGCAGCACGATATAGGGCGCGACGTCCTTCCAGCCCTCCGGCAGGTAGAATCCTGCCATGCTCTCGATCACCCCGATCAGCACGCCGCCGACCACGGCTCCGGGAATCGAGCCGAAGCCGCCGAGCACTGCAGCCGGAAACGCCTTCAGCCCCAGCACCAGCCCGACATTGGAATGAATGAACGTCATGGGCGCCAGCAGCACGCCGGCGCAGGTCGCGACCGCCGCGCTGATCGCCCAGACGATCGACACAACGCGCTTGACCGGAATGCCCATGTAATAGGCAGCGAGCATGTTCTCGGAAGAGGCGCGCATCGCGGTGCCGAGCGTGGTCTTGTTGAAGAAGAGATAGAGCAGCGCACACAGGATGATGGTGGCCGCGATCACCGAAAGCTTGTCATAGGCGAGCACCAGGCTGCCGATCCGCAACACGCCCTGGCTGAACGGCGTCTCGATCTTGAAATCGTCGGTGCCCCAGATCATGCCGGCGACCGAGCGCAGGAAATAGCCGAGCCCGATGGTCGCCATGATGATGGAGAACTGCGGATAGCCGAGGATCGGGCGCACCACCAGCCGCTCCGCCAGCATGCCGACCCCCGCCATGCAGGCCACGGCCGCCGCAAAGCCGATCCAGTAATTCAGTCCCAGAATGCCTATGAAGGTGAAGGCGAAGAAGCCGCCCAGCATCATCAAATCGCCCTGCGCGAAGTTGACGACCTCGGTTGCCTTGTAGACCAGCACAAAGCCAAGCGCGATCAGGCCGTAAACGCAGCCGAGCGCAATGCCGCTGACCAACTGCTGAACAAAGTCCAGCATTGTCTCCTCCCCGGAGGCGCGGGGCGATTCTTCCGACCGCCGCGTTGTCGCGCTTAACCTTTCAGCTCTTTCGCGCCGGAGTTAGCCGCCCGGGCGGAAGATCGTGCATTTGTCCCGCCGCGTATTCAGCCCAAAGCCGGAACTTCTGTCAACAAAGCGCTCACGATCCCCTCGTCATCCTCTTGGCTTACCGCATTTGCGGTCACAGATTCACGGTGACGAAACATGTTCTGGTCCATGTTGGCGGGCAGAAGGCGCGCAAAACCATCTCGGTGACATCTTCATGAAATCCGAACAGGCCGCTCTGCGGGTGCAGGGGTTAACAAAGCGTTTTGACCGGCTGGCGGTCGATTCGCTCGACCTTACCGTCCGGCCCGGCGAGTTCTACGCCCTGGTCGGCCCCAACGGCGCCGGCAAGACCACCACCTTGCGCATGGTCGCAGGCCTGCTCAAGCCCGATGCCGGATCGGTCGCGATCTTCGGCGTCGACGCGCTGTCCGACGCCGTCGCTGCCAAGCAGATCATGGCCTGGGTCTCCGACGAGCCGATGATCTATGACAAGCTGACGCCGCTGGAATATCTCGAATTCGTCGCCGGCCTCTGGGGCGTCGACCCCAGAATCTCCACGGCCGCCGCGCGCGATCTGCTGGTTTCGCTCGGGCTCGAGGCGCATCTGAACGAACGCTGCGAGGGCTTTTCCAAGGGCATGCGCCAGAAGGTCGCGCTGGCCGGCGCACTGGTGCACGATCCGCGCCTGATTATCCTGGACGAGCCGCTGACCGGGCTCGATGCGGTCTCCGCGCGCCACGTCAAGGGCATCCTGAGCGAGCGTGTGCGCCAGGGCCACACCGTGATCATGACCACCCATATCCTCGAGGTCGCCGAGCGCATGGCCGACCGCATCGGCGTCATCGCCGCCGGCCGCCTGGTCGCAGAGGGCACGCTCGCCGAGCTGCGCGAGCAGAACGGCCATGGCAACACCAGCCTGGAAGACCTCTTCATCGCGCTGGTCGATGTGAAGGCGGAAGCCGCATGAGCGCGGCGACCACGCTCACCTGGTTTGCCCGGCACGAGCTCAAGCTCGCCTGGCGCGAATGGCTCGCCATGATGACGGGCGGACGGCGCGGACGACGACGCGCCGCGGCGTTCGGGCTTGTTGCGTTCGCTATGCTGATGCACCTGCCGGCCTATGCAGTGATCGGGCGCTTTGCCAATTTGCAGCTGCCGCTGGACAAGACCTCGCTGATCGTCCTCACCTCCACCATCCTGCTCGCCTGGGCCTTGATGCTGTCGCAGGCGATCGAGTCGGTGACCAGGGTATTCTACGCCCGCGCCGATCTCGACCTCATCATGTCCTCGCCGGCGAGGCTGACCAACATCTTCTCGGTGCGCATTGCCGCGATCGCGCTCATGGTCACCGGGATGGCGCTGCTGTTCTCGACGCCCTTTGTCGACGTGCTGGTGCTCAACGGCGGCGCGCGCTGGCTGGCGGGGTTTGGCGTCGTCGTCGCCATCGGCTTCTCTGCGGCGGCGCTCGCAATCGCGATCACGATTGTTCTGTTCCGGCTGATCGGGCCAGCGCGCACCCGGCTGATTGCGCAGATCGTCGCCGCCATCATCGGCGCGGGCTTTGTCATTGCGCTGCAGATCGCCGCGATCCTGTCCTACGGCACCTTGTCGCGCTTTGCGGTCTTGACCTCCGATGCCGCGGCCGCGTTTGCACCGGATGCGGACAGCCTCGTCTGGTGGCCTGCCCGCGCGGCGATCGGCGATATCGGGCCGCTGCTCTGGCTGCTGGCGGCAAGCCTCGTGCTGCTCGGTGGCGTGATGGCAATCTTCTCGCCGCGCTTTGCCGACACCGCGATCGGCGCCTCGGCGCAGGCGATCACCAGCCGCAGGAGCAACCGGGCGCTGGCGTTTCGGGGTGGCTCGCGGCAGCAGGCGTTGCGGCGCAAGGAATTCCTGCTGCTCAAGCGCGACCCCTGGCTGATCTCGCAAACGCTGATGCAGCTGCTCTACCTGGTGCCGCCGGCGCTTCTGCTGTGGCGCAGCTTTTCCGACAGTTCGGCGGCGATTGTGCTGATCACGCCGGTCGTGGTGATGGCCGCGGGCCAGCTCGCCGGCGGGCTCGCCTGGCTGACCATTTGCGGCGAGGACGCGGCTGACCTGGTGGCGACGGCGCCGCTTTCCCCCTCCGCCGTGCTGCGCGCCAAGATCGAGGTGGTGCTGATCGTGATCGGCGCAATCTTCGCACCCCTGGTTGCGGCGCTGGGCTTGGCTTCGCCGCCGCAGGCCATTGTGACGGCCTGCGGCGTTGCCATTGGCGCGGCGTCGGCGACCGCAATCCAGCTCTGGTTCCGGGTCCAGGCGAGGCGCAGCCAATTTCGCCGGCGCCAGACCTCGTCGCGCCTTGCGACCATCGCGGAGGCGTTCTCTTCGATCGGCTGGGCCGCAACCTCGGCTCTCGCGCTGTCGCTTCCGGCCGGCGCTGCGGTCAGTGGACTGATGACAGCAGCCATCGTCGCCATCACCTGGAAGCTCAGCCCGCGCCGCGGCTGAGCCCGATGACCTCCATCACCGCATCCGCAAAGGCCTCCGGCTCCTCCTGCGGCAGATTGTGCCCGGCGCGGGGGACGACGCGATGCCGGCGGGGACCTGTGAACCTGGCCGCCTGCGCCGTGCCGTCAGTGGCAGGCACGACCCCATCGGCGTCGCCGTCAATCGTGATTGAAGGCACCGGGATCGGCGGCAGCGCGGCGAGCCGACGCTGGATGTCGTCATAGCGCGGATCGGCGGCGGCAAGCCCGTAGCGATGGCGGTAGCTGTGGATCGCGACATCGACATAATCAGGATTGTCGAAGGCCATGGCCGAGCGCTCGAAACACGCGGCATCGAATGGCCAGTTCGGCGACCATTGCCGCCAAAGGACCTTTGCGATCTCGCGGCGGTTGGCGGCAAGGCCTGCGCGGCCGCGCTCGGTCTGGAAGTACCATTGGTACCAATAAGCCAGCTCCTGCTTCACCGAGGCCGGCTGCAGCGCGTTGGCGATGTCCTGGATCAAATAGCCATTGACCGAGACCAGCCCACTGCAGCGCTCCGGCCACAATGCGGCACCGACGCAGGCGGCCCGGGCGCCCCAGTCATAGCCGGCGAATACCGCACGCGGGATCGCCAGCGCATCCATCAGTGCAATCAGATCTGCGCCGAGCGCCGCCTGCTCGCCCGATCGCGGCGTCGCCGCATCGCGGAAGCGCGTCGGCCCATAGCCGCGCAAATACGGCACGATGACGCGGCAGCCCGTCTCCGCAAGCCGCGGAGCGACATCGACATAGGAATGGATGTCATAGGGAAAGCCATGCAGCAGAACGACTGCCGGGCCATCGAGCGGTCCCTCCTCGTAATATGCGATAGTGAGCACGCCCGCATCGACAAAACGGAGCGGCTCAAGGCGCCTGGACGAAGATGCGCGCAGGGTCATGATTGCAACTCCCGATCGGCCGCCTTGACCGGCGGTCCTGATATTCTGTTGATCGAGGCATCATAGTCCTTCCGGCGGTTCGGCGGTACAGTTCCGTCGCAATGAGGCGAGGCTTTGCCATGCTGCGCGCTGTTTCCGCCATCGTCGCCTTCCTGGGCCTGTTCACCGCAACCGCCGCGGCACAGGATGCGCCGCGCAGCGAGTGCCTGGCGGTCGCGCAAGGCGGCCCGCGTGCGACGCCAGTCAGCCTGCGCACCCCGGCGGCCACGAGCGACGAGGTGACGATCACCTATGGCGGGCATTCCACCTATTTCATCGATACGCCCGGCGGCGTGCGCATCGCGACCGATTACAGCGGCGCCTACCAGATCGGGCGGCTGCCCGACGTCGTCACCATGAACCGCGCCCATTCCACGCATTACACATTGTTTCCCGACAAGCGCATCGCGCATGTACTGCATGGCTGGCGTGACGACGGACAGCCAGCGCAGATTTCGGAGCGGATCGGCGACGTCTTCATCCGCAACGTCACCACCGATATCCGCCGCTATTTCGGCGACACCTCCGGCACGGACATGATCAAGGATGGCAACTCGATATTCATCTTCGAGGTTGCCGGCCTCTGCATCGGCCATCTTGGCCATCTGCATGTGAAGCTCGACGATAGTCATTTCGCGGCGATCGGCCGGCTCGACATTGTGATGGTGCCGATCGACGGCACCTACACCATGTCGCTCGACGGCATTTCCGATATCACGCGCCGACTGCGCGCCGCAGTCGTGCTGCCGATGCACCGCTTTGCTACGCCGCTGGATGAGTTCATGGAGCGGATCGGCAAGCAGTTCGAGATCGACGTCCGCAGCGAGCGAACGTTACGAATTTCCCGCGAGACCTTGCCAACGACGCCGACGGTGATCATCCTGGACGGGGTATAACACTTCGACCAGACGGGAAACGCCATGGCAGCCAGCACCGCACCCATCTCAAAGAGCGGGCTCTACGCCGATCCGCGCGAGGACTGGCTCGCGCTCTACAGCGAGGCGATCATCGAGCCGGACCGCGCCGTCGTCGATCCGCATCATCATCTCTGGGATCGCGGCGGGCAGCGTTACCTGATTGAGGAAATGGCCGCCGACATCGCGAGCGGCCATGACATCATTGCGACCGTCTATGTCGACTGCCGCTCGATGTATCGCGCCAAGGGGCCCGAAGCGTTCCGCCCGGTCGGCGAGGTCGAGTTCGCCAATGGCGTCGCGGCCATGAGCGCGAGCGGTGGCTATGGCAAGGCGCAGATCTGCGCCGGTATCGTCAGCCATGCGAACCTTTTGCTCGGCGATGCGGCAAAAGGCGTGCTGGAAGCCGAGATCGCCGCGGGCGGCGGCCGCTTTCGGGGCATCCGCCACTCCTCGGCCTGGGACGCCGACCCCGACATCGCCGGCATGTATGCGAGCCGGCCGAGAGGGCTGCTGCTCGATGCCACCTTCCGCAAGGGCTTTGCGTGCCTCGCACCGCTCAATCTCAGTTTCGACGCCTGGCTGTTTCATCCGCAAATCGGCGAGCTCGCCGACCTTGCCCGCGCCTTTCCCGACACCAAAATCGTGCTCGACCATTGCGGCGGCCCGATCGGCCTCGGCCGCTTTGCCGGCCGGCGCGAGGAGACGTTTGGGCTCTGGAAGGCTGCGATCCAGGACATTGCCAGATGTCCGAACGTCGTGGTCAAGCTCGGCGGGCTCGCGATGCGGCTCCTTGGCTACGACTTCCATGAGCGGCCCAGGCCGCCTTCCTCCGAGGAGTTGGCCACGGCCTGGCGGCCTTACATCGAGACCTGCATCGAGGCGTTCGGCGCGAGGCGCGCGATGTTCGAAAGCAATTTCCCGCCGGACAAGGGCCAGTGCAGCTATCAGGTGATCTTCAACGCATTCAAGCGCATCGCGGCATCCTGCTCCGAGGACGAGAAGACGGCGTTGTTCTCGAAGACTGCGGCCGATGTGTATCGGCTGAGCCTGGATTAGGTCCTAACCCGCGCCCAACAGGGTCGCGGCTTTCTGGTCGCCGAGCGGCATCAGCATGCGCCTGATCTTGCCGACCACGCGCAATGCAAAGCCGAGCCAGACCGGCTGGGTCTTGCGGCAGAAGGCGAGCTTCTTCACATGGCCCTCGACATGCCATTTCGCGTGCGCGCCGTCCTTGAAGAAGATGACGTCGCCGGGACCATAGCGCGTCGGGCGCATGGTATCATTCTCAAGCACGATCGAGCCTTCCAGGATCAGGATGGTCTCGTCGAAATCATAATACCAGTTGAACTTGCCTTCGGTGCAATGCCAGACGATGGTACTTGCTGTGCCATCGGCACTCTGGGACAGCGTGCAGGCGCTTGCGGTCGGCTTTCCCTCGATGATCCAGGAGGGCGCGATCGGCCGTGCTATCAGCTCAACATCGAGATTGCCGATTTCGATCAACCCACGCGACATTATTTTGCCCCCGCCCAATTTTGCCCCCGCCCAAGAGTTAGCAGCGTGCCGCCGAAAGCGACGCGGCCGCTCAGCCTAGCGGGCCACTTTTAAGCATTCCTTACGAAAAGCTTTACAATCCTGACGAGACTGCTTCGTCCTGACCGGCCCATGGCCCACAAGCCAAGATGAGACGAGCGGCTTCTATTCGTCGTCGCTGCCGGGCGTCCGCCGCAGCATGAAATGGCCGAAGGCCGAGGCGATCGGCTTGGTCGGATCGTCCTGCCAGGCCCGCGCCTCGAAGGCGACGACGCGCCGGCCCTGCTTGACGATCGAGACACTGGCGTAGCTGTCGAGCGCACGCCCCGAACGCAGATAATTGATGGTGAGCCCGATCGGCTTTGGCCAGGCGGAGGCGCCCAGCTCGCGCGTCACGCCGACGATCGCGGTGGTCTCGAGCAAGGCGCCGGTCATGCCGCCGTGGATCGCCGGGAGAATCGGATTGCCGATGATCTTGGGCGAGAACGGCATCACCAGCGTGCCGTCGTCAGCGAAGCGGATGCCGAGACAGCGGGAAAACGGGCTTTTGGCGAACGGGCTTGCAGGATCATCCGGCGCCTCGAGCACCGGCGGCGGGCCAGCGAGGCTCGACGTGTCCGTGAGCATGTTGGTGCGGTTCGCGCCGATCATGAAGCAGGCGGTTGCGGTGGCGACCGGATCGTCCTCGGATTCCTGGTAGGCGGTCGCGCGCACGAAAGCGATGGAGCGTGTGACGCGGGTGCATTTCGAGTGTGCGCAGATGGCAAGGCCAGGCGTCGCCGGCTTCTGGTAGTCGATCCGCAAGTCGAGCGTGGCAATGGCGCGGGAGCCATCCAGCGCGAGTTGCACGGCCATGCCGCAGCTCTCGTCCAGCATGGCGGTGACGACGCCGCCGTGCAGGACGCCGGTCGAGGCGTCGCCGACGAAGATGGGACGGTACGGCAAGCTCGACCAGGCCTCGCCCGGACCGGCGCGGTCGAGCGTCAGCCCGCTGATGGCGCCATAGACCGAGCGACGGCGCTTGATGGCCTCGGTCAACTCCTCAAATGACAATGGTGCCGCGGGGCTCGATGAGTCGGACATAGCAAAGAGGTTTTAGCCGTCGCGGTCACTTCGAATCAACTCCCGTTGAACGCGGGACCTCCAGCCTCAATTGAACCGGCGGGGCCGTTCAGACGTTGCCTTGTCGCTTCAATAGCGGAAAATTCCCACGTGATAGACATCAGCAAGCAACACGCTCTCAGCAAGGTTCCGGAAGTCACGCTCGTCTTCTGGATCATCAAGATCGCCGCCACCACGCTCGGCGAGACCGGCGGCGACACCGTCACCATGACACTCGACTGGGGTTATCTGGCGGGAAGCCTGTTGTTTCTCGCGGCGCTGGTCATGCTGGTCGCGGCGCAGATCGCGGCCAAGAAATTCCATCCCCTGCTCTATTGGGCCACCATTGTCGCATCGACCACATTCGGCACCACGATGGCGGATTTCGCCGACCGCTCGCTCGGCATCGGCTACACCGGCGGGGCGAGCCTGCTGGCGCTACTGCTCGCGGTGACGCTGTTGCTGTGGCGCTGGTCGCAGGGCAGTGTCGACGTCAACACCGTGACAACACCGAAGGCCGAGGCTTTCTACTGGGCGGCAATCACCTTTTCCCAGACGCTCGGCACCGCGCTTGGCGACTGGATCGCCGACACCGGCGGGCTCGGCTATGAAGGCGGCGCCGTGGTGTTCGCCGCAGGTCTCGTTGTGGTCGTGCTGCTCTATTATTTCACTGATCTGTCGCGGGTGCTGTTGTTCTGGGCCGCCTTCATCCTGACCCGCCCGCTGGGCGCGACCGTCGGCGATTTCCTTGACAAGCCGGTCAGTGATGGCGGTCTTGCGCTGAGCCGGCCACTCGCCTCGGCCGCGATTGCCGCCTTTATCATCATCTGTGTGCTGGTGCTGCCGCAGCGCGCCGGTCGCCATCCCGGCGCAGGCGGCGCGGAGCTTGCCGGGAATTAGCTCTCCGGCGGCCACCCGCACGCCGTCATCACCAGCCATGACGATCGCGTGTGTGCCTCGGTAATGACTTTTTCCGCCGCCAACGGTCACAATTTCTTCGTTTCGGCACGGCAAAGTCGCCGCACCGGCGCCTTTTCAATGCAAACCTCAAGGAATCCCCCATGCGACTTTCTTTGCTGACCATCGCCCTGTTGTCGATCTTCGCGGTGGCCCATGCCGGCGAGACACCCGCGCCGGCCGATGCCAAAGTCTACTTCATCAATTTGAAGGACGGCGACACCGTCACCTCGCCGGTCACCATCCGCTTCGGCCTTTCCGGCATGGGGATTGCGCCCGCGGGCACGCAAGTGCCGAATACCGGCCATCATCATCTCTTGATCGACGCCGCTCCACTCGAAGGCGAGGCGCTCAACGAGGCGATCCCGATGGACGAGCATCACATGCATTTCGGCAAGGGCCAGACCGAAGCGGTCGTGACACTGCCCAAGGGCAGCCACACCCTGCAGCTCGTCCTCGGTGACTGGAGCCACATCCCGCACAAGGACCCGGTGATGTCGGAGCGCATCACGGTGAACGTGGAGTAGCGGGATTCGCAACTCCACCGTCATTCCGGGGCTCGCGAAGCGAGAACCCGGAATGACCTGCGGTCACTTCGCCCACTCGCCCTTCCTGAACACGGGCACGCGGCTTCCGTCGGTGTGGACGCCATCGATGTCGGTCTGGTCGGAGCCGATCATCCAGTCGATATGGATGAGGCTCTGGTTGCCGCCTTGGGCTGCGATCTGCTGTGGCGTCAGCTTGTCGCCATTGACAAAGCACTTCGAATAGCACTGGCCGAGCGCGATGTGGGAGGCCGCGTTCTCGTCGAACAGGGTGTTGAAGAACAGCAGCCCGCTCTTCGAGATCGGCGAGGAATGAGGCACCAGCGCCACTTCCCCGAGCCGGCGCGCACCTTCGTCGGTGTCGAGCACCTTGCTCAACACTTCCTCGCCGCGGCTCGCCCGCGCTTCGACAATGCGCCCTTCCTCGAACTTCACGGCGATGTTGTCGATCAGCGTGCCCTGGTAGGACAACGGCTTTGACGACACCACATGGCCCTCGACGCGCCGGCAATGCGGCGTCGTGAAGACTTCCTCGGTCGGGATGTTGGCATTGCAGATGATGCCGTTCCTGGCCTGCGAGGCGCCGCCTTCCCATTCATGACCGTCCGCAAGCCCGATCGTCAGGTCCGTGCCGGGCCCTGTGTAATGAAGCGCGGCAAAACGCTGGCCATTGAGCCACTCGGTGCGCTCGCGCAAGGTCGCGTTGTGGCTCTCCCAGGCGGACAGCGCGTCGGCACGATCGACCCGCGAGGCCGCAAAGATCGCATCCGCAAGCTTTCCAACCGCGACATCCTCCGGCTCGTCCGGAAACACCTGCTTGGCCCAGGACGGGCTCGGATAGGCGATGATGTTCCAGTTGGTGTCGAAATTGACGATCTTTTCCAGCGCCGGCTGATAGGCCATGGAATTGGCCTTGGAGGCGCGCGCGACCTTCACCGGATCCTCGCCCGACAGCAGCATCGGGTTGTCGCCGACGATGGCGAGCCGCGCCGTGTTGTTTCCGAACGCGTCCGCCATGCCCTTGTACAGCCAGTTGGCGGCATGATCGAAACCGGCATCATGGCCATAGCGGTAGCGCGCCAAGGTCACGGTTTCGTCGGACAGGATAGGCGTGACGATGCCGGCGCCCGCCTTGTAGGCGTATTCGGCGATCTTGCGCACCAGCGGCAGCGCAACCGCCGGCGCGGTCAATAGCAGGTCCTGCCCCTCACGCAGGCGCAAGCCGACCTTGATCGCGACTTCCGCGAGGCGGTCGAGCTTGACGGGATCGATGGGGGAAGGATTGCGCAGGGATGCAGTCATATGGGGATTCGGCCTGTTGTTGCTGTCGGTGCCAAATATAGTGCGATTGGGCCGGGTTGGAAGCGCCATGAGCGCAGACCGGTGTTTTACCGCTCTCGAGCTTTCGCAGTGATCAAGTGGAACGCGGAAAGACCGCCGCTATCCGCGGTTATCATGAAGCCGGCGGGGCGAATGCCAATTTGACCTTCAGCCCCGGTGCGCTGTCGCACATCTCGATATGCGCACCGTGAAGACGGGCGACCGCTGCGACCAGGCTGAGCCCGAGGCCGTTGCCCGGCGTGTAACGGGACTGCTCCAGGCGATAGAAGCGCTTGAAGACATGCTCGTGCTCGCAGGGCGGGATGCCGGGCCCATCGTCGGCGACCGAAACCGCCGGCTGGCCATCAGTAATCTCGCAGGCGACGACGACCTTGCCCCCGGCGCGGCCATGCTTGAGCGCATTGTCGACCAGATTGGCAATCGCATCGAAAATCAGGTCGCGATCGCCCGTGACCATCACCTCGCGCGCGCCCCTGAGTGCCAGCGTTGTGTTGTCCTGCTCCGCCGCGGCATCGTACAATTCAACGACCTCGCCCGCGATCTCGACCAGGTTCACAGTATGGAAACCGGCCTTGCGGGCCAGGGTCTCGATCTGGGCGATGCGCACGATGGAGGCGAAGATGCGCAGCACAGCATCGAGATCGGCGATGGTGTCGCCGATCAGCGCCTGGTCGCTGTCTGCGGCGCGCGCGCCGAGATAGGCCTTCTCCAGCCGGCCGCGCATGCGTGTGAGCGGGGTCCGCAGATCATGCGCGACATTGTCGCTGACCTGCTTCACCTCGCCCATCAGGGTCTGGATGCGGTCCAGCATCTGGTTCAGGTTCTCGGCGACGCGGTCCCATTCGTCATGGCTGCCGCGCAAGGGAATACGCTGGTCGAGGCCGCTCGCCATGATGGCGCGACTGGTGGCATTGATCTGCTCGATCCGTCCCACGGTGCGGCGCGTGACCAGCACGCTCGCCATGGCGGCGAGCGCGAAGATCA
>Ga0070741_10016203_pt1 | contig 12482 bp, 14 predicted proteins | sample Coa_R1_4_FD_66440 | JGI IMG/M metagenome (GOLD analysis project Ga0070741, IMG submission 66440) | Surface soil microbial communities from Centralia Pennsylvania, which are recovering from an underground coalmine fire - Coalmine... | ecosystem: Environmental > Terrestrial > Soil > Unclassified ...
CCGGCGACACCGACCTCGGTACCGGGCCAGCCGCGGGCGCCGGCGATCATGCCGCAGAAGCCCGTGACGAGCAGGAGCGACATGATCCGCGGCTTCGTGAGCGTCACGTAGTCGCGCCACGAGCCCCGGGCGACGTGCTCGCCGCGGAAGGTCTGCGCCGTCACGACCGCGAGCGCCGCGAGGGCGAGCGCGGCGAGCGTCACGTGGCCGGCGCGCCCGGGCAGGGCCGCGGCCGCGGTGAAGAGCGCGCTCGCGCCGAGTGCGGCGGGAACGAGCGTGCGGTGACTGAGCCAGGCGGCGACGAGGAGCGCCGCGAGCGGCGGCGCGACGAGCGCCGCGAGCAGGCGGTGCGTCGTGTCGAGATGCGCGGCTCCGGAGACGACCGCGAGGAGCGTGCCCGTCGCAGCGAGCAGCGCGCACACGCGGAGCCAGGGGCCGGGCGCGGTCGAGGTCACGTCTCCTCCGCGAGCCGGCGGCGCAGATCGCGCAGCGGCCGCGCGCTCGTCACATAGGGAACGGTGTCGAAGTTGTGAGCGGGCGGCGGCGAGGTCGTGTACCACTCGAGCGTGTCGCCGAGCCAGGGGTCGTTCGGGGCGCGGACGCCGAGATGCCGAACCTGCGTGCGCCAGACATTGACGACGAATGCGAGCATGCCGACCGCCATGACCCCCGATCCGATGGTCGAGGTGAGGTTGTACCACTCCCAGAGCCCGCCGTGCTGGTACGTGTAGATGCGGCGCACCATCCCGAGCAGGCCGAGCATGTGCATCGGCAGGAACGTCAGATTGAAGCCGACGAAGACGAGCCAGAAGTGCCACTTCCCGAGGCGCTCGTCGAGCAGGCGCCCGAACATCTTCGGCCACCAGTAGTAGAGCCCGGCGAAGACGCCCATGATCGAGCCGCCGAACAGCACGTAGTGGAAGTGCGCGACGACGTAGTACGTGTCGTTCAGCTGCCAGTCGACCGGGAACGCCGCGAGGAAGATCCCCGACAGGCCGCCCATGGTGAAGAGCGCGATGAAGCCGAGCGCGAAGAGCATCGCCGTGTCGAACTGGATGTTGCCGCGCCAGGTCGTCGCGACCCAGTTGAAGATCTTGATGCCGGTCGGCACCGCGATCACCATCGACGAGATCATGAAGAACGAGTCGAGGCCCGTTCCGAGGCCCGCCGTGAACATGTGGTGGGCCCAGACGAGCATCGAGAAGAACGTGATCCCGAGCGTCGAGAACGCGACCGCCTTGTAGCCGAAGATCGGCTTGCGCGAGAACACGGGGATGATCTCGGAGATCATCCCGAAGACGGGTAACACCATGATGTAGACCTCGGGGTGCCCGAAGAACCAGAAGACGTGCTGGTAGAGGATCTGGCTGCCGCCCTGGTTCGGCAGGAAGAAGTGCGTCAGGCCGCGCCGGTCGAGCAGCAACATCGTCACGCCGGCCGAGATCGCCGGCAGCGCGAGCACGAGCAGCACCGCGTAGGCCTCCATCGCCCACACGAAGAGCGGCATGCGCATCCACGTCATCCCGCGCGCACGCATGTTGTGGATCGTGACGATGAGGTTGATCGCGCCTGCGAGCGACGAGATCGAGAGGCAGTGCAGCGAGAGGATCCAGTAGTCCTGTCCGTGGCCCGGGCTGAAGCGCGGCTCCGACAGCGGCGGGTACGACCACCAACCGGCCCTGGCGGGGCCGCTCGCCGAGAACCACGACGCGTAGAGGATGATCCCGCCGAGCAGGAACATCCAGTACGAGAACGCGTTCAGGCGCGGGAACGCCATGTCGCGCGCTCCGATCATCAACGGCACGAGGTAGTTGCCGAAGCCGGCGAGGATCGGCACGACGACGAGGAAGATCATCGACGTCCCGTGGAAGGTCAGCACCTCGTTGTAGGAGTTCTTCGTGAGGAGGTGCTCGTTCGGCGTCGCGAGCTGCGCGCGCATCAGGAGCGCCATGATCCCGCCGCCGGCGAAGAAGACGAGCGACGTCGCGATGTACATGATCCCGATCCGCTTGTGGTCGACGGTGACGAGCCAGCTCGCCAGCCTGCCGTTCTTCCACGTGACCGGATACGCCGCCTCGGATCTAACCGCCACTCGCGCTCGCTCCCTTGTAGACGTGCTGCTTCGTGTACTGGACCAGAGCCTGCATCTGCGCGCTCGTCCACGTGTCGCCGACGGGCGGCATCTTCGCGCGGCCGTTGCGGACGATCGCGGCGAGGCCCGCGGGCTGCGTGACGAGCGGGTTGCTCGAGAGGTTGGGCCCGTAGCCGCCCTGGCCCTGCATCCCGTGGCAGGTCGCGCAGACGCCCGTGAACTCCGCCTTGCCGAGGTTCTTCACCGCGGTCGCGACGTAGAACCTGTACTGACTCTGCGACGTCGCGATCACGCGTGCCTTCATCGCCTCGTGGTAGATGCCGCAGAGCTCGGCGCACTGGCCGTAGTAGACGCCGCTTCGGTCCGCCTCGAACCACGTGTGGTTCGTGCGTCCCGGGATCGCCTGGATCTTGCCCGCCAGCTGCGGGGTCCACCAGCTGTGCACGACGTCGTAGGAGCGGACCGTGAGCTCGACGACCTGGCCGACGGGCACGTAGAGGTCGTTGATCGTCCGGGTCCCGTTCGGATAGTCGAACTGCCAGTAGAACTGGTGGCCTTCGACCGTGATCTTCAGCGGGTTCGTGCTCGCCGGCGCGTTGGAGATGCCCGGGAGCTCGACGAAGATCACCGAGCCGATGATCGCGAGGATCACGACCGGGACGACCGTCCAGATCACCTCGAGCCGCGTGTGCCCGTGCAGCTGCGGGCCCTCGACGGTGCGGGGCCGCCGCCGCGCGCGGTAGCGCCAGATGAAGAGGACGAGCGCGCCCTCGACGAGGACGAAGATCGCCGCGGTGAACCCGAGCACGACGTCATACGCCGTGTTCGTCGAATGGGTGTTCGGCGAGTGCGCGTTCTCCGGCGTGAAGCCGCCGTTCGATGCTGCGGCGACGCCGGCCATGGCGAGAGCCGTCAGCGAGACGACGACGAACGCGAGCTTCCTCCGCACCCGAAGCGGCATTCTACGGGGGTGCCCTCGCGCTCGCGTGTGGACCTGCCCGCGTACATCCCCGACGAGTTCGAGATCTACATCGGCGGTGTGCCGCAGGCTCGTGGCTCCGATTACGAGGTGATCGGGCGGACGATCGTGTTCCCGCGCCCGATCGCGCAGGAGGGCCGCCTCGGGTTCTGGCGCTGGGCGTCGATGTGGCTCGGCATCGCAGGGACGTATCGGAAGCACGAGACCGTCGACGTCGTCTACGACGACGCGGCGGGGCGGCGGCAGGTCGCGACCGGCCTCGTGCCGGAGCCGGACGACTAAGCGGCCGGCCTGCGGACGCGCGCGACCCGCGTGAGCTCGTGCACCGCGGCTCCGAAGACGCTTCCGGGATGCAAGGCGTAATGCGGCAGGAAGTCGACGGCGCCGTTCACCTCGGAGATGACGAAGCCGCCGCGCAGCGGCAGCAGGTCGACGCCCACGAGGTCGCCGCGGACGGCGGCTGCCGCCTCGAGCGCGAGCCGCCGCGCGAGCGGGGTCGGGACCGCCGGCTCGCTGCGGCCGCCGAGCGCGACGTTCGTCCGCCACTCGCCCGGGGCGGCGACACGGCGCGCGGCGCCGACGACCTCGCCGCCCGCGACGACGATGCGGAGGTCCCAGCCGACCGGCGGGACGAGCTCCTGCGCGAGCACGCCCTGGTCGGCATACCACGGACGCTGCGCCAGGCGCAGCCGCTCCCGTTCGAGCTCCTCCGTGGTCTCGCAACGGACGACGTCGCGTCCCCAGCTGCCGAAGCGCGGCTTCAGCACGACGGGCAGCTCCGGCGCGGGCGAGGGCGCGCCGTCGGCGATCAGCCACGTGCGCGGATGCGGCACGCCCGCGCGGCGGAGGATGCGTGCCGTCAGCAGCTTGTCGTGCGCCGCGACGAGCGTGCTTGCGGGATTGAGCACGACGACGCCGCCTGCCTCGAGCTGCTCGAGCTCGCCCGTTCCCGGCTCGATCCCGTCGAGCGTCTCGCGAACGTCCAGGCGCCCGAGCGCGACGTCGCCCGGCTCGAGCAGCCGCAGCGCGTCGCGCGGCGCGTAGATCGACGCCGAGAAGCCGAGGGACTCCGCCGCGACGCTGAGCGCCGCATTCGTCTCGCTGCCCGTGTGCGCGACGACGCCGAACCTCATCGGACCGATGGTGCGGCCGCGTACCCGCCGCGTGGGCATCCGAGTGGTGAACGCGCGGTTAGTTTTTCGGTACGGCTTCGAGCTTGTAGCCGACGCCGTAGCGCGTCTGGATGAAGGTGTGCCGGGACGCGCGGCGGTCGATCTTCTCGCGCAGCCGGCGCACGAAGACGTCGACCGTCCGGTCGCGATGCGACTCGCGGCGGCCCCAGAGCTTCTGCAGCAGCTCGTCCCGCGTCGAGACGCGGCCGCCGTCGAGGGCGAGCTGGTACAGGAGCCGGAACTCGGTCGGCGTCAGCTGCGCGCTCTGGCCGTCGACGTACGCCTGCACCTCGCGCGGGTCGATGCGGAGCTCCTCGATCTCGATCGGCTCGCCGCGCGGCGACTCCTCGCGCCGGATGCCCCGGCGTGCGGCGGCGCGGACGCGTGCGACGAGCTCCTTCATCGAGAACGGCTTCACGAGGTAGTCGTCGGCGCCGATCTCGAGCGCGTGGACCCGGTCGTGCTCGGTGCCGCGGGCGGAGACGACGACGATCGGGGTGCCGATTCCCTCGGCGCGGACCGTCTCGATCATCTTCCAGCCGTCGAGGCCCGGCAGCATCAGGTCGAGCACGCAGGCGTCCGGCTTCTCGTAGCGGAGCCGCGCCAGGCCCTGGTCGCCGTTGCCGACCCAGACGGCGTCGAAGCCGGCGGCGCCCAGGTGACGGGCGATTCCCTGGGCGATCACCTCGTCGTCCTCGACGATCAGGACCTTGGGCACGCTGTCATTATCGAGTCGGGGCAGTCGCCGACGGGTCGCCGGAGGGTGAACGGGTGGTGAAGGGGTGGTAAACGACGAGGAACGCGCTCGTGCGCTCGTCTCCGGCCTCGGCGACCCGGTCGTCGTCCTCGACAGCGAGCGGCGCCTCGTCGCGGCGAGCCCGGCGGGCGCCGAGCTCGTCGACGCGGAGCCGGGGCAGCGGGTGGGCGAGGACGTGGGCGGCGCGCTCGTCCTCTTCATCGGCGAGCTGCCGGAGCTCTCCGCCTACCAGGAGCTGCGTGCGGGGTTCACCGCGGCGGTGTCGCACGAGCTGCGGACGCCGCTCGCTCGGCTGCTCGTCCTGCTCGAGACGGCGACGCTCCCCGGGGCGGACGTCTACGAGCTCGTCGAGCAGGCGAGGCAGGAGATCCAGCAGGCGCGCGACCTGATCGACGACGTGCTCTTCCTCGGCGAGCTCGAGACGGGCCGCGAGGTCGTCTCGCTCGGCAGGACGCGGGCGCTGCCGGTCGTCCGCGAGGTCGCGGCCGCGTACGCCGACCGCGCCTCGCATGCGGAGATCGACGTGCAGGTGTCCGGCGGGGAGCAGATCGAGCTGCCGCTGCGGCCCCGGATGCTCCGCGTCGTCGTCGAGAACCTGATCGCGAACGCGATCCGCTACGCCGGGCCCGGCGCGACCGCGCGGCTCACGCTGACGCAGGAGGGCTCGGTCGCGCGGCTCGCGATCGCCGACGACGGCGCCGGCGTCGCCCGGGCCGACCTCGACCGCCTGTTCGAGCGCTTCTACCGCGCCGACGCGGCGCGCACGTCGCGCGGCACGGGGCTCGGCCTCGCGATCGTGAAGCACGTCGTCACCTCGGCCGGCGGGGCGGTCGAGGCGCGCGGCGCACCGGGCCGCGGGCTCGAGATCGTCTGCCGCTTCCCCGTCGCCTGAACGACGGACGGGCCCGAGGGTGGTGGGCCCGTCCTCACCGCTCGGCTGCGATCCGGGCGGCACCGACGACGCTAGCGCGCGGCTGCGCGCGTGCCTAGTGCCTCAAAAGGACACGTCTAGCCGAAGCGGCCGGTGACGTAGTCCTCGGTGCGGCGGTCGGCGGGTGCGGTGAAGATCTTCTCGGTCGCGTCGTACTCGACGAGCTCGCCGGAGCGCTGGCCCTCGGCGCCGCGCGAGATCGAGAAGAACGCGGTCATGTCGGCGACGCGCGCGGCCTGCTGCATGTTGTGCGTGACGATCACGAACGTGTACTCGCTCTTCAGGTCGTTCATCAGCTGCTCGATCGCCTGCGTCGCGATCGGATCGAGCGCGGATGCAGGCTCGTCCATCAGCACGACGTCGGGCTCGACGGCGATCGCGCGGGCGATGCAGAGCCGCTGCTGCTGGCCGCCGGAGAGCGAGAGCGCGCTCGCCTTCAGACGGTCCTTCACCTCGTCCCAGAGCGCGGCCTGCGTGAGCGCGCGCTCGACGCGCTCGTCCATGTGGTCCTTCAGCCCGAGCACCTTCAGGCCCCACGCGACGTTGTCGTAGATCGACCTCGGGAACGGGTTCGGCCGCTGGAACACCATGCCGATGTGGCGGCGAACGGCGACCGGATCGATGCCTTGCCCGCAGATGTCCTGCCCGTGGTAGCGGATCGTTCCCGTCATCGTGAAGCCGGGAACCAGGTCGTTCATGCGGTTGAGGCAGCGGATGAACGTGCTCTTCCCGCAGCCGGACGGCCCGATGATCGCGGTGACGAGGTTCTTGTAGACCTCCATCGTCACGCCCTTCACCGCCGTCTTGCCGCTGTAGACCGCGTCGAGGTTCTCGATGTGGAAGATCCGCTCGAGCCGCTCGCGCGGCGGCAGCGTCGTGCCTCTCGTCTCGACCTTCACGGCTGGCTCGAATGTAGTCGACATCTCGCGTTCCTCCATCATCGTTGCGTGAGCTTACGGCGTCCGCGGGTCGCGAGCCAGCGCGCTCCGAGGCTTGCGAACAGGATGAAGAGCAGCAGCACGAGCGCCGCCGCCCACGCGCGCGCGTGGTCGGCCGGATCGGGCTGCTCCGAGAGCTCGAAGATCGCGACCGGGATCGACTGCAGCGCGTGGTGCGGGTTCCAGCTCGTCCTCAGGCCGACGATCGACGACGTGAAGAGGAGCGGCGCCGTCTCGCCCGCAACGCGTGCGACTGCGAGCGTCGTGCCTGTGACGATTCCGCCGATCGTCTGCGGCAGGACGACGCTGAGCGTCGTCCGCCAGCGCGGGACGCCGAGCGCGAGGCTCGCTTCGCGCAGCGAGTTCGGGACGAGTGCGAGGATCTCCATCGTCGCCCGCGAGACGAGCGGCAGCATCAGACAGGCCAGCGCGAACGAGCCTGCGAAGCCGCTCTGGCCGTGACCGACGACGAAAAGACCGAAGACGAAGATGCCGATCACGATCGCGGGGACGCCGTTCAGGACATCGAGTGCGAGGCTCACCCCGGTGCGAACCGATGCGCGCGCGAACTCGTTGAGGTAGATCGCGACGAGGATCCCGACCGGCAGCGTCATCGCCGTCGCGAGGCCGACGAGCACGATCGTTCCGGCGAACGCGTTCGCGAGTCCCTCCTTGACGTTCCCGAATGCGAAGTCGACCGGATCCTTGGTCAGCAGGTCGAGGTTCAGCGCGCCTGCGCCGCGCCGCGCGACCGACCACACGACGACGACGAGGATCCCGACCGCGATCACTGCGGCGAAGGTCGCGAACGCCTCCATGAGGCGTCCGACGGCGCGCCGTCTCGGCAGGTTCGCTGCGCGCAGGCTCGCGTGCGTGATGCCGTGCGAGCTCACCGGCTGACCCCGATGCCCATGCGCCGGGAGACCCGGCGCACGATCACCTGCGCCGCGACGTTCATGACGAGCGAGAAGACGAGCAGGATCAACGCGAGGTAGATGAGCGACGCGCTCTGCAGGCGCGACGTCGCGCTCTGATACTCGTTGGCGATCTTGCTGGCGAGCGTGTCGCCGGTCGAGAAGAGGTTCCACGAGACGAGGAGGCCGCCGCCGATCACCTGCGTGACGGCGATCGCCTCGCCGACCGCGCGTCCGAGGCCGAGGATCAACGCAGCCGCGATGCCGCCTCGCGCGTAGGGGAAGACGACGCCGCGCGTCATCTCCCACCGGGTCGCGCCGAGCGCGAGCGCGCCTTCCTTCAGGTCGTGCGGAACGCCGAGGAAGAGCTCGCGCGTGATGCTCGAGACGATCGGGAGGATCATGATCGTCAGGACGACGATCGCCGTGAAGACGCTCGCTCCCGACGACGACGGCGTGCCGAAGAGCGGGATGAAGCCGAACGCCTTGTGCAGCCACGGCTCGACGTGCAGGCGCAGCTGCGGGCCGAGCACGATGATTCCCCACAGGCCGATCACGACGCTCGGGATCGCAGCGAGCGTCTCGACGAGCGCGGTCACGGGGCCGCGGATGAGGCGCGGCGACAGCTCGGTGAGGAAGAGCGCGATGCCCATGGCGAGGGGTGCCGCGATGAGCAGCGCGACGAGCGACGTGATCGCCGTGCCGAAGAGGAAGCTCGCCGCGCCGTAGATCTCGTGGCCCGGGACGGGGTTCCACGCGATGCGGGTGATGAAGCCGAGCCCGAACTTCGAAAGCGACGGCCGTGCGCCGTCGACGACCTTCCAGGCGATCAGCCCGAGCAGCACGGTCGCGCCGAGCGCCGCCGCGCCGGCCACGCCCTGGAGGAGGACGTCACCGAGACGGAGCCGCCGCCCCCTGAAGGGGCGGCGGCTCGCATCTGCGACCGGTGCGTCGACGGAGCTCAACGCCCCGCTACGAGTGGATCTTCGTCAGGGTCTTCTCGGCCGCGACGAGCACGACCTTCGGGATCGGCGCGAAGATGAGCTTCTTGATCGACGCCTGCTGCTTCGGGCTCAGCGCCCAGAAGATGAAGTGGCGCAGATCGGTCGCGTTCTTCGACGTCGTCGGGACGATGATGTACGTGAAGGTCGAGATCGGCCAGGCGGCTGCGAACTTCTTCGTCGCCGGGGGGTCGACGATCGACATCTTGTTGTCGGCAGGAACCGACTTCACCGTCTGGGCCGCCGCCTCGATGCCGGTGATGCCGGGCAGCGTGTACTTGCCGAAGGCGTTCCGCAGGCGTGCCTTCGCCAGGTGGTTCTGCAGCGCGTAGGCGTCCGAGACGTAGCCGATCGAGCCCGGGGTCGAGCCGATGACGGCCGACACGCCGGCGTTCTTGTTCCCGCCGACGCCGCCCGGCCAGTTGACGGCCGTGTTGACGCCGACCTGGTTGCGCCACGTGCTGCTCACCTTGGAGAGGTAGTCGGTGAAGGCATACGTGTCGCCGCTGCCGTCGCTGCGGTGGACGGTCGTGATCTTCTGATCCGGGAGCGAGAGGCCGGGGTTCAACGCCTTGATCGAGGCGTCGTTCCAGCTCGTCACCTTGCCGAGGAAGATGTTCGCGAGCACCGGGCCCGACAGCTTGAGCTTCGTGTCGCCGACGCCGGGAACGTTGTAGACGACCGACGTCGCGCTGAGCGCCCACGGGATCTGGACGCAGCCGTTGCAGGCGCTGGCCTGGTCCGGCGAGAGCGGCGCGTCGCTCGCGCCGAAGTCGACCGTGCGGTTCGTGATCGCGGAGATGCCGCCGCCGCTCCCGATGCCCGAGTAGTTGATCTCGACCCCGGTCGCGGACGCATACGCCGGTCCCCAGACCGAGAACGCCGGCTGGATCAGCGTCGAGCCGGCGCCGTTCAGCGTCGAGTCGGCCCGGGTCGGGGCTGCACCGGCCGAGGCTGCGATGCCGGCGGCAAGGGCGGCCGCAGCCGCGATGACCACAAAAGTGCGGAGCTTCCGCATGTATCTGTCCCCTTTTCCGTCGTTCGTTCGGTTGCGGGGCCAACGTACGACCCGCCCGGTGGCGGGTGGGCTACGGGCCTGTACCGAGGTGGTGACGGAGTGGTGACACCCCCTGCGAACAGGGCAGGAGAAGGGGTATACGGTGTCGCGCATGCCGATCGACGCCGCCCTCGACCAGGTCGAGGCCCAGCTGCAGGAGGAGGGGACACGCGTCATCTCCGCCATCCGGGCCGCGATCCGCGCGCTGCAGAGCCGCGACTCGGAGCTCGCCCGCGAGGTGATCGCCTACGACGACGAGATCGACCGCCATTTCATGGCGATCGAGGGCTCGATCCAGAACATCCTCGCCCTCCAGACGCCGGTCGCGCGCGACCTGCGGCTGCTGCTCGCGATGCTCCACATCAACCTGCTGCTCGAGCGGAGCGCCGACGGCTGCGTGACGATCGCGAAGCTCTCCGAGCTCGTCGTCGAGGCCGACCCCGACCCGGCACTCGTCGCGGTGCTGGCCGAGATGGGCGAGCGGGCCGAGGAGATGCTGCGCGTCGCGCTCGATTCCTTCGCGCACCGCGACCTCGAGGGTGCGGAGAGCCTTGTCGACCTCGACGAGCTGATCGACCGGGCGAATCGCCGGTTCGTCGAGCGCCTGGTCGACGTGATGGCCGAGCCGGAGCTCCGCGAATGGGGCCTCCGGATGGTCGTCGTCGCCCGGACGATCGAACGGATCGGCGACCGCGCGGTCGACATCGGCGAGCAGACGGCCTACCTGCTCACGGCCGAGTTCCGCGAGTTCACGGACGCCTCACACCCCGGTTAGTAGCCTTAGCCGCCGTGGACTGGCGGCTCTACAAGGACATCTACGACGTCTCGCTGCACCACCACTGGCTCGGCAGCCTCTTCAGCGACGTCGAGCAGGCGAGCATCCCCTTCATGGTCGTCGCGACGGCCGCGCTCTGGCTGCTCGCCCGACCCGGCGGCGACCGGAAGTGGAAGCTCGCATCGGGCAGCGCGTTCACGGCGGCTGCGCTCGCGCTCGTCGTGAACCTCGTGATCCACGCGATCTGGGACCGCCCGCGCCCGTACGAGTCGCACTCGATCGCCCATCCGTGGTCGAGCTCGACTGACGCGTCGTTCCCGAGCGACCACGCGAGCGCATCGCTCGCGATTGCGTTCACCCTGCTCGTGTTCGACCTGCCGATCGGCGTCGTCTTCCTCGTCGCAGCCGGCCTGATCGCCGTCGGCCGCGTCTTCATCGGCGCGCACTATCCGGGCGACGTCGGCGCGAGCATCCTCGTCGCCCTCGGAGCCTCGGCGCTCGTCGTGCGCTTCGCGCGTCCGCTCGTGTCGTTCCTCGTGCGGCTCGTCGAGCGGGCGACCGATCCCGTTCTGCGGCCGTTCTGGCGGCGCGCGTAGCGCGTCAGCGCCGCTGGGCGCGGTCGGCCGCGTAGGCCACGCAGAGCGCCGGCACGGTCACGAGGAACGCCCACCATTCGAGTCGCATCAGCGGAACGGCCGCTGCGGCGACGGCGAGGACCTCGACCGCGCGGAGCACTGCCACAGGCATCCCGCGCGAGTCTCCGCGAGGGCTCCGGACACATGGGTTACGAAGTCGTGGCGACGATGTGCGAATCCGGTGACGACCGTCCTGTCACCGTTTCGTCACCGGACCGTCACCCATGCCGTGCGGCGCGTGGGCGAGAGTGGCGCCGTGGACAGGCGGCGTCTCCTCGCGATCCTCGCGCTCGTCGTCGGCATCGCGCTCATCGCGATCGCCGTCGTCTACTGGGCCGAGCCCGCGAGGTCGCTGCCGTCGTTCTTCCCGGGCCACGAGGCCGGCTCGAACCACCATCACACGAAGCACGGCATCGCCTCGTTCCTCGTCGGCCTCGCCTGTCTCGCGTTCGCCTGGTTCAACAGCGGCCCGACCCGCACCACCTCGCGTACCGCGTCCTGACGTGCCGATCAGCTACTTCCAGGGCGCGATGCTCGGCCTGCTCCAGGGCGTGTCCGAGCTCTTTCCGGTCTCGAGCCTGGGGCACAGCGTCATCCTGCCGCGCCTCGTCGGGTGGCACATCCACCAGAACGACACGTTCTTCATCACGTTCCTCGTCGCGACGCACCTCGCGACGGCGCTCGTGCTGCTCGCGTTCTTCCGGCGCGACTGGTTGCGGATCGTCAAGGGGCTCGGCCGCTCGCTCCGCGACCGCGGGATCGCGCCCGACGACGCCGACGCGAAGCTCGGCTGGCTGCTCGTCGTCGGCACGATCCCCGCCGGGATCCTCGGCCTGCTCCTCGACAACGCCCTGCGCAGCGTCTTCGCCTCGGCGCAGTCCGCCTCGATCTTCCTCTTCTGCAACGGCCTGCTGCTCCTCGGCGCCGAGGCGCTCCGCCGGCGGGCGCCGCGGGCCGAGGAGGAGAGCGACACCCGGATCGCGCGCACCGTGAGCTTCCGCGACGCGACGCTCGTCGGCGCCGCGCAGGCGCTGGCGCTCGTCCCCGGCTTCTCGCGCTCGGGCGCGTCGATCGGCGGCGGCCTGCTCGTCGGGCTCTCGCACAAGGACGCCGCCCGGTTCGCATTCCTGCTCGCGACCCCGATCATCGGCGCAGCGGCGCTTTTGAAGCTGCCGCAGCTCGCCGGCCCGGACGGCAACGGCGTCCGCGGCCCCGCGCTCGTCGGAGCGCT
>Ga0070741_10016204_pt1 | contig 12482 bp, 12 predicted proteins | sample Coa_R1_4_FD_66440 | JGI IMG/M metagenome (GOLD analysis project Ga0070741, IMG submission 66440) | Surface soil microbial communities from Centralia Pennsylvania, which are recovering from an underground coalmine fire - Coalmine... | ecosystem: Environmental > Terrestrial > Soil > Unclassified ...
GTTTTCCATGCCTTGTTGATCCTGGGCTGTCCATAGGGAGGTACGCTGAATGAACCCGATGCTGTCAACGACGGTTGAAAGAGCGCGTGCATCAATAATACCTGCCGCCCGCCCCGTATTTCTGCCACGAACCATCTGTGCATGATTCAAATTTGGATTCATGTACGTGTCCGGGTTCAGAAACCAGACACGCAAGAAATCTGCAACTTTCGCTGCATACTCCTCTTTATCTGTGAAATAGTAGGCGAGTGCCAATGTTTTAATAGTAGGCATCATCCTTTGGAAATTCGGTTTATCTGGTATCTCGCTGGCCCCAGGATTAGTTTGACCATCAAGGTGCATATATGGCAATCCATCGGGCTTCGCGGGATCAGGCCACCAGTAAGGCGCTAAAGAAAGATAATCATGTATGTCTCCACTTTCGGGCAGTTGAGTTTTCTCGACGACTGATACCAACCTTGCGTGAAGTAACTCGTCTGCCTGCTGGACAAGTTGCTGTAACGCTGCTTGCAGATCAGAATCATGTGAAAGCATCTGTTTCTTTGTCTGCAAGATGGCGGGATCAAGCAGGAAGACTCGTGGCAGATGGTCTTTTGATGATTGATTGGTCGCAGAAGTACTAGACAACGTTGTTTTGTTCCTTTCTCTTCGTTGAAATCTCTTACTGCTTGCTTGTATCACTCCCATAGATCAAGTTGTCCAGGTTGGTCCTGGCATTGTTTCCCAGAATTGCTTGGGCGGTCTGCAGATAGGATGTCTCGTGGTAGTGCGCTGCTGCTCGATAGAGCACATCAACAAGCTCGCCTGGCTTGATCGGGCTGATCTGTTGATATGTCCATTTTGTGGGGTCTTGTGCTGCTGGCACAATATAGTCCAGAGCCTTGCGTAGTCCAGCACCCTGCGGGGATGTATAATTCCACAAGTTGATACCTACGCGATCTCCCAGACTGGCTAATCTGAAGAGCGCATCCAAATTGAATGTGCTGTAGTGCCATGACAATGTTCTCTTTAGCTCTTGAGGCTGGCTGCCATCTGCTTGTATTTGTTTTTGTATCCGCCTGGTCTCACTTGTTTCAATGATACTTCGCGCGACATCTGTTTTATTCACAAACAAAGCAATAGAAGCTGCCTGCTCATCATACCAGGTACCATGATTATTCGAGGCCGCTGCCTCTTCTTTCCCTGGAGTAGAGTTGAGCAGCCAGTCAAGATACTGGCTAAACCAGCGTTCTATACCATTCTGATCTTGTTCTGTCCAGCTATGCGAGTGCTGGATGAGGCCAATCGCATCCACGATGCTCGCGAAATCGCGCACATCGATTATGCCTATAGAACGACCTGTATCCCTACCACGAATCATCTGTGCATGATTTAGATTAGGATTCATATAGGTGTCCTTGTTGAGGAACCAGACGCGTAGAAAGTCTGCTGCCTTGGCGGCATAGGCTTCTTTGCCAGTAAAATAATATGCAAACCCGAGGGTTCTGACGCTGGATGCCATCTTATTATAATTGGATTTATCGGGAATGGTGTTGACCTCAGGATTGAGTTGACCATCACGTTGGATATAGGGCAGGCCATCGGATTTGCTTGGATCAGGCCAGTAATAGTCGGCTAAAGAAAGATAGTCGTGCTTATCGATATCCGGCAGCGCCTGGGTTTTCTCAACAACAGAGACTGTTCTGGCGCTAAGCAACTTATCGGCTTGCTGCGTAAGCTGCTGCAACGAGGCTTGGAGTGTGGTATCATGCCCAAGCGCTTGTTTTGTCTGTTGCAAAACAGCAGGATCAAGCAGGAAGACGCGTGGTACATTATTTTGCGCCAAAGGGGTAGCAACCTGGGTCGTTGCTGGATTGTTTACCCCACCACATGCTCCTAACATGAAACAGGCCAGTCCTACCAGGATAATGATACCCACTACGCGATATTTTTTCTCAGGTTGTTCAATAGCAACTATGCTCTGGTTTGGCATGGAGATCCTTTCTCCTTTCTCTTTCAGCACCATGAAAACCTTTACTGCGTCATGCAAAGAAACACCAGGTAATAGCGTAGAGACTACTTCTCTATGTTTACCTGGAAACAGGGGGTGGCGCTGTGGACTCACGGACAATTAAAGGGCTTTCCATCAATGTATACCCGTTGCCAGGCGTATAGTGCCCGGAAATCACTTGTCGCAATATTTGCATTGCAAGCTGCCCCATACGATATTTTGGCTGATCAATAGTGGTAAGCGGTGGGTTAGAATGCGCTGCCATCGCGATCCCATCGCAACCTACGACCGAGATATCATCTGGCACACGCAGCGCGTGTGTACGAATGGCATGCAAGGCCCCAAAAGCCATAATATCGTTGTAGGTAATCACTGCTGTAGGTCTCTCGGCCTTGGATAAGGCTAAAAGGGCACTCATTGCCTGGAATCCACCTTCAATGCTGGGAAAACTCGTCGGACACCATTCGGAGGGTAACGTGAGACCCACCTCTCGTAATGCCTGCTCGATGCCGCGCCGTCGTGCCTGTGAGGATTCAGATGTGCCATGTCCGGCCAGATAGGCAATACGGGTATGGTTGAGGCGCAGCAGGTGTTGGGCTGAACGGTAGGTTGCGTTCTCGAAATCCACAATGATACAGGGGATTTCAGGATGGTTGAGCCGTTTGTTGATGACAACAAGCGGGGTCTTATTCCGCTCATAGAGGGCTATGAGATTGCTATTGGCGATGCGCGAAGCACAGACGATTACTCCTTCTACGCGACGGCGCATCAGGATCTCCAATATTTCAGCCTCCCGTTGTGGGTCTTCCGAGGTATTGTATAGTAGGATCGCTGAACTGTTGTCCCTGGCTTCGTCTTCAACTCCACGAACAATTTCGGGAAAAAAAGGATTGAGAATATCGGTGATGAGTAAAGCGATGGTATCTTGATCGGTAACTGCCTGGGGGGGAATGGTGGTAGGCTTATAACCCAGTTCAGCAATTGCCGCCAGAACACGTGCACGTGTACCTTCGTTTACCGGGGCTGTGTTGTTGAGCACGCGCGAGACCGTTGCAGGTGAGACTCCTGCGTAGCGTGCAACATCCTGTAGTTTCGCTGTAGCCATATGCTCCCACGAGATTAATTTCATGAAAATAATACAGCAGTTTTCACTGCTTTGTCAATACATCACAAACCTTTGAGCCGTATTTATTGTCTATCACTCTTGACATCCTATCAGAAAATATGGTATGTTTGCGAAAACATAGAAATTTATTTCATGACTTTCATGTTTTCGGCTAGCTATCCACTTTGTCTGTGTTGTCTTTGAAATTCCTGTCTCCAAATCTTGTGGAGATACGCTGAAATTTCTGACAACGTGATAGGCAAAGTGTGCCTTTGTGGACGACATTGTTGTCGTCCTACATCAGTATTGCATTACATCATTGTATATGCAAGAAAACATCGAGGTGTAATCGTATATGGTTACGGATGTACAAATGCACAGGAGGTGCATGAACTCTCATTGTCTCCTGGACGTGTCCTGTTTGCCCTTACTACGACAGACACTATTTCGGCCCACATACCTTGAACCTACTCAACCTCTTACTCATCAAGCCAGAACATTATACGTGCATTAAGCTACGCAAAATACCTGTTTTGATGAACAACGAACAATGAACAGTCTCTGTTAACTATGTGAGATGTTTTCCAACGTTAATCAGACAATGATGTGCAAGAAATAGTCTGCCAGGACTAGAATACGTTTTCTCTCGTGACACAGGAATGTGTGTTGACTATTTTCATAATCTAGGAGCTGCATTGTATGCAAGTAGCAAAACCCGCAGTGAAATCCACAGAGCGAATCTCCTCCTCTCGCTCACAGACTGTCGTTGGGAGAGATCACGGAGATAAGCCAGCACCTTTAAAGGTCAGGTTATGGCGCTACAGATGGGCCTATCTCCTGATCCTGCCTGGCTTCCTTTACCTTGTCATCTTCCATTATGCTCCCCTATGGGGCAATATTGCCGCCTTTCAGGATTTCTCGCCCTATCGTGGCTATTTCCGTAGTCCGTGGATCGGTCTGCAAAATTTCTCTGATGTCTTTACCAGTCCCGATATCGGTTATGTTATCTGGAACACAGTGCTACTTAGTCTGCTCCAGATCATATTCGCCTTTCCAGCAGCGATTGTATTGGCGTTAATGCTCAATTCGCTGCTCAGCCAACGCTTTAAACGTTTTATGCAAAGCGTGCTCTACCTCCCGCACTTTCTGGGCTGGGTCATTATCGTGAGCATCTGGCAACAGTTCTTTGGCGGGGCTGGATTGATCAACCAGGTTATCCAGGCGTTGGGCGGTCATACTATTGATTTCATTACCAATTCGGCCTTCTTTCGACCGATGTTGGTTTTACAAGTCATGTGGAAGGAGACCGGCTGGGGCACGATTATCTTCCTGGCTGCATTGAGTTCTATCGATCTGAACCTCTATGAAGCTGCGGTGATCGATGGCGCTAGTGGTTGGAGGCGTCTCTGGCATATCACGTTGCCAGGCATCCGTAATGTGATTATCATTCTCCTGATCCTGCGCATGGGCAGCATCCTCGATAGTGGCTTTGAGCAGATCTTCTTACAGATGCAGGGGGTAGACCTCCGTGTTGCCCAGACAATTGATATCTTTGCCTATATTCGCGGCATCCAGGGAGGCCAGTGGGGCCTGACGACCGCTTTGGGCCTCGTGAAGACTGTTGTGGGCACAGGTTTGATTTTACTCACGAACAAAGCTGTTAAACTTCTTGGTGAGGAGGGTCTGTTCTGATGCAGGTAAACACACCTCTTGATACATCTACCGATATGCAGGTTGAGACCTCTGAGGTCCCTGTCTGGGCGAGAAAGCAAGCTCCACTTATACGCTGGACGCTCATAAGCTTCATGTGTGTTCTGGCTGTGCTGATGATTTTTCCTTTCGTTTACGTTCTATCAACCAGCTTTGCCAGCTTTCAAGACACCACAACCAATGGCATACTGTTGTTCCCTCAACATCCTACGCTTGAGGGCTATCAATGGCTGTGGAATGGCGGCGTTATCTTGCCAGCCTTCGGGGTCAGCGTTATCGTGACTTCTGCGGCAACTGCTATTGGTGTTGCCTTGACCGCCACGCTTGCCTATGGTTTGAGTTTGCGTGGGTTGCCAGGAAGCAAATTCTTCCTCTGGGTAGTCATTCTGACTATGCTGATCAGTGCAGGCTTGATCCCCAATTATCTACTAGTACGGCAGCTTAACCTGCTCGACACGCTCTGGGCGCTCATTCTGCCGGGTATTGTCAGTGGTTTCAATGTCATCGTCATGCGCCAGTTTTTTATGAACATTCCACAAGAACTCATAGACTGCGCTCGCATTGATGGGGCCAACGACTGGCAGGTTCTCTGGAATGTAGTGATACCCTTGTCCAAAGCAGTAGTAGCAGTAATTGCTCTGTTTACAGCAGTTGGACAGTGGAATAGCTTCTTTAAAGCTATCTTATATCTCAGTGATTCTCGTTTGTACCCTCTCTCGTTGGTTGTGAGAACGTTGGTGCTCCAGGGGCAAACGCCTACTGATCAGATGAGCAGCCTTTCAACGACTGCACCTCCTCCTCCTGACCTGGCTCTCCAGATGGCTGCTGTCGTCGTCACGACTATTCCGATTTTGTTGGTCTATCCATTCCTGCAAAAGCATTTCACCAAAGGCGTTTTGACCGGCTCGATCAAAGGCTAGATCAAATACAGTGCTGTGTGATAGAAGAAAGGAGCATCTGTTTATGGACGAAAAAAGACTATCTCGTTCCAGGTCTGATGTTTATGGCCGTCGTCATTTTATGCAATTGGCGGCATCTACAGCGGTTGGAGGCACTCTGTTGGCTGCCTGTGGCGGCAACGTGGCCAACCAGCAACTGAAGACGGTGCCTGCTGCTACGACGTTGCCGCAGAGCGAGATTAGCGCTACTATGACCGCCTCGGTTGGCAAAACCTATTTTCCTGGTGGAGCCCCCCATGTCCCAGATGCCTACACTGCTCCCTTTCCTGCTTTCCAGTCAGTAAAATATGTTCCTGGCAACGGAGGGAAGGTCCGAGTATTTGAGATTATGTATGGCTCTCCATCGATATCCGAAAATCAGAATAAGTTCTGGCAGGAACTGAATAAACGGCTCAATATCGATTGGCAGCCTAATCAGGTCTTTACGGATGACTATGATACGAAGGCCACTGTGATGCTCAACAGTAATCCTCCCCCCGATCTTGTCCTCATTTCTGACGGCGATAGTGTTTTTCGTGTTGCCTTACAACAAGGAGCGTTCAACGACCTGACCTCGTTCTTGAGCGGTGATGCATTGAAGGAATTTCCTAACCTCTCGCTTATTCCACCATCCATATGGAACAATAGCAAGTATCAGGGGAAGATCTATGGTGTGCCACGTGCCCGTGTTGAACTGGGCGATGTGTTGATGTATCGCAAGGACATCACTGACAAAATCGGCCTGGGCATTCCGCAGAACCCCGATGAGTTCTATAACTGGTTGGTGAGCATTACAAAGAGTAATGTGGGAGGCAAGAAAGTCTATGGTTTTGGAGGTCGAGCGTTCTTTGGTAATAATGCTTATGTCCGAGCTATGTTCGGCTGTCCCAACGGCTGGCGTGTAGAATCCGATGGCAGCTTTACCAATGTTATTGAGACGGACGAATTCAAACAGGCTTTGGATTTTGAGCGGCGTCTCTGGGCTGCGGGCGTTTACCATCCCGACTCGCCTGCTGCTAATAATAAGCAGGGCAAGACGGGTTTTGAGGCTGGCAAGTATGCTTCCTATCAAGATGGTTTTTCTGCCATCACAGCCGAGCAACAAAGGTCTATGGCTATCACTCCCAACTCAGAAGTCCGTGTGTTGGTACCGACCAATAATCAGGGTAAGGTTACTCGCTTCCTTAGTACCGGGTATGCCGCTATGACCGGAATACCAGCACAGGCGACAGGGGATGCTGATCGGATTAAAGAACTGCTGCGTATTGTGGATTATATCAGTGCTCCAACTTTCAGCATCGAAAGCAATTTCCTTTCATACGGTATCGATGGCTGGGATAGTAAAGTAGGGTCTAATGGCTTGCGACAACTGACCGATAAAGGCCGTAACGAAATGGGTGAACTGACTACCCTTGCGAATGGGCCGCAAATCTTTTACTTTCCACAAAAGCCGTCATATGTTGTATCTATACAGGATGACGTGCGCAAGATGGTGCAGGATGCTATTCCCGACCCAAGTTGGGGGCTGTACTCACCGACGGCAGATAAGCAAAACACATCTCTCTCGACTATGCTTACGAGCAACTTCCAGCGCATTGTGCGCGGACAGGACCCGCTTAGCGCTCTCTCCGATGTGATCAAGCAATGGCAAAGCCAGGGCGGTGCCAAAATCAAGCAAGAACTGGCCGGTTCTTATCGCAAAGTACAGGGAAAGTAATAGATCGAAAACAGAAAATATACCATGTTTTCATTACGTACTCTGCACGTGATGAAAACATGGTATATTTTCTGTCGGGGCCATTTATTGGACACGAGAGTACGTTAGCAAAGTAATATTTTTTAGGAGGCGTATTTTGCAGCGTAGCGACACTTATGATTGGCAGTTTCCACTTCCCCGCACGCATACAGGCATACTGCAAGGAAATGGCACGTTCGGGGCTATTGTTTGGGGTGAGGCAAACGTCCTGAAGATCACGCTCAATCGCGCTGATTTTTGGGATCATCGCGGTGGTTTGGCCTGGAACGAGCGAATGAACTTCGCAACCATTCGTGATTTACTCCTTCAAAAGGATGAACAGCGTTTATATGCCCTATTTCAGCAGGCAGAAGTACCACCCGGTGAGCCAACTCGCCCCAGTGTGCTGCCTCTGGGTCGTATCGAGTGTGTCTTCCCCTCTGAAATACAACTGAGTAGTGGCTCTCTGCATGTGGAGAATGGCGCAGTCACCGTTCGTTTGCTGGATGCTGATAACATTACCCACGAGGTTATTATTCATCTCTCGATGAATGCTCCATTGCTGCATGTGCGCCTACCAGAGGACATGCCATTTCCGCTCATCCGACGCGTGACAGCCTGGGAATACGTCGGCGAGTATCTGAAGTCGATTTCATTTGAGGAGCCATATCTGCTTGACAAACCAGAGCTTGAGGGGTGGGTGCAACAGCGTCCTGCCGATCCACCACTCTGTCTGGGATATCGCAAAGCGGATCACCAACTATGGGTGACTGCCGTCTATGGCAAGAATGTTGAGGGCTCTATTGCCGAGGCAACACGTCTGCTCGATGAAGCAGGAGCGCTTGGTGTTGAGCAACTCAAGGCAGACAATGCCCGCTGGTGGTCGGCATACTGGGAAAAAACTCCGCAAATTGCCATTCCTAACCAGAAGCTCTCGTTCCTATACTACTATGGTATGTACAAGTTTGCAGGCTTGACCGCGCCTCAAGGCACCGCGGCAACCCTGCAAGGTCCCTGGGTGGAAGAATATCAGATGCCGCCCTGGTCCAGCGATTATCATTTCAATATCAACGTCCAGATGTGTTACTGGCCTGCTTATAGTGGCAACCACCTGGAACATCTGCGACCCCTCTTTGACATGGTCTGGAGTTGGCGTGATACCTTGCGGCAGAATGCCCATTATTTTATCGGCATTGATGATGGCTTTATGCTTCCTCATGCCGTCGATGACCGTTGTACCGGTATGGGCGGCTTCTGGACTGGCGCAGTTGATCACGGTTGTACAGCCTGGGTTGCCAAAATGATGTACGACTACTGGCTCTACGGGGGAGATCAGGAATTCCTGAGCTCAGTGGCATATCCATTCATGGTAGGTGCGATGCGTGTCTATGAAGCTATGCTCCAGCGCGAAGGGGATCAATTTATGCTGCCGCTCAGTGTATCGCCAGAATATCGAGGCAAGCAGATCAATGCCTGGGGAGAGAATGCCAGCTTTCAGCTAGCCTGTATCCACTGGCTCTGCGAGGCGCTGCAAACAGCAGCAGCGGCCCTGGGCGAGCAACCGCGACCAATCTGGCGTGAGATCCAACAAAAGCTTCCGCAGGCCTGTGTCGAGGGTGAGCCGGGTAGGGAAATGATCATGCTCTGGCATGGCACCCCGCTGGAAGAAAGTCATCGTCATCATTCTCACCTGGCTGGCCTGACGCCGTTCGATGTCCTCGATCGCACTGACCCGGCATGGCAACCGATCATCGAGCGTTCGATCAATCATTGGATCAAGCAAGGCATGGGCATGTGGTCCGGCTGGTGTATCCCCTGGGCCTCGATGATTCATACACGTATGGACCATGCTGATGCTGCCGAACTGCTCTTAGAGATATGGGATCGCGTCTATACCAACGAAGGGCATGGCACATTGCATGATGTTCATTTTCCCGGGTTTTCCCTCATCGGAGCATCGCGCAGCATGGGACGTAAAGAAATCATGCAGATCGAAGCTGGTATGGCTGTGACGGCCGCCATTCTAGAAATGCTCCTGCACACCCGCCGGGGGATCCATTACTTCTTCATTGGCGCACCCTCATCCTGGCCAAATGCCTCCTTCTCGAACATACGCACCGAAGGTGGATTTCTGGTCAGTGCCAGACGTAGCGCCGGGCAAACTCGTGAAGTGCAGATTGTAGCCGAAAAGGGGGGTCTCTTCCGTCTCGCCAATCCCTGGACAGACAGGGTTGTCGTAACGCGTGGAGATAGTAAGGAAACGATCAGCGGCCCTATCCTCCAGATCGAGACGCAGCCGGGAGAGGTGATTACCCTGAGAACTGCCTTCTGATTCTCGCAAGCAAGACACAAGAATTTCCCCATAGCATATGTTAGAGAACATATGCTATGGGGAAATTCTTGTGTCTTGCTTGCAACTACTGTAGCGATAGATCGTATTGTGAGTAGTAACGATATATCTTATTGTTACTGGGCTATCAGAATCGTTGGTACGAGTGATTGGAATACAGAGAAAGGAGACCATTGACAATGTTTGGCAGGCGTTTTGCACGCAGATTTTTCTGGGGAGGGCCACCGCCCTGGTGGGGAGAAGGCCCTCAGGGTCGCTGGGAGGAGCGAGGTCGTGCTTGGTTTTCTCCTGAGCAGCAGGCGTTGCGCAGCACGGGGATGGAGGTAGCGCGCCTCTTCGCGATTGCCAATCGCAGTAGCGTCGGGAATCCAGAGAAGCAGGCACAACTACGTGCATTTCTAGAGCGGTCGCGCAAGGAACTCTCGGACATCATCTATGGAACAGGTTCGACGAGCGCATCGAGCAACCCATCAGAGGTAGAGCAAGCCTAGTGGTAGCACAAGGAAAGCGGGTACTGGATTTTTCTCAGTACCCGCTTGCTTTTTAGTTAGGGCTTCGCCGCATAGGAGATTCCGTGTTATGTTATCTGAAAGAGTGGCGGCTGACCAGCTAGAACACGCAGTACATTCTCTACGGTAACCTCGCCCATGCGGCGTAATCCTTCGTGTGTCTGTCCCGCGCTATGTGGTGCAGCGATAAAATTATCAAGCGCGAGAAGAGGATTCTCGCTGGGAGGCTCTTTCACAAAGACATCGCTTGCAGCACCGCCAAGACGCCCTTCTCGTAGCGCCTGTGCCAGTGCTTCCTCATCAACAAGTTCGCCTCGTGCAGTATTGATCAAATATGCTCCGGCTTTCATACGTGCTAGTGAATCGGCATTGATCAAATGTCGGGCCTGGGCTGTGACGGACGCATGCAGTGAAACAAAATCGGCGGTTGCAAGCAGTTCTTCGAGTGGTAGATAGCGTACTCCCCAACTTCTGGCGAAATGTTCGTCCTGGTAGAGATCGTAGGCGACCACGGACATGCCGAATCCCTGGGCGCGGTGACAAACCTCCTTGCCGATCTGCCCCAGTCCGACGATACCGAGTGTTTTGCCACGCAGTTCTACACCCACGATATTCTTCCATTGCCCCTGCCGCACAGAGGCATCGCCTTGTGGAATCCGTCGTGCCAGTGCCAGTAGTAGCGCCATTGCCATATCTGCCACCGAATCGGTTATGGTCCCACTTGCTAGAGCGACGGGAATGCCGCGTGCTCTGGCGGCTGCCAGATCAACATTCTCGAAACCGACGCCGTGCCGGGCAATCACCTTTAATCGGTTGGCAACTTCCAGCACGCGAGCCGTCAATGGTTCTGTCCCCGCGATCAGGGCATCGACATCGCGAATCCGTTCTAAGATCTCCTGCTCAGTAAATCCTCGGCCAAGCTCGTTAGGGATAACCTCACAATCTGCCTCTCGCAAGCGCTGAACTGCCTCTGGACAGTGTGGGCCAAAGGCGCGCGATGAAATCAGTACTCGATATAGCATTCTTATAGCCATAATCCTCTTCGTGATACACTCTATGGGTTTGTCAAATTATCCCACGTCTTTAGACGTGGGGCTTGCGTCTAGACTCCACCGCAACTCGGCATACCTTGAGAGGCGTGCCGCTTTGGCTTCTTTGTCCGACACATCAGGGACCTTTGACAAGAGCCCCGTCGCCATCCAGTCTTGCCGGACGACGAGCGTTCTCAGGGTCACATTCCTTGACCCGACTAAATCGGCATGCAGGGTGTAATGACAATTCTGGCACACAAACAACAACCCTTTGTCTGGTCGATTGGCAGGTGAGGTATGCCCACACGAGAGACACGCCTGACTGGTGTAGTTGGCATCGACTTTGACCGCCATACTCTCATGCAACACGGCTTTATAGGCAATCATGCTTTGAAGCTCTGCAAAGCTCCATTTGGAGTATGTGTGATTGGCTTTCCTTATTCTGGCATGCTTCGTCTTTTCACAAGAAGAATAAGCTAGCGGAGATCAAGGGAGGAAAGAAGCAGTATTTATCAGCGATGATATCTCCGGCTATGTGCAATCTGGCATCTATGAGGGCGTGCGACAGTTAGCGCAACGGCCAAAAAGCGTCAACGAATGGCCTTCAATGGCAAAGTCTGTCTGGTGTGCAATCGCTACTAACTGATCTTTTGGCACGCATGCGTCCACTTCGACGACGCGGTGGCATTGTGTACACGTTAAATGATGGTGATGTGAGCCGCCGCAAACGCGATAATGATGCGTCCCATCCGCGAACTCGATACGATCTAGCAAGCCCATATTCACCAGCATCTCAACTGAACGATAGACTGTTGCGCGTCCCAGACGTGCTTCTTCCTGGCGTAATTCCTGCCACAACCCGTCTACGGTGAAATCGGTGCCACTCTCGGCAAGTTCGACCAGCCGCTCCGCGATGAGTTGCCGTGGTCGTGTACGGCGTTGGCTCGTCTCATCGAACGCCGCACGAATTTTGTCCGCTATCACAATGCGTTCTCTCTTTCTCTCCTATCTTTTTCTGGGCATAGAAATGATTGGCAAATCGGCTCTACTGCAATTAAGTCTATCACTTCAGGCTATTATCCCACAAATGTGGTAGCTAAGGAGTTACCTGGGT
>Ga0070741_10016205_pt1 | contig 12481 bp, 11 predicted proteins | sample Coa_R1_4_FD_66440 | JGI IMG/M metagenome (GOLD analysis project Ga0070741, IMG submission 66440) | Surface soil microbial communities from Centralia Pennsylvania, which are recovering from an underground coalmine fire - Coalmine... | ecosystem: Environmental > Terrestrial > Soil > Unclassified ...
CACTGTGGATCGGCCGACAACCGCTCGGACTGGGGCGAGGGAATGGTGCTCCACCACATCCTCCGCCGCGACTGCTACTACGACTCGGTGCGCCTGATGGCCGTGTCGGCCCGCCTGGAAGCGCTGCCAGGCGTGGAGCGCGCGGCAGCGATGATGGCCACGCCAGCCAATCGCGAGCTGCTCGCTGACGCCGGGCTGCTGCCCCCGGGCGCTGCGCCCGACGCCCGCCCCGACGACCTGCTCGTCGCGGTGCGGGCGCGGAGCGACGAGGCGGCCGAGGCGGCGCTGGCAAGGGTGGATGCCCTGCTCGTGAGCGACGACCGGGCCGCGGACGACGGCCGTGGAGCGTTCCCAGGCCGGGCACGACGGGCGGTGCGCAGTCTGGATGCCGCCCGCCGCCTGCTGCCGGAGGCCAACCTGGCCCTCATCTCGGTGCCGGGTGAGTACGCCGCCGCGGAAGCGCGCCGAGCGCTGCGGGCGGGCCTGCACGTCATGCTGTTCAGCGACAACGTGGCGCTGGATGACGAGATCCGCTTGAAGCGCCTGGCCGAGGAGCGCGGACTGCTGCTGATGGGCCCGGATTGCGGCACGGCGTTCCTCGGCGGCGTCGGACTGGGGTTCGCCAACGTGGTGCGGCGCGGGCCGGTCGGCATCGTGGCCGCGTCCGGCACGGGCTTGCAGGCGGTCAGCAGCCTGGTCCACCGCGCGGGCTCCGGAGTGTCGCACGGGATCGGCACCGGCGGCCGTGATCTGAGCGACGCGGTGGGCGGGATGATGACCGCGCGTGCCCTGCGCGCGCTCGCCGCCGATACGGGCACCGAAGTGATCGTGATCGTCTCGAAGCCGCCCGGCGCGCGGGCTGCCGAGTCGCTGTACACGCTCTTGCCGACGCTGGGCAAGCCGGTAGTGACCTGCCTGCTGGGCGCCGATCCGCAGCCCGCCCTGGCCGCCGGGGCGCACGCGGTCGCGACCCTGGACGCCGCCGCGGCGACGGCTGTCCAGCTCGCCGGCGGCGCCGGTCGGTCGGTCGCCGGCGAGCGGCTCGGGTCCGAGGAGGCATTTAAGTCTCCCCCGGCCGTCGCGCCGTCGTACGCCCCGAGCCAGCGCTTCCTGCGCGGGCTGTACGCGGGAGGCACGCTGGCCGCCGAGGCGGCCGTCACCCTCACCTCGCTCCTTCAAGAGGTCTACAGCAACGCGGGCGCCGGCCGCCCGCTGGCCGACCCGCGGCGGTCGCAGGCGCATACGGTCGTCGACCTGGGCGCGGACGAGTTCACGCGCGGCCGGCCGCACCCGATGATCGACCCGCGCGCCCGAGCGGAGCGCCTGCTCCAGGAGGCAGCCGATCCGTCCGTCGCGGTCTTGCTGCTCGACGTGGTCCTCGGTCGCGGCGCCCATCCCGATCCGGCTGGCGCGCTCGCTCCTGCCCTGATCGAGGCCCGCCAGCGGGCGCGGGCAGCCGGACGCGAGCTGGCGGTGGTGGCCTGGGTGTGCGGTACCGAGGACGACCCGCAGCGTCTGTCGCGGCAAGAGCGTATCCTGCGCGAGGCGGGCGTGGTGATCTACCCGAGCAATGCCGCCGCGGCCGTCACGGCCGCTAGCCTGCTTCCCGGCTGATTCTTCGTCGGAAGGGTCGAGCATGACCGAGTCCAGCGCGCCGCAGACTCCGCCAACCGAGCCGCTGCTGCCCGCGGGGCCCCGCGTGGTGAACGTGGGCGCGGCGCTGTTCGCCGAGCAGCTCGCCGAGCAGGGCGTGCCGGTGGCGCAGGTGGACTGGCGGCCGCCGGCCGGCGGCGACGCGCGGCTGGCTAGCCTGCTCGCCCGCCTGGACGAGCAGCTCGGCGACCGGATCGAGGCCGCCAACGCGCGAGCCCTCGATCGGCTGTTCGCGGCGCAGCCGCAGCTCGTCGGGATGCGCTACCGCCACGAGGTGTGGCCCGACCTGGACCGCTACACCCTGCTGCACGCGGGGCCGCCAATCGGCTGGGAGCGGATGTGCGGGCCGCTGCGCGGGGCGGTCGTCGGCGCCCTGCGCTACGAGGGGCTCGCCGCCGACGAGGCAGAGGCCGTGGCGCTGGTCGAGCGCGGCCGGGTCCGCTTCGCGCCGAATCACGACTACCAGACCGTCGGTCCGATGACCGGCATCACGTCGCACTCGATGCCGCTGTTCGAGGTCGTGAACGCGACGCACGGCAACCGCGCCTACTGCGCCGTCAACGAGGGGCTGGGCAAGGTGATGCGCTTCGGCGCGAACGACGAGAGCGTGCTCGTCCGCCTGCGCTGGCTGCAGGAGGTGCTCGCGCCGGCCCTGCGCGCCGCGCTCGAGGCCGGCCCGCCGCTGGACCTGAAGGTGCTGATGGCCCAGGCGCTGACGATGGGCGACGAAATGCACCAGCGCAACGTGGCGGCCACGTCGCTGTTCACGCGGGCGCTGGTGCCGCGGCTGCTGCGCTGTGGCTTACCTGCGGAGACCCTCGCCGCAGTGGCCGATTTCCTGGTCAGCAACGACCAGTTCTTCCTGAACCTCGCGATGGCGGCGGGAAAGGCCAGTCTCGACGCGATCGGCGAGATCGAGGGCTGCACGCTGGTCACGGCCATGTGCCGCAACGGCACGGACTTTGCCATCCGCGTGAGCGGGCTGGGAGATGCCTGGTTCACTGCGCCGGCCGACCAGCCGCGGGGGCTGTACTTCGCGGGCTTCGGCGAGGCCGACGCCAATCCGGACATGGGCGACAGCGCGATCGTCGAGTGCCTGGGGCTCGGCGGGTTCTGCATGGCGGCGGCGCCGGCGGTGGTGCGCTTCGTCGGGGCGGGCAGCGCCGAGCGCGGCCTGGCGATCACCGAGGAGATGGCCGAGATCACCGCGGGGCGGAGCCCGCACCTGCTCATCCCGGCGCTGGACTTCGCCGGAGCGCCCAGCGGGATCGACGTGCGGAAGGTGGTTGCCACGGGGCTACGTCCCCTGATCAACACAGGGATTGCCCACCGCCAGGCCGGCGTAGGGCAGGTCGGCGCGGGCGTCGTTCGGGCGCCCGCGGCCTGCTTCAGCGCCGCCCTGGAGGCCTTCGCGGCGCGGTACGTGGGTGCCGAGACGTGACGCCGAGCGGTAGATTACTCATAGCAGGGCCACGATCACCTGGGCGAGCAGGCGAGGAGAGGTAGGGATGCGGCGCCAGCAACAGGCCAACGGCGAGGAGCGGACCAGCGCCCGCTGGCAGCGCCGCGCGGCGCGCCAGGAGGCGGAGCGCCGCCGCGTGCCCAAACACGGCAAGGGCTACGTAGACCTCGCCCAGCGCATGATCCTCCGCCGGGCAGCCGACGCGGCGGCCAGCGGGACGGATGGCGCGGCGCGTCCAGCGGCCGGGCGCAAGCGTCGACCGTCGCGGGCGCGGCGGCCGTCGAGTTAGGCTTGGGATCACCCGGCGCGGCGCGCGCCGCGCCAGGCCGCGCGCTCAGAACTCCTTGCAGGACGCAAGATACAGGGTGTGGGTCTGCGACCCACACCCTGTACTGAAATCCACTCTCAGTCGAGGAGGCGCTCGTCGAGGTGGGCGCTGAAGGTCCACATCTCGCCGCTGTGGAAGTGGAAACGGATCTGCGAGCGCGACTGCTGCTTCGGCAGCCGGTCCCAGGTGATACGCTCCACGTCGGCCAGGACGAGCGTCATCTCGGCATCCGGCTCGGACGGCAGTGGCCCGCCGTCCGGCCCGAGCGGGCGAAAGGTGAGCGTGTCAGGCGTCTGCTCGGCCAGGCGCCACTTCACGCCCGACATGCTGAGCGTCAGGTCAGCGCCCCGCCGCAGGAAATTGAAGCCTGCCGAAGCCAGCGCCCGCGCCGCCGCCTCTCGCTCGATCTCACGCATCACTCGCACCCCACGCGAGGGAATTCTACCCTCTGGACGGGGTGCGCGACAGCCGGCTGACCCGGCCGTTAGGGGTAGGCGGGCCGCGGATCGCGGCCGGCCAGGCGGCAGAGCCGCTCGATATTGGCGCGATCGGGCCCTTGCTTGTCGTAGCCGGGCACCTCGAGGATCTGGGGCACGTCGGCGAACCCCGGATGGTGCAGGAGACGAGCAAACGCCTCGTCGCCGATGTAGCCCTCGCCGATGTTCTCGTGGCGATCGACCTGCTTGCCGAGCGGCGTCTTCGAGTCGTTGGCGTGGATCGCCGCGAGCCGCTCGAAGCCGACGGTGGACTCGATCTCGGCCACCATCGCGGCGAAGCCTTCCTCCGTGGTCAGATCGTAGCCCGCGTTGAAGGCGTGGCACGTATCGAGCACCCAGCCGAGCCGCGGGTCGTCGTCCAGCGCGTGGATGACGTACTGCAGCTCGGCGAACGTGCGTCCGATGGTGGCGCCCTGGCCGGCGCAGCACTCCAGGAGGAGCTGGGCCGGTCCGTCGACCTGGGCCAGCGCGCGCCCGACGCCCTTCACGACGCGCTCCAGCGCCTCGTCCAGCGGCTCGCTGCCCGCCGAGCCGGGGTGGATGATCAGGCCGGCCGCACCGAGGCGGTTGGCCCACTCCAGGTGGCCCGCCACCGCGGCGACCGACATGTGGCGGGTAGCAGGCTTGGGCGAGGCCAGGTTGGCGATGTACACGCCGTGGACGAAGACCGGGCCGAGGTCGTACTCGGCCACGCCGTCACGGAAGGCCGCCACCGCGGCGTCGGAGTGGTTGGGGGCGCGCCAGGTCTGCGGGCTGCCGGCGAAGATCTGGATCGTCTCGGCGCCGATCTCGCGGGCGTGCGCGACGCCTCCCTGCACGCCGCCCTTGACGTGTCCGCCTACGCGCATCGCGGCTCCTTGTAGTCTGGTGTTGGGCTGCCGGGCTATTCGGCCCACAGGCGGCTCACGAAGTCGCTCGCCTCCAGCTCGGCCAGGGGCGCATTGTCGACGAACTGCGCGGCCGAGGCGGCGCGCGCCGCCTGGGCGGCAGGACTGCCCGGATCGCTCGCGACGATCTCCTCCAGCACCGTCTCGATGCCACGGAGGGAGACGAGCGGGACGCGCGGCAGGAGCCGATCGACGTACAGCGCGTAGGTCTCGTCGAGCACGTCGGCGTCGGCGGTCTGGTACTGGCGCGCCAGCACCTGCTTGGTGGCCGTGGGATTGGTCTTGGCGTAGTGGATCCCTTCGAGCATCGCCTGCAGGAAGCGCCGGTTGACGGCGGGCTCGTCGGCCAGAAAGGCTCGACTGGTGGCCAGCGCGCTGGTGACGTAGTCGATGCCGAGGGCGGTGATGTCGACGACCTCGCGCAGCCCCTCCTTGCGGGCCTTCACCGTCGTGGGTGGCGAGAGCACTGTGGCCTGCACGCCGCCGGCCTGCAGCGCCGCCAGACTTTCGGCCATGCCGCCCGTCTGGAAGATGGTGTAGTCACGATCGGCCTCGAGACCCTGCCGCCGCAGCGCGTAGCGGAGCGCGAAATCGGCCGAGCCGCCGATCTGGGTCACGCCGATGGTCTTGCCGCGGAGATGGGAGACGTCGACCACCTGCGGCAAGCCATAGACGCTGAAGACCAGGGTCGGCGTGACGCCGGCCAGCATGATGACGTCCGCGCCGCCGAGCTGCGAATCGACCACGGTGCGCGACGAGATCAGCGCGTACTCGGCCTGGCGCGCGACGAGCGACTGGACGCTCTTGACGCCGCTGATCAACGGGATCTCGACGTCGAGCCCGTAGCGGGCGAAGATGCCGACGTCCTGGGCCACGAAGAAAGCCGACGCGGCACCGAGGGAGGTGTTGGCCAGCGTGAGGTGCCGCAGCGGCGGCTCGGTCGGCGCGGGAGTCTCCGCGCCGGTGGCGGCCGAGCCGAGGGGACGGGCGGGCGTCGCACAGCTCCAGAGCAGGGCGAGCGCCACACCCACCCCGGCGAGCCCTGCGCGCCCGTTCATCGCCTGCTCAGCTCTGGCCGTTCGCCGCGCGCTCCCTGACCGTGCGCACCGCCTGCAAGGGCGCGTCGGACTCGAGCACCATCTCCATGAGGCTCAGGTGCTGCTCGTACGCGTCCGGCTTCACCTCGCCCTTCACCTCGGGCTCGAGCACGTGATAGACGGGGAGACCCAACGGGACTCCCGCCAATGGACCCGCCCAGGTCGGATCGCCGGAGGCGACCGTCTCGGCCGCCAGCTCCGCGCCGCCGACGTCCAGGTGGCCGATGACCACCACCAGGTCGTCGCGCCCGTCGCTCTCCGCGAGCTCCTTGATCCGCGCCTGCGTGGCCAAGTCCATGGCCCCAGCAGCAGTTCAGACGAAGCACTCCGTGTTCATGAAGACGACTTCGGCACCCGCCGACGTGACACACTCCGCGATCGCGGGAGCCTGGATGCCGTCGCGGTCGCCGAGCGCGATGACGCGCTTGCCTTGAAACACGCTCTCACCTCCACTCAATTATGACACCTACTACTCCGTTACCCGTCAATCGATGTGTGTTGTGCGTTCACAACACACATCAGATTACGAGTAACGAGGTACTACCGCGCCTCGATCAGGATCGACGCGCCGTCCGACATGTTCGTCATCCGGCCGAGGAACAAGCTGCCCTTGCCGAGGAACATGGCGCGCTGCATCGAGCCAGCCAGCATCGCCTCGCGCGCCCAGGGCAGGTACGGCACGGCTGAGGGGATGTGCCCCTGCGTCGGCGCGTACCCCGGCATGCCGCGCTGACGCACGAACTCCTCCAGCTCGCCCGGCGCGATCTCGCCCCGCCGCGCCGCCAGCGCCCCGATCAGTCGGTAGTTCTGGCGGGCGACGTCGCCCCGGTCGGCCGGCAGCGTGATCTCGGCGTTCTGCAGCTCGGTGGCGTAGCGGTCGACGTCGGTCAGGCGCAGGCCGACCTTGTCGAGCGGCTCGCAGACCAGCGCCTCGAGGATCGCCTGCTGCGACGCGCCCGCGCCGATGCGGTGGCGGCCGACCACGTCGAGGCGCAGGCGGGGACTCACGCCGTCGTCACGGCCGACGAGGAAGGCGACCGCGCCGAGGCAGTCTTCCAGGATTGGGACGCCCTTCGCCAGGTGGCTCTGAAACTTCATGCCTAGCTTCGCCAGGCAGCCGCCACCGACGACAGCGACTTCGTCGGCCACGCCCGAGGCCACCAGGCTACCCGCCACGATCAGCGCGTACAGCGGCCCGCTGCAGAACGCCTTCACGTCGGCGCCCGAGGCGTTGGTGCAGCCGACCATCTCGCCCACGGCCTTGGCCAGGTTGCCGCCGCCGCGGTTGTAGCGGTCGCCGACGGCATCCTCGGAGCAGCTCAGCAGGTAGGTCAGGTCGTCCGCGGCCACGGCCGGCGTGGTGCCGAGCAGGTGGCGGAGGGCCAGCGCGCCGGACGCCTTGCAGGCGAGGTTCTCCAACAGCACCTCGGGCATCAGCGTCGCGTCGCGCTCGTGCGCCGGGAGCACGCAGCCGACGAGACGCCCGTCGACCGTGAGCGGCGCGGCCCGCGCGTCGCGCACGCGCCGCTCGACCTCGTCCAGCGGCACGCCGGAGCCCAGCCGCGCGACGTCGTCCGCGCCGCCGAGGCGGTGCGCGGCCAGCGCGGGGCCGATCTCGGCCACCAGCGCGTCGGTCAGGTAGACCAGGTCGAAGACGTCGGCCACCTTGATCCAGCCCAGGAACAGCGCCTCGGGCAGGATCGCGCCGAAGCGGCCCTCGGCCTGGGCCCCCTCGACGGGCGTGCGCCACCACGGCTGGGGCACGTCGCCGAGCGCGTCGGGCGCCAGGTTGCCGATGAAAGTCTGGTTGGGCGCGTAGGCCACGGCTGCGTCGTAGCCTCGAAGGGCGCTCACGTAGTCGGCCGGGAGCGGCTCGCTGTGGTGCGGCAGTTCGCGGCTGGGCTTCGAGCCGTGCCGCACCAGGCCCGGCGTGTGCGCCAGTAGACAGGAGGCACCCTTTAGAACCGGCTCAGGCATGCGGCCTACTCCTTGCATCGGGCCTGGTCGTCCCGCGCCCGGCCAGGGGGCCGCGGTCCGCGCACCAGAAGCGCAGGGGATGACTGGGGTATCATCTTACCGCGCCGCGAGTGCCGCTTCAATGTCGAGCCTCGCGAGCACCCTCAGGGACCAGGAGGAGGGAGCGCGTTGCAGGGCGCCATCGAGGTCGGCGGCCTCCGGACTTTCTGCCGAGTGGCGGGCGAGGGGCCGCCCGTACTGCTGCTACACGGCTGGGCCGGGGAAGGCGCCAGCCTCCACCCTCTGACCGCCCACCTGGCGCAGCGGTACCGCACGATCGCGCCCGACCTGCCCGGCTTCGGCGGCACCGCTCTCCCGCCCGGCGATTGGGGCGTGCCGGAGTACGCGGACTGGACCAGCCAGCTCCTGACCAAGCTCGGCGTGCCGCGGGCGGTGTTCCTCGGGCACTCGTTCGGCGGGCGCATCGCGATCTACCTGGCCGCGACCCGACCCGAGCTGGTCGAGCGGTTGATTCTGGTGGACAGCGCCGGCATCCGACCGGAGCGGACCGCCCGGCAGGAGACGGCAGCGCTGGCGAGCAAAGCGGGCCGCGCCGCCAGCGGCGTGCCAGTGATCGGGGGGATCGCCGAACGCCTGCGTGGCAGGTGGCATCGCGCGATCGGCGCCGAGGACTACGCCAGCGCCGGCCCGCTGCAAGGCACCTTCGTGAAGATCGTCAACCAGGACCTGCGCGACCTGCTGCCGCGAATCGCCGTCCCCACGCTCCTCCTCTGGGGCGCGAACGACGACGCCACACCTGTCGAGGACGGGCGCCTGATGGAGCAGCTCATTCCCGACGCGCGGCTGATCGTCTTCCCCGCTGCGGGGCACTTCTCGTATCTCGAGCGAACGGCCGAGAGCTGCGCAGCCATCGACCAGTTCCTGGCTTCCACCGGGGGGGCAGGATGATCCCCCCGCTCTGGCTCGCCGTCATCCTGGTCGGGGCGCTGGCCTGGCTCGCCGTGCTGGCGCTCCAGGGCCGGCGGCTGCTCCACGTGCTGCAGCTCGAAGAGTACGAGCTGCGCCGCTTCTGGGCCTGGGTCGCCGCCGACGCCGAGCGCGCGGTGCCGCGCAGCCAGCTCCACGCGATGCTGGCGCTGGCCGTGCTCGCGACGGCGACGCTGCTGCTGCCGCAGGTGGAGCTGTACGCGCTGGCTGGCCCCGTGACCCTCGGCGCGGCGGCCTACGCCTGGCAGGGTCGCCCGCGGCCGGAGGCGAAGAGGCCGCTCGACTGGACGAAGAAGGCGCTGCTGCTCGCGGCCGTGGCCGGGGGCCTCGCCCTCCTGACCGTCGTCGTCGCAGCCTGGCTGTGGCTCGTGCCGCCGGCTGGCCTGGCCCAGCCCGCGCTGTTCATGGCGACGCTGGCGGTGCTCGGGCTGCTGCCCGCACACTACCTGACCGCGGCCACCCTGCTCGTCTACCCGTTCCAGGCGAGTGCCAAGAAGGGACTGGTCTCCCTGGCCACACGCAAGCTGCGGAGCCGGCCGGAGCTGATCGTGGTCGGCATCACCGGCAGCTACGGCAAGACGAGCACCAAGGAGTTCCTGGCCGCGCTGCTCGGCGCCCGCTACCGGGTGCTGAAGACGGCGGCGAGCGTGAACACCCCGGTGGGCATCGCGCGGACGGTGCTGCGGGGTCTGCGGCCGGAGCACGAGGTGTTCGTCGTGGAGATGGGCGCCTACGTCCCGGGCAACATCCGCGACCTGGCGCGCCTGGCTCGCCCGCGCATCGGCATCCTGACCGCGGTGGGCGAGCAGCACCTGGAGCGCTTCGGCTCAGTGGAGAACATCGCCCGCACGAAGTACGAGCTGATCGAGGCGCTGCCCGCCGATGGCCTGGCCGTGTTCAACGCCGACAACAAGCGCTGCCGCGAGCTGGCTCGGCAGACGAGCCACGTGCCGGTGCGGACCTACGGGCTAGAGCCCCGCGGCAAGGGGCCCGACCTGACGGCGACCGACGTCGAGACGGGGCCCGACGGCACGTCCTTCACCGTCCACGCGCCCGGCCAGGAGCCAGCGCGCTTCCGCACGCCCCTCCTGGGCCGCCACAACGTCTCGAACGTCCTGGCCGCCACGGCCGTTGCGCTCGAGCTCGGACTCACGCTGCGCGAGATCGCCGAGGCGGCGCGGGGCCTGGAGCCGGTGCCCCATCGGCTGCAGCTCCTTCGCGGCGAGGGCGGCGTGACGGTGATCGACGATGCCTACAACTCGAACCCGGCCGGCGCCCGCGCGGCGCTCGACGTGCTCGCCGAGTTTCCCGGCCGCAAGGTGCTCGTCACGCCCGGCATGGTCGAGCTGGGCGAGCGGCTCGAACAACGGCACGAGGAGTTCGGCCGGCAGGCGGCCGCGGTGTGCGACTACATCATCCTCGTCGGCCCGCGGCGGACGGCCGCGATCGCCGCCGGCGCCCGCGCGGCCGGCTTCCCCGCCGATCGCCTGTTCGCGGTGCCGAACCTCAAGGAGGCCACCGCCCAGCTCGGGCGAATCGTGGCCGCCGGCGACGTGGTGCTGTTCGAGAACGATCTACCCGACCAATACAGTGAAGAGTGATGAGTAATGAGTGATGAGTGATGAGTCCGGAGCCCCACTCATGACTCATTACTCATCACTCATCACTTGGAGAAGAGATGCCTAAGACGCGCCTGGCGGTGATCTTCGGCGGCCGGTCCGTGGAGCACGAGGTCTCGGTGATTACCGGCCAGCAGATCATGGCCGCGGCCGATGCCGAGCGATACGAGATCGTGCCGATCTACATCACCAAGCAAGGCGGCTGGCTGACCGGCCCGGCGCTGCAGGACCTCGAGACGTTCCGGGAGCCCGGCCGGCTGGAGCGGGCCGAGCGCGCCTACCTCGCTCCGGAGCCCGGGCAGCGGGCGCTGGTGCGCCTGGACGGGGGCGGCCGGGGGCTCTTCCGCCGCGGCAACCCCCTGGAGATCGACGTGGCCTTCCCGGCCATCCACGGTACGTACGGCGAGGACGGCACGCTGCAGGGCCTGCTCGAGCTGGCCGACCTGCCCTACGTCGGGGCGGGCGTCGCCGCCGCGGCAGTGGGCATGGACAAGATCCTGATGAAAGCGGCGTTCCAGGCGGCGGGCCTGCCCGTCGTCGAGGGGCGCTGGTACACGCGGGCGCGCTTCCAGCGCGAGCCGGACGCGGTGCTGGACGAGGTCGAGGCGGCGATTGGCTATCCGGCGTTCGTCAAGCCAGCCGTGCTGGGCTCCAGCATCGGCGTGGCCTGCGCGCGCAACCGCGACGACCTGCGCTTCGCCCTGGAAGTCGCCAGCAGCTACGGACGGCGGCTGCTCGTCGAGCGCGCGCTGGACGACTTCGTCGAGGTCAACTGCGCGCTGCTCGGCAACGACGACCCGACGCCGTCGGTCTGCGAGCAGCCGGTCCGCGCCACCGACGTGCTGAGCTACGCCGACAAGTACCTGCGCGGCGCCAAAGGCGGACCCGCGGGCCAGAAGACCGCGGCAGCCGCGAGCAGCCCAGGCGCCAAGCAAGGGGGCAGCACCCAGTCCGCGCAGCGGTTGATCCCCGCCCCGATCTCGGACCGCCTCACCCGCCGCATTCAGGACCTGGCCGTGGCCGCCTTCCGCGCCATTGACGGCGCAGGCATCGCCCGCGTCGACTTCCTCGTCACCGGCGCCGGGGGCGTCTACGTGAACGAGATCAACACGATGCCCGGCTCGCTCTCGTTCTACCTCTGGGAGCCGAGCGGCGTGCCGTTCCCGGCGCTGATCGACCGGCTGGTGCAGCTCGCCCTGGAGCGCTACGAGGACCGGCAGCGGACGACCTACTCTTACGACTCCGACCTGCTGCTGCGAGCGGCGAACCCCGCGGTCCGTCCAGTTCGGTAGACCGCGGCAGCTCGCGGGGCGAGCGTCAGAGCAGCGCGAGGGCGATGCCGAGCATGACGCCGAGCAGGCCCACGACCCAGAAGCGCGTGCTGACCTGCGTCTCGGCCCAGCCGCCGAGCTCGAAGTGGTGGTGGATCGGCGCCATGCGGAACAGGCGCTTGTCGTCGTTCAGGCGGCGGTAGAGCTTCTGGACGATCACCGACACCGTCTCGACGACGAAGACGATGCCGATGACCGGCAGGAGCAGCCACTGCGAGGTCATCAACGCCACGACGGCGAGCGCCATGCCGAGCGCGAGCGAGCCGGTGTCGCCCATGAACACCTCGGCCGGATGGGCGTTGTACCACCAGAACGCGAGCAGGCCCCCGACCACCGTGAAGGAGAACGTCACCAGGTAGCTCTGTCCCTGGAGGAAGGCGATGAAGCCGTAGGCGAAGAAGCAGAGGACGAGCAGGCTGGCGGCCAGCCCGTCGAGGCCATCGGTCAGGTTCACGGCGTTCGCCGTGCCGACGATGGCGAACACGGCGATCGGGATGTACCAGAGTCCCAGGTCCAGCGGCTCGCGCGAGAACGGCACGTACACCCCGCTCAAGCGGAACTCGGTGTAGAGCACGACCGCTACCACGCTCGCGATGGCGACCAGGCCCACCATCTTGGCGCGAGGGGAGAGGCCCTCGCTCTT
>Ga0070741_10016206_pt1 | contig 12481 bp, 9 predicted proteins | sample Coa_R1_4_FD_66440 | JGI IMG/M metagenome (GOLD analysis project Ga0070741, IMG submission 66440) | Surface soil microbial communities from Centralia Pennsylvania, which are recovering from an underground coalmine fire - Coalmine... | ecosystem: Environmental > Terrestrial > Soil > Unclassified ...
AGCCAGGTCGGAGAACTCCTCCCCGACCGGTGGCGCAAAGCTCGCCAGGGAGGCGGAGCCGCGGTTTAATAAGCCCGACGGCCCAGGCTTGCTCGACCCTGTATCTCTGACGACGCTTACATTGTATCGCCATGATGCGATCGGAATAAATTGATAAAGATCGGAGTCGATACCTTCCCAGTTAGGCCAGAACCCGACCAATGCAACGGGATTGGGACGCCGCTTTGCCGGGAAACCAGCGATATTCGTTATATCTAGAAAGTGGTTGAGGTGCTCTGGCGCATCGGTCGAGTTCACGAAGGCGTCCACGCCGAAGAACATTTTCATGAGGGGGATTGGTATCTCTGGAAACTTTGGCGGCTCGTAGGTTGAGTTTGCCACGTTATGAAATGTCCCGAGGAGCTCATAAAAGAGTTGGTTCGTAACCGGCTCGACCGTCAGCGGCTCTTTACAGATCACGTGGTCGGGCGGGTAAAAACCAAACGTTCGGTTATACGACTCAATCGAGCGGACCAGGATGTCCCGTTGCTTGGATGCCTCGCCGTACAGTCGGTCAGTGGCGACCCGCAGGCGGATTGCCGTGCTTTGCTTATGCACGACGTATGCAGCGCCCGCACACACGACCACGACGAGCACCGATGCTATAAGCAGGATGCCGACCGTCCGGTATCCGCGCTGATGTTCAGGCCTTGGCCGCGGATTGGCTCTGTCACTGCATGGAGTGGTGAATGTAGTTAGTTTCATCATGGTACGATTTGCCTGCCTGGTACAGCCTTGCGAGGCTATGATTTAGCTGCGCGTCCTGAACAGCGCCAACCCGAGCAGATAAGTCGGCAGCTCGCTCCGCGTCGGCCATGGCCTCCTCGAAGCGGCCAGCCTCGGCATATGCCATTCCAAGGGTAAAAAGGATATGAGGATCGCCATTGCGGGTGAGGCCGCAGGCCCGTTCAGCAAATTCAACGGCCTCCTTTCCGCACCTTAGAGACAGGTCCGGACCTGCTGCCAAAAGGAATGCCAGGTTTTCGAGCGCCTGTGGCATGTTTGGATCGATTCGCACGGCCTCTCGGTATTCAGCCAAAGCTTCTCTCGTGGCCGCCGCGCGTTCATACGCGGTACCCAGGCACCAGTGCGTGTAAGCGCGGCGCGGGTTCAGACGGATGCTATGGCAATAAAGGTTAATCGCCTTCCCCGTGTCGCCTCCGCTCTGCAGGATTATTCCAAGATCCTCGTACGGTCGAAACTTCGTGGGGTAGTGGACTATGACCTCCCGATATGCAGATACAGCGTCAGCCGACTTTCCGCCTAAAAACAACGCCTGCGCAAGGTTGTAAGAGGCCTCATAGTTCGGTTCAGCCTGAACGGACCTGCGATAGAATGCGAGCGCCTGGGCCATGTCTCCGCGGGACTCTGCGAAGAAGCCCAGAAAATTAAACGCCATCCAACACTCCGGGTTCATGGCTGCCGTCGCGCGCCAGAGCGCCTCCTCGCTTCGGTACGCTTCGGATCCTTGTCTCGTGAGCAGGGCCAGCACCAGCAGCACTCCGCCACCAAGGCCAAACCGCATGAGTTGGTTCAGCCTGAGCGCGTGGGCGACCTGGCTTGAGACCGAGGCTATCAGTACTATTAGACCGAGGCTCGGGAGATAGGCCCAGTGATTCGCGACGAATGAGTAGCGCATGAAGTACCCATTGAGAAATCCCAGCAGGGGAGAAACCGTTCCGGCGAAAAATAAGACTGCCGCTGCGGGCCCACGTCCAATACGCCTGCGGACTGCGACGAGTAGCAGGATAGCGGCCCCTGCGGTGGCAGGCCAGAGCCACTGTACGGTTGCGCCGGATTGGACTCGCCACCTCGGATAAACAAAGCACATCTGAGTTGGCCACGTCATCTTTCCGACGTAAAACCAAAGTGAGTGACCCGCGATGGTGCAACGCTGCACGAGTGAGAGGTCCCACTCCGCCCCTTTAGCACCGACGTGCTCTCGCTCCAGCCACTGCGTTACTAGCCCCAGCGCAACAGCCGCGAAAAAGAACGGCAGGGTCGGAAGGACGTCGACCCAACGTATGCGGCCGCGCTTCCACCAGCAGAGTAGGAGAACGACGGCAGGAAAGGCGAATGCAGTAGCCTTCGCCGTGTACGCTGCAAGAAACAATACCATGGCGCATGCGTAGGAAGCTCCTGTGAAAGTGTCCGCCTGGCGTTTAGCGTTTTCCTCGATGGCCCAGTACCGCGTCAGCCGACCGTACGCCAGCAGCGCACCAAGGAAAAGCGCGAGCGACAGAACATTCTTGCGCTCGGTTATCCAAGCTACAGACTGAACCATGACTGGGTGTAGCGCCATCAAGGATGCCGCAAACCCGGGCGCAGGAATCTTAAGCCGGTGCAGGAGTCTCCAAAACAGTCCGGCAGCCAATAAGTGCCACAAGACATTTTCTATGTGGTATGGCATGGTGCGGAGCCCCCAAAGTTGATAATCTAACCAGAAGCTCGTTCCCGTGAGAGGGTAGTACTGCTGAAGAGCGTTCGGGTTGATCCACATTTCCTTTAGGCCCGCCAGGCACTTGAACAGCTCCCTGAGATTCCATGTCCACGACTCATCGTCCCACAGAAAACCGCCGCGCAAACATGGCCAGTAGGCCCAGAACACGGCTAACCCAAGAAGCACAGGCGGGAGCGAGTTAACTATAAACAGGGACCAGCACTTCAACACGATTCTCAGTGGGCTTTGTGAACTGGACGCTTGGCGCTTCGTGATGAACCATTTGAGCATCTGGTTCGTTTATAGCGCCCTACTGCATTCTCGTATGTCGGGAAAGAACGTATGTTTTTGTGAGTGAATCACGGATTTCTCTGTAAGTTAAGAACTCACAACGCTATTGCCCGACTGAGAGCAACTTTTGTCCAGCAGCGTGCCGACGGAGCTCCCGGATCGCCTTGCGAACGAAAAAGAAGAAAAGGTCAACTCGCCTCTGGGAGGCTGCAACATGAGTTTGGAAACCACTCGCCGACGTCACGTTCGAATCGATTGCAGGACCGCGTAACCAAAAATTGCTGAGGGCTACACAAGATCGCTGTGAGTAATTAACTCACAAACAAATCCGTGATTCACTTACGAGATGATCCGTTCTTTCCTGACAGACGAAAACCTGTTGGGGCGCTATGAGGAGATGGATGTTCAGAAGGTTCGCCATTATGCGGGCAGCTTCCGACTCTCAGGAGCGGTTAAAAACCCCGCTGGAGCAGTTGGTGCTCAGTGATTCTCTTCCGCCTCTGCGGGGTGTCTCAAACCCTAGCCTGCGTTCCGCCTTCACGCTGATCGAATTATTGGTCGTTATTGCGATCATCGCCATTTTAGCAGCCTTGCTTTTGCCCGCGCTGAACAAGGCCAAAGTCAAGGCCCAGGGAACGATGTGCATGAACAATACCAAGCAGTTGATGATTGCCTGGCGCATGTATACTGACGACAACAATGGCAATCTTTGCCAGAATCTTTCCGGGTACGATATCACTCAGACCCGCCTGAGCTGGGTTTTGGGGTGGGAAGACTTTACTCCTAATAACAAGGACAACACCAACGCACTGATGATTTCGAGGGGGTTGCTGGGGCCTTACACGAAAAACGCCTTGGGCGTCTATAAATGTCCGGCCGATACTTACCTGGTCAAGGAAGGCAATGCCGTGCTGCCCCGGCTTCGCAGCATTTCCATGAATGCCTACATCCAAGGCAACGGTTACGGTCCTTCCACGATGTCGGTTTGGCATCCCGATCTTCTCGCCTACAACAAGGAGTCCGACATCTTGCGTCCTTCGCCTTCAGATCTGTTTGTGGTTGTGGATGAGCACCCAGACAGCATCGACGACGGTTGGCTCCTCATCGACCCGACTCAGCGGACGGCTTGGGGCAACGACTTGCCCGCCAGCTATCACAACGGTGCGTGCGGATTTAGTTTCGCCGACGGGCACTCAGAGATCCACAAATGGCGGGAGGCTACCACGTGTGCGCCCGTTCAACAACAGCAGCACAGTCATTTTCCCGGCACCTCCCCGGTAGATCGTGACATCAGCTGGATGACAAACCACTGCACCGCAAGTGTGCAGTGAATGGTATTCGACTCTTCCTGAGCCCCTCCAAAATCCGCCATTACAGAGGGGATACGGTCGACAATTGTCCTGCCCCGATGAGACCCACCCAACATGGTGGACGCCCACGGTACTACGAAATATACTTACACCGGTGGCAACAACCTTGCCGCTGCGGGGGCTTGCCAGTCACCTGAATTGAGTGCGTGTGAATTTTGCCCCAAATTACTGTCACGTTCAGGGCGCCCAACTCAGGCGGTAGAAGGCGTAAGGAGGCGGGCCGCTGAGATCGCTGAACAAGGGAATTGCAAAACCTCGCCACTGGCACTTCGAGCAAGGATGGGACGAAAGGTCTATTGTCTGGGCGGGCCGCTCCTGGTGTAGAGTTGCCCGGTCACGATTCCCAAATTTACGAATGTTAAACCTTTACCAATCTGTGCGCATGAATCCGAGCTATCGCACGCTCGAGATTGGGGACGTTTTGTTCGCTGAGCACAGCTGCGGCGTAACGGTGAAGAAACTGCCAAACCTGACGGAATCGGACTCCTTACAATCGAAAAACAATTATGCAGACATTATCAACTGAACTAAAAGAAACGAACCTCCAATACAATCCGCCCAATTCGCAGGCGCTCCCCGACCTTGCGGCCATCAAATCGAAACAAAAGGCCACCTGGGAGTCCGGCGACTTCGGGCAGATCGCCCAGAGCATCGAAAACGTGGCTGAGGAATTCATGGCCCGCCAGCCATTGCGGCCCGGCTTGCGAGTGCTGGACGTGGCTTGCGGCACGGGCAATCTCGCGCTCATCGCGGCCAGGCACGGTTGCGTGGTGAGTGGTGTCGACATCGCCGCCAATTTGCTGACCCAGGCGCGCGCCCGCGCAGCCGCGGCCGGAGCGAGCGTCGGCTTTGAGGAAGCCGACGCCGAAGCGTTGCCGTTCCCGAACGACACTTTCGATCTTTCGGTCAGCATGTTCGGGGTGATGTTTACTCCGCAACCCACCGTGGCGACGTCGGAGTTGCGCCGAGTCACCAGGCCCGGGGGTCAGATCGCCTTGGCAAACTGGACCCCCGAAGGATTCATCGGGAAGATGTTCCGCGTCTTTAAAACGCATCTGCCAGCCCCACCGGCCGGAATTCCTTCGCCAATGGAGTGGGGGAACGAGACCATAGTGCAAAAGCGGCTGCAAGACGGCTTCACCAACGTGAGGCTGGTGCGGCGTATCGCTCTAATGCGTTATCCGTTCCCGCCGGCCGAGACCGTTGATTTCTTTCGCAAGTATTACGGGCCGACGCTGCGGGCCTTCGAATCGCTGGCACCGGTCCGTCAAGAGGAACTGCGGCGAGACCTGGTTGAACTGCAAACGCGGCATAACATCGCCGGCCTTCCCGGTCAGACCGAAACCGCCGCCGAATATCTCGAAGTCGTCGCAACGAAGGTTTGATCAAAACCCTGGTATCAAACGAATATCGGGCGGCAGCCACGAGAAGCCTCAGCCGAAGTGGACACGGACTCGATCTGCGGGTCCTCCATTGGCTGATTTTCGCCCACTCGGTTAGGCGACCCCTTTTCTTTTCGAGGCTGTCTGGCTATACTGGGTGAAACTGGCGGCAAAGGCCTTGGCGTGCACTCCGCGGGCGTAGGTTTGAGCCGATATGAACAGAACTCAGATCGAGGCAGCGGTGGAACGCAACCTATCCAGCGGGGATACGCACCAATTTGCCTGCCAGTTTTTGGACATCAGTGGGCTTTGTCCATTATGGGCCAAGTCCCGGTTGGAAGGAACAAAAGGTCGAGTTGCCTTTGCGTCTCCCCGGCATTTCGCATAGCGAGCCCACGCAGCCAACACCGCGATGAGCTTCTTGTTTCACTCTCGGCCCGGGCGGCCTGAGCCGGCTCGTTCGGCGAGGTTTGCTCTTGGGGCCGCCTTATGAGTGAATCATGGTTTACAAGAACGTATGAGACGAGATCAGATTCAGGTGGCGATAAAGGAGGGGATTCCATTCGAGATCAGGATGGCGGATGGAGCCAGATATCGGGTGCGGGAGCGATACCAAGTAGCGGTGGGCAGAATGTCGGTCGCTGTGTTCGATGACAAGGACTTGGCTCATATCCTGCCCCTGCTGACAATGAAGGGCATATCGTATCTGGACGCCAATGGTAATCGCTCTTTCCACATTTCCACGCCGGTATCGGCCGCCCAACAGACGGCCAGACCCGCATCCTCCACGGCATAGAGGTAACCTTCCTTTTGAATCATCGATGGAACATATGAGGTTCCCCTTTTCTAGAATCACCTCTGCGATACATCCCATTAAGAATGAAGAATTAGAAATTAAGGATTAAGTAAGCTCGCCCCTTCCTCATTTACCCAACCCTTTTCTGGGAACCCGTTTGCCCATTCTGCCGGGGTTACTTCACGCGCCAGGTGCCAGCGCGGCGTCTCACACCAATCGAGAAACTTGCGCAGAGTCGCGCGCAAGTCCTTCGAAGCGCCACCGGCCAGGAGCCGACGCACGATTGCCCCGTCGCGTTGCCTGCGGCATGCGGCCGGCATACTCACCAGCGCGTTGAACAGCGGCGTATGCCCACCAAATCCCTCGGCATCAATCAACGCCCGGGCATTCACGTCGGCGCTCCGGGCCAGGAGCAAATCGAAAATCTCCTGCTCGTCGAACTCGATGGCCAGGTGCAGCAGCGTCCCTCCATCCACGGGGGTGCCGTGCATGCCCGCGCGGCCGTCATCGCCGCAACCCAGCTCAGGGGGATAGATCTCTCCCAAAGCAAACCGTCGTTGGATCAAACTTGCGTCGCGTTGCAAATGCTCCTTCAACCGACCCGCGTCTCCCCGATGGACCGCCATGATCGGCGTATCGGGCAGCTCGTATCCTCGTTTCTCGAACAAGTCCAGAATTTCGTGTTTGCCGGCCGAATTGCGGCAATACGTTTCCAACACCAGGGCAAGCGGCGCCAGGCGATCGCCACGGGCGTCGGTATAAGGGACATTCAGTTCGTCCAGAAAACGAAATCCGGATGCCTTGAGCGTTTCGCAGGCGCCCATGATGATGCCTGGAGCGAGTTTCGCTCCGTGCTCGAGCAACCACCGCGCGCATTCCAACCGGCCCTGAAGGACGGCTCGGTCGAAAGCATGCTGAAAGTCCCGCGCACCGAGTTGGGCCACGGCCTGGATGATCTCGAGCCGGCCAAGATTGGCGGCATGGCTCATCGGCGGACCCCAATTGCCGCTCCAGACCGGAATATGCAGCAGTTGCGGATTCGACTGGAGGATGCGAACGACTGTCTCGCGATCGTCGGCGCGAATTGCCGCGTCGAGGGCTTGGGCGAGGCTGTGCGAGGTGATCCGCCTTTTGAGATCCGCCCAGTGCGAAAGGCCGTACTCGCGGGCGATGACTAGTTGCGCGTCGCTCAGGCGGAATTCGGCTGTGGCGAGGTTGTCGGCGCCAGTTTTTTTGAACCGGGGATGCTGCCTGCGGACACGGTCAAGGGCTTCGGGGTTGCCGGCGCGAAATTGTTTCAACAACTCGCGCGCTTCGCGTTTGGGAACGTCGAGATGAGGACGGGACGGAAGGTTTCGTGATACAGTAGCCATAACCTTTCTTCTGTTGCGCCCGTTGGTCCGCAAGCTCGGGCAGAAGTCAGGTTAACAGCGTTGTTACTAATTCCGGTGGGCTAAGCCCATGTCCGCGGACGGGATGCTGCCGGTCAGCAACTCTATACTGCCGCACCTGGTCGTTTGAGCAAGCAGGAATTCATGTCCAGCCGGAGCCTGACCCGGGTGCCTTCAAAACACGCTTGAAAACGAGGCGAATAAACATAATGAAAGCAAAGAAGCAGGCGGTCGCACGGGGAACTATCTCGACGCACGAAATGAGGTTTGAGTTTGACCGCATCCTGCGAGCCGTCAAAGCCGGTCGTTCGCTCACTTTAACCTATCGCAATAAGCCGTTGGCCCGGATCGTCCCACTGCACGCAGAGTCGGAGGTTTCGCCTGAAGATTCGATTTTCCGTTTGCAGGAATTGGCGGAGCCGATCGGTCCATTGACGAACGCCGAGATTGACGCTGTGGTTTATGGCGCATGAGGTGTTATTCGATACCAGCGGTTTCTTTGCTTTACTGGACCAATTCGACCCGGCAAATCCCGCAGCAACCAAATGGATCACTTCTGAACGAGCCCGCCTGCGCCCCCTCACCACAGAATGGATCGTCGGCGAAACCTGCACGTTGTTAATCGCTCGGAGGCGACCTTACCTGGTGCGGCAATTCCTGGACTACCTGGAGCAGAGCACCGCCTTGCTGGTGGTCAACCCCGACGAAACATTGATCCGCTCAGCCAGGAAATTTATCCGACGTCAAGCCGAGCAAGGGTATTCCTTTGTCGACTGCCTGAGTTTCTGCGTCATGAAAGAACGTAAAATCTCGGAAGCACTCACGACTGATGCGCACTTTCGCAAGGCCGGCTTTTCGCCTCTCTTAGAGCGTGTTTTAGAATTCGGTTTGGAGTCCCGCCTTTAGGCGGTTTTGGCGCCGGGCCGCCTGAAGGCGGGACTCCGAACCCCATACGCCCACGCCCAAGCCGGTACTTTTAAAACACGCTCTTAGTGAATTGAGCCGGGTGCGTGCCCGATCGAATTTTAAAGACCGTCTCCGCTAGAAACCAATTTCTCTCCAGCTTGCCTGTTCAGCTGCTTGCTTACTGGGATGAGCGCAGGGGCTTGGGCGCAAATCGGGTTTGGAAATCGCTTACCGCTTGAGCTCGAAGCTTGTCTCCCAAGGCCAACATCTGCCGCGCCCGCCGCCGGTCCAGGTTCGGTTCCTGGAGAGCAAGCAGACCATTTTTCCATTCCCGCACGCCGTTCCGGTAGGTTTGAATAATTGCTGGCAGCGAACTGTCCTGACCGGCACTTGCCTGCAGACTTTTCGCGCGGCTCTCCAGCACCTCAACTTTTGCGAGAGCCAAATCCAGGTTTGGTTTCTTTGCGCTCGTCACGGCCTCGCTGAGTACAGCAGTGAAGTCCTGCTCTTCGTTCTTAATCATGTGGACAAACTCAGTGGCGCCGCGGATTTCCTCCGCGCGGGCTTGGCCGACTTGCCAACTTACGTAAGCCGTTCCGCCATCGAAGAGGACTAATCCAGCCGCGACCAGGATTCCTCCAATGATACAAAGCGTGCCGCTGGCTTTAACGGATACAAATGCCTTCTCCCACAATCCGCGTTCTTGCAATTCGAGGAGCACACCCCGGCTGCTGACCAGCGCAATGAGCACCAGGGTAGGAATGATCAATCCGGGAAGGTTGGAAGCAAGGGGTGTGTTGGTCCGCGCCGCGGCGATACCGGCGGTCACAAACACAATCAGCAGTTGGACCACCATGATCACCAGCACCACCCCGACTGAGTTCGGATTGCCACGCCGCGCCGCTGCCGCCAAAACCCAATAACCCGCCGCCAAAGAGGTGACCGCCAGCGCCACCGGCAACATGAACGCGGTGGCACCTTTGCCAAGCAGCAGCACCGCCCAGATCATTAGAGCGCCGAGCGTCGCCAGGATTCCCAAAACCCCCAGATTTCGCCCCGCGTTCCCCGCCCGCTTCAGTAATTGCTCGTCCGTCAGATTGCCCACACCCATACTTTATCTTTGAGATTGCAAGCGCCGCTTGACTGAGGCAACGCCGGTCAGTGTAGCCGAAAATTGGTTACGAGCAGCCAAGGTGGTCGCTTCGGCTCACACGCCACACATTGCTCAACTCCCATCACGAGCATCTGTCGCGCCATCCTTTCCAAGGTTGAGAATCCTCAAACCCCTCCTCGGGCTGAATATCGATCCAAACCCTCCTGTACCATTTTGAGACATTGTGAGACTTTTGCTTCCTCATCCTGATCCTCTTGGCTCTCGGGAAAGGAAGCTCCCGAACTATTCCGTGCCCTACAAATCAAGTGAAAGAATCATTCCACTTCAACGGTTACAACGCTCAGGATTTTCGTTTCCCGCCTTTGCAGCAAGCGGCCAAACGGATTGAGTGTCCACCAATAGACAAATCCCACCAAGGCGGCGAGCGTGAGGGAAAGCAGGAAGTTCACCGGGAAACCCTGCGGCCAGCCGGACTGTCGCCAAAGCAGTTCCGCCAGTGGGGCTCCGAATGCCGGGGTCATCGCCATGGGGAAAAGCAAGTGGCAAAGGATCATCACTAACATCGCCAGTCCGGGCATCTTTGTGGGCTTCATCGACCCGGGCTGAATTCGATATGGCGTCAGGATAGAAAGCAAATTCCCCGCGAGTCCCGCCATCAGGACCACTGTGGCGAGTTGGAATAAATTGGCGGCCAAGCTGAGTATTGTTGGGCGCACCCAGAACCCGACCAACGTAAGCAGGATTAAGCCGAACAGCGCGGCGATGGGCAAGTTCGCGAGATTTTTGCCAATCAGGATCAGGCGTCGGTCAGCGGGAGAAAGAATCAGCGAGCGGAACCCGTCCCGATCGAACCCAAACTGGTTGGACAGGAATTGAACGAACATAAAGACCGAAAACACCACGGCGCCGGTCCCAATGAAAGGCTTCGCAGCTTCAGGAATTTTGGGCGCGCCGCGCAGTACGAACGAAGCACCGAGAATCACCGTCACCAGAAATGAACTGCCCCACGCGAGTTTCACTTCGGGTGCACGCAGCATTGAACGCAACGTAGCCAGTGCGAGCGCGCTGGCCTGTTCGGGAACTCCAGGGAGACGCAGTTCGAGAAAAGGACTCCCGGTTTTGCCACCAGTTGCGTCCGTGGATCGCACCCGCCCGGCGGGAACCCGCGCACGGGTTTTTTGGCCGGTTTCGCCGTGATAAAATCGCACCGTGTCTCGATACGCCCGGCGCAGGCCCAGAGCTCCGATGGCGAGGCAACCCACGGTTCCCAGTAGAGCCGGCAAGGTGCGCCCTTCGGCCAGCGCACCTGCCGCGAACGGAACCCATAACGGCGGAATAAACTTCTGAGCACGGACCAGTCCGTTGAGTTTTTCCCGGCTGGAGGCATTCTGCGCCTTGCGTTGCTGCTGCGCTTCCTCGGAAAAATCCGGGGAGCGGCGGGCGGGGCGGCTGCGAAAGACATTGAAGTACAGGTTCGGGGCTTGGGAGAGCAGAATGAAGCTGAGCGTAATCCCCATTATGACGGTGCGCCTCCGGCGTGGATTGGACATCAACGTGGACAACCAGCCACGCAGGAAATAAGTCCATGCGCTAACCATCAAAACCATGCTGAACGCGAGGGGTGCCAGCAACAACATCGCCGGGCCACGCGAAATCGCCAGCCCAACCGCCAGGCCAGTCATGGTGGGAACCGCGATAACGATGCTGAGTGACAAATGCGAGGCCAGGTAGTTAATCACGAATATTTGTCCGAGTCCCACGGGAAGATGCATGAGCCGCTGGAGGTCGATGCTCTCGGAACGCTGCAGTTCATTGATCAATCCGATAAACCAGAGGAAAAGAAATAAAAGGGTGAGGCCGAGCCAGACTCCCATGACAGCTTGAGGAGAGGCGGCTCTTAGCCCAAACATCCCCCCGGCTAACGCTCCCAGGAACCCCGCGACAGCCAGGACGGATAAGGCCAGGATGACTATTGCGGCGATCACCGCCCCGACGCCCCGGCTGCGAGCCCATTGGTTGCGCGTGAGCTGCCACCGCAGCCAGAGAATCGTCTGGAGTTGCTCGAGATTCACTTCAGCCCTCGAGCCAGCTTAATTTCTGCCCTTCGTGTTCGCCTGAGCTGACGACACTCAGGAATTTGTCTTCCAGTGATCCGTTTCGACGCAATTCATCCATCGTGCCTTGGTGAACGAGTTGCCCATGCGCAATGATGCCGACATCGCTGCAAAGTTTTTCCACGATTTCCAGCACGTGTGAAGTAAGGAAAACAGTCGCACCGCGTTCGACACATTGCTTAAGCGTGTCGCGCAACACACGCGAGGCAACCGCGTCTACGCCTTCAAACGGCTCGTCGAGAAACAATAAATCCGGGTTGGGAATGAGCGCGGCGGCCAGTGCCAGCTTCTTCTTCATGCCGTGCGAGAATTCGAGGGTGAGTTTCTTTTCCTCTCCCACGAGGTCCATAATTACGAGCAGTTCCTCACAGCGCTCCCGAACCACCGCCGGCGGCAAGAGATACATCCGGCCAATAAAAGTCAGGTATTCGCGCGCGGTCAGATTGTCAAAGAGCGCAAGGTTTTCGGGCACCACTCCAACCCGTCGTTTGACTTCCAGGGCGCTCCTGGGGTCGCTGATGTCCTGGCCCAGAATTCGGATCGTTCCCGAGGTAGGCGACAATAAGCCCGTGAACATTTTGATGGTGGTTGATTTGCCGGCACCGTTCGGACCAAGGAAGCCGTAGAAACAACCGGAG
>Ga0070741_10016207_pt1 | contig 12480 bp, 10 predicted proteins | sample Coa_R1_4_FD_66440 | JGI IMG/M metagenome (GOLD analysis project Ga0070741, IMG submission 66440) | Surface soil microbial communities from Centralia Pennsylvania, which are recovering from an underground coalmine fire - Coalmine... | ecosystem: Environmental > Terrestrial > Soil > Unclassified ...
CAAGATCAGCGCGCGGAGCCGCCGAGCGAAGCGAGGAGGCGGAGCGCGCGTCCGTCGCCGGCGCCTGCGACGCGTCGCGTTGCCTACGCGCTCGGCGCGACCCTGCTCAGGCCGTTGATGATCCGGTCCATCGCGTCGCCGCCGCGCGGGTCGGTGAGGTTCGCCAGCAGCTTCAGCGTGAAGCGCATCAGCATCGCGTGGGACAGGCCGCGCTGGGTCGCGACCCGCATGACCTTCGGGTTGCCGATCAGGCTGACGAACATCCGGCCGAGGGTGTAGTAGCCGCCGTAGGTCTGGTTGAGGATCTTGGGATAGTCGGACAAGGCCAGTTCCTTGTCGTAGGCCGTGCGGCGCGAGTGGGCCTGCGCGATCACCTTCGCCGCGATCTCGCCGGACTCCATCGCGTACGCGATGCCTTCGCCGTTGAACGGGTTGACCATGCCGCCCGCGTCGCCGACCAGGAGCAGGCCGCGGGTGTAGTGCGGCTTGCGGTTGAAGCCCATGGGCAGCGCCGCGCCGCGGATCGGGCCGGTGCGGTTGTCCTCGGTCAGCTCCCACTCGGCCGGGGTGGAGGCCAGCCAGCGGCGCATCATCTCGCGGTAGTCGACGCTGCCGAACGCCGCGGAGGTATTGAGGATGCCCAGGCCGATGTTCGACGTGCCGTCGCCCATGCCGAAGATCCAGCCGTAGCCGGGCAGCAGCCGGTCGGGCTGCTGCGCGTCGCGCAGCTCCAGCCACGACTCGAGCCAGTCGTCGTTGTGCCGGGGGTTGCGGTAGTACGCCCGGTAGGCCACGCCCATCGGCCGGTCGTCCCGCTTGTGCAGGCCCATCGCGATGGACAGGCGGGTCGAGTTGCCGTCCGCCGCCACCACGATCGGCGCGCGGAACGTCGTCTCCCGCTTCTCCTGGCCGAGCCGCGCCGCGACGCCGACGATCCGGGAGGTGCGCTCGTCGCGGATCGGTCCGGTCACGTTGCACTGCTCCAGCAGCCGCGCGCCCGCCTTCTGCGCCTGACGGGCCAGCAGCTCGTCGAAGTCGGAGCGCGGGCGCACCAGGCCGTAGTTGGGATGCGAGGCGAGCTCCGGCCACTCCAGCTCGAGCTGCCGACCGCCGCCGATGATGCGCAGGCCCTTGTTGTGCAGCCAGCCGGCCTCGGGCGAGGTGTCGATGCCCATCCGGATCAGCTGGGTGACGGCGCGCGGGGTCAGGCCGTCGCCGCAGATCTTCTCGCGCGGGAACTCGGTCTTCTCCAGCAGCAGCACGTCCAGCCCCGCCTGCGCGAGGTGGTACGCCGTGGCGGACCCGGCCGGGCCGGCGCCGACGATGATCGCGTCGGCCGTGTTCTCGGAGGCGGGGACCTGGTTCTGCGCGGCGGCGTATTGAGTCGGCACGGCAGCAGTCTAGACAGACCGTCGTCCGGGGGTCGGGGTCGGTCGCCTGGTGATCGTGCGCTTGTCTCGCTCACCCGGACACCGGCCGGGCAGTTGTCCGGCTGAGCGGGACAGGTGCGCTAGTCGATGCCAAGGCCGCCGGAGTGCGGGACGCCGTCGGCCGCGGTGTTGTCGGTGGCGGGGTGGACCTTGCCCGCGGGCCCCTGTGCGTAGGCGGTAAGGAGGTTCAGCGTTGCGGTACGCACGAAGGTACGGCCAGCCTCGTTGAGGTGCGACGCGCAGCGGTTGCCCAGTGCGCACACCCAGCGCATGGTGCCCGCGTCGAAGACTCCGGCGCCGGAGGATGTCGTGTAGTACGCCGATTCCTGGTAGCTGGCGTGGCCGTCGCAGGTAAGCGCCGAGTGGCTGAGCACTTAGATGGGGTGCGGCGTGGTGGGGATGTCGACGACGCGGTCGTATTCGGGGCCGACCAGTCCCGGGAACTTCTCGCCCTTCGTCGCTCCGGTTCCGGCGAAGATCCAGTTCGTCGGGTCGTAGACCACGTACGGCGCGTCCACCGGGTTGCACTGGTAGTACGCGCCGGTCAGCACGTTCTCCGGGCGCGGATCCGGAGCGTCGCGCCAGTCCTGCGTCGTCTGGGTCTTGTCCGTGGCGTACATCGGATCGGAGGCGGCGTCCTTGTAGCAGATGATCAGACGATCGGCGCCGAGCTGGGTCGAGCCCCAGCGGATGTGCCGGAAGATCGCGTTCGCGCCGAGGAAGGCGAGGTTCGCGCCGGCGTCACGGGCCGCGGTGAGGGTCTGTCGCATGGTGGCCGAGTAGTACTCGTCGTGTCCGTCCGAGACGATCCCGGCGGCGTGGGTGAACAGCGCGGGATCGGTCTCGAGCTGCACGTCGGTCTCGTAGGCGACCGGCAGGTCGTGCTGCTCGGCGAAGGACACCAGGCCCTGGTCGAAGGGGAAGAACAGTCCGTCGCCGGCCTCCTCGTCGGGATCGAGGTAGGGCCGGTCGAACGAGACGGCGCGCGCCCGGTCGTTAGGGCCTCCGCTGGGACCGTGGTACAGCGAGTAGCCGCCCCACGCGTTGTACGCCTGCCAGGTCGTGACGCCCGCGACGAGGACGATCTTTCCGGTCGTGTCCGTGGATCGCAGGGTGATGGGTACGTACCGCTGTCCCTTGCCGTTGGACGCGACGAGCTTGATCAGGTAGTCGCCGGCAGGCCAGGACTGCGTGGATACGGTCATCGACGGCGACCACAGGCACTCGACGGTGTGTGTGGAGGGCGTGATCGTCTGTGCGGTCTGGTTCTTCCCGGGCGTGCTCGGGGACTGCCATACCTCGCGTCCGTTGGTGCCACCGTAGTAACCGATGCGGTACGCGGTCGCGGTGAATGCGGGTGCGGTCGTGGAAACGAATAGCTTGAAGGGTTGACCGGGCGTGACGGACGCCTGATCGGTGTAGCCCTGGATGGCGTTCTGCGGGCCGACGGCGGAGTCGCCGATCGACCACGCGGTCGTGCCGGGCTTGGCGTTCTCTGCGGCGATATCGCTCAGGCTCGGTGACGGAGAGGCGACTGACGAAGCGGTGCCCGCGGCCGCGTTACCTGCGGCGGGATGCGAACTCGAGCCGCTGCACGCGGCCAGTCCCGAGCTCGCGAGGCCGATGCCGACCGTGACGGCCAGCGCAGCGAGCGGCCTGGTCCTGCGCAGCGCGAAGCGCCGATGCGGAGCGCCGGGAGACCGATGGGTGAGAGACACCGCCTGCGTCCTACTTTCTTTCGAAGGTGCCAGGATAGGTCCATGAGCAGAGCCTCCCTGGACAAGGAACCGCACGAAGTCGCCGCGATGTTCGACGGCGTGGCGGCCCGGTACGACCTGACGAACGACGTGCTGTCGATGGGTCAGACGCGCGCATGGCGGCGAGCGGTGGCAACGGCGGTCGATGCGCGTCCCGGCGAGCGGATCCTGGATCTGGCGGCCGGGACCGGCACCTCCTCGGTGCCGTTCCAGCAGGCCGGGGCATCCGTGGTGGCCTGCGACTTCTCGCTGGGCATGCTGGGCGTCGGCCGGTCGCGCAACCCCGAACTCGACTTCGCCGCCGGGGACGCGCTGCGGCTGCCGTTTCGCGACGGCGCCTTCGACGCGGTGACGATCTCTTTCGGGCTGCGCAACGTCTCGGACACGACGGCGGCGCTGCGCGAGCTGCGGCGGGTAACGAAGCCTGGTGGCCGGCTCGTGGTGTGCGAGTTCTCACACCCGACGAACGGGCCGTTCCGCACGGTATACATCGAGTACCTGATGCGGGCACTGCCGTCCATCGCAGAGCGGATCGCATCGAACCCGGAGGCATACGTCTACCTCGCCGACTCGATTCGGGCATGGCCGGACCAGAAGGGTCTCGCGACCCTTATCCGCGCCTCCGGCTGGTCGCGGGTCGCGTGGCGGAACCTGACCGGCGGCATCGTTGCCCTACACCGGGGCTACGCGTAAGCGCTACGTGCAGCAAGGTGGTGTGTGCCTGATGTGACGTCAGCTACACGCAGCACCGGTTTCGCCGGGTCGCCTGTTACCGCACTGCGGGCTTAGGCGCGGTGGACGATCGTGCCGCCGAGGATGGTCGCGACGCAGCGGTGCGTCTTCGCGGCGGCCGCGTCGAGCAGCGCGGAGTAGACCTCGGTCGGGTCGGCCGCGGTGAGCGCTTCGAGGGCGGGTACCTCGAAGACCGCGAGGTCTGCTCGCGCGCCCTCCTCGATCCGTCCGATGTCGGTCAGGCCCATCGCGGCCGCGCCGCCGAGCGTGGCCGCCTCCACGATCCGCCGGTCGAGATCCGCCTCGCAGTAGCCCTGCACGAGTGCCAGGTCGCGCAGGGTGGCGGCCTCTTCCAGCAGGTCGAGGCTGGGGCTTGAGGCCAGCGAGTCGGTACCGATCGCGAACGGCGAGCCTTCGCTGAGGTAGTCGGCGATCGGTGGTTCGCCGGCCTGCAGGATCCGGTTCGAGCGGACACAGAGCGCTGCGTAAACCCCACGGGCACGCAGCACTTCCCGGTCGCCGCTGTCACAGTGCACGCAGTGCGCGGCGTGCACGTCGGGTCCGAGGGCGCCGATCTTGTCGAGATAGCCGACCGGGCTCAGGCCGCTGCCGCCGTCGCGGATCAGCTCCATCGCCTTGCCGAAGCGAACCATGTCGGCGGCGAACGGGCCGCTGCCGTCGGCCACGTACTGCGTCTCGGCCGGGGACTCGGCGACGTGCGTGTGCGTCCGCAGGCCGCGTTCGCGGGCGATGGCGAGGCAGTCCACGAACACCGAGGTCGAGATCGTGTACGGCGTGTGCGGGGAAAGGCCGACGGCGCGGCCGGCCGGGGCGCCGTCGAGCGCGGCCAGCATGCGTGCGCGGCCGGAGTCCGACCAGCTCTGCGCGTCCTCGAAGACGGCCTCAAGGTACGAGATCCCCGCGATGGCGGCCCGTGCGGTGGGCGCGAGGACCGCGGGTTCGGTCACGATGTCGGCCGCGGCGGTGGTGCCGGTGCCGAACATCAGGTGCAGGCCGCGCCGCGCGGATTCCTGCCACATCGGGTCGGTGAAGGTGGCCCGCTTGGCGACCATGTGGCCGAGCCAGACCGGGAACGGCTCGCCGAGCGCGTTGAGTTCCTCGAAGTCGGTGTACTGAAGGTGCGCGTGCGCGTTGACGAGTCCAGGGGTCAGCACGCCGGACCAGGCGCGTTCCCGCACGCCCGGATGCTCGGCGGCCAGCCGCTCGCGGGGACCGACGGCCGCGATCCGGTCGCCGTCCACCAGCACAGCGCCGTCCCCGATCGGTTCGGAGACGGCGGGAAGGACGATGGGCGCACTGTGCAGGGTCAGCATGCGTCGAGCCTATTGGATGCCGATATGACCGGGCCGGAGTTGTCAGGTCTTGGCCGCTGCGGCGGGAGCGAAAGGGGCGCTCAAGGAGGGAGCGGGGGCGGGGGCGATCGGCGCCGGAGGACTGAACAAGGGCACGGGCAGCGGACCGGACGACGAGCTGTTCGGGAGCGGCACGGTCGGCTTCAAGGACGCGGGCGCGCTCGCGGGCGCGGTGGGCCGCGGCGGTGTGGACGGGCTCGCGGAGGGCGAAGGCGGGCCCGGAGGCACGGTCAGGTTGATGGACAGGTAGTCGTCGTCGACGTTCATCTTCGCGCCGCCGAACGAGACGTCCACGCCGCCGAGGTATTGATGCGCCCGCGCGACCTGCCAGGTGCCGGGAGGGGTCGCCCCGAGGTCCGCGTCGGCGACGCCGTTCCACTGCGCGATGTCGACGGCGTCCGGCTCGACGAGCTTTCCGCGGTGCGAGACGAGGTCGGCGATGCCGGTGCTCGCGCTGCTGTAAATCGCCGACCGGTAGCCTTTCGCGTGCAGCTCGGAGGTCCACGCGGACTCGAAGGCGAGCGCGGCCGCGCTCTGCGGCGAGGTGTTGTCGTAGGACTCCATGTCGTAGTAGATCAGCGCGCCGGGGCCGATCCCGAGGCTGCCTGCCTGCACTGCCGCGTCGTCAGCACTCTGCTTGCCGAGGACCGCGGGCGCGGTGCGGGTGAGTGAGTCCCATGCGGCCTGCCAGCCCACGTAGAACGGCATGAAGTGCCAGCCTGCCTGCGCCTGCGCGCTGATCCAGCCGGCGGTCAGGTTCTTCTGGGCGCAGGCGCGCTCGGAGCCGCCGATGTAAATGCCGACCGTGTTGTACGGCGAGGCGCCCCATGCCTGCATCTGGCCGGCGCTGGGTGCGGCGCAGGTGTCGAAGCCGATGCCGGTGACCTGGCTGGTGCCGCGGACGACCTCCACCGGAGCGGAGTCATGCATCGGAGTCACCGTGCTCGACTGCGTGGTGGACGGTGGGGGCGCGGCGGGCTGCGGCAATCCGGCGGCGGTGATCGCGTTCACCACGGTGGAGCGGTCATCGTCGCTGTAGCTGGCGGTGACGGTCAGGCCGGGTGCGGTCACGTCGATCTCGCCGGCGATCCGGTGGTCGAGCGCGATGGCGACGGCTGTGTTCGCGCGGGCCAGCTGGGGTTCGATCAGCAGCGCGCCGGTGTGTCGTCCGACGCCGCGCGCCGGGCAGTCCTCGTCGGCGCCGGGGTGGCCCAGATAGACCGCGTGCATGTCGAAGCGCACGCAGGTGGTCGGGTGCGCGGTCAGGTCGATGACCTGCCAAGAGTACGGGACCGGGAAAGCGCGCCCGAGATAGCTGACGGTCTTTTCGTGAAGCGGCCCGTTCACCGCGCTGCTGACCGCGGCGACGCGGGTGGTCTCCGCGTGGGGAGTGGCCGCGGTCAGTGCGGCGGCCAGGAGCCCGACCAGCAGGGCCAGAGCCGCGGTGCTCCGCTTGAAAAGGAGCCTGGCGGTGTACCGAGCGAGCTGCCGTAACCCGTCCCTGAACTGCACGGATACCCCCATCGTCGCCGAAGGATCACTTCGGACGGTAACAGGGCCTGAAGACGAAGCGGCCGCCCCGCCCGGAGTGTCGGGCAGGGCGGACCGCATGGCCTAATAAGTCAGATCATCGGATTTAACTCGCGGCGGTCGGGAGCCCCTGCCGCGTCTGGGAACCCGTCAGATCCACCTGGGAACCCGTCAGATGCGCGGCAGGTCGGTGACGTGGTCCTCGCGGACGGTCTGCAGCTTCCACTGGTCGAGGCCGAGCAGTTCCAGGATGGTCGGCGCGATCTGCGTGGTGAACACCGGAGCGGCGTCGAAGTGGCAGCCGTCGGTGTGCACGCCCGCGCCGGAGACGACGATCGGCACGTCGCGGTCCGCCGGGTTCGCGCCGCCGTGCTCGGCGATCTTCTTCTTGCCGCCGGTGTACACCGTGCCGACCTTCGCGACGCCGACCAGGTCCGGCACCCGCGGGTCGCTGTGCGCCACGCCGAAGTAGCTCGCCGCGGCCTGCCCCGCGTACACGGCCTTCAGGCCCGCCGAGGTGAACGCCTTCGGGTTGCCGTTGATGTCGTTGCCGGTGCCGGAAAGACCCAGCAGGTAGTTCTTCGCGAAGTCCGCGGCGGCCTGCGAGCGGTCGCTCAGCCACCACAGCATCGCGTCGTCGTCCACGGTGAACGCGACCAGCGGGGCCTTGGCGGACGGGTGCAGCTTGGCCCAGGCCGCGTTGACCGCGTCCACCATCGGGCCGTCGTCGATCCGGGTCAGGTCGGACGGCTTGGTCGGGGACTGGCCGTGCTTGGCGGACAGGATGACCGTGGTCGTCTTGTCCAGGTGCTGCTTCTTCAGCTCGGTCAGGAACCGGCCGAGCTGCCCGTCGACCCAGTCGAGGGAGGAGGAGAGCAGCGGGCCGGGGGTGACGCCGTCGGCGAGGTAGCCGCCGGCCAGGCCGTCCGACTTCGGCAGCTTCTGCCCGGTGGAGACGGTCTGGAAGTTCATGCCGAAGATCGCCGGGACGCCGGCCTTCTGGGTGCGGGAGTGGTCGTAGCCGTCGATCTCGTTGAGCACGGCCTGGACCTTGTAGCCGTCGTAGACGCGCGTCGCGGCGTTGTCCGTGGTCCAGTCGCTGCCGGTCGGGAAGCCCGCGACCGAGGAGTCGGAGTTGATCTCCGGGGTGAACAGGTCGTCGATCGAGTCGCCCGACTTGCCTTCGAGGATCGAGTACGCGGGGTGCTTGTCCGACCATGCGGTACGCAGCCCGGCCTGTTTGGCCACGTCGAACACCGTGTTCACGCGCAGGTACTGGCTCGGGTAGACCGGCTTGCAGGTGGCCGGGTCGACCGGCAGGTTCTTCGGGTCGAGCACGGTCGCCGGGTCGCCGGTCATCTTCAGGATCGAGCCGGGCAGGCCGGACAGGCCCTCGCCGCCGTCGAGCGCATTGAGGTTCTTGTCGGCGGCCTCGGTCCACGCGACCTCGGCTCCGGGCGTGGCGCCCCTGCAGTCCGTGGTGCCGGCGGGCAGCAGCGCGTGGTTGTAGGTGTCGTCGTAGTAGACGCCGCTCTCGCCCGCGGTCGCGCCGGTGAACTGCGCGATCATGCCGGGGAAGGAGTCGGAAGGGTTGGTGGTCTGCGCGTTCGTGTAGTCGATGCCGCCGTCCACGAGCCGCGCCATGGCCGAGTGCGGGTGCTGCTTGATGTACCAGGCCAGGTCGGACTGGTGAAGTCCGTCGACGGAGATGACGAGCACGTGGTGCGCGTCACGGGTCTGGGTGTGTGCCGAGGCGGCACCGGGGGCCAGGACGGCGCCGGAGACGAGCACGGCGGCACTGGCCAAGCCGGTGATACGCAGGGTGCGCGTACGGCCGAATGCGCGAGACATCAAAGCTCCCAAGATTAGGCCGACCTGATGTCAGCCTCCGAAGGAGATTGATAGTGCGCGCCCCCAGCGACTCGGTCGCGGGTTCGTGAACGGCGGGGGAACTCCACGCGACCAGCAATCGGCGGGCGGGCCCGACCGGTCACCGACAGTGATCGGAGGCCGGGCTGCCGCCCGTGCGTCGCAGGGCGCTGCGTGCCGGTCGCGGCCGGTCAGCCGACCTCGACCAGCGGCAGCGCGGTGGAGGCGATGTGTGAGCGCACTTGGTCGTCGACCGGGTCGTTGGCCGGATCGGCGTGCACCACCAGGTGGTTGTAGAGGGTGTCGCGCTGCGCGGGGATGCGTCCGGCGGTGCGGATGAGGTGAATCAGCTCCATGCGGTTGGAGCGGTGCCGCGCGCCGGCCGAGGAGACGACGTTCTCCTCGAGCATCACCGAACCCAGGTCGTCCGCGCCGTAGTGCAGGGTCAGCTGCCCGGCCTCCTTGCCGACGGTCAGCCAGGAGCCCTGGATGTGCGCGACGTTGTGCAGGAACAGCCGGGCGATCGCGATCATCCGGATGTACTCGAGCGTGGTGGCCTGGGTGCGGCCCTTCAGGTGGTTGTTCTCCGGCTGGTAGGTGTACGGGATGAAGGCGCGGAAGCCGCCGGTGCGGTCCTGCACCTCGCGGATCATGGCGATGTGCCGGATCCGCTCCGCGTTGGTCTCCCCGGTGCCCATGAGCATGGTGGAGGTGGATTCGAGGCCGAGGCGGTGCGCGGTCTCCATGATCTCCAGCCAGCGCTCGCCGGACTCCTTGAGCGGGGCGATCGCGGTGCGCGGCCGCTCGGGCAGCAGCTCGGCGCCCGCGCCGGCGAAGGAGTCGAGCCCGGCCGCCTTCAGCCGGCTGATCGCCTCCTCGATCGGGACGGACGACACCTTGGCCATGTGCTGGACCTCGGAGGCGCCGAGGGAGTGGATGACCAGCTGCGGGTACTCGGCCTTGATCGCGCGGAACGCGGTCTCGTAGTACTCGACGCCGTAGTCGGGGTGGTGGCCGCCCTGGAACATGATCTGGGTGCCGCCGAGCGCGACGGTCTCGGCGCAGCGGCGCAGGATCTCGTCGAGGTCCCGGGACCAGCCCTTCTCGGACTTGGGCGGGGCGTAGAACGCGCAGAACTTGCAGGCGGTCACGCAGACGTTGGTGTAGTTGATGTTCCGCTCGATGATGTACGTCGCGATGTCCGCGGTGTCGGCGAAACGCTTGCGGCGGGCGGCGTCGGCGGCTCGGCCGAGCGCGTGCAGCGGGGCGTGCCGGTACAGCTCGAGGGCCTCCTCCTCGGAGATCCGCCCGCCGTCGGCGGCGCGGTCGAGGGCGTCCTGCAGCTGGGTGCCGAGCGAAACCATCTGTTACCGACCTTCCCGGTTCAATCCTGCGTCCAGCCTACGCGGCCGGGTCCGTGTATATCGCTCCGGAGCCTGGCGGCCGTCAGCTCTGGGCCGCAGCGGCATCGGCGAGCAGGTCGATGCGAATCTCCGGATCGGCGCCGATCTGCGGAGCGACCCGGCGGGCGAACTCGCGCACGCCGTCGAGCTGCCGCGGCCCGAAGGAGAAGTCGAGGGTGGTGAAGTACCGCTCCAGGGTGGCGGCGTCGAAGGCCTCCCAGCGCGCGGCCTGGGCGGCGACCTTGTCCACCTCGGCCATCGCCAGGTCGCGGGAGTGCAGGAAGGCCTGGTGCACCTCGCGGGTGAGGGCCGGCTGCCGGGCCAGGAAGTCGCGGCGCACCGCCCACACGGCGAACACCATCGGCAGCCCGGTCCAGTCCTTCCAGGCCTCGCCGAGGTCGAGCACGCGCAGGTTGAGCCGCGGCGCGTCGTAGAGGGAGGCCCGCAGCGCCGCGTCGCCGATCAGCACGCCGGCCGAGGCCTCCTGCATCATCAGCGCCAGATCGGGCGGGCAGGCGTAGTACGCGGGCTGAGCGCCGTAACGCTCGCGCAGGACGAGCTGCGCGAGCTGGACCGTGGTGCGTGAGGTCGAGCCGAGCGCGACGCGGGCACCGTCGAGGTCCGCGAACGGCAGCTGCGAGACAAGGTTGCAGGACATCACCGGGCCGTCCGAGCCGACCGCCACGTCGGGCAGCACGACCATGTCCTGTGCGTTGCGCAGGTACTCGACCAGGGAGATCGGCCCGATGTCGAGGGAGCCGGCCACCAGCTGCTCGGAGAGCTTCTCCGGGGTGTCCTTGACCAGATCCAGGTCGAGCAGGGCGCCCGAGCGGACCAGGCCCCAGTAGATGGGCAGGCAGTTGAGGAACTGGATGTGTCCGACTCGAGGTTTGTCCACGCTTAGCACACTACGCCGCGGGTTGATCGCCGCTCGGGGCGGGCGGACGTGCTTTTCCTCACGGCCGCCGGCGGTTAGCGGTTAGCCGGGTGCTGTTCGACGCCTACTCTTCGTCGTCCTCGAAGGAGGCCGCGTCGTCGAACTTCCTGCTGAGCCGCTGGGTGCGCGCGACGATGCCCGCTGACATGGCGTCACGCTGCTTGGACAGCACGATGAACGAGGCCGCGCTGGAGAGCAGCAGGGCGACGGCGAGCAGCGTGAGCTTCGACAGCTGGGAGCTGAGGTCCATGTTGAAGATCAGCGCGACCGCCCACACCAGCACGAGGGCGACGAGGAACAGCGCGAGCCGCAGCGTCGTGTAGCGCAGGACGGCGTGCCTGGTCTCGAGCGCCGGCGCGGATGCACGTTCTGCATCGGTGACCGGGGGCTGCGGCGCAACCGTAGCGGAGCGCGTGGCTTCCTTCGTCGTCGCCGAGCCCTTCGCAGAGTTCGTCGCCTTCGCTTTCGTCTTCTGCTTCGCGCCGACTTGCTCGCTCATGACCGTGGGTTCCTTCGTCGGGGGACCATTTCACGGTACCTCACCTGTTCGGCCCACTTGGAGCCAGGTGTGATGCCCGGCCGCGCAGTGACGACCTTGTCAGGCCCGCAGCGACAGGGCCATCAGTATCTGGTCCCGGTAGTCGTCGGCGCTCAGCCGCAGTGCTCCCGGCAGCCGGCCGTACTCGACGTACCCGCACTTCTTGTAGAAGACGTCGTTGCCGGTCTCGCCCCGACAGTCCAGGGTCAGCATCTCCAGCCCCATCTTCCGGGCCGCCCGCTCCACCTCGGCCATGAGCAGCGCCCCGTAGCCTCGGCCCTGAAAGTCGGGATGCACCATGACCCGCTTCACCTTGCGCCAGTGCTCGGTCAGCCGGAACTGCCCGTCCGAGATGGTCGCCAACGCCGCGACGCGCGGCTCTCCGCTCGCCGGGTCGGGCGCCCAGCCGACGACCAGGCGGTCGTGTCCGGCGGCCACGGCGGCGAACAGCTTCTCCGCCACCGGCAGCACGTCGTCCATGGTGACCGGCGGCACGAAACCCACCGCGCCGCCCGCGTTGGACACGTCGGTCCAGCAGGCGACGATCTGCGCCCGCAGCTTCTCGGTCAGCTCAGGATCGACCGTGAATTCCAGCGTCATGGATCAAGTATGCATGAATTTGCCGCATGTCGCATGCAATTTCATACTCCGAGATCCGCGACCCGGAATCCAGGAACCTCCCGCCCCGCTACGCGAAGGTCATCGCCTGCGGGTGCTCGCGCCGGTCCGGGTCCGGTCCGTCGAACTCGCGCACCACCTCGTAGCGCGTGTTGCGCTCGACCGGCGTGAAGCCGGCGTCACGGATCAGGTCCAGCAGGCTCTCGCGGGTCATCTTGTCCGGGGTGCCGAAGTGGTCCGCGTCGTGCGTGATCTTGTACTCGACCACCGAGCCGTCCAGGTCGTCCACGCCG
>Ga0070741_10016208_pt1 | contig 12480 bp, 6 predicted proteins | sample Coa_R1_4_FD_66440 | JGI IMG/M metagenome (GOLD analysis project Ga0070741, IMG submission 66440) | Surface soil microbial communities from Centralia Pennsylvania, which are recovering from an underground coalmine fire - Coalmine... | ecosystem: Environmental > Terrestrial > Soil > Unclassified ...
GAGTGACCTGCTGCTCATCCTCGACGGCAACTCGCTCGTCCACCGCGGCTTCCACGCCCTGCCCCCGCTGACCACGCCGCGGGGCGAGCTGGTGAACGCGGTGTTCGGCGTAGCCTCCATGCTGCTCAAGGCGCTCGCCGACCTGCGCCCGCGCTACGTGGCCGCGGCCTTCGACACTGCCGCCCCCACCTTTCGCCACCAGGCCTACGCCGACTACAAGGGCACGCGCGGCCCGGCCGCCGAGGGGCTCCACGAGCAGTTCGGGCGGGTCTACGAGCTGCTGGAGGCGCTGGGAGTGAAGATCTTCCGCCTCGACGGCTACGAGGCCGACGACCTGCTCGGCGCGCTGGCGAACCAGGCCTGCGAGCAGGGCGCCGACGTGGTGATCCTGACCGGCGACCTCGACGCGCTCCAGCTCGTCGGCCCGCGCGTCCGCGTCCTCACCTCGCGGCGGGGGCTGTCCGACGCCGTGCTCTACGACGAGGCCGCCGTGCGCGAGCGCTACGGCCTGGAGCCGCGGCAGATCGTCGACTACAAGGCGCTGCGCGGCGACAGCTCGGACAACATCCCCGGCGTGCCAGGCATCGGCGACAAGACCGCCTCGCGCCTCGTGGCCGAGTACGGCACGGTCGACAACCTCTACGCTCACCTCGACGCCCTCTCGCCGAAGCTCCAGGCGCAGCTCGCTCCCTATGCCGAGCAGGTGCGCGAGGCGCGAAAGCTGGCCGAGATCGTCACCGACCTGCCCGTCACGCTGAACCTGGCCGATTGCGCCGTGGCCGGCTACGACCGCGGCAAGGTCGTGGCGCTGTTCCGCGAGCTGGGCTTCCGCAGCCTGCTCGGGCGACTGCCCGGCGCGCCACCCACTGCCGTCGAGGGCGGCGAGCGCCCCGCTGGCAACGGCGGCCAGCTCGACCTGTTCGCCGCGGCCGACGGCGCCACCGCGGATGCGGCGCCGCGCCCGAACGACTCGGCCGGCGTCTCCACGGCGCCGCTGGCGCCCGGCGATGGCGCGGTGGCGGACGTCGAAGTGGTGGCTACCCCGCAGGCGCTGTCCGCGCTGGTCGACGCCCTGCGAACCAGCGGCGGCTTCGCCTTCGGCGTCCAGACCACTGGCCTGGACGCGATGCGCGCCGAGCTGGTGGGGCTCGCCTTCGCCACCACGCCGGGCGAGGCAGGGGGCAAGGATGTCGTCGCCTACGTGCCGCTCGGGCACCACGACGCCCCGCGGCAGCTCGACACCGCCGGGGCGCTGGCGGCGCTCGGACCCGTGCTGGCCGATCCGGCGCTGCCGAAGCGGGCGCACAACGCCAAGTTTGCCCTGGTCGTGCTCGCCCGCCACGGCGTGGAGGTGGCCGCCCTCGACTTCGACAGCATGATCGCCGCCTACCTCCTGGAAAGCTCGCAGCGCGCGCTGGCGCTGGGCGACCTCGCCTACAGCAAGCTGGGGATCGAGACGCCGAGCGCCCGCGGCCTGCTCGGCGAGGGCAAGCGCGCGCGGACGATGGCCGACGTGCCCGTCGCCGAGGCGGCGAGCTTCGCCGGCACGCAGGTCGCCGTGCTGAACCGCCTCGAGCCGCCGCTGCTGGCCGAGCTGGAGGCGAGTGGGCTGCTGCCGCTCTACCGCGAGCTCGAGCTGCCGCTGGTGCCGGTGCTCGCCGTGATGGAGCGGCACGGCGTCGTCGTCGACGTCAACTACCTGAAGGAGCTGAGCCGCGAGCTGTACCAGCAGATCACCGCGCTGGAGGCGGAGATCCACGAGCTAGCCGGCGGGCCATTCAACATCAACTCGCCGGCCCAGCTCTCCGACGTGCTGTTCGGCAAGCTCGGGCTGCGGCCGCCGCCGGGCAAGCGCACCAAGACCGGCCACATCTCCACTAACGTGCAGGTGCTGGCCGAGCTGCGCGGCGCCCACCCGGTCGTGGACCTCATCCTGCGCGCCCGCCAGCTCATGAAGCTGAAGTCGACCTACGTCGACGCCCTGCCGTTGCTGGTGAACCCCGAGACCGGGCGGGTACACACGTCGTTCAACCAGACCTTCACGTCAACAGGACGCATCAGCTCGTCCGATCCCAATCTCCAGAACATCCCCATCCGTACCGAGCTGGGGCGCCGCGTGCGCCAGGCGTTCGTGGCGCCGGAGGGCTGCTGGCTGCTCGGCGCCGACTACAGCCAGATCGAGCTGCGCATCCTGGCCCACATCACCGGGGAGCCCGCGCTGGTGGAGGCGTTCCGTCAGGGCGTGGACATCCACGCCGCCACGGCTGCGGAGATCCTCGGCGTGCCGCTCGACGATGTGAGCGCCGACCAGCGGCGCATCGCCAAGACAGTGAACTTCGGCGTGCTGTACCGCATCTCCGACTACGGACTGGCCTCGCGCCTGGGAATGACCAATGCCGACGCGGGCCGCTTCATTCGGGAGTACTTCGCCCGCTATCCGCGCGTCCGCGCCCTGCAGGAGGAGACGCTGCGCGAGGGCCGCCGCCAGGGCTACGTGACGACGCTGATGGGCCGCCGCCGCTACCTCCCCGAGCTGAACGCCTCGCACGGCGGCGTGCGCCAGGCGGCCGAGCGGATGGCGGTGAACGCGCCGATCCAGGGCACGGCGGCCGACATCATCAAGCGGGCGATGATCGACATCCAGGCCCACCTCGACGCCCACCGCCTGCGCACGAAGATGCTCCTCCAGGTCCACGACGAGCTGGTCTTCGAGGTGCCCGACGACGAGGTCGACGTGGTACGGCCCGTCGTGCGCCGCCTGATGGAGCAAGCCTATCCCCTCAACGTCCCCCTCGAGGTCGAAGTCAAGACCGGCCGCCACTGGGGCGAGATGACGCCGGTTCGCGCTGGCGAGGACACCGTGGTCGAGGTCGAGGAGTAAAGCGTGGGCGGCGTTCGGGCTCATCGACTACGGCGCTACCGCAATCCGCGTCAGGCAGGCTGGGATCCATACGACCATGCGCATCCCCTGTTGCGATGGTATTTCTACAAGCGGCTGGACGTTGCGCTACGCATGGCCGACCTCTCGTCGGATGACACGGTCGTCGATCTCGGGTGCTGGATGGGTCATCTAGAAGTGAGTCTGGTGGAGCGCGCCAGGCGCGTCATTGGAGTGGACCGCGCGGACGAGATCTGTAGTGAGCCCTACTTCGAGGCGCGAGTAGCCGGATGGCACTGCCTCCAGATCGCTCAGGAGATGCTCCAGACCGAAGTGCCGCGCTTGCAAGACAAGTGTCTGCTCATCCGTGGCGACATGATGAACCTGCCGCTGTCGAGCGCCAGTGTCGACGTGGTGTTCTGCCTGGATGCGCTGGAGCACGTGCCGGACCTGCAGCACGTGCTGAGGGAAGTGCAGCGCGTGCTCAAGAGCCGCGGGGTCTTCCTGACCGCCCTGCCCATCGAATTCGGCCCGGCGCTGGCCATCCGACAGGCCGCGGGCAAGATCACCAGCTTCTACCGCGAGCCCTACAGTGTGGGTGATCTGGTCAAGACGCTGCTGACCAACGCCGTGCCGGTGGAAACGGAGCGCGGCGGAATGCACCACGCGGGCTACGATTGGCGACGCGACGTCGAGTCGATCGGCAAGTCGTTCGCGATCGAAGCGATCGAGTACGTCCCCCTGAAGGTCTTGGCCACTGCCAACCCGACGGTCCTCGTCAAAGCGCGGAAGACCGCCTAGCAGGCAGCCTCGCCTGCGCTGCCCCCCGCACCTTCCCAGCCGGCCAGGTCACGATCTCCTGCTGGCCTGCGGCCTGTCGCCCCCGCGATTCCCGGCCCAGAGCCGCTGCACGCCCCCCGCCGGTCGAGACCATCCGGCCGAGGAGCGTGGTTGAGTCCGGCCACTACGGCCAGTTGACGCGCCTCGTGGGTTCAACGTTTTCTCAACTACTCTGCATCCGGTCTCCGTGCGTGCCGCCGTTGTAATGGGCTCTGGTAAGTCCTTCCGTGCTACCTCTTGCCTCCCGGCAAGACAGCCCTGCTCTGTAACACTATAGCAATGATAAGGCAGCATACATGAACGGTAAGCGGTTAGATACCCAGCAAATACAGAGGGAGTGGATATTAACGACCAGTGAACACTCTCGGACCAGCTTGCTAATAAATTGCGCCCCCCGCTAACCTGTCCTCGCGGGCAGCCAGTACCGCCGTTCCGGTGGGCAGGTGTGTATGTCACTGGACGTGGCGGCCAGCGCAGCCCGCCCGGGGAGAGCGCGGACGCAGGCATCACGACGTTCCGGATCGGACCACACCGACTCGGAGCCGCACGGCGCTAGGGGACGCCGCGTGATGCCCCGGCTGGCCGCGGCGGGAACGGCCAGCGACAGCACGTCACGCTCGGTGCCATGAGCCAGTCACGACCCAGGCCGCAAGTGCTTGTTTCTACTCTGCTGTCAGCTCCAGTTCACGATTGGCGGATCTGCTAAGCGCGCTCTCCATTCGGCGCGACCGGCGCGTGCCGGTCGCGCCCGAGGCAGAGTCGAGACGCGAGTGGGGTAAGCATGGCAATTCAGGAGATGACCTGCGAGAGGCTAATGGACTACCGCCGGGTGATCGTGATCATTCCGGCTTACAACGAAGAGCGCTTCATCGGCAGCGTCGTCCTCAAGGCCCGCCAGCACGCCGATGCCGTCATCGTCGTCGACGACGGGTCGACCGACGATACGGCGGCCGTCGCCGAGGCGGCGGGCGCGGTCGTGGTGCGTCACCAGCAGAACCGCGGCAAGGGCGCGGCCCTCAATACCGCCTTCCGCGAGGCGCGCGCCATGGGAGCCGGCGTCGTCGTCACCGTCGACGGCGACGGCCAGCACCGCTGCGACGAGATCGGCACGCTGATCGAGCCGGTGCTCAACGGCGAGGCGGACATGGCGGTGGGGTCGCGCTTCCTCGATGTGCGGAGCGAGATCCCCGCCTGGCGCGTCTTCGGGCAGCACTCGCTGACCGTGGCCACGAACCTGGGCTCGGGCTTCAGCCTGACCGACTCGCAGAGCGGCTTCCGGGCCTTCTCGCCGCGGGCCGTCCGCACGCTGGCCTTCAACTCGGCCGGCTTCTCGGTCGAGTCGGAGATGCAGTTTCTCGCCCGCGAGCACGGCCTCCGAGTCGTCGAGATCCCGATCACCTGCAGCTACGAGGACCCGCCGAAGCGCAACCCCGTGGCCCACGGGCTCCAAGTGCTGAACGGGATGATCCGCCTGGTCGGCCAGCATCGCCCGCTGCTGTTCTTCGGGGTGCCGGGGCTGGCCGGTCTGTTGTTCGGCCTGTTGTGGGGGCTCCTGGTCGTCGATATCTACTCCAGGACCCAGGTGCTGGCGTTCGGCTACTCGCTGATCGCCGTGCTGTTCACCCTCGCCGGCGTGCTCACGATGCTGACGGGCATCATCCTTCATTCCATTCGGGGGCTGTTGGTCGAGCTGAAGGAGTCGTTCGGACGTTAACCGCTGGTCCTCGCCCGCTCCAACGACGTAGCGCGCGACGGTGGACCTGAAATGGGATGCTGCTCCATGACGGCAAAGGTCTCCATCGTCATCGTCAACTACCACACCGCCGCGCACCTGCCGCGCTGCCTGGGCTCGCTGGCCGCGCTCTCCTACCCCGACTACGAGATCATCCTCGTCGACAACAGTCCTGGGGACGGCGCGGCGGAGTACGTCGCCGAGCACTTCCCGGACGTCGTCGTGGTCCGCAGCGAGACCAATCTCGGCTATGCTGGCGGGAACAATCTGGGCTTCCAGTACGCCACGGGCGACTACGTCGCCGTGCTGAACCCGGACACCTGGGTCGACGCGCGCTGGCTCTCGGAGCTGGTCGCGGCCCTCGAAGCCGATCCGGCGGCCGGAATGGCCACGTCCAAGATCCTGATGATGGACGATCCGTCGCGGGTCAACACCTGCGGCAACGAGATCACCTTCACCGGGATCACCGTCTGTCGAGGGCTGGGCCAGCCTGCCGACCGCTACAACGCCGTCGAGGTCGTCTCGGCCATCTCCGGGGCGGCCTTCCTCATCCGGCGGGCCGTGCTCGACGAGATCGGCGCCTTCGACGCCGAGTTCTTCCTCTACTACGAAGACACCGATCTCTCGCTCCGCGCTATGCTCGCTGGCTACCACTGTCTGTACGTCCCGACGTCAATCGTCCACCACCAGTACGTCTTCAAGTTCAGCGCGCTCAAGTGCTACTACCAGGAGCGCAACCGCTACGTCTCGCTGCTGCGGACGTTGCGCTGGCGCACCCTCTGCGCCCTGACCCCGTGCCTGCTGGCGTCGGAGGCCATCGCCTGGGGCTACGTGCTCCTGAGTGGGCGGGAGCACGCCTGGAGCAAGCTGCGCAGCTACGGCTGGATCGTCCAGCACCGCCAGGAGATCCTCGCGGCACGCCGGCGAATCCAGGCCAGCCGCCGGGTGGACGATGGCGTGCTGCTACAGCGGTTCAGCGCACGGCTCAGCTTCACGCAGGCGATCGGCGAGCGCGCGGCAGCCGTCGTCGAGCCCACAGTCAACTGCTTCCTCCTCGCCCTGAGCAGCATGGGTCGAGCGCTGGCGCTCTCCGGCGCCCGACGTTGATACCGGCGGCCGAGCCAGCCGGCCGGCCCCGTCCACCCGCTTCATGAAGTGGGCAGAAAAATCGACCCTTCCGGTACCATGAAGCAGCGGCCCGTCTTAACTATAAAGTAACTCCAAATCAACATGATGGTTAAGGTCTCGGAATGCGGATCGCTCACGTAACCGCCACGTTCGCGCCGTTATATACAGGGACGGGCGTGGTATGTCAGCAGAATGCGTCCGGCTTGTTGCAGCGCGGACACCAGGTGACGGTCTTCACCGCTGCCCATCCGCCCGGGGAGTTCGCCTACGAGCCGGGACTGGAGGTGCGACGGCTGCCGATCCGCTTCCGCATCGGCAACGCGCCGCTGCTCGCGGGGCTTGGCGAGGTCAGACAGTACGACGTGGTACACCTGCACTATCCGTTCTACTTCGGCGGCGAGACCCTCTACCTGCAGTCGTTGCTCCACGGCGTCCCCTACGTGCTGACCTACCACCAGGACGTGCTGTTCCCGGGCCTCCTCCGCTACGCGGAGACCGTACACCGGCGGCTGATCGGGGCGGCCATCCTGCGCCGCGCGCAGCGCGTCCTCGTGACCTCCTGGGACTACGCTCGGGCGTCGCGGGTCGGCAGCATGCTGGCCGGGCGGTGGTCCAGCGTAGAAGAGCTGCCCAATACCGTGGACGCCGAACGCTTCCACCCATCGCTGCGTGGCGATTGCCTGCGCGCGCAGTACAGCCTGGCCGACGACGACCGGGTGGTGCTGTTCGTCGGAGGGCTGGACCGTCCGCACTTCTTCAAGGGTGTGCCGGTGCTCCTGGAGGCGATGGCCCGCCTGGCCGATCCCCGCCTGAAGCTCCTGGTGGTGGGAGACGGCGACTTGCGGGCCGAGTACGCGGCGCTGGCGGCGCGCCTCGGCATCGCCGGCCGCGTGACGTTCTGCGGGCGCGTCTCCAACGAGTCGCTGCCGCTGCACTATGCGCTGGCCGACGTCGCGGTGCTGCCCTCGATCACGATGGGCGAGGCGTTCGGCGTCGTCCTCATCGAGGCCATGGCTTGCGGCAAGCCGGTAATCGCCACCGATCTCCCCGGGGTCCGCTCGGTCGTGGAGAACGGGGTGAACGGCCTGCTCGCGGCGCCTGGCAAGGCCGACGAGCTGGCGCGCGGCCTCGCGGCGATCCTGGGCGATCCCGAGCGGGCGGCCAGGATGGGGCGCGCGGGCCGGCAGCGGGTCGAGGAGCGCTACGACGCGCGCCGCCAGGGCGAGCGCCTCGAATCGATCTACCGCGACGTGCTCCGCGCCAATCCCTCCAGGAGACGAGCTCGGCTGGTCGGGCAGGGCCGATGAGAATCGGTATCTACAGTCCCTTCTATCACCCGTTCGAAGGCGGGGCGGAGCGCGTGGCAGCGCGCGTGGCCCAGCACCTCGCGCGGTCGCACGACGTGGTCGTCTACACGCTCCAGTACGACGCGACCCTCGCCGCGGAAGAGCGGGACGGCCGGCTGGTGATCCGCCGCTTCCCCTACCAGCAGCAGCGCGTGCTGGGCCTCAGCCGCGTGGTGGCCCCGGCCCTGCTCGCGGCGTTCGAGCGCGACGCGCTGGACGTGCTGCAGCTCCACGGCGTGATCTTCACCGACCTGGCCGCGCTCGTCGTGCGCCGCATGCGGCGCCGCGGGATTCCCACCCTGGTCGCCACCCACGGCGTCTTCGAGGCCTACGGCGGGGACCCGCTGAGCGGGCGCTTGCGGCGGCTGGCCTCCGTCGCCGTGGCACGGCCGCTCCTGGCCTGGCTGCTCCGCGCGGTGTCCTGCGTCGGCATCATGTCGCGCTGCGAGCTGGAGGTGCTGCGGGCGCTCGGCGTCTCGGAGCGGCAGGCGCGGGTGCTCTACAACGGGTACCAGGAGCCGGCGCGCGGCGTCGGATCGGGCGCGGCGTTCCGCCGGCGGCTGGGACTGGCCGACGAGCTGCTGATCCTGCACGTGGCGTCGGTCAAGCCGAACAAGGGCCACCACCTCATGCTGGACGCCGTCCGGGCGCTGCGCGCCCGGGGCCGCGCGGTGCACTACGCCGCCGTCGGCAGCACGGGCGGCCTCTGGGCGGACTACGCCGCCGACGTGCAGCGCCAGATCACCAGGCAGGGGCTGGCCGCCAGTGCGACGCTGCTCGGACACCTGAGCGACCAGGAGCTGACCGAGGCGTACCAGGCGGCCGACGTCGTGGTCGTGCCGAGCCTGGCCGAGACGTTCCCCCTGGCGGCGCTCGACGCGATGGCCTGGGGGAAGCCGCTCGTGGCGACGGACTGCGGTGGCGTGCGCGAGATGGTGCTTCCCGAGCGCACTGGGCTGCTCGTCCAGCCGGGCCGCGCCGACCAGCTCACCGCGGCGCTCGACCGGCTCGTCGGCGACCGAGCGCTCCGCACGAGCCTCGGGACGCGCGCCGCCGCCTTCGTCCGGGAGCGCTTCTCCTGGGACAGCGTGCTCCAGCGGTACGAGCGCCTGTGCTACCAGCTCGTCGGGACGTCGGCGACCACGACCGATGCTGGGCGAGGTGGCGGCGAGGCGAGCCGCGGGCGCCTGCCGGCCGCGGTCGCCGGGCGGTAACGAGATGAAGTCGTGCCCACGAAGCGAGAGTCTCCCGCCGACCTTCTTACCAGGTGGGGATCGTCGATGAGCGTGCGATCGGTCGTAGCGTTCCTGGCAGCGCTTGGCGTCGGCCTGAGCGGCACAGCAGTTCCGCAGGCGAGTGGGGCATGGGCGGCGAGCACGCCGGATTGCCGCGTTGCCGCCGTCGAGGGCGGACGCACGGACGTGATCTGCGCGCCCGGCTTCGCGACGGAGCGCGATCGCGTGCTCGTGTACGGGCGGGACGGCCGCGCGGCCCCGGCGACGGTCGGGCAGCGCTGGCGGCCGGAGATGCTCGACGAGACCTGGGTCGTCGACGCCGGCGGCCGGGGGCGCGCGTCCCTCATCATCGACTTCCATCCCGTCGGCGGCGACGTCGCGGCGGACCTCTACGACGACGCCGACGGTGATGGCGCCGTCTCGGAGCTGGTCACCGATGGCCGCCTGCGCATCCGCGAGAACAACGGCAACTGGGCGATGCGGGTCCAGGCGAAGGACGGCTGGTGGGTGCGCGACGGCAAGCTGAACTTCAACCTGGACATCACCGTCAACGGTCCGATCAAGGGCACGATCGACTACGACGTCTACGAGCGCCTGCTCCGCCCCGGTGGCGGCCCGTATCTCCTGGCCCACGTCCGCGATCCGAAGCTGCTGGGGCGGCCGGCCTACGAGTGGCGGCAGGCCTATCCGCCCCTGGACGCCAGCAGCGGCTTTCACCGCACGACGATCATGGTCAACACGCTGGACGACGAGGTTCCGCTCACCTCGGGGGGCCTCCCGTGGCCCTATCTCGGCGGCGAGCAGTGGGACCTGGTGAAGCCGTACTTCCGCAGCCCTGCGCCGATCCAGGTCGATTGGCTCAACGCCAAGCTCACGACGCTGGGCGAGTTCGTGGCCTCCCGCGGCAAGGCGGGGAACTACTTTCACTACTCGCTCAGCCGGGTCGACGAGAAGGAGGTCAGCGCGACCGATTTCGAGAACCCGTTCGCCTTCTACAGCCTGGCCAAGACGCCCGAAGACCTCCCGGATCTCGCGATTCGGATGGCCCACTTCCCCGCCGGCGATCCCTACCTGCACCTGCCGGTTCCCACCCAGCAGATCGATTACTCCTGGCGCCACGCCGGACTGATCGACGGCGACGCGCCGGTCTGGGACTACAAGCTCAGCCTGGCCGGCCGCCATTCCGTCGACTCCGTGACGCCGATCGGTCCGCTCAGGGTGCGCGCCGTGCCCTACCAGGAGCTGCCGCAGTGGGTCGTCAGCCGCCCGTGGGACTTCGCCACGCTGGTGGCCCGCGAAGGCCAGGGCTACCCCAGCTCCGAGGGACTCTACGAATGGTACCCGCTGGAGGGGACCGATCCAGGCGGACGGCAGTACCTGGCAGGGACCAGCAGCGAGTCGCCGGTCGACGTGCCGCACTCCGAGCAGAAGGCGGCGGAGGTCCGCGAGTACATGGCCGGACGGACCCCGACGATCGGGGTGAACCTGCGCGCCGAGCGCACGTTCGCCTACAGGGAGGTGCCTAAGCTCTACTTCAGCCCGATCGACCACCGGCTGCACCTGCCAAAGGCGGACTACGGCATCTGGAACGTCGACGACTACAAGTACGTCCGCTACGACAACCTCGGCGGCGATTACCTGAATCGCTGGACGCTGATCGAGGGCGATACCGAGGTGGCGTCGCTGACCTTCGCCGCCGATCAACTCGTCCTGGCGGACCGCGACGGCATTCGGATCAAGACGGTGGATGCCACGCCCGCGCTGTTCTGGGCCGACCCGCCGAGCAGCCACGAGGACTGGGTGGGCCTGGGCGACCGACTGGACGAGTACGAGTCGTCGGTCCCTGGCTACGACCTGCCGGGCCTGTTCGAGCAGTTCGCGAGCCCCGAGGTGGCTATCCCCGGGGCGAAGCTAGACCAGGTCCGGGTCGGGGCAGACGGGTTCGCCTTCCTGCTCCAGCTCGACGAGCCGGACGCGACGGCAGCGGCCGTTATGCCGGGCGTCGAGCCGGGCCTCAGTCGGGTGCAGTACCGCCTGGGGCAGGGGTACGCGGGACAGGCGGCGCAGCCCGCCCGGCTCGAGTACCGGATCACGGGCGCCGGCGTTCCTGACGCGCCCCTGCTGCAGCCCCGGCGGGTGACGGTGGCGGTCCACAACGCGGGCGACGTCGACGCGCCGGACGTCGAGGTCGGGCTGCGAGCGCTGCTCGACGGTCAGGCCCCGCAGGTGGTCGGTCGGACGCGGACCAGCGTGCCAGCCGGCGCGGAGAGCAGGGTCTCGTTCGTCTGGAGCCCGCCCAGCAACGGGAAGTGGGAGCTCGAGGTCGACGGGCCAGACAGCTCGGCCTCGCCCCCCGGCCAGGTCGTGGGCGCTCCGGCGGATGGCCTGCTCGCGATCGTCGCCGAGCCCCAGATGGTCGCGCCCCACTTCACGACCGTCGTGATGCTGCTCCTGCTGGTGGTAGCGGGGTGCGCAGCTTGGATCTGGCTGCGCGTCGCAGGGCCGAGCAGTACGCCGCTACCCCGACGCGGCCGGATGAGCGAGGAACGACGATGAGAACGTGGCCTGCCCGGTCCATCTGGCCGCGCACCGCGCCGCGCCTGTACGTCAACACGGCAACCCGTCAGGCCGCGAAGGACGAGGTGGTCGCGTCGCTGCCGATCGTGGTCGTCCTCTACGCCATCGTGATCGCGGCGTACTTCGTCCTGCGCTACGCGGCGCAGTGGGCCGAAGGGGACACGGCCGCGATCTCCCTGGCGATCCACTCGATGTGGGAGACCAGCGAGCTCGTGCCGCACACGGGGCTGGTCTATCCTAGCGGCTACGGCCATACCGCCGTCTCCGTCACGCTCCTGGCGTTCACCGGCATGTCCATCGATACCCTGCAGCAGATCGTCGGCCCGCTCATGGCGGCGCTGCTGGTGCTGCCCGCGCTGGCCCTCTACCGCGAGCTGACCGGCAGCAATCGCACCGCGATCATCGCGGTGGTGCTGCTCCTCCTCCAGCCGGAATTCCTCTTCGTCGTCCTGCGCGGCAGCCACGAGCGAACGCTCCGGCTGCTGATGCTGGTCGCGCTGCTCCTGCTCGTCCGCAGTTTCCGCTATCGCACTCAGGTGGGAGCCTTCGTCGCCCACGTGCTGTTGTTCTACCTGCTCGTCTACGCGCTGATCGCGACGAACATCCTGTTCGGATTCTCGTTCGTCGTGGCGATTGCCATCGTCGTGGCCGCGGCCTGGGTCTGGAGCACGTCGTTCCCGGGCGTGTGGGGGGGGCTGCCGTCGTTGAGCGGCCGCTTGACGTTCATCACCATCGCCGTGCTGG
>Ga0070741_10016209_pt1 | contig 12479 bp, 11 predicted proteins | sample Coa_R1_4_FD_66440 | JGI IMG/M metagenome (GOLD analysis project Ga0070741, IMG submission 66440) | Surface soil microbial communities from Centralia Pennsylvania, which are recovering from an underground coalmine fire - Coalmine... | ecosystem: Environmental > Terrestrial > Soil > Unclassified ...
ACAAACGCTGAGCGATTTGCAGTCGGCCTTGGCGACCACGTTGAACGATTCGACCGGCACCGGCTCGGGCAGCGTCGACTGGACCTTCAGCATCCCGACGCCGATCTCGACTTCCTCGCCGCCGGCGAGACATTGACCGCGACCTACGACGTCACGGTCTCGGACGCGGCCGGCAGCAGCTCGACCCAGAACGTCGTGATCACGATGACCGGCGCGCAAGACCCGCTGGTCGTCAATCCGGTCACCACGCCGGTTTTCGATACGGCAGCTGTCGACACCAACGCCGTGCTTGCGGTTGGCGATGTGCTTACCGACAGCGGCGACAGCACCGGCGACCTGAGCACGGTGGTCAACGTCACGGCGGTCAACGGCGACTCGGCCAATGTCGACAACTTCGTTGCCGGAACCTACGGCGATCTGTTCGTCGATGCGGGCGGTTTCTATTTCTATATCGCGAACTCTTCCGTCGACCCCCTGCAGATCGGCGACAGCGCGACCGATCAGTTCAATTTCACGGTCACCGACAACTTGGGCCGCACCGCGACGACGACGCTGACCTTCGACATCAACGGCGGGGACGACTCGCCGATCATTACCTCGGCGGACACGCTCGGTTCGATGACCGAGGACGCCGGACCGAGCGCAATCGTCAACGGCGGGTTCGAAACCGGCGATCTCACCGGGTGGAGCGCCAGCAGCGGCGCCATCTCGGCCGATTTCCTTGCGCTGGGCGGCGCGTTCGGCAATTACGCCGCGTTACTGGGGCCATCCGCCACGACGCAGTCGCTGTCGCAGGACATCGTGACAACCCCCGGACAGCAATACACGCTGAGCTTCGTCGTCGCCGGCGATCCGGAATCGGCTTCGAACGCGCTGAACGTCACGTGGGACGGGACCACCATCCTGTCGCTCTCCCAGGTCCCGCTCGGCTTCAACCAATACACGTTCACCGTCACCGGCGACCCCCTCGGCGGAACGACGCCGCTCAGTTTCAACTATGCCGACGACGCCGACGGCCTGCTGCTCGATCAGGTGGCGGTCAACCCGTTGACCGGTCCGGCAACAGAAAGCGCGCAAGGAACCATCAATTTCTCCGACGTCGAGACCGGCGACACCCATGTGGCAAGCTTCTCGCCCAACGGTGGCGGCTACGTCGGCACGTTCTCGCTCGATCCGGTCAGCGAGGTTCCGGGCAGCGGTTCGGTCGAGTGGCACTTCTCGGTCGACAACTCGGCGATCCAGTTCCTGTCGCAGGGCCAGACCCTGACCCAGGACTACACCGTCACCGTCACCGACGAGGACGGCGCCTCGGTTTCGCAGGATGTGACCATCTCCATCAATGGCAGCAATGATGCGCCGACTGCCATGGCCGACTCGGTCATCACCGATGGCGACATCTTCGGCACCTCGTTCATTCCGGGCTGGACGTTGACGCACAACGACACCGACCCGGACATGAATGACACGTTGAACGTGAATTCCGTCACCAGCAGTTCCGATGCGACCGCGGTCGCCCTGCCGCCGGAGGGTATTTTCTACTTCGAGGACGGCACGCTCGGCGGTCAGTTCAACTACGACGTGACCGACGGCAACGCGACCAGCAATTCGGCTACGGTGACGGTCGACAACAATCCGTCGACCGCCACGGCTCTGGCCGGCACCAGCGGCGATGACATCATCATCGGCGACAATGCCAGCGAGACGCTCGACGGCGGCGCCGGCAACGACATCTTGATCGCCAACAGCGCAAATCAGTCGCTGACGGGCGGCAGCGGCAACGACATCTTCGGCTTCGAGCAGCCGCAGAGCGGCCCGGCCATGATTACCGACTTCAACAATACCACGGAGCAAGATCAGATCGCCGTATCGGCTGCCGGCTTCGGCGGCAGTCTGACACCGGGCATGGACTTGTCGTCGCTGTTCGAGACATCGGGCGACAATCAATTTGTGTCGACCAGCAGTCTTTTCCACTTCGATACCGGTAACCAGACGCTGTACTTCAGCGCCGACGGGACAACCGGCTCGGAGGTGGCGCTGGCGGAGCTGCAAGCCGGCCCGACGTTGCAGTCGAACAACATGCTGATCGTTCGCTAGCTGGACCGCGCGCGCCGCCCGCACCGCGATTGACCGGGCGCGGGTGGCTTGATCATTCCGCTCATTCCCGCGAAAACGGGAATTCAGTGCCGGGTCTCCGCCTGCGCGGGGACGCGCGGAAAGCGCATCCGGCCATCGGAAAGATGAAAGCCTTAAATGGCCCAGTCCTGGCCGACCGAGTTGCGGCTGCATAAGGATCGCAAGGTTCTCACCGTGACCTTCGACGACGGCGAGAGCTTCGATCTGGCCGCCGAGTATTTGCGGGTACGCAGCCCGAGCGCCGAGGTGCAGGGCCATTCACCGAGCGAGCGGCGCACGGTTGCCGGCAAACAGGACGTGCGCATCCTCGAACTGCATCCGATCGGCAATTACGCGGTGCGGCTCACGTTCGACGACCTGCACTCGACCGGCATTTTCAGCTGGGATTATCTGTTCGAGCTCGGCCGCAACCGCGAGCAATATTGGCGCGATTACCTGGCCGAGCTCGCCGACAAGAACCTGTCGCGCGCGCCGGCGCGGTGACGCCAAATAGCCCCGATCAGACAAAGCCGTTGCGACCGACGGCGTCGTGCGATCAACTTTCTGTGTCTGCGGACGCATTCGCCAAGGCAATTGTCTGTCCCGGCGGAGCCTGCGCGTGTGTAGCTGGCGCGTTGCTCGTTTTCGGCTAGGATCGGGCCCAGCGGCTCGAAACGCCGCACTGGAGGGAGGAAATCAATGACGTTGCGTATGGTTGCCGCCGCATTGCTGGCGGGCGGGGTGCTGGCGGCCGGTCAGGCCCATGCCCAGGCGCCGAACCTCGATGCCGTCCCGGAGAAGATGCCGTTCGCCCAGCCGTATGGTCCGCCGATCTCGATGGACCGTGCCAACGCGGTGATTGCGGCCGGGGTCGCCGAGGCCAAAAAGCGCGGCTGGGACATGAACATCGCCGTGGTCGATGGCCATGGCGATCTGAGGGCGTTCGGCCGCATGGACAACGCCCAGCTCGCCTCGGTGTCGATCTCGCAGCACAAGGCACGCGTCGCGGCCCGCTATCGCCGGCCCACCAAGGCGTTCGAGGAAGGCGTGACCAAGGCCGGCCTCAACTACCTCATGACGCTCGACGACGTCGTCGCCTCGCGCGGCGGCATCCCGCTGGTCGAGGACGGCAAGATCATCGGCGCGGTCGGCTGCTCCGGCGGCACCGGCTCGCAGGACGAGGCGGTGTGCATGGCCGCCGTCGCGGTCGTCAACAAATAGTCGGCGAAATAAGCGCGCGGTCTCGCGCGCCGACGTGCGCGAGGGCGGCCGTTTGCCGCCCTCGTTGCGTAAAAAAAGAACCAATCACCAGAACAAATGCCTTGTCGATCGAGCCGTGATCAGAGAAAGCCGTCGATCGCAATGGCTGGCGTGTGTTTCGAAAGGATTGTTTTGTCAAGGGTCCTTGACCGCCGGAGGCGGCGCTTCGCGCCCTTGACAAAACAATCCTTTCGAAACTTTTTGTAGCCATTGCGATCGACGGCGTAACACGACCGGAAGGATACCGCGGATCGCGCTCAATCATCTTCCTAATCAGGTGAGGAAAAGACATGCGAGCCTACCAATTGCCCAAGGGCGGCGCCGGCATCGAGGCGCTGGCGCGCGTCGAGCGGCCCGATCCTCCGAAACCGGCGCACCGCCAGGTGCTGGTCCGTCTGCGCGCCTGCTCGCTCAATTTCCGCGACCTCGGCATCGTGCGCGGCTCGTATCGCATGCCGGTGCGCGAGAACGTCATTCCGCTGTCCGACGGCGCCGGCGAAGTTTTGGAGGTCGGTCCCGGCGTCACCCGCTTCAAGGCCGGCGACCGCGTCGCCGGCAATTTCTTTCAACGCTGGCCCGGCGGCGAGCCGGCGCCGGACGCGCATGCCAGCGCGCTGGGCGGCGGCATCGACGGCATGCTGGCCGAATACGCGCTGCTCGAAGAGGACGGCGTCGTCAAAATTCCGGCGCACCTGTCGCTCGAGGAAGGCGCGACATTGCCGTGCGCGGCCGTCACCGTGTGGCACGCCATGATCGAGCACGCCATGCTCAAGGCCGGCGACAGCGTGCTGTTGCAGGGCACCGGGGGCGTGTCGATCTTCGGCCTGCAGTTCGCCCACGCCATGGGCATCGCCGCCGTCATTACCTCGTCGAGCGACGACAAGCTCAAACGCGCCAAGGCGCTCGGCGCCGCGCACGGCATCAACTACAAGACGACGCCCGAGTGGGACAAGGCCGCGGTCGAATTCACCGGCGGCCGCGGTGTCGATCACGTCGTCGAAGTCGGCGGCGCAGCGACTTTGGCGCGCTCGTTCCACGCCATCCGCGTCGGCGGCAAGATCACGCTGATCGGCGGCCTGAGCGGCGGCGCCACCGAGCTCAATCCGGGCCTGATCTTCGCTCGCCGCGCCAACGTGCAGGGCATCTCGGTCGGCTCGACGCAAATGTTCATGGCGATGAACCGCGCCATCGAGGTGAGCGGGATAAAGCCGATCATCGACAAAGTGTTCGGCTTCGACGACGCGCAAGCCGCCTACCACCACATGGCGTCCGGCGCGCACTTCGGGAAGATCGTGATCAAGGTGGGGTGAGCGCGTCGGCTGGTGTGGGCGGAGATGGTGCGGCGGTGACTTGTCTGCGGCAAGCGATCATGGCCGTGCTGCCGGGCGACATCGCCGTCGCAGGCGGTACGATCGAAGCCGCGGCCGATGCGCTGTTCCCGATCGAAGCCGCTGCCATCGCGCGCGCCGTCGACAAGCGGCGCCGTGAATTCACGGCCGGGCGCACCTATGCGCGCCGGGCGCTGGCGTTGCTCGGCTGCCCGCCCGGACCGATTCCCATGGGCAGCGATCGCCGCGCCATCTGGCCGCCGGGCTTTGTCGGCTCCATCAGTCACTCGCGCCATCTATGCGCCGCGATCGCCGCGGCGAGCAGCCGCTACATCGGCCTCGGCCTCGATGTGGAAGATGACACCCCGATCGACGATGCAGCGCTGCGCGACCGGATCTGTCGTCCGGAGGAGAAGGCAAGCGACGGCGTCGACCGCACCAAGCTGCTGTTCGTGATCAAGGAAGCGGTGTTCAAAGCCTATTTCCCGGAAGGCGGCGCCTTTCTCGACTTCGACGACGTGTCGGTGACGCTCGACTTAGCGCAGCAGTCGTTCAGCGCCGCGCTGACGCGCCCGGAGCTTCCGCGCCTCGCCGGCCGAGCCGCCTTTGCGGGCGGATTTCGTTGTGTCGAGAACCACGTCATCGTCGCGGTGGCGATTGCGCGCTGATGCGCGCTTCGCGCCCCTTGCTGCTGCATGTCGGCGATCCGACCAATGAACTGACCGTCCGCGGTTACGGCGATTTTTTGAGCTGGAACCAAATCGCCCGACCCGCGTTTGCACCTCGATCAAATTATCGGACTTTCAGGTATGCGTTATCGGGCAATCGCCGCTTTGGCGGCGGCCATTGCGGCTGCGCCCTTGCATGCGCAAGCCGGACAGAGCGCGGGACGTACGTTTTACGGGATGGCGGCCTACTATTCGGGTCGCGGCGCCGGGTTCACGGCGGCGCACAAGAGCTTACCGTTTGGGACACGTGTTCGCGTCACGAACCCAAAGACCGGCCGCAGCGTCGTCGTCACGATCAACGATCGCGGCCCATTCAATCGCGGCCGCGTTCTCGATCTCTGCACCAGAGCTGCGCGCGCTCTCGGCATGATGGACCAGGGCGTCGTGCGCGTCCGCGCCGACGTGCTGTAGCGCGGCGACTGCGCCGCGCAGCATCAGCGCACCTCAAGCCGCTTTCGTCAGCACGATGTGCGTGGCGTGTTGGGTCGGCACGTGCTCGCTGACGCGATAGCGGAGCTTCGGCAGGTCGAGGCCGGCGAACATGTTCTCGCCGCGGCCAAGCAGCACCGGAGCCACCGCGAAATGCAGTTCGTCGATCAACCCTGCCGCCAGGTATTGCCGGACCGTCGCCACGCCGCCCCCGATCCGCACATCCGCGCCTGCCGCCGCCTCGCGCGCCCGCGCAAGCGCGGCCTGCATGCCGTCCGTGACGAAATAAAACGTGGTGCCCCCTTGCATGACGAGCGGCGCGCGCGGGTGATGCGTGAGGACGAAAACGGAGCAGTGATAGGGCGGGGTGTCGCCCCACCATCCTTTCCACTCATCGTCAGGCCAGGGGCCACGCACCGGGCCGAACATGTTGCGCCCGAGGATCCACGCCTTGATGTTCGCAAATCCGCGCGCCGCGAATTGATCGTCAATGCCGGTTGAGCCGCCGTCCTGGCCGAACATCTGCCGGAACGTGCGCGTCGCGAAAGCCCACTCGTGCAACGCTTTGCCGCCGACGCCGAGCGGATGATCCAGGCTCTGGTCCGGTCCCGCGCCGTAGCCGTCCTGCGATATTGCAAAGCTGCAGACGCGCAGTTTCGACATAGTGCCGCTCCTTCCGCTTCGCGTGTCGCGCGAGCTCGTTTGGCTTGACAGGATAGTTGATATCAACATAATTTTGCGCGTGTCAACCGCGGATACGATCTCATTGCAAACGACGTTGCGGGTGCGCGACACGTGCCTGTGTCTGCACTTGCAGCGCGCCGCGCGGCTCGTTGCGCGCCGCTTCGACGATGCGCTGCAGGCCGTCGGACTCACAAACGGACAATTTTCGCTCTTGATGTCTTTGAACCAGCCGGATCCCCCGACCATCGGCGGCATCGCGACGCTGCTCGCAATGGACAGGACGACCGTTACGGCAAATCTCAAACCGCTCGAGCGGCGTGGCCTTCTCAAGATCGCAATCAGCGCCGAAGACCGTCGTACGCGCCGGTTGGTGCTCACATCGAAGGGGCGAAGCCTGCTGCGAAAGGCGCTGCCGATCTGGGAACGAGAACACCGAGCGGTCGAAGCCGAACTGAGTTGTAGTCCGGATGATCTTCGTCGCTTTCTTCAGCTTCGCAAATAACGGTGCCGTATATTCAAGGTGACGGACCGGAACTGGCACGAAGCTCAACGGAGCGTGGTTTCAACGATGAATATCGACTTGATGGTGGGCGCTGTAGGGATTGAACCTACGACCTCTCCCGTGTGAAGGGAGTGACCTACCGAAAAGTCCAATAATTTCAGTCGAGATTGTCGCCGACCTTCGCCTTTTGTTCACGTTTGTTCACGGATTTCATGGGCGTTTCATGGGCGCTTGGCGGCGAGAGAACGCGGCCACCGCGCGCCGTAGATGATCATGCGCATGGTGCCCATACGTGCGGCGGATCACGTCTTCAGACGCGCCAAGGACCCCAGCAACGTCATAGACCGAAACACCGAGCTGCAGCAGCATGGTGGCACACGTGTGCCTGAGGACGTGGGGAGTCACGTCGGCGGCCAGCCCAGCGAGATCGCAAGCCGTCCGCCACGCTCTGCGCTCTTGGGATTTGATGGGTCGTCCGGCGTATTCGATTACGTGGGTGCTCGTTAGGCGCCGCCAGCGAAGCAGGTGTGGCAAGAGGCGAGGGGGGATTGGAATGGGCGGGCGGCGCTTCGCTGAATCGGAGGCTCCGAACCCTCGCCTGTAAATCACGGCCGCCGCCAGATCGATCCAGCCTCCATCAGTATTTGGATTCCAGCGCAGGTGCAGAATAGCGTCGTGTCGTGTCCCTGTATAAAGTCCGATGAGAATGAATCTCGCTAAGTGACGGTTGATCTTACTGCGGTGCCGCGTCCCATGTCCGTCCCAGCCAAGCGCGCCCGCCAGCAAAGCTGCTACCTCACCGCGGCTCAGGTGGCGTTCTCTGGGATCGGATTGCGATGGCAGGACTACCGGGATTAGACGGTCAATTTTCCCCTCTTTCCAGCACCACGCGAGCGCCGCCGCCAAGACGACTAGTTCGCGACGAGCCGTCGATGCCTTCACTGGCTTTCCAGCCCTTTTGGCACGGGCATCAAACTGCTGAATGCGCCAGCGCACGTATTCCTGGCAGGTCACGCTTGTAATTGCGTCGGCCCTCCGATCACCGAAATGGTCTACAAGTTTGCTTATCGCGCCGCCGATTAAATCGGGACGCCTGGTCGTGGGCCCATGAAATTCGCCATACTCGGCTAAAACATCCGCAATTAAGACGTGGGATGGATGGCCGTCACCGAAGTCGGGGCGACGCTTCTTCGCAAGGTAGCTCGCTAGCGAGTTCTCAGCCGCGCAGATATCGCCTTCGCCCGCGCCTGTGCGGATTTCGAGGCCATTGTCGAGGATGACCCACTGTGCCGCTCGACCGGTCCGTTTTCTGAGCCACAGCCTGGCCCCTTTGCTTCGACGCGGCATAACTCTCTCATCCGTTCGATGTTGGCGAGCGTCGTAAAATCCTTACCAGCGATACGCTCGATGACGAGCCGTCCGCGAGCAGCTTCGCGCCGCAGACCTGATGCTGACATCGAGCCATCGGGGAAGGCAAGGGATGCCGCCACCCCGAGGCGGAGGGGTGTGTTCGGCCCGACATGTGTTAAATCCAAGGGCATTTACTCGCGGTCAACGTTCTTTCAGAACGCTTCCGCTTTATGCAGCACACCCAGATTTGCCGCCAAGCTTTGCCGAATTTTGCCGACGACAATTTCGGCAAAAAGCGTCACTAACCAGGCTGTCAATGGGCTTGCGTCTGGGGGGCTCGCATGGCTTTACTTTGGCTAAGACATCAGCGGTCCGCGCCCAATGCCATACATTACGAACGCACAAAAGGAGTGGGCCCAATGGATCGACTTGGGCTTCGCTGTCCGTCAAATTTGCACGGCGGATCACTGCGACGAAGTCGGGGCGGTTCAGCAGCTCCGATTGGCAATTGCAGACGGAAATGTTCGCGTGGCATGGGCCGACAGGCCAGAGCAGTACGTCGATGAGCCGATTTTCGACAGCTCGGAGCCGCCATCGGATCCTCGGTGGTGGATCCATCACGCCAAATTCGATCTCGAAGCAGTATCTTTCCCGGATGATAATGGCCCTGAGGTAACGGGGTCTGTTCTGGATGACTGGTGTATTGCGCCACTTTATATGGGCGGTACTTCCGCTGTCTGGGACTGGATCGAAGAGCGGTTAGAAACGCGGCAAGATCGCCTTGGCAAGGCTATCGAGCACCGGATTCGTTTTCGTCCGCTCCTGGTGTGGAGCCCGCACATCGATGCGATATGGGGTTGGCCTTGGCCCATTAAGGATTCTTCTCGCGAGGAGCCTGCCGACCTAGCGGTGCGAAGACCGGCGACGGAGTCGGTCATTATTGACGTGTGTCGCGAGATTTATGCCGAGCGACGCGCCGATCCGCCTAACGTTAATGATGCCTGGAAACTGGTACGGGAGAAGTTACCAGGCACACCACGGCATAAGATTCGAGAAGTCCTCGAAAGGCCCGAATTCAAGAGCTTGCGGAACCCCGTGGGCATTCGAAAAGGCCGGGCGAAGTCGCGCGCATCTTAATCGGGTATTTCGAAGTCGAGATGGTCTGCGATCGCGCGAGCCGCCATCACTTCTGCAAATATCGCCTAAGCTACTGAGCGCAGATTTGCCGATTTTATAGTTCGGCAATTTTGGCAAATCTTTTGGCAAGTCTCCCTTCAGGTTAGGGCCGATAGTCTCGCGCGCACCTCGCACGTCGAGCAGGAAAACTCGTGCCTAGCGACGTCTGGCGCGCGTTTCCAAAATTATCAGCTCGCCAAATAGGAGATAGGTATGGTGAAAACAGGAGAAGCTTCGGGCTGGACTAATCACTCGAAAGTCAAAAGGCAGCGACGAAAGGACGGCTGGGCGCATACAATTGAGAAACGGCGCAAAAAGCTGAAGGTAACCAGGGCAGCCGAATCCGTGAGCGCGCTGGCCGATCCGCTCGATAACCTCCGCAACCTAGGCATCAAGGATTTCGAATCCGCTGATTCAGTTCAGCGTCGGCAGGATGACTTGCGCCAGCGCCTCAAGTCGAACGCTTTTTTGCGGACCGTGCGTGACTCGCTCGGGCAATGCACTGAGTCTTCCTGCGCAAGGGGACGCTGTGTCGAGGTGTGCGCGTTCGCGGACTGGCGGCGCCGCCTAGAGCTTATCCCGGCCCTAGACCGCCTCATCAAGAAGGCCGGAACTCCGGTCTGCGAAGTCAGGCTGGTACGTGGGGTTTGGGCCCGTCCTATGGGCAAGCTCCGGGGGGTGAGCATTACCGCTGCGAAAAAACTGAATAGGCGTGGGCTCGACAGTCTGAACATCCCTGGCTTGGTCGCGCTCGGCACGTTTAAAGTGTCGCTCGCGGAAGACGACGAATACCATTGGGTCTCGGAGATTCACCAGATTGTTGCTGGTGCGGACAAGGCTAAACTGGAACAGGCATTTACCCGGAAATGGGGCAAGGAGAAGTACGACAGTATCGTCCATGTCACCGAAGTAACCGACGTGGCAAACGCCATTGACCGCATGCTCAGCGGCAGTCTGCAAGGCTGGGAACACCCATTGTTGCATAACCCGGACGCGCCAAAGCCGGAAAAAGAACACCGGGAGGAATATTATGGCTGGTTGTTCAGCTTGCGGTTTGGCGGCCGGATGGTGCTGTATGGCTGTGATCGCTATCTGAACCTGCTGCAGAAGAAGCCTCGGCCAATAACGGCAAAGGTTCGAAAACGGCGACCCTACCCGACCTGGCTGACCAGGCACATGTTCGGCAACCGACCGCAGCCACTGAGGGGCTTCGGTGATGAACCGCTGCGAAGACGTCGGCACGACTAGCTCGCCCGGCACAAACGGCATGCGCAATGCCCCGGCGCGGTGCTGAAGCCGCGCCGGGCCCTTTCGATCGAGCCGAAGGAAAGTCGCCGATTTGTTAGTCGCCCAGAAACGCTCCGCCGTCCCAATCGAGATGAACAGGCCGTGAGCACGATCAGCGAGGACAGGAAAATACGAACCGTTGGTGGGGTCGCTGCATGTACAAGGCTATACGTCGCTAGGGTGAGCGGTGATATCGCGGTTGAGCGCCTTACCTGATGGACACGGTTATGTGTGGCCGCTCCTTAGAAGCTCGGCACACGGTCGCGGCGAAGGCATGCGTGGACAAGTAAAACGTAGGTTAGTGGTCTGAACTGGCTACGTTGACACGATTATACGTGGCTCTCAGGCCGCGTGATGTACTTCGAGCCGCATCAAGCTCCCGCCACCAAAACCACGGCCGCTACTTGCCCCTCCTAGTGAGGATTTTAGGAGAAAGCGCGCATCATCCAGCGTCGAGTCGCTTCCGCAGCCGGTGCCGAGCCGCCCCAGCTCAGGACCTGAACGTCGTTCAAGCCGCACGTCCTTCGCTTCAGGCTCTTGAACGTGTAATCCACCGCGTCTCCCAAGTCGTGCGTTATTGGAGCAATATTGATGTTGCGGATTTTACCAGTCTGATAGACTTCTTTTTCGTGGCCAAAATGTCTTTCCAGACCTTCACGAACCCTTCCCCATTTGTTGGCTAGTATAATGCCACCTTTGTGCAGGCCATCGTTAATGGACACATCCTCTATAGAACTCTTTTCCCCTTTGCGCTTCGGTACCGGAAAATCTGGCAGAAAGACACCTATCGGAAGGTAATGAGTCCACTTTGGTGACCATGTATCTTTCACCATTCGTGTTCCCAGGCGGTTATAGACCCTCTCTATCTCCTGGTTCATCTGTGTTTTCTTGGTCTCTATTGGTCCGGCGATTCTGTGAAACAGAACAGACACCAAGTAAGCATCCCAACCGTCGTTCGTGAATTGCTTTATAAAACAGGTCCATGAGTCGATGATTTTTCTCAGTTCATCACTACTTACGTAATGGCAATCGTTGAAGCTGTTTCGAAACATTGAAAAATACTCCATTTGATCATAGCTCCCACATGTGCGACCCGAGTCCGGCATCGCATCGTGGTTTTCAGATGAGGCAGGCGCTGAAATACCGGTTCATCCAATATTTCGGCGATGCTGCAAAGCAAATTAGATTTACACGATTTGATTTAGACGAATCTCAAAAGGCGCGTGCCACTTGGAAATACCGGAAGGGCATAAGCCTAATTTAGAAGCTCTCAGAGCTCGCATTTTAGCTCGCCAATAAGGGGCCCACTCCCAGACGTGAAAATCAACATCAACGAATCACTCCAGGCGTACATTAACGAGGCACTCTACCGGGCTCGCCCGAGGCGTAACGGCACCGTTGGGGCTCCGAACGCCGTTCTGGCCGACATCCTTGCAAAGGCCGAAGCCGTAGGTGATGCCATGCGGTATCTCGATCAAAGGGGTCGGATTGCTTGGAAGGCGACCCCGCGACTGCGTGAGTACATTGCGGACCTGAAGGCCGACGCCGAGGCGGATGCCGAGAAGGAGGCGATGTAGCGATGCTCCGGTATTTGTCCGACCGAATCGCATTTACCGATAAGGC
>Ga0070741_10016210_pt1 | contig 12479 bp, 14 predicted proteins | sample Coa_R1_4_FD_66440 | JGI IMG/M metagenome (GOLD analysis project Ga0070741, IMG submission 66440) | Surface soil microbial communities from Centralia Pennsylvania, which are recovering from an underground coalmine fire - Coalmine... | ecosystem: Environmental > Terrestrial > Soil > Unclassified ...
CGTGCGGGCTGCGGCAATTTGCCGCCGCGCGCAGTTTCGCAGGGCGCGTCTGCGCGACCGAGAATGTTTGAGCACGGCGGCAAATTGCCGCAGCCCGCGCGCGTAACGCAGCGCCGTCATGCGAGCACGGAGCCGTCAGCGTTCAGGGCCCCAGCGCAAGGTTTCGATCACGAGGTCGGTGAGGCCCGTGGCTTGAACGGCGATCAGGACGACCGCGCACACCGCGAGCGCGGAGGCGGCGATTCGCAGGGTGCGTTCGGTGGGGCGCATCGGGCCCTCGGCGAATCGGGCGGCGGAGAGGGCGCTCGACAGCCAGACGATCGCGCCGCCGCCGGCGGCGATGCCGAACGTGGCCCAGCCGATCGCGCGATTCTCCGTCGCCGCCGCGAGCACGAACAGCGCCGCCACCGGCGCGTAGTAGAGCGCCTCGCCCGGCACGCGCCGCCACTTGCGCCGCGCCAGCGCCACCACGTGATAGCCGAGATACGCCGCCAGCAGCGCCAGCGCGAGCGCCATCTCGACGAGCCGCCGCACCGCCGTGCGCGCGCCGGTCAGCCCCTCCTGCGCCGCCGCGCGCGTGAGCGGGTCGCCCGCGCTCGCGTGAAGCTCGGCGAAGATTCGCTGCGCCTCGAGCGGATGGCCACCCTTGAGCGCCAGGTCGCCGCGCGCCTTCTTGGCGCGCCCCGCCCACTCGCTCGACGGGAAACGCCGCTCGGCCTCGCGAAAGCGCGCCTCCGCCTCGCCGTCGCGCCGCTCGGCCGCCAGCGTCGCGCCGAGCCAATAGAGCGCGCGATCGGCGAGCGCGAAGTCGGGGTGCTCGGCGATCAGCTTCTCCATGCGGGCGATCGACTCGGCGGGCGGCCGCTTGGAGAAGCCGTTCAAGATCTCCTGGTACTCGCGCAGCGGCGCCTCGCCGGTGCGCAGCGACGACGACAAGAACTCGACGCGCACGCGCGCGCGCCGCTCGAGCCGGCTCTGCGGGTAGCGCTCGACGACCTGCCGATAGAGCTCGAGCGCGCGCGCGGGATCCGACAGGTGCTCCTCGGCGATCACCGCGGCTTCGAACAGCGCGTCGGGCGCGAATGGATCGCTCGGATTCGCGGCGGCGAGCTTTTCCAGCGCGTCGGCGGCGCCGGCGAAATCGCCCGCGGCCTCGCGCGCGGTGGCGGCTTCGAACTCGCGCTGCGCGGGCGACGGCTCGGCGCGCGCCGCCGTCGGGAAACCGGACGCGAGCCCGAGCGGCAGCAGGAGCGCGGCGAAAAAAATCAGCGGCGCGATGCGCGCGGCGGAGGTCACGGCGCTACGCGGCCGCGGCGCGAAACACCTCGGCCACCACGTCGGCCGTCGGCGGATGATCGCCGGCGTACTCGCTGACGTAGTGGTACGGCACCGTGCCGTCGCGCCGCACGATCAACACGCCGCCCTGCTGAAACGCGTCGCCCATGGTCTTGCGCTGGCGGTACTTGAAGATCGCGCGCGCGCCTTTGAGCATCACGCGCGGATCGATCACGCGGCAGAAGCCGCGCTTGAGCCCCGCCGCTTCGAAGCTGGCGCGCTTCTCGTCGGAGTAGACCGGCATCTCGATGTCGCGATCCTCGACGAACGCGCGCGCGAAGTGCGGCGAGCCCGAGCCGATCACCGCCACGTTGACGCCGCGCTCGCGAAGCTCCGAGTAGTGCGGCCGAAACTCGGCCACCTGCTGCGCGCAGAACATTCAACCGAAGTGGCGCACGAACAGGAGCAGCGCCGGCCCGTTCGTCCAGAAGTCGCCGACGCGGTGCGATTTCCCGTCGAGGTCCTGCACCTGCGCGTCGGCCAGCTGGTCGGTGACTCGATCCATGACGCCCTCTTACGCGAAGGACAGCACGCCCACTTCGTCGCCCGGCCCGACGCCGAGCGCCGCCATCGTCTTCTCCGGAAGCCCGACGTCGGTGCCCTCGAGACGGAAGCGCGAGCCTGTGGCGCTGAAGTGCGGCGCGCGATCGCGCTCGACCGACACCAGCCCGTACGGCCGCCCGTCGTCGGCGCCGGAGACTTTCACCACCCGCGCCTTGCGCGTCTCGGTGACCAGCGTGATCTCGTCGGTCTTGGCCACGAAGTGCGGCCCGCCGTCGAACGGATCGATGCGCTCGGCGTAGTCGAACCCGATCCGCCGCAGCATCTTCTCCACGCCCTTGGTCTCGGCGCCCACCTGCCCGATCACCTCCTGCACCTTCTTGGGAAACAGCGAGAGGTAGATCGGCTCGGCGGGGAACAGCGTGCGGATGAACTCTTTGTTGGTCTGCGAGATCCGATCCGCCTCTTGATAGCTCATGCCGGTGAAGTGCCGCCCGATGTTCTCCCACATCACCGACGAGCCGTCGGCCTCGAGCGGCGGCAGCAGCTCCGACAGCACCTCGTCGCGGAACGACGCGCGGTGCAGCCCGATGTAGAGGAAGCGCACGTACGAGAGCCACTTGCCGAGTGCCAGCGCGTTGCGCCGGTACTCCGGCATCAGCACCAGGCCGCCGATCTCCGTCGGGCCGTTGTAGTTGTAGCCGATGCGCAGCACCTTGTGGACGAAGTGCTTGTCGAGCGTCTCGGAGTAGCGCTCGTCCTGCATGACGTCGAAGAAGATGTGCGGCGAGCGGCGCGTGCCGTGCTGCGCGTGGATCATCGACGTGCCGATGATTTCTTTTTTGTCGTCGTCGAGCAGCACGAACAGGTACTCGCGCTTGAAGACGTCGAGCTGCCCGTTGAACGAGCGGCGCGACTGATCGATCAGCTTCTCGAGGACGGCGCGATCGTCGGGCAGGTTGACGGTGTCGAGGTGCGCGGCCACGCGGTGGAGGCCCTCGAGATCGTCGGGGAAGACTTCGCGAATGCTGAACATGTCGTCACGCGGGGGAGGAGCGACGCAATCTACACCTGCCCCGACAGCCAGGCAAGCCGCGGCCAGAAGCGCAGCGTCCCGTCGAGGCGGCGCGCGCAGCCGATGAGGATGCGGCCGATCGCGTCGAGCGCCGGGGGAACGAGCTTGTGCTCGGGGATCAAGTACGAGTAGTCGAGGATCTTGATCGGCGGGCGCTCCTTCGATTTCAGGCGCGCGGCGTTCTCCTGATCGATCCAGTCGAGGATGTGCGGCAGCGCCTTCACGGTCTCGCCCTGCACGTCGTGGAACAGGATGATCGCGCGGCCGTGCAGGAGCGTGAGCTGGCGCTCGACGTAGGCTTCGATCTTGGCGGCGTTGCGCACCTTCCAGTCCTGCGGGTCGATGTCCCAGCCGGTGTGCTTGACGCCGAGGCTGGCGAGCGTGGCGTCGAGCTGCTTGCAGTGCGCGCCGTACGGCGTGCGGTACAGGTCGGGGCGAATCCCCGTCGCCTGCTCGATCAAGTCGGCGTTCTCTTCGATCTCCTGCGCGGCGCGCAGCACGTAGACCTTGCCGCACAAGAAGTAGTGGTGGACGGTGTGATTGCCGACGGCGTGGCCGCGCCTGAGCTCCTCGCGCAAGAGCTCGCGCTCGCGCTCGTCGGTGGGCTTGTGCCCTTGAAAGTGCCAGCCGTTGACGAAGAACACCGCCTTGATGCCGTGCGCGTCGAGCGTGTCGAGCACCTTCTCGGTCTTCTCGAACGCCGGCCCGTCGTCGAACGTCAGCAGGATCTCCGGCGCGTCGACGGCGGGCTCGCGCGGGTGAATGGCGTGCGTTCGCGCGACTCGCGGCTTGGCCGCGCGCGGCTTCGCCATCGACGGCGCCGCGAGCGCCAGCAACATCGACGAGATCACGAGCGCGCGCACGATCGTTGAGGGTACCACCCGCCGGGGCCTTCGCAACTTGCCCGGCGTCCGCTCGGCTAAAGCGGCTCGGTTCCGCTGATCCCGCCGCGTTTGGGCAGATCGTCGTCGACCGTCACCCAGTCGGCCTTGTCGCTGAAGAACACGTGCGCCATCGGCCGGTGATCGATCGCGCCCGGGATCGCGGCGCGCGCCACGTGCACCTCGCCCGCCCAGCGCGTCGACTCGAACGTCAGCATGCTGCCGCACTGTCCGCAGAAGCTGCGCGTCGCCGCCTCCGACGAGCGATGGCGCGACGGCGTCCCCGCGACGAGGCGAAACTGCTCGCGCGCGAAGCCGACCCACGTCACGTACGGCGCTCCGTGCGCGCGCCGGCACATCGAGCAGTGGCAGTGCGCGCACCACTTGCTCGGCAGCCGCACCTCGAACTTGATCGCGCCGCACAGGCAGCCGCCGGCGATCCAGTCTTCGCTCATGCCGCGCTCCGACTAAAACGGAATGTCGTCGTCTCCGCCGCCCGCGCCGCCGCCGCCCGACGGAGGACCGAAGTCGTCCGGCGGTCCGCCTTCGCCGCCGCCCGACGGCCGTCCCGACGGCGCCGGCCGTCCGCCGCCGCGCTCGCCGCCGCCCGCGCCCGCGCCGCGCTCACCGCCGCCGCCGAGGAACGTCACGTTGTTGGCGACGATCTCGGTCATGTAGCGTTTCTCGCCGGTGTTCTTGTCGTCCCACGAGCGCGTCTGCAAGCGCCCCTCGACGTAGACCTGCCGTCCCTTGTCGAGGTACTGCGCGCAATTCTCGCCGGTCTTGCCCCACACCACGATGCGGTGCCACTCGGTTTTTTCCTGACGCTGCTGGTTCTTGTCGTTGAAGACCTCGGTGGTCGCCATGCGCATCTCGCACACCGCCTGCCCCGACGGCAGGTACTTCAGCTCGGGCTTGGCTCCGAGGTGGCCGATCAAGATGACCTTGTTCACGCTGCCCGCCATCGCATCCTCCTTCGAACTGCCGCAGCATGCGTGCGTGGTGCGGCTCTGGTCAAGGGTTCAGTCACGCGAAAGCGTTATCGGCGTCGAATCTGATATGTTGCGAAAAAAATGTTCGGCCGTCTGCGCGTCGCTGTCGTAATTCCCGCGTTCAACGAGGAGCGCGCGGTGGCCTCGACGGTGCGCTCGGTGCCGCGCTGGGTGGACCACGTGCTGGTGGTCGACGACGCCTCGGGCGATCGCACGTCCGCCGAGGCGTGGCGCTTCGCGCGGCGCGGGCTCGAGGTGCTGCGCCACGCGCGCAACCGCGGCGTGGGCGCGGCGATCGCCACCGGCTACGCGCGCGCGATCGAGCTCGACGTCGACGCGGCGGTGGTGATGGCCGGCGACGGGCAGATGGATCCCGAGGATTTGCCGTCGCTGCTGCGGCCGCTCGAGGCGGAGCTCGCCGACTACGTGAAGGGGAATCGCTTTCGCGCCCCCGGCGTGTGGCGGGCGATGCCGGCGGCGCGGCTCGTTGGTAACGTGGTGCTCTCGCTGGCGACGAAAGTTTCCAGCGGCTATTGGCGGCTGTTCGATTCGCAGTGCGGCTACACCGCGGCGTCGCGGCGCGCGCTCGACGTGATTCGCCTGAGCGGCATGTTCCCGCGCTACGGCTATCCGAACGATCTGCTGGCGCGGCTGAACGCGGCCGGGCTCACCGTCGAGGACGTGCCGGTGCGCGCGGTCTACGGGCCGGGTTGGCGCTCGGGGATCAAGCTGACGACCGTGATCTATCCGATGTCGTTCGTGCTGCTGCGATCGTGGGTGTGGCGCCTGGCGATGAAATATTTCGCCGACGCGCGCGCGGGTGAAGGCGCGCCCGAGCGCCGGGCCGGCGACGGCGAGAAGGCGAGCGGCAGCGACGGCGCGTGCGCATCGGCGTCCTGACCACGTCGTATCCGCGCGAGGACGGCGATCCGGCGGGCGGGTTCGTGGCGGGATTCGCGCGCTGGCTGGCGGCGAACCTCGGCGACGTCGAGGTCTTGTGCGCGGCGGGCGATCGCGAGCTGTTCTATCGCGGCGGCGCGCCCCAGGCGCTCGGCGGCTTGCGCTGGTTCGAAGCGGCGGCGTTCTCGACCGAGCTGTTCGCGCGCGCCGTGGCGAAAGCCAGCGCATGGGACGCGGTCGTCTCGCACTGGCTGGTGCCGTCGTCGGCGGTGGGCGCGCTGGTGGCCGGGCGGCGGCCGCACCTCGCGATCGCGCACGGCTCGGACGTGCGGCTGCTGGCGCGGCTCCCCGGCGGCGCGGCGTTCGCGCGGCAATTGGCGGCGCGCGCCGACCTGGTCTACGTCGCGCGCGCGCTCGCGGTCGACGGCGCGCCCGGCCGCGTGGTGCCGATGGGCGTCGACGTCGAAGCCTTTCGCGGCGGCGCGCGCGACTCCGAACGCGCTCGGCTAAACCTCGACGGTTTCGCGATCCTTTATATAGGGCGTCTTTCGCGCGAGAAGGGCGTCGACCTGCTCCTGGCCGCGCTCCCCGACGGCGCGACGCTGCTGATCGCCGGCGACGGCCCCGAGCGCGCGTCGCTCGAACGGGCCGCGCGCGAACGCGGCTTCGCGTCCGATCCGCCGCGCGTGCGGTTTCTCGGCGAGGTGCGCGGCGCCGCGCGGCGCGACCTCTTCGCCGCGTGCGACGCGCTCGCCGTGCCCTCGCGCGAAGACGGCGCACCGACGGTGATCCGCGAAGCGCTGGCCGCCGGCCTGCCGGTGATCGCCACGCGCGTCGGCGGCGTGCCCGAGCTCGTCACCGACGGTGAAACCGCGCTGCTGTGCGATCCCGATCCGTCCGGTATCCGGACCGCGCTGGTCCGGCTCTCGGACGATTCGCACCTGCGAAAAAAACTCGCCGGCGCCGGATCACGAATTGCGAGCACTTACGACTGGAGCGCGGTTGGCCCCGTCCTCGCAAAAGCGCTGGGCCATGCAAAACCAAACGCGCCCGGCACGATCTCGATCACGCGTTTTTGAGCGGGCGCCGCCATGAAATTGTTGCACGGCGATCGCGCGCTGCGTATAGTCGCTCGGGGATTTTCTGGGGTCGGCGGGACGGCTGAGACCATGCTTCACCGACGGAGGTGGCATGAATCGCCCGCGAGTTCCTGACTGCGACGTGACCGTGATCTTGCGCGTCTGCGACGACGAAGAGCGGATCGGCCACGTGCTGCGCCGGCTGGCTTCGCACCTGCGCTCGCTCGAGCTGACGTTCGAGATGCTGGTCGCCGACGAAGGCTCGGGTGACAACACGCTGGCGGTGGCCGCGCTCCTGCGCCCGTCGCTGCTCGAGCTCGAGGTGATGCACGCCGAGCCGGGCGAAGGCTACGTGCGCGCGTGCGAGCAGGCGCGCGGCCGGGCGATCCTGCTCTACGACGCGCGCTCGGATGCGCCGCTCGGCGCGCTCGGCTTCGCGCTCGGCCGGCTCGGCGACGGGCTGGACGTGGTGGCGGTGAGCGGGCGCTACCTCGTGTTCCGCCGCACGCGGGCGTGGCGCGCCTTCGACGCGCTGGCGCAGCGCAGCCACGCGGACGTCGAGCGGCGGTTCCTGAAGCGCTCGCGCTCGCTCGGGCTGCACTGCACCGTGACCCATCCGCGGCGCCGCACGCCGTGGGGATTCTTGCGCGACAAGCTGTTCGCGCCGATCGCCCTGGCGCGCCCGTAACCCGCGACAACCGGCGAGGCGCCGAGCGTTTGGCAGCTTTCGTGACGGGTGCCCCTTGGAGCCCGTCGGAGCTGATGCTACCTTTTATTGATGGCGCTCATCGTTTCCACGCCGCTGCACATCTTGCTCGCGATCATCGCACTCGGCCTCCTGATCATCGTCCACGAGGGCGGGCACTTCTTGATCGCGCGCCTTTCCGGAATGCGCGTGGATCGCTTCTCGATCGGCTTCGGCCCCAAGCTGGTGAGCTTCAAGCGCGGCGACACCATCTACCAGATCGCCGCCATTCCGCTCGGCGGCTTCGTGCAGATCGCCGGCCTCAACCCGGGCGAGGAGAACATCGCCGCCGACGATCCGCGCGCGTATCCGAATCGTCCGGTGTGGCAGCGGCTGGCGACCATCTTCGCCGGGCCGGGCACCAACTACGTCTTCGCCGCGGTGCTGATGATGTTCGTGTACCTCGGCTTCGGCGTGCCGGTCGCGGGCAAGACGCCGCTGGTCGGCGCGGTCACCGCCGGCACGCCCGCCGCGACCGCCGGGCTGCAGCTCGGCGACGAGCTGCTCGCCGTCGACGGCAACAAGCTCACCGACTACGACCAGGTGTCGGGGTACATCAACGCGTCGCAGGGCAACCCGGTCAAGATCGACGTGCTGCGCGACGGCAAGCCGATGACGTTCACCATGACGCCGGCGAAAGACGGCGCCAAGTACCGCATCGGGATCCAGATCGACGCGAAAGAGGAGTTCCACCCGGCGCCGTTCAGCGCGTGCATCAAGGAGGGGCTCCTGTTCCCGGTCACGCAGACGCGCTGGATCCTGCACGGCTTCCGCGAGATCTTCGCCGGGCGGCAGGAGGCCAAGTTCAGCGGGCCGATCGGGATCGTCAAGGTCATGCAGAGCGCGATCGCGCGCGGCCCGACGGCGGCGCTGTCGATCATCGCGCTCATCAGCGTCTACCTCGGGCTGTTCAACCTGCTGCCGCTGCCGGCGCTCGACGGCGGGCGGCTGGTGTTCCTCGGCTGGGAGGCGATCTCGCGGCGGCGCGTGAATCAGCGCATCGAGCAGACGGTGCACCTGGTCGGCATGGTGGTGCTGCTATGTTTCATCGTGTACATCACCTTCCGCAACGACATCGGCTCCATGTTCCATCACTAGCGACTCCTGGTACGCGCCCCAGCTGACGCCGACGAGCGTGATGGCCGCGCCCCCGAGCGCGAGCGGCGCGATGCGATCGCCGTAGCAGATCCAGCCGAGCGCGAGCGCCGACACCGGCGTGAGCTGGCCGATGATCCCGGCCATGGTCGCGCGCACGTAGCGCAGCGCCCACGTCATCAAGAGCTGCGCGATCACCGACAGCGATCCGACGCCGATCATCAGCGCCCACTCGCCCGACGTCGGCGTCACCCAGCGGCGCAGCGCCGGCGGCGCCGTGAACAGCGCGCCGACGAGACAGAACGACACGAAGATCTCCCACGAGCCGTCGGTCTTGCGCACCTCGCGGATGGTGGCGATGGCCGCGCCCGACAGCACCGCCGCCGTCATGCCGACGAGCTGCCACGTGCCGACGCCCAGGGAGCCGGGCGGCGCCGAGCCGGTGATCACCAGCGCCACGCCGCAGATGGTGAGCGCCAGCGCGCCGAGCGCGTTCAGCCCCAGCCGCTCGCGCAAAAAGATCGCCGCCCACAACGCCGTGAACACCGGCGCCGTATAGTTGAGCAGCGTCGCCACGCCGACCGGCAGGTGCTCGATGCACAGGAAGTAGCAGAGCACCGCCGCGCCGCCGAACGCGCCGCGCAGGAACAGCCCGCGCCAGTTGTTGGCGCGCAGCCGCACGCGCGTCGCCGCCGCGGCGGTGGCGATCAGCCCGACGATGAAGCGGATGAACGCGACCTCGGGCCCGGGAATCCTCGCCGCCGCGCGCTTGGCGACCGCGGCCATCACCGCGAACAGCACCGCCGCGATCGCCAGCACGAGCGTGCTCGACACGACGGGGCGGCGCTCGGCGGACGGCGGCACGCCCGTCTTGTACGGTTTCGCGCGCGTCGCGTCCAGGTGCTACGATCGTGACGTGCGTCTCGCGTGCCTGCCCGCGGTGATCGTCGCCGCGGCGATCGTCGTCGCGCCGCCGCCGTCGGCCGCCGACGCGACGGTGCCGCAACCGCCGCCCGGCAAGAGCGAGCTCAAGGTCGACCTGGTGGTGCTCTCGCGCGACGGCACGGTCCAGCGCGTGGTCGGCGCCGCGGGCGAAGCGCGCGTGCTCGGAAAATTTCCCGGCGCGCGCGCGATGGCCACGCTGTCGGGCGGCCGCGTCGCCGTGCTCACCGGCGCCAAGCTGCAGATCCTCGACGAGCAGATCGACGAGCGGGCGTGGCGCGCGGTGCCCGGCGACTACGCCGACGTCAAGGAGCTCGCCGGCTGCAACGCGCGGCTCTACCTCGCCACCGCCGACCGCGCCGATCAGCTCGACCTGCGCACCGGCAAGCGCGAGAACCTGATGAAGCGCGCCGACGGCGTTCACCTGCTGTGCGGCGGCGATCAACTTTATTACGTACACGAAGGAATCATCCAATCGCTCGCCGGCCCCGGCGGCTGGCCCGGCTGGGTGGTGCCCGGCCGCCACGTGCGCGCGCTCGCCGCCAACGGCGCACAGGTGTTCGTCGCCACGCGCGAGGGCCCGCTGTGGTCGTTCGACTTCACGCGCGGCGAGCAGCGCGACCTCGGCATGGGCGGCTGGTGGGGCACGCTGGCGCTCGCCGCCGACGGCAGCGGGCTCTACGCCGTCACGCAGGCGGGCAAGCTGTGGCACATCGATCCGGCCAAGAGCGTCAAGACGATCATCGCGATGAGCGGCTGGGAAGGCGCGCTCGCGCTCGCGGTTTCGCGCTAACATCCATCGCGGATGGCCTCTTCACCGACGAGAGACGCCGGCCCGCTCGACGAGCTCGACGAGCGCTTGCGCGAGATCCTCGAGCGGATTCCGCCGGACCCCGGCGTGTATCTGATGAAGGACAAGAAGGGCCGCATCATCTACGTCGGCAAGGCGGCGTCGCTGAAAGCGCGCGTGCGATCGTACTTCACGCGCTCGGGCGACACGCGCGCGTTCGTGGCGCTGCTCGGCCGCCTGCTCGGCGACATCGAGACGGTGGTGACCAACAACGAGAAGGAGGCGCTGCTCCTCGAGAACAACCTGATCAAGCAGCACCAGCCGCGCTTCAACGTCAAGCTGGTCGACGACAAAAATTATCTCGTGCTGCGGCTCGATCCCAAGGCGCGCTATCCGCGGCTCGAGGTCACGCGGCGCATCGGCAAGGACGGCGCGAAATATTTCGGGCCGTATCACTCGGCCACGTCGTGCCGCTCGACGCTCGCGGTGGTCAACCGCCACTTCAAGCTGCGGACGTGCACCGACAGCGTGCTCAACTCGCGCAAGCGGCCGTGCCTGCAGTACCAGATCAAGCGCTGCGACGCGCCGTGCGTGTATCCGATCCCCGAGGAGGAGTACGGCAAGCAGGTGCAGGACGTGGCGCTGTTCCTCGAGGGAAAAGACGACGAGCTGACCGAGCGGCTGCGCGAGCGCATGAGCGCGGCGTCGGCGTCGATGGAGTACGAGGTCGCGGGCGCGGTGCGCGATCAACTGCGCGCGCTCGAGAAGACGCTCGAGGAGCAGCGCGTGGTCTCGGCCGACCTGCGCAACCAGGACGTGTTCGGCCTATACCGCGAGGGCGACGCTGTCGAGATCGTGGTGCTCAACGTGCGTAACGGGAAATTGCTCGGGCGCCGCAACTTCTCGCTGCGCGGGCAGGAGTTCCCCACCGAGGAGGTGCTGTCGTCGTTCGTGTCGCTCTACTACGATCTCGGCGCGTTCATCCCCGACGAGGTGCTGCTGCCGCTCGCCGTCGAGGACGCGGCGGTCAAGGCCGAGTGGCTGAGCGAGAAGCGCGGCGCGCGCGCGAAGTGCGAGGTGACCGTGCCGCAGCGCGGGCAGCGGCGCGCGCTCACCGAGCTGGCGCAGAAGAACGCGGCGTCGTCGTTCGTCACCCGGCGCAACAAGACCGAGGACGCGGAGGCGGCGCTCGGCAAGCTGCAGTCGCGGCTGAATCTCAAGAAGCCGCCGCGCCGCATCGAGTGCTTCGACATCTCGCACATCCAGGGCACGGCGACGGTCGGGTCGATGGTGGTGTTCCTCGACGGCGAGCCGGCCAAGGGGGAGTACCGCACGTTCAAGGTGAAGACGGCGACCAACGACGACTTCGCGTCGATGTACGAGGTGCTGTCGCGGCGCTTTCGCCGCTCGAAGACGGCCGAGGCCAACGTCGAGCAAAAAGGTTGGGTGGTGCCCGATCTGCTGGTGATCGACGGCGGCAAGGGACAGCTCTCGACGGCGCTGGCGGCGCTGCGCGACGCGCAGATCGACGTCGGCATGAACGGGCTCGACGTGGTCGGGCTGGCCAAGGAGCACGTCGACGCGGCCGGCGAGAAACAGCCCGACCGCGTGTTTCTCGCCAAGGCGAAGGATCCGATCCGCCTGCGCGCCAACTCCGCCGAGCTGTACATGCTGTCGCGCATCCGCGACGAGGCGCACCGGTTCGCGGTGACGTTCCACAAGAAGCTGAGGCGGCGGCGCACGCTGCGCTCGGCGCTCGAGGACGTGCCGGGCGTGGGGCAGAAGCGCAAGCGCGAGCTCTTGCGCGCGTTCGGATCGCTCAAGAAGATCCGCGTGGCGCCCGTCGAGGAGTTGGCGCGCGCGCCGGGGATGACGGTGGCGGCGGCGGAGGCGGTGGTGCGCTACTTCCGCGGCGACGTGGCGGCGGAGGCGCCCGCCGAGGAGCAGCTCGAGGACGTGGCCGAGGACGCGGCGGCGCGCGAGCTGGAGGTGATCGAGACCGAAGAAGAGGCCGCGGGCGGCGAGAGCGAAATCGAGAGCGACGGCGAGTGAGCGGCAAAAGTTTGAACGGCGGTTCAAAATTGCCGCGCGTCGTGGTGTGGATCGGCGTCGTGTCGTTCGCGACCGACGCGTCGACCGAGATG
>Ga0070741_10016211_pt1 | contig 12478 bp, 13 predicted proteins | sample Coa_R1_4_FD_66440 | JGI IMG/M metagenome (GOLD analysis project Ga0070741, IMG submission 66440) | Surface soil microbial communities from Centralia Pennsylvania, which are recovering from an underground coalmine fire - Coalmine... | ecosystem: Environmental > Terrestrial > Soil > Unclassified ...
TTCGGCGCACGCGTGGCTCGCGGACGCTCGTCGAGCGTTGCGCATGACGCGACCACAGCGGCGATTATCGGAGCCTCAGTGTTTGAGCTGGGCGTTGCCGTTTACGGGGGGTACTTCGGGGGCGGCGTGGGGATCGTTAATCTAGCCATGCTCGCCGCCGTCGGCATGACCGACATTCATGCCATGAACGCGCTGAAAAGCATTCTGGGCAGTGCCATCAATGGCGTGGCGGTAATTGTCTTTATCGCAAAGGGCGCGGTGTATTGGCCGCAAGCAATTGTGATGACCGCAGGAGCGCTCGTCGGAGGATACTTCGGCGCGCATTACGCGCTGAAGCTCCCCCAACGACTGGTGCGGATGTTCGTGATTGTGGTGGGCGCCGCTATGACCGCATACTTCTTCGTGAGGGCGTACGGGTAAGGGCCGGGCTACGGCGCTTCCGCAACCTGTCGAAACTCCTCTTTGCGCTCCCCACCTTCTTCGTCGCCCAGCAGGCGCGCGGCGATTCGGAGCGCCTCGACCTCCTTGCGGATTCGCGACAGCTCCTGCTCCTTCGTGCGCAGCAATTCATACGGATTTTTCATGAACAAATATCCTTTTATGAGGGTTAGGTTCAGCGATTATACCCGCGTGACCCGCAAACAGTGCACGCTATTAGGGCAAATTTCACAGGTAAGTTCAATGTCCGAGATGGTAGGGATGGCCCTTCAGAATGGTGAACGCGCGATATAACTGCTCCAGCAGAACGACACGGGCCAACTCGTGAGCAACGGTCATTTTGCCGAACGAAATCGCGAGCGCGGCAGCGCGTCTGGTTTCCGGTGAAAAACCACTTGCCGGCCCGATCGCGAAAATCAGCGGCACTGGGTTACGATCTTGATGATCGCGGATATAGCCGGCGAACTCCTCCGACGAAAGTTGCTTGCCTGCCGAATCGAGAATGACGAGTGTTGACGGGCCGCGGGCGAGCTTCAGCAGCGCCGCTTCATCTTTCACAGCGACACCTTCGACATCGGCGTAACGCCCGATACGCTTCAGATATTCGTCGGTGAGCGCCTGGATTGCGGGCTCTTTAGTCTTGCCGATCCACGCGACTTTGATCTTCACATCATTCTGGAGACACGTTGCAACCTGCGTCTCTACGCGGCTACATCTTGCTTCCCGAAGCAAGCACCACCACGACGCCAAACTTCACTGCATCGCCCTCAACGTACTTTGAAACTGCGGCCTGCACCTCTCGATTCACTTCGTCCCATTGATCACGGGGCACGCGCTCGAGCAACGGGCGGAATGGGACGGATACGGACTGCGCATACTCCCAAAGTTCATCCGGCGTTCCCGGCCAATTCCAGGGCAAGGTGCGGGTTTCTTCGCTGACTTCGCAGAACCCGGCGCACCGCATTGCCGCGCTGAGCGTCCCCTGGCGCGCGAAGCGGAACATGTTCGGAGCGCCCGGCGCCAGTAATGGCCCACCAACGCGCTTGTGCACGATTGCCATTGTGCTCTGCCAATACGGCTGTTCAAAAGGTCCCCACGCCAGGAAACAAGCTCGGCCGTTCGGCTTCAGCACGCGACGAATTTCGCTCAATGCCAAATCATGATCAGCAAAAAACATCACACCGAAGCGGCACGTGGCCAGATCGAAGCTGCGGTCCTGCAGCGGCAGCTTATGAACATCCGCCTGGCGGGTGGTGAAGTTTGTCAGACCGCGTTGCCGGGCCCGCTCGTCGGCGACTTCGAGCAACTCGGCGCTGAGATCGAGCGCAGTGACGTGACCGCTCGGTCCGACCCGAGCTGCCAGGCTGATGGCGGGCTCGCCGGTTCCCGTCGCCACATCAAGTACCTTCATGCCCAGCCGCGGACGCGCATATGCAACCAAAGCGTCAGTGACGTCGCGTCCCATTGCGGCCGACTTGGCTTTCCATTTCTCAGCGGCGATCAGCCGGTACGACGCGCCCCATGCGGGTTTGTGTTCAGCACTCATAAGAACTCAGTTTCAGAGTTTCAGAGTTTCAAGGTTTCAAAGCGGATTCATGAAACTGTGTAACTCTGCAACGTTGAAAGTTTTTAAGCCCTTTTCTTTCTTACCGTCGCCGTCCGGCGGCGCGTTGCCTTGGCCGCCACTTCGGCCAATTCCAGTTTTTTGGCCGACTTCCACAGCCGTTCCAGATCGTAATACTTTCGCGATTTTTCAGAGAAGATGTGGACTACAAAATCCACGTAGTCCAGCAGCACCCACTCCGCCTGGTTGTAGCCTTCCACGTGCGCCGGACGCAGGCCGCTCTTGTGCAACCGCTGCTCGACTTCGTCTGAAATGGCCTGGATTTGCCGCGGATTGGTGCCGCTACACACCACAAAGTAGTCGGTAAATGCTCCCGAGCCTTTTTCCAGCTCGAGTACTGTGATCTCTTCGGCCTTTTTTTCCTGGCAGGCGGTAATGGCTTCCGATACTTGTCGCTGCAGCTCGTTTTTCTTCATTCAGTGGTAGTCGTTGGTTTGTTGGTCCCAGGCTAGACCCATTTTAGCTGAGCGGCGGTAACGGCGCTCGTTCTGGCAATCGTCGACTACGCGCCCACTGGTTGGCCGAGCTCGATACCGGGTAGACCGTCCAGGCGGGCTGCTCGTGCGTAGTTGCGTGCAATCCCCTCCATCGCTGTCTCAACCTCGGGCGCAATCGCGGGACGTTGATAGCTCTCCAGCAGCGCCGAAACCTGGTCCCGAGCTCGCTCGAGAACGTCGCGGCTGTCACCGCTGCGGTCGATAACTGAAGATGGAAAATGCTGTTCGGTTCGAAACAACGATCGCGTCTCCTTAAGTTTCAGGAACTCACCCGCCGCTCCGATGCTCGCGAACATTCCCGTGGCCAGAGTGTCCGTGCAAGCTTCAACTCCGGCCAGCAAACGCTGTGCGCTGGCGATGGCGTCCGCATCTATCACCAGCTTTTCGATGCTGTGACACGCCAGAAAGTCCAGCATGCCTGCGCCTGAAATCATGTTGATGCCGGCCAGAGCACCCAAGACAGCCGAGATGCTGCTCTCCATCCCGGCCTGCGCATCCAGCAGTTTTGCATCGCTGGCCACCAGATAGGCGTGCGTGGGCAACTGGAGAGACTTGCCGACCTCTGCGCACCCCACATCGAGCATGGCGGTCTCGACTGCTCCCATAGGTGTGTTGCCAGTGCTCATGTCGAAGATTGCGGGAGCGCCCCCCCACACGATGGGAGCGCCCGGACAGGCGAGTTGGTGAATGGCGATGCCGGCCAGCGACTCCGCCGCATGCTGCACGATCGCGCCCGCCAAGGTGACCGGCGCAGTGGCGCCTGCCAGCGGCATGGAGATCAGTTCTGCAGGAATGCCTCTCCGCGCCAGCTCGATCAGATTGTCGCAGGCGAAAGCCGTCCAGTTCAGCGGAGGCGATGGACACACATCAAAGACGGCCCTAGGTTTGGTCCTCAGCGCCTCACTTCCGCCGCTGTCTGCAGCGAGCAGTTCGAGCATGCCCCGCAAGGTCGGGACGCTGAATGCCCCGGTTACCACCGGCTTCTCGGAGTACCAAAGAACCAACAGAAGCCGGTAGATGTCGCCGATCTCGCTCGGGACGTCGTTGCAAACCATTGCGGTCGATTGCGCGGCGTACTGCGGCAGCATGTGCGTTACCTGGACCATGCGCACCAGGTCAGCCGCCATCGCCGGACGCGGTTGCTGCGTGTCGGAATCGAGGATGTTCAGGCAAGATGAGCCGGGATCGAAGTGGACATCGTCCCCGCCGTAGTGAACAGCCTGACGCCCGCCACGATCGTAAACAAAGAATTCCCGCGGCACCGATTGCAGAGCTCGCCGGACGATAACGTCGGGAATATGCGCAATACCGTTGTCGACCCGCGCCCCCGCAGACGCGAGTAACTCGGCCGCAGCCGGCGAACCGATCTTCACGCCGTGCGTGTAGAGAAGCTCGAATGCCTCGGCAACCATACGGGCGATCAACATGCGGTCGAGCAGCTGGAATTTAGGTCTCATGATGTGCCTCGGAAAGAAATCTAAAAGTTTCTAGGTTTCAAAGTTTCAAGGTTTCAAAGTTTCAAGGTAACCTGGCGAAACCTCGAATCGTGGGGATTGCCGAGCCGAGCATCCTACTTTGCCACTAAACTTTTCACCAACTCCACGGCGCTGATTGCATCTTTGCCATAACCGTCAGCACCGATCTCTTCGGCCCATTTGCGTGAAACTGGCGCACCGCCCACGATAACTTTCACCTTGGGCTGCAAGCCGGCATCCCGGAACGCCTCGACGACCGCCTTCTGGTTTCGCATGGTGGTAGTCAGGAGCGCCGAGACTCCCACCACGTCGGCATGCAGATCGCGCGCCGTGTTGACGAACTGCTCTCCGCTGACGTCAACGCCGAGATCGTGCACTTTGAATCCGTGCGCGGTCAGCAGCGTTCCGACAAGCGTCTTCCCGATCTCGTGGATGTCGCCCTTTGTGGTGCCCAGAACTACGGTGCCCGCCATCGGCCGCTCCGTACCTGAGCGCTTCAGTTCGGGCTCAAGCACTGCCATAGCTGCCTTCATTGCCTCCGCCGAAGCGAGCATGTCCGGCAGGAACACGCGCCGTTGCGCAAACTGCTCGCCTACTTCCGTCATTCCCGGCACGAAGCCTCGATCGATGGCTTCGAGTGGCGCAACCCCGTCGGCAACCGCGGTGCTGGCCAGTTCAGAGGCTCGTTCGGGGGCGCCGTCCACGATGCTTTGCCGCATGGCGGAGAATCTTTCGTCCATGGCTCACCTCGGCTCGATTTGACGCTCCCAACGCACATATGTCTGTGAGCTGAATCACAAGTCGGCGGCCATGCCCGCAGGGCAGCCGTCCAGAGCCGGCGCGAATCCAGGAGAGGCAAATTGGCGCTCTTCACGTGCTAAAATCGAGCTAATCCCGATGTCTCCTGATATAGAAAACCTTCTCGCTCTGCAGGAAGCTGACCGCGAAATACTGCGTTTAAGAAACGAGATTGCCGCGCTTCCTAAGCGGGTAGCCGCGATTGAAGAAAAACTGGCAGGAACCAAAGCCGTACTCGAACAAGCCAAAGCTGCGGTAAAGGCCGACGAGGCCGCCAGGCGCAAGTACGAGACTGCCATTTCCGATCTGCAGCAAAAGATTTCCAAGTACCGCGACCAGTCGCTCGAGGTCAAAACCAACGAGCAGTACAAGGCCCTGCTGCACGAAATCCAGTTTGCCGAGCAGGACATCCGCAGCAACGAGGACAAGATCCTCGAACTCATGGTCAATGCTGAAGCGCGCGACAAAGACGTCAAGGCCGCGGAAGCGGAGTTGAGGGAAGAGACTGCGGACATCGAGAAAGAAAAGGTCGAAGCCCGCGAGCGCACCGTTCAGGACGAGAAAGAACTCGCCGACTGGACTGCGAAACGCGACAAAGCCCGCTCCGCCATAGACTCGGACTTGCTTCGTCACTACGAGCGGGTCTCAAAGTTCCGGGGCAGCGGCATCGCCGAAACGCGCAATCAGAAATGCCTGGGCTGCTCGGTGATGTTGCGACCGCAGACCTACAACGAGGTGCGCGGCGGCAAGCTCATTATGTGCGACTCTTGCCAGCGCGTCCTCTACTTCGATCCCGCGCACGAGACACCCGCGGAACCGCTGGCCGACGCCCCTCACCGGCGCCGCCGCGCGCGGCCCAAATCCGATGCTCCCGAGGCCTGGTACTACCGGCCCAGCTACGGCGAGCATGGCGAAGTGCTCCTGGGCTTCACCAACATCGGGGGTAGTTCCAGCCGGCGGATGTACGACTTCAACAACGGGCGTCAGATCGGCGACATCCTCATCCGGGAAGGCAACTACCGCCTTGGATTTCCCGAGGACTTCACAGACGATGCTATCCGGTTGAACGGCCAGTGGGGCGAAGAAGAACTCGACTCGTGGGGCACGGAGATGCCGATGACCGTGCTGGACGCGCTCCATGGAGATCTTCAGAGGGCCCGCGCAGACGCGGCCAAGCCTCACACCGCACATAGTGCCGATCACGCCCAAGTATCGTAGTAGCCACTCTGGTTGAGACTTTCGTGACTACGCGGGCGCAGCTGCTCTGCCTTTCTACAAAACCCTGACACGCTCTTTACATCCTCCTGACAACCACGGCTTTTTGTCTCTGTACTGTTCCAGATCGCCCCTGAGGAGGGACAGTATGAAGATCGTCAAATTTGGTTGGTTGCCACTTGTGGTCGTCGCAGTGACTCTACTGGTCGCCGGTAATTCCACCCGCGGACTAGCTAATAGTGGTGCCGCAGGTGCTGCGCCCACAGTCCGCATTGTCGTGCCTGATGCCGACCGGTTCATCCCGTTCGCAGTAACGGTCCGAGTCGGCCAGAAAGTCGAGTGGATCAATAACGACACCGATGACCATACCGTGGTCAGCGATGACGCTTTCAACACCGCCGGCCATCGCGGCGTAAACATGCTTCTTCCAGCCAATGGCGGCACCTACACGCTGACGTTTAATCACCCTGGTGTGTTTCCGTTTTATTGCCGCTTCCATGCCATGTTGGACCAGTTCAACCAGCCCAAAGCACCCGGCCCGGACGGCGGTATCCAAGATCCGGATGGCAATTTCGGTACACCGATGAACGGGGTAGTGACCGTACTTAGTCAGGATTAGTCAGACTCGCTTCCTTAGAACCTTCGTGTCCTTTGTGAGCTAAGCGGTGAACCACAGAGGACGCGAAGGAACGCGGGAAGATTTACTCCGGCGGTTCGATCGCGCGATGCACCTTCTTTACTGCCTGCCCTGGCGGGAGGGCGTCGCGCATTTCGCGCGCAGTGCGCTTGAACACCGGATGCCGGACGTCAGGAGCGATCTCCGCCAGCGGCTCCAGCACGAAGCGCCGTTCGTGCATGGCGGGATGGGGAATGGTTAATGCGCCGGTGTCGATGATGGAATTTCCGAACAGCAGGATATCGATATCGATCGTCCGCGGACCTTTCTTCTGGATGCGCCGGCGTCCCATCTTCTGCTCAATGTCCAGAATCCCCGCCAGGAGTTGTTTGGGCATCTTCTCCGTCTCGAGCGCCACGACACAATTAACGAACCAGGGCTGCGCAGTCAGTTCGACGGGCTCGGTCTCGTAAAAAGAAGACACGCTGGAAACTGTGCCCAGGGCTGCGAGGCGCGAGATCGCCTGCTCCAAATTGCCGATGCGATCACCCATGTTCGAGCCGAGAGACAAGTAGACCAGCTTGCGCACGCGTACATACTACTGCGTTGCCCGCTTGTCGGTCCCCGTTTTGGACAGATAGGGCGGGGTTCGGCATCGGTCAGGCGAATTGCTAAAATAGTAAAGATCGTGGGGTAGCTTCCCTTTCTCAGCATTTCTCGCCAACATGCAGTTCAACGAACAATTCGACGTAGTGGTTGTGGGCGCTGGCCATGCGGGATGTGAAGCAGCGATGGCGTCGGCCCGCATGGGGCTGAAGACCGCGCTGTTCACCCTGAACGTCGACTTGATCGCGCAGATGTCGTGCAATCCGGCCATTGGCGGCATTGCCAAGGGACACCTGGTCCGGGAAGTGGATGCGCTCGGCGGCATCATGGGCGAAGTAACCGATGCGGTTGGCATTCAGTTCCGGCTGCTGAACACGTCACGTGGTCCAGCGGTATGGTCTCCGCGGGCGCAGTGTGATAAGCAGGCCTACCGGCTGAAGATGCGCGAGGTACTCGAATCGCAGCCGAATCTGAAAATCAAGCAAGCGGAAGTGGCCGAACTCATTGTCGAGCCGTCAGCACTCAGCAGTCAGCATGCAGCAAGCACTGAGCCACTCGAAGCTCGAAACTTGAAAGCCGAAACTTCCCGCATCGTTTGCGGCGTCAAGCTGCGCGATGGCCGAACTGTCAGTGCAGGCGCGGTGATCATCACTACCGGCACATTTCTCAATGGCCTGATTCATTGCGGCGAGCAGCAGTACCCGGCAGGACGAAGCGGTGAGCCCGCTGCAGTTCTCCTTGGAGAAGCCCTGAAGCAGCTTGGACTGCGCGGCTGCCGTCTGAAAACCGGAACTCCTCCCCGCCTGGATGGCCGAACGATTGATTGGTCGAGGTTTGAAGAGCAGCCTGGTGATGAGGATCCCACACCCTTCAGCTTTCGCACTAACCGAGTCGCGCATCATGACAAGCAGGTGCCCTGCTATATCGCATGGACAACTGAAGACACCCATCGCGTTATTCGAGAAAACGTGCACCGCTCGCCCATGTACAGCGGCCAGATTCAATCGATCGGGCCGCGATACTGCCCCTCGATTGAAGACAAAATCGTCAAGTTTCCGGACAAGACGACGCACCAGCTTTTCCTCGAACCCGAGGGACTGAATACACATGAAATCTATGTGAACGGCATGAGCACGTCGCTGCCGATCGATGTGCAGCTTGCGGTGTTGAAGTCCATTCCCGGGCTCGACACCGCTGAAATGATGCGGCCGGGGTATGCGATTGAATACGACGCGATCGATCCTACCGAACTGGAGCGGACGCTGGAGACCAAGAAAATCTCCGGGCTGTTTCTTGCCGGCCAGATCAACGGCACCAGCGGGTACGAGGAGGCGGCGTGCCAGGGAATTATGGCGGGGATCAATGCGGCACTGAAACTGAAAGGCGAACCACCGCTGATTCTGGATCGCACCGAAGCGTATACGGCGATTCTGATTGACGACCTGATTTCGAAGGGCACCAACGAGCCATACCGGATGTTTACATCCCGCGCGGAGTTCCGCCTGCATTTGCGAATCGATAACGCGGATTGCAGGCTGACGCCTCATGGACGACGTGTGGGACTGATCTCCGATTGCGCCTGGGCGGATTTTCAGGCGAAGCAGCGTCGAATGGCAGCAATGAAGCAATTGCTGGAAACGGCGAAAGTCACGCGACCGATGGCAGAGCAGATCCAGAGCGGCCCCGGCGAGATTGCCGGCCAAACTCTTGCCCAGCTGCTGAAACGGCCGGAAATCACGGTCGAAGCACTGGTGCCTGTGCTCCGCGAGCTGAACTCCGCGTTTTTTGATAGGCAGGGTGCCGCGGCCTCGGGGAGTCACCTGCCTGCCGAAATTCGCAATGAGCTGAAGTCAGTCGAAACCGAAATCAAGTACGAAGGCTACTTGCAGCAACAGCAGCGTGCTATCGAGCGCCTCAAGAAATCCGAACAGAGAACCATCCCCGACTGGTTCGACTACAAGGCGGTGAGCGGCCTCTCGCGCGAGATGCAGGAAAAGCTGGTGAAGGTGAAGCCGCGGACATTGGGGCAAGCGTCGCGCATCCCCGGGGTAACTCCGGCTGCGGTGTCGCTGGTAAACGTCTACATCGAAATGCAAGCCAGGCGCAGACAGCAGGCAGCGGTGATTTAACCACAGAGGACACGGAGGCATACCATCCACCGCCGCCCTCTGCGTTCTCTGTGACTCTGTGGTAAAAACTTTTCATGCTCCTGGCTGGCGCTCGGCAGCATTTTCCCGGTCTACTCGACAAAACTTTTCTTGATGCGGCGTGCGTCTCGCTCGCGCCACGCCCGGCAGTCGAGGCGATTGAAAAGTTTCTCGACCTCGCGATGGTGTGTCCGCTGGAATCCTCCACTCACCACCACATTTTCATGGACGAGATGAGGGCGGCCGCCCGGCCCGCAGCTGCGCGGCTGATCAATGCCTATGACGATGAAATTGCGCTGGTGGAGAGCACTTCCCATGGGCTCTCGCTGGCGGCCGACGCAATCCCGCTCGAGCGCGGCGACCGCGTGTTGTTATGCGATCTCGAATTCCTGGAAGTGGCGTTGCCCTGGGCGCAGAAGAAGCACGACGGAATCGAAATTGACGTGGTGCCGAACCGGGGCGGGGAGATTCGTATCGAGGATATCGCTGAGCGAATTACTTCGCGCACGCGGGTGGTGAGCGTCAGTACAGTGCAGTGGACCAACGGTTTCCGGCTTGATCTGGCGGCACTCAGCCGCTTATGCCGCGACCACGATGTTTGGCTGGTGGTAGACGCAATCCAGCAACTCGGTGCTATCCCGCTCGATGTGCAGCAGACACCCGTGGACATCCTTGCCTGCGGCGGACACAAGTGGCTGAACGCGCCGTTTGGCTGCGGTTTTTTGTACATCAGCCGGGACGCGCTGCCGCAACTCAGACCGCCAGTAGCCGGATATCTTTCGGTGCAGGATCCGCCGGGCGGCTGGGGCGAATATTTTCAGACGCCCACGATCACGCCGGTACAGGAATATCGATACGTCTGCTCGGCGCGGCGTTACGAAACCGGAGGGACCGCAAATTATCCCGGTGCGATTGGATTAGCGGCCTCGCTGAAGCTGATGCAAAGCCTCGGCCAGGATGCGATTGCGGAACACATTTATTGCCTAACCGACCGTCTTATCGCAGGATTGGATGAGTTGGCCGTGCAGGTCGTGACGCCACGAGCGCGCGAGAATCGCTCGGGGATCGTGACGTTTTCGGTGGGGACCGCGGACGAGAATGTCAGGCTGATGAACCGACTGCTGGAGAAGAAGATCCTGGTCTCGGTGCGGTACACGTCAAATGTCGGCGGGATACGGGTGTCCTGCCACTTCTATAATTCCGAAGAAGACATTGATGTGCTGCTCAGGGAAGTTAAGAGGAATTTGGCGTGACGAACTATTACACAGAAATCGAGAGCCCCGTTGGGCCGTTGCTGCTGGTTGCAGGCGATGCCGGCTTGCGTCGCGTGGAATTCATGAATGGACGAACCGCAGTGAGGCTTGATCCCGAATGGATCAAAGATGAACAGCCGCTTGCGGAGGTAATCCGGCAACTCCGGGAGTACTTTGCGGGCGATCGGGAGAATTTTGATCTGCCGCTCGCTCCGGAGGGAACTGCGTTCCAACGTGACGTGTGGAAGCGGCTGTGTGACATTCCTTATGGCGAAACGATTTCGTATGGAGAGTTAGCGCGTAGAGTGGGAAATCCAAAGGCGTCGCGAGCCGTGGGATTGGCAAATGGATCGAATCCGATTGCGATCATTATCCCGTGCCATCGGGTGATTGGCAGCAACGGCAAATTGACCGGCTACGGCGGCGGATTACCTATCAAAGAAAAGCTGTTGGCATTGGAGCGACGGCAGATGAGGTTGCTGGCATGATGGTGTCGTCCCTACAGGACCGAGTTTCCCACTTACCCACCTGCTGAAGCGGCGGGCTACTATGTTTCGTCCCTGGGGATGGGTGAATGCGGAGGTTTTGGTCCACGGTAACCATTTAGGTCCCCCGCAAACGCGCCAGCCGTTCGGTTTTGCGCCGCTCGCGTTCGACGAGGCAACAAGGTCGTGCCGGGATCATTTATCATAGGCGTTGAAGCTCCCTGAACCTGTAAGTACCTGCATCTAAACACACATGAATAAGAATTCCGTCGCAGTCGCGTTGTTTTCGGTTTTGCTGGTTTCGGCCGCCGCCGCGCAACAGGACGCCTCTACCGTATTGAAGCCGCCCAAGGGCGCAGAAGTTGCGCTCGTCGTCTTTGAAGATCTGCAGTGTCCCGATTGCCGGCGCGCCAATCCTCTGGTCCATCAGGCTGCTAAGACCTACAACATTCCAATCGTGGTCCACGACTTTCCCTTGCCCATGCACAGCTGGGCGTACGACGCTGCGATTATGGCGCGGTATTTCGATTCGCAGTCGAAGCAGCTAGGCAGTCAGTTCCGCGACTATATCTACGAAAACCAGCCGGAGATCACGCCGGAAAATCTGCGCGGCTACGCCGAGAAGTTCGCCCAGGAACATAAGGCCGAATTGCCATTCGTGCTCGATCCGCAGGGCAAACTCGCGGCGGAAATCACCGAGGAAAAAGAGCTTGGCCGCCGGGTAGGCATTGAGCACACGCCGACCATTTACGTGGTCAGCAACAAGCGGCAGGGAAAGCCGTTTGTCGAAGTCGTGGACCGCAGCCAGTTGTTTCAACTGATTGATGCCATGAAGCGCGGCGAGTAGCAGGGGCTGAAGCCCCGGTCACAGTACATGCTGACGCGGCGCTAAAGCGCCGCTCTTCCACTTCGAACCGCTTCAGTGCGGACGGGGCGTCCGCGCCCACAACTAGCCGACACTGACCGCTGCCGGCTCTTCCACGCTGGCTTCCCGCAGGAATTTTGCTGCTTCCTCAGGAGGCGTGGGATTGATGTAGAAGCCGGTGCCCCATTCGAATCCTGCCGTCTTGGTCAGCTTCGGCATAAATTCGATGTGCCAATGGTAGTGGTCATTGGTTGGATCCTGCACCGGAGAACTGTGGATGACCAGGTTGTATGGCGGATTGTCGAGCACCCGGTCAGCCTTCATCAGCAAATTCTTCAGCGCCTGGGCCAGGTTCTCGAACATGTGCGATGACGAGTTCTCAAACGCCGACTCGTGCTGCTTTGGCAGGATCCAGGTTTCGAACGGAAACCGCGGCGCGTAGGGCGCCAGCGTGACAAA
>Ga0070741_10016212_pt1 | contig 12478 bp, 12 predicted proteins | sample Coa_R1_4_FD_66440 | JGI IMG/M metagenome (GOLD analysis project Ga0070741, IMG submission 66440) | Surface soil microbial communities from Centralia Pennsylvania, which are recovering from an underground coalmine fire - Coalmine... | ecosystem: Environmental > Terrestrial > Soil > Unclassified ...
TTCCGATCGCTGTGTTGAGCGGCTGATCGAGCGGCAGTCAGGGACGATTGCACAAGTACAACTCGCTGCTAAGATCGCCGCACCTCCACTGCTGCGAGCAAACACGATGGGCAAGGGCGACAAGAAGACACGCAAGGGCAAGATCTACGCGGGCAGCCACGGCAACACGCGTCCGCATTCACCGAAGTCGAAAGCGGCGGTGAAGAAACCCGCGGCGGCGCCGAAATCCGCTGCGCGCCCGGCGGTCAAGAAGGCGGCGCCGAGAAAAGCCGCGGCAAAGAAGCCGACGAGCTGATCCGGGAGCCTGATTGAAAATGCAAACAGCCCCGCTGCGGCGGGGCTGTTTCGTTGCGGCTCACCAGGTCACCGTCATCCGCACCACATCGGTGTACGTGCCCGCGGGCGTATTCTGGCCGACTTCGAGACGGCCATACACCGGCAAACGCTGCTGAGTTCCGTCGCCGGTGCCACGCAGTTCGCTGCCGCTGCCCCGTGGTCCGATCGGCTGCTGATGGGCGGCATCTGCGTAGAGTTCGTATTCGACTTCCGCGCTGCCGTTGCTCATGCGCCGCCGGGCGCCCTGTGCATGCTCGCCGTAGTCGAAACCGATCGCGTAGGGCTGTTGGCGTGAGCAGGTCACGCCAAGCTCGGCGCGCGCGTCAGCCGCTGCCGCACCTTGCTGCACGTCGCCGAACGACAGCGCGGCGGTATCCAAGCTCAAGCGGCAGGAAGCGACGACGTTGACGCTCACCACCAACTGGCCCGCCGTTTCGCCGCAGCACGCCGGCGCGGCGGCTGCCATCAAGGCAACGAACGGAACCCATTTCGAAATGCTGCGCACGATCGCTTCCCTGTGAGCGAACTTTTCGTGGCCATCCTCGTGATATCGATGCGCAGCAAACGTGACGCGCTGCTCGCATGTCCGGCAGTTCACGTTTTGTGACCGCAGTTGACGATTTGTGACTAGTGTGAGCGCGGCGTGAGCTCGCGTCCGCCGGCGAAAATGCGTTGCAGCAGCGAACCGCCGATCCAGTAGGCCAGTTCCGCGGGTTTTTTCGTGTTCCAAACCGCGACATCGGCGCGTCGCCCCGCGGCGAGTTCACCGCGATCGCGCAGACCGAGTGCGAGCGCGGCGTAGACCGTGGCGCCTCTCAAGGCTTCTTCCGGCGTCAGCCGGAACAGGGTGCAGGCCAGGTTGATCGCCAGGCGCAGCGAGCGCAGCGGCGAGGTGCCGGGATTGAGATCGGTAGCCACCGCGATCGGCACGCCCTTTGCGCGCAACATCTCCACCGGAGGCGAACGCGTTTCGCGCAGCGCGTAGAAGCTGCCGGGCAACAGCACCGCGATCGTGCCAGCCCGCGCCATCGCGCCGATGCACTCCTCGCTGGCACATTCGAGATGATCGGCCGAGAGCGCTCGATGTTCTGCAGCCAATCCGCCGCCGCCCAGGCCCGACAGTTGATCGGCGTGCAGCTTCACCGGTAATCCGAGTTCGCGCGCGCGCCCGAACACGCGGCGCACTTCTTCCGGAGTGAAACCTATACTCTCGCAGAACGCGTCCACCGCATCGGCGAGTCCCTCGCGCTGCGCCGCCGGCAGCCACTCTTCGGAAACCATCGCGACATAGCCGGCGCGGCGATCTTTGTATTCCGGCGGCAATGCGTGCAAGCCCAGCAGGGTAGTGGAAACGCTAATGCCGAGTTCCACGGCGATCCGGCGCGCCACGCGCAACATCTTCAATTCGGTTTCCAGATCCAGTCCGTACCCAGATTTGATTTCGATCGTGGTGACGCCATCGGCAACTAGACCCCGCGCGCGTGGCAGCGATTGCGCCAGCAATTCCTCTTCGGATGCGGCGCGCGTGGCGCGTACGGTGGAAAGAATGCCGCCGCCGGCACCCGCGATCGCTTCGTAACTCTCGCCTTGCAGCCGCCGCTCGAATTCGTCCGCGCGGTCGCCCGCGAAAACCAGATGCGTGTGACAATCCACCAATCCGGGCGTCACCAGCGCGCCGTGCAGCGATTCGATGCGGTTCGCAAGCGCATCAGGTTTGTCCGGCAACTCGTTGACCGGGCCTGCAAAGACGATCCGCTCATCGCGCCAGCCCAGCGCCCCATGTTCGATCAAGCCGTAGCCGCGTTCGCCGGTCAGCGTGACCAGTGTGCAATCGAGCAGCAGGTGATTCCAGCGGCCTTCCATCGATTCGATCCGGATTCGCGTGCCGCGCATTATTGCCGATAAGATTCCCGCGCGCCGCCCGGCGGCAGTGACGTGAGCCCGTGCAGGAACCGATGACCACTACACTCGCTGCGCGAAACCTCTGGACGCCGCAGGGCTGGCGCAGCGATGCGCGTCTGCGCATCGAGCGTGATTGCATTGCCGAATTGGATTCGAGTGGTTTGGCTGGAGCGGCATCGCCTCACCGCTTCGTGCTGCCCGGCATGCCGAACCTGCATTCGCATGCATTCCAGCGCGCGATGGCGGGATTGGCGGAGCGGAAGGGCCGGAACGACGACAACTTCTGGACCTGGCGCGAAGCGATGTATTCGTTCGCTTCGCGCATCAGTCCGAATGATTTGCGCGCGATCGCGGCGCAGCTTTATGTCGAGATGCTGAAAGCCGGCTACACGCACGTCTGCGAATTCCACTATCTGCATCATGCGCCCGACGGCAAACCGTATGCCGATCCATGCGCGATGTCGCTGGCGATCATCGAAGCGGCGAAGGAAACGGGCATCGGTCTGACGTTGTTGCCGGTTCTGTACATGACCGGCGGTTTCGACGGCCGCGCTCTCGACGAGCGCCAACGCCGGTTCGGCATGGACGCAGAAATGTATCTGCGTTTGCTGGAGCGGTTGCGTGCGCTGGAATCGCCGATGCTGCGTGTCGGCATCGCGCTGCACTCGCTGCGCGCGGTGCCGGAAGCAGCGATGAAAGAGGTGCTGGCTTCGCCGCTCGCGCGCGAAGGCGCGATCCACATCCATATCGCCGAACAGATCGGCGAAGTCGAGGAATGCCTCGCGATGCGCGGCGCGCGGCCGGTACGCTGGCTGTTCGATCACGCAGACATCGATGCGCGCTGGTGCCTGGTGCATGCGACGCATCTGGACGAAAGCGAAATCGAAAGGATCGCGAAATCCGGCGCGGTCGCTGGATTGTGTCCGACGACCGAAGCGAATCTGGGCGATGGGTTTTTTCCGCTGGAAAGGTATCTACAAGCCGGCGGCACCTTCGGCATCGGCTCGGACTCGCACATCTCCGTTTCACCGGTCGAGGAATTGCGCTGGCTGGAATACGGCCAGCGTCTCGTTACGCGCAGCCGCAACGTCGCTGCGCGCGAACCGGGAGCGAGCGTGGGCGAGATCCTGTGGAAGGCTTCGTTGCGCGGCGGCACGCAGGTTTCCGGCATCGCACCGTTCGGCATCGGCGCACGCGCCGACCTGCTGGTGCTGGATGAAAACTCGTCGCTGCTCGCGGCGCGCAATCAGAACAATGTGCTGGACAGCTTCATCTTCGCCGGCAGCACATCGCTGGTGCGCGACGTGTTGGTCAATGACGAATGGGTGGTGCGAGATTTTCGCCATCGCGATGAGGAAGGCATCGCAGCGCGGTATCGTGCCTGTGTCGAGGCGTTGGCGAAGTGCGCATAAACAGCGGCTACCGCGTACGGCAGCCGCCGTCGCTCACTCCATTGAAGCGTCTACTGCGCCGAGGAACCGCTGTCCGGCAGCGGATGCTGCGCCTGGAACTCCTTCCACTGCTGCATGCGCGCTTGCCGCTGCGCCTGCATGGTAGCGAGTTGCGAGCGCTGCGCCGGCGTCAGCACGTTGTAGACCTGCGCGCGCAGCGAAGCACTTGCCAGCACCCGTGCACGTGCCAGATTGGCCTCCGCCGTCGCGAGGTTGTTCGCGGCGGTTTGGTAGCCCGAAGCCGTCGGTTCCATCGACTCGAATGCCTGGCGCTGCTGGCGCAACGCTTCCATCTGCGGCTTGATCTGGCCGAAACTCTGCTTGGCCAGCTGCTTGATGTTGTCGCGCTGAGCGTCGCTCAGGTTCAACTTGCCCAGCTCGTGCATGGCCATCATGCCGTGATGGCCGTGCCACTCGTGGCCCATGCTGCCCGCGGCGATCGCCAGCGAGGACGCGCCTATCGCGGCGGCGGCCATCATTGAAAGTACGGTCTTGCGCATCGTTCCTGCTCCATGGTTCGCCAATCGAACCGTTGCGGATATTTGAAACCTGTACCGCGTTGAAGATCGTGCGTATGGGGTAAAGAAGGGTAAAGCGCGTGCCGCCGTGCAGCCGCGAGTCAGCTTTTGCGGGCAGTCTATGCGCATGCAGAAGATCCTCATCGTCGACGACGACCGCGAGCTGTGCGAGCTGCTCGCCGAATACCTGCGCCGCGAGGCGTTCGAGGTGGATTACGTGCACGATGCGGCATCGATGCTGGCGCGGCTGTCTGATGCGTCATTGCGGCCGGATCTGCTGATCCTGGACGTCAGCATGCCCGGCCAGAACGGGCTGGATGCGCTGCGCGAGTTGCGCCTGCAACACCGCCTGCCGGTGATCATGTTGTCTGCGCGCGGCGAGCCGGTGGATCGGGTGATCGGTCTGGAACTGGGCGCGGACGACTATCTGGCCAAGCCTTGCCTGCCGCGCGAGCTGCTGGCGCGCGTGCGCGCGCAACTGCGGCGCCACACGGTGGCCGCGGCGGGCGATCTACACGTAGACACGTTGCGGATGGTTCCCGGCGAGCGGCGCGCGTTCGCCGGCGAAAACGAATTGCCGCTGACCGGCGCGGAATTCGGCCTGCTGTTCGCTCTGGCGCAACGCGCCGGCGAAGTGATCGACAAAGCCGCGCTGTCGCGCAGCGCGCTCGGGCGCGAACTGGAACGTTTCGACCGCAGCATCGACGTGCACGTCAGCCGGTTGCGGCAGAAGCTGAAGCAGGCCGGCGCCGAGTCGCCGCGCATCGAATCGGTGCGCGGCGCGGGCTATGTTTTGACCGTTGGCACGCCGCAGTGAGCCCGCTGAAGAGCCCACTCTTCTGGCGACTGCTGGCGTCCTTCTGCGTCGTCAACGTGCTCGTGTTCGTGCTGGGCGGCATGGTGGCGCGCTATTTCATCGAATACTCCGCGACGCGCGAGATCAACTGGAGCGCGCTGGCACAGCAGGCCGACGCCGCCTACGAAAACGGCGGCGACGCCGCGCTGCAACGCTGGCGGGATCAGCAGCGCGAGCAGGGGATCGAAGCCACGCTGTACCAGGGTGGCCGCGAAGTGCAGCCGCTGCATTTGCCGCTGCCGGTGCGGCGCGTCTTGCCGCAATGGCTGGGCAGCGGCCGCGACGTGTTGCTGCAACCCTGGCGCGGCGCGCAGGTTTCCATCCAGCAGCTCGCGGGTTCCGGTGGGCAGCCGCGCCAGTTCGTCGGCTTCGCCTTCGCGCGCGAACGGTTGTCGCACAGCACGCGCCTGGAGATCCTGTTGGCTGTGGAGTTGCTGTTGTCGTTGCTGCTGATCGGCATCGTCGGCTGGTGGGTGGCGCGCAGCGTGGCGCGGCCGGTCGAAGCGCTGCGCAGCGCCGCGCAGAAGATGGCCGCAGGCGAACTGTCCGCGCGCGTGGACGAGCGCTGGAACCGGCACGACGAACTCGGCGAGCTCGCGCGCGACTTCAACGCGATGGCAGGCCGCATCGAGGCGCTGGTCGCGCACGACCGCGGCGTGCTGCAGGATCTTTCGCACGAAGTACGCTCGCCGCTGGCGAGATTGCAGATCATCCTGGATCTCGCCCAGCACAGCGCGGGCGCGGAAGCAGAAGCACATTTCCTCCAGGCCGAACGCGAGATCGCGCGGCTGGATCGCATGACCGGCGAAATGCTGGCGCTGTCGCGGCTGAAGGGCGATCTGCCGGGCATGGAACGCGAACCGGTGGAACTGGGCCTGCTGCTGGAGGAATGCGCGGCCACGATGCACGTACCCGCGCAGGAGCGGGACATCGAATTGCGGTTGACGCACGGCGGCTCGCCCGTGGTGAGCGGCAGTGCGGTGCTGCTGCGGCGCGCGGTCGAAAACCTGATCGCCAATGCGATCAAGTTCAGTCCGCAGGGCGGGCGCATCCGGATCGAACTGCGTAGCGAAAGCGATCACGCAGTAATCGAAGTGCGCGATCACGGCCCCGGCGTGCCCGCGAACGAAATCGGCATGTTGTTCCGCCCGTTCTTTCGCGGCAGCAACGCGAGGCTGGCGGAAGGACATGGACTCGGGTTGACGCTGGTCGAGCGTGTCGCCAAGGCACACGGCGGCGAGGCGCATGCCGAAAACGCCGATGGCGGCGGCTTGCGCGCGATCCTGAGTCTGCCGCTGCTGCGCGAAGAAGGCGATACCGCGCCGGTCAGCGCGTGAAGCGGAAGGTTTGCAGCACGCCCCGCATCCTGGCGAACGCCTGTTCTTTCGAGAACGGCGGCGTGGGCGGGGGATCGTAAACTTCCGGATTGGTGCCGTACACCAGCAGGTCGATCGCATAGCACGCGCCATCGTGTACAGATCGGAAACTTCGCACTTCGAGATAGTGGCTCATCGCCGCATCCGACGCTTCGAACGCGGTGAACTCGGCGCCACCGATTCGCTCGCTGTGCAAAGTGCCGGCGCGAACGGAATCGGGCGGCGCAGTGCATTGCGCGATCTCGTTCGCGTCGCGGCTGGCGCCGACGCGGATCTCCGCGGAAACGATTTGATTCGAGCCGGGCACGGTCAGTGACACGATCGGCGTGCCGTGCGAATCCGGTGCGGCATAAGTTTTCCATGCATCATCCGCGAGGTAGCCGTGCGCGAAGTCGTGCTCGATCTTCCAGCCCGGCGGCACGGCGATGCGGAAATTCCAGCTCGTATCCACATGGACATGATCGGCAGAGGACGGCGCGACAGCGGTGCTCTTTCGCGCCGGCGATGCACTCGATCCCGCGGAGGGCACTTCGGCATCATGTTCCGGATGCCCGCTGCACGCCGACAGAACGCACACGAGAAGCGCGAAGCAGCCTTGACACTTGCGCATGGCGGCTCCAGAAAGAATCGATGCCGCAGTCTTGGCCGCGTCCCGGCGCGCGTCAAGCGACAAGTCGAATTCACCAGGAGAGAGACATGCAAAGACGCACACTCGGCCCGAACGGGCCCACGGTTTCCGCCATCGGTCTGGGCTGCATGGGCATGAGCGAGTTCTACGGCGCTGCCGACGACACCGAATCGATCGCGACGATCCGACACGCGCTGGATGCCGGGCTGGATTTTCTCGATACCGCAGACATGTACGGCAACGGCGCCAACGAACGTCTTGTCGGCAAGGCGATCCGCGATCGCCGCGATCAGGTATTTCTCGCCACCAAGTTCGGGATCATGCGCGACCCGGTCGATCCCGAACGGCGCGGCATCAACGGCCGGCCCGAATACGTGCGCGCCGCGTGCGATGCGAGCCTGAAGCGCCTCGGCGTGGATCACGTCGATCTGTATTACCAGCATCGCGTCGATCGCAGCGTGCCGATCGAGGAAACCGTCGGCGCGATGGCCGAACTGGTGCGCGCGGGCAAGGTCCGCTATCTCGGTTTGTCGGAACCTTCCGCGCAAACGATCGAACGCGCGCAACGGGTACATCGAATCACCGCGGTGCAGAGCGAGTACTCACTGTGGACGCGCGATCCCGAAGACGGAATCCTGCAGACGTGCGAAAACTTAGGCATCGGCTTCGTGCCGTATTCGCCGTTGGGCCGCGGATTCCTCACCGGGGCGATCAGGAGCCCGCAGGATTTTGCGGAAGACGATTTCCGCCGCGGCAATCCGCGTTTCCAGGGCAAGAACTTCGCGAAGAATCTCGCGCTGGTGGACACCGTGCGCGAACTGGCGGATGCGAAAGGCTGCACGCCTGCGCAACTGGCGCTGGCCTGGGTACTGGCACAAGGCGAACACATCGTGCCGATTCCCGGTACCAAGCGAGTGAAGTATCTCGACGAGAATCTCGGCGCGCTGGATGTCGCATTGACGGAACAGGATCTCGCGGCGATCGATCAGGTGTTTCCGCGCGATGTCGCGGCCGGCGCGCGCTACACGGAAGAATCGATGCGCGCGCTGCGCGGCTGATCTTCACCGCCGGCTGAACGCGCACGTGCCGAGCGTGCGCGTTGGTCAACCGCGGTGTCCATGGAAGCGTTCTTCGCACGGGTTCCATGCGGAGAGCGACATGCTGCGCATCGCGAGAATTCTGATCTGCACGCTGGTGCTGGGCGGCATGCTGGCCGCAAGCGGTTGCGTGGTGGTGCCGCGCAGACCGCCGCCGCCCCCACCGCCGGCATGCTGGTGGGTGCCTGGCCACTACAACGCGCATGGTTACTGGGTGCCGGGATACTGCCGACGCTGATGCGCGCATCGGCCGTTCGTCACGGATGACGAGTTTCACTGGCCGGGTGCAGGGAACGAACGTAGCGTGCGGGCCTTCATTTGGAGGGCCCGTCATGCTCGTACGCGTCGTTGTGTTGGGGGTCGTAGTCATGATGTTGGCGCCAGTTGCCGCGGCGGCACCCCAACGAAGCATGGCCGCAATGGACTACTTTGCCGGTCGCTGGGATTGCGCGGGTTCCTTCCCCGCGACTGGCAAGACCATCGCTTCCACGATTCGTTTCGATCGCGACCTGGACGGCAAGGTCATGGTCAAACACCATGACGACTTGCCGCCTGCGGGATATCACGCGATCGAAATCTGGATGCCGCAGCCGGATGGACATGGTTTCCGCGAGGTGATCGCCGACAACTTCGGTGGGCTGCGCACTTACCACAGCGACGGCTGGAAAGGCGGCACGTTGAGCTGGCAGGGCGCTGCGGACATCGAGCCGAGCCAGCGATTCGTCTATGCCAAGGTCGATCGCGAGACATTCCGTCTGGACTGGGATGTCTCGAAGGACCGCATGCACTACAAGCTGGGCGACACCCTGACCTGCAAACGCCGCTCCGCTTGAGCGTGATTCAGCGTGCTTGCGGTTTCAGCATCATTTCCACCGCCGCGTAATCACCGTCATTCTTTTCCGGCCTGATGTGCAGCAGGTGCGCCAGCAGCGGATACACGTCCACGTTCGGAAATGGCGCAGCGACATAACCCTCTTCGAATGCCGGGCCTTCGGCGACGAACAGCGCACGCATGGACGCATCGAAGTTGTCGTAGCCGTGTTCACCGCGATCGAGCTTTTTGTGTTTCGACTGTGCTGCGTGCGTGGTGATCAGCCAGCCGGTCGCCGCAAGGCAGACGATGGGCGGAATGCGTACGTTGGCTCCGTAGTGAAAGCGCGCCGGGATATTCTGCCTTTTCCAGCAACGCATGTGCGGATGCGGTGACAGCAGTTTTTCCGCGTTCAATTCGGCGCCGTCATCGGCATCGACGCCGGCGATCGCGCCCAGCATCACGGTGTGCGCGCGGCGTGTGTCGAACAAGCGCTCGATGTAGATCGTGTGACCCGGCGGCACCGCTGCCATGCCATGGTCGGAGACAATTACCAGATTCACCGAATCGAAAAGATTTCGCCGCTTCAAACCCTCGATCAACCTCCCCAGCGCGGCATCGACCTGCCGCAGCGCGTCGTCCACCTCTTTCGAATCCGGCCCGTGCTCGTGCGCCTGATGATCGACCTGATCGAAATACAGGGTGATGAATTGCGGGCGTTGCGTTCGCGCCAGGTCGAGCCATTGCAGCACCTGATCCACTCGCGCGCCCGGAGTGACGGCCCCGTCGAATGAATGCCAGTGATCCGGCCGCACGCCGTGGATCGCCGCTTCCGAACCCGGCCAGAACATCGTCGCCGCGTGACCGCCCTGCTGCTGCACGCTGGCCCACAGCGGCGTTGCCTCGTCCCACCAGCGGCCGTCGCCGACCGCTGCACGATCCTTCAAAGTGAAATGGTGGTCCGGCTGGATCGACGGATCTTCCATCTCGTTGGCGACGATGCCGTGATGATCGGGATAGAGGCCGGTCACCAGCGTGTAATGATTGGGAAAGGTGAGCGTTGGGAACGCCGGAATCATCCATTGCGCACGCACGCCGCGCGCCGCCAGCGCCTCGAGATTGGTCGACAAACCGCGCTGTAGGTAGTCGGCGCGATAGCCGTCGATCGAAATCAGGATCAACGGATTCGCGGATGCGACAGCGGGTGCCGATGCAGCCGGCGCAGGGGCGTGCACGTCCGAGGGCGTGCGCGCCGCGCAGCCGGCCAGGGCCAGCGCGCACGCGAAAATCAAAGTACGTAGCGTTTGCTGCATCAGACGATACTCCGGACAACGCAGTCTGCCAGAAGCGGATCGACGCGTGATGCAAGCGGGAGTTCGCCGGTCCATTTCCACTGGTGCAATCGCGCCGATCGTGTTAACACGGCATGCTTCGCATCGTGCAATCCGGGAGCCGGCTCATGCGCATATCCATCACCGGTATCGGGAACGCGCGTCTTCGCGCGCATGGAATATCCGCGCTCGTCTGCATGCTGACATTGCTGGCCGGAACCGCGAACGCGGACGTAGGCCGCGGCGACCGTTACGCCGGCAAGCCGTGGGCCTCGCGCTCACCGGTGCTGGCGCAGCGCGGCATGGCCGCGACCGAGCAGCCGCTGGCGTCACTGGCCGCCGTCGAAATCCTGAAGAAGGGCGGCAGCGCGGTGGATGCGGCGATCGCTGCGAACGCGGTGCTGGGCCTCACGCAACCGGTGTTGAATGGCATCGGCGGCGATGCGTTCGCGATCGTGTGGGATCCGAAGACGCACAAGCTCTATGGCTACAACGGCTCCGGCCCGTCGGCCAAAGGCCGCGATCTGAAGAAGATGCAGGCAGAAGTGAAAGCGGCCTATGCGAAAGCGGGCTTGCCTTACGAAGCGCACATCCCTGCGGTGGGGTCGTTGCCGGTCACCGTGCCGGGCACGGTGGATACTTGGTTCGCACTGCACGACAAGTTCGGCAAGCTCGCCATCGCGGACGATCTCGCACCCGCGATCGCGCTGGCGAAGAACGGCTTTCCGGTGATCGAGCTGGTCGCGGAATACTGGAAAGGCAATATGCGCGCCTTCGACAAATATTCGAAGCTGATCGAGGAAAGCGACAACGCGCGCAGGACCTATCTGATCGACGGTCACACGCCGGCGCAGGGCGAGATCTTCCGCAATCCCGATCTGGCGCGCACGCTGACGACGATCGCGCAGGGTGGACGCGATGCGTTTTACAAGGGCGCGATCGCGCACACGATCGATGCGTATTTCAAGCGCATCGGCGGCGATCTGCGCTATTCCGACTTCGCCGATTTCCACGGCGAATGGGTGACGCCACAGTCGGTGAACTATCACGGTTACGACGTGTACGAATTGCCGCCCAACGGCCAGGGCTTCGCCGCGCTGGAGATGCTCAACATTCTGAAGGGTTTCGATCTGAAGAAGATGGGCGCGGGCAGCGCCGATGCGCTCACCGCGATGATCGAGGCGAAACGTCTGGCTTATGAGGATCTCGCCAAGTACTACGCCGATCCGCGTTTCGTCAACATTCCGATGAAAGGACTGCTTTCGGAGAAATACGCCGACGCGCGCCGCAAGCTGATTCATCTCGATCACGCCAATCCAGACATCGGCCCTGGCGATCCGCTCCTGTTTCAGGGCGACACCACCGATTTCGAAACCGCCGATTCCAACGGCATGATGGTGTCGATGATTCAGTCCAACTATCGCGGCATGGGTTCGTGCCTGGTGCCGGATGGACTCGGTTTCATGTTCCAGGATCGCGGCGAGCTGTATTCGCTGGATCCGAAAGACGCCAATGTGTACGCGCCCGGCAAGCGGCCGTTCCACACCATCATCCCCGCGTTCGTGATGAAGGACGGCGAGCCGTGGATGGCATTCGGCGTGATGGGCGGCGACATGCAGCCGCAGGGCCACGTGCAGGTGCTGGTGAACATGATCGACTTCGGCATGAACGTGCAGGAAGCCGGCGATGCCGCGCGCTGGCGGCATTACGGCAACGCCGAACCGACCGGCGAGAAGTCACAGGGCATCGGCACGGTGGAAATGGAATCGGGTTTCGATCCGGCCGTGAAAGCGGAATTGCAGCAGCGCGGTTACAAGGTCGTGCCCGGCACCGGTGCCTTCGGCGGTTACGAAGCGATCCAGTACGACGCGAAAAACCACGTGTACTGGGGCGCCACCGAAATGCGCCTCGGCCGGCGAGGTGATCGGTTACTGATCGCGATCGCTCAACGCCTCGTTGGATCGTTCGTGCTCGCCGCGGATGGGTAGGAGATCGAAGCGGTCCCGTAGTGCTGCTGCCTCAGACTTCCGTGCAGGATGAAGTCGCGCATCATCTGAAAATACCCATCCGGATTGCGGGTATCCACGCGGCTTCCATCGGCTCCGATTTCGTATTCGTAAATGCCGTGTTCGGTGTGCGGAAACATCGCGAGCGTGATCGGTTTGCCTTGCG
>Ga0070741_10016213_pt1 | contig 12478 bp, 9 predicted proteins | sample Coa_R1_4_FD_66440 | JGI IMG/M metagenome (GOLD analysis project Ga0070741, IMG submission 66440) | Surface soil microbial communities from Centralia Pennsylvania, which are recovering from an underground coalmine fire - Coalmine... | ecosystem: Environmental > Terrestrial > Soil > Unclassified ...
GCCACCGACATCATCCTCAACCTGAAGCAGATTCCGCTGAAGCTGCACGTCGACCACACGAAGACGCTGACGCTCAGGGTCGAGCGGCCGGGCGACGTCCGCGCGGGCGACATCGAGGCCGACGCCGACGTCGAGATCCTCGAGCCCGACGCCCACATCGCGACCGTGGCCGAGGGCGGCCGGCTGCAGATGGAGATGCGAATGAAGCGCGGCCGCGGCTACGTCTCGGCCGACAAGAACTTCGACGAGGACCTGGGCATCGGCTGGATCCCGATCGACTCGGTGCACTCGCCGATCAAGAAGGTGAACTACCTGGTCGAGGCGGCGCGTCTGGGCCAGACGACCGACTACGAGAAGCTGACGGTCGACGTGTGGACGAACGGATCGGTCCATCCGCGGGACGCCGTGTCGCTCGCGGCGAAGCTGATTCGGGATCACCTCAACATCTTCATCAACCTCGAGGAGGGCGCCGAGGCGCAGCTCGAGGCGGCGAGCGATCAGCCCCGCGCCGGGTTGAGCAACGAGAACCTCGACAAGAGCGTGGAGGAGCTGGAGCTGTCGGTCCGGTCGTACAACTGCCTGAAGAACGCGAACATCCGCACGATTCGCGAGCTCGTGCAGAAGACCGAGGCCGAGATGCTCAAGACGAAGAACTTCGGCCGCAAGTCGCTGAACGAGATCAAGGAGATCCTGCACAGCATGGGGCTCAGCCTGGGAATGCGTCTCGATCAGCCGACGGCGGCGCCGCAGGAGTAGCGACCATGAGACACCGCGTCGCGCACCGCAAGCTCGGCCGCGTCACGGAGCATCGCCTCGCGATGCTGCGCAACCAGGCGACCTCGCTCCTGCGCCACGAGTACCTGACGACGACCGTGCCGCGCGCCAAGGAGCTGCGGCCGTTCGTCGAGCGCCTCATCACGATTGCCAAACGCGGCCTCGCCGATGGCGGAAACGGCCGCGCGCTGCACGCGCGCCGGCTCGTCCTCGCGGATCTGCAAGACCGCGCGGTGGTCGCCAAGCTGTTCGACACGATCGCGCCGCGGTTCCAGTCGCGGCCGGGCGGCTACACCCGCCTGCTGCGGCTCGGGTTCCGCCGCGGCGATTCGGCCGAGGTCGCCCAGGTCGAGCTGGTCGGCAGCGAGTACCACGTGCGCGCGAAGGCCGCCGCCGACCGCAAGAGCGAGGCCACCAGGCCGAAGCCGACCGGCGTGGGCGGGCGGCTGCGCGCCGCCGCCGAGCGCTGGCGCGGCGGCAAGAAGCCGGAAGGCGCCGAGCAGGAGTCGGCCGCCGCCATCGACGCGCAGGCCGCCAAGCGCGCCGCCAAGAAGAGCACCACGGGCCGCAAGATGGGCTGAGGGGAGCACTTCGGCGCGAGCCGACCGCCTCGCGCGCCCACAGCCGCACCCTGACCGCCGCTCGATGGCAGGCATCCCCGAGCTGTTCGCGAACAACCGCGCGTGGGCGTCCCGGATCCTCCGCGACGACCCTGGATTCTTCGCGTCACTGCTGGCGCAGCAGACGCCGAAGTACCTCTGGATCGGCTGCTCCGACAGCCGCGTGCCCGCCAACGAGATCGTGGGCCTCCGGCCTGGCGAGCTGTTCGTGCACCGCAACGTCGCGAACCTCGTGATTCACACGGATCTCAACTGCCTGTCGGTTCTCCAGTACGCCGTCGACGTCCTGCACGTCGAGCACGTGATCGTCTGCGGGCACTACGGCTGCGGCGGCGTGCGCGCGGCCTACGATCGCGCGGCGCTCGGGCTCATCGACAACTGGCTGCGGCACATCCAGGACGTCGTGGAGAAGCACCAGGAGCGGCTCCGCGCCGAGCCCGACGACGAAGCCCGCCTGCGCCGCCTCTGCGAGCTCAACGTGACCGAGCAGGTCCGCCACGTCTCTGAGACGACCATCGTCCGCGACGCGTGGACGCGGAGGCAGCCGCTGCGAGTGCACGGGTGGATCTACGACCTCGCCGACGGGCTGCTGCGCGATCTCGGCTGCACGGTGGACGGCCCGGTCGCGAGGCCTCACGTACCCGGCAGGTAGCGGCCATCGACTCGGCGGCGGCCCGCCCGAGTGCGGCCAGGGGCGCATCGGGAGGTCGAGACGCGCGACAGCCGTCGTCGCCGCCGCGCCGCCGCGCCGAACGCCCGTCTAGATCGGCGCACGAGCGCTCCAGTACGGGCGATCAAAACGACAGCTGCAGCTCGATCCGCGCCGACCGCGGCAGCGCCGGGTGCGTGTGGACGTCCTCGAGGCCTTCGAGCGGCTCGCCCGGCAGCCGCGACCGGTAGAAGTAATCGATGTCCGAGACCTCGGCGTCGAAGAGGTTGAACGCTTCCAGCACGAAGCGCATCCGGTCCGACACGCGGTAGCTGGCCTCCGCGTTCCAGAGCGTCGTGCTCTTCGAGCTGACGCTCCCGTCCTCGACGAGCGGGCGCGGGCCGAAGTGGCGCACCCGGAGGCTGCCCGAGAGGGCGCGTTGGCGCTCGACCGTCACGCCGGCCGACGCGACGCGATCGAGCGCGCCGGGAATGCGCGCGCCCGCCGGGTCGGCGTCCGTGAAGCGGGCCCGCGTGAACGCCAGATCGGCATCGGCCGTGAGCCACGGCGCCAGCCGCAGATAGTTCGTCCACTCGATGCCCACGCGCCGGCTCGGACGCCCCGCCTCCGTCGTGCCGGCATCGCCGGCGAACAGCAGCTCCGAGTCGAGGCCGAGGTACCACAGCGCTGCCGTCGATTGAAGACCCTTGAGGCGAACAGTTCGCACCCCGACCTCAGCTCCCCTCGCGCGGACGAGCGGCGTCACGCGGCTGGCCGGCTCGCCCGTTGCGGGGTCGACGCGGATCGTCGCCCCCCTTGCGTCGTTGCTGTGGAAGCCCGTCCCGGCGTTCACGTACATCTCGGTGCCGCTCCACGGGCCGGCGACCACCGCGAGCTTGGGGCTGGCGAGCGCGGCCGCCCCCTGGCCGGAATTGAGCGGGTTGTCGGAGACGACGGAGAACTGATAGCGGTCGGCCCGCAGCCCGACCGTGGTCCGGAACGTCCGTGTCCACTCGATTTCGGTCTGGGCGAAGACGCCGCCCATCGTCTGATCGACGTCGTCTTCGCGGGTGGTCGAGAGGCGCCGGCGTGCGGCGGTGCGGTACAACCCGACCGGGTCGAGCCAGTCGCGCCGCACCTGAACGCCCATCGCGCTCTCGGTGTGCCGATCGCCGAAGCGGCCCAGACGCCGATAGACGAGGCGTCCGCCGGCCGCGACGCGGCGCTCGGCCTGCTCGAACTGATCGCCGTGCCCGGGATCGTCCAGGAAATAGGTGAAGTTCGAGAACAGGTCCAGCCGGCTGCGCAGCACGAAGAGGGTGGCCCGGAGCGCTGAGGGGCCGCTGGAGCGCTGCCATTCAGCCGCGAGACTTTGGCGACTGGCCGTCCCGCCGTCGGTCGGGTCGATCAGGCCGAAGCGGGAGATGAGCCCGCTCGAGATCGCGCGCTGCGGCACCTGATCGGTCGAGTCCCACGTGCCCCAATAGCCCATGCCCGTCAGCGAGAAGCCGTTGCGAGCGTCGCCCCGGCTGAACCGCAGCACGGCGTTCGCCTTTCGGTAGTCGTCCGGCCGGATCCATGGCCCGTCGTTGTGGACCAGCTCGAGCGCTCCCAGCAGGCGGCCGCCGCCTATGCCAGGCGAGGCGGCGGCAACGACTCGCCTCCAGCCCTCGCCGCCCCCGCTCAACCGCAGCATCGGCCGCTCCAGCTGGTTCAGGTAGCTGATGGTGGCCGCCCCGGCCGCCGAGAAGTCGCCTTCGTCTGCGAAGTACGGCCCCTTCTTGAACTGCACGCCGCTCACGAGCTCGGGAATGAGGAAGCTGAGATCGGTGTACCCGTGTGCATGCGCGCCCGTCGGCGTGTTGACCGGCACGCCGGCCACGGTCGTGGAGAAGTCCGTGCCGTGGTCGAGATTGAAGCCGCGGAGATAATACTGGTTCGCCTTGCCCTCGCCGCTGTGCTGGCTGACGATCAGACCGGGGACGGTCTCGAGCACCTCTCCCGGGCGCAAGAGCGGGCGCCCCTCGATCTGGGCGGCGGTGACGGCGCCCTCGCTGGCGGCATCCGCGATGCCCACGAGGCTGGCGGCCGGGTCGTCGACATCCGCGACGTTCCGGAACGTGCGCGTTCCGGTGACGACGACGTCGGCGCTCAGCGAGAGGGTGAGCACGACGTCGGCGGTCACTGAGCCGCCGCTCGGCACCGCCACACGGCGGCGAAGCACGCCGAAGTTGACCAGACGGAACGTGAGCTCGGCGCTCCCGGGCGGCACGTCGTCGAAGCGGTACTCGCCGGCCGGGCCGGTGACGGCCGTCAGCTGGCGCGAGCCGGCCGCCAGGTCGACCGCGACGCCCGGCAGCGATGCGCCCGTCTGGTCGAGCACGCGGCCGACGACGCGCCCGGTGGTCTGCCCGCCGGCGCTCGCCGGGCTGCAGCGGACGATGAGCGAGAGGATGATCAGGACGGAGACGGTTGCGGTGCCGAAGCGCATCGAGCTCGGAGGCGATCGAGTCTAGATGAGTGGAACGCGATCGGGCGTGCGGCATGTTGTCGCATGGCTCCAGCCGGTGCGGTGGGCAACGGCGGGTGCGCTGTGGAGCGCGCTCGCGGCCGTGTTCCTGCTGCCAGGTGTCGACCTGCCGCTCCGCGGCATTCGCTGGCTGGGTCTGGGTGCGGCAATCTGTCGCACGGTGGTCGTTCTCATCGGTCGCCGGCGGCCGGCGCCTCGGGCGGCGGTCGGCGTGATGTGTGCGGTCGATGCGGCGCTGCTGACCGGACTGCTCGACATCACCGGCGGCCCGTTCAATCCCTTCATCGTGATGTACGGCGCGTATGTCTGGACGGCATCCGTGGTCGCCTCGCCCGTCTGGGCGATCGGGGTCGGTCTCGTGTCGGCGGCCGGCTTCGGGTCGCTGGTCGTGGATCACGTGCGCGCGGGGCTCGTCGAGCATCACCGGCTGAACGACTTCCCGACGCACCTGCTGGCCATGTGGTTCGCCGGCGCCGGGGTCGCCGAGCTGGTGGCCTACTACGTGGCCCGCGCCCGCGCGGCGCTGGCCGACGAGCAGGCCCGGACGGACGAGGCCCGCGAGCGGGCGCTTCGCAGCGAGCGCCTCGCCTCGCTGACGACGCTCGCCGCCGGCGCGGCGCACGAGCTGTCGACGCCGCTCGCGACGATTGCCGTCGCCGCGCGCGAGCTGGAGCGGAACGCGGCGCGCATCGCCGAGCCGCAGGCAGTGGCTGCGGCGCTCAAGGAAGACGCGCGTCTGATTCGATCGGAGCTGGATCGCTGTCAGGCGATCCTCGACGGCATGAGCGGGCGTGCCGGTGCGGGCGTGCCGGCCGCGCTCGAGCCGCTCGCGCCGGCGGCCATCGCGGATCTGGTTCGCGGGCGCCTGCCGGCGGACCGGCGCGGGCGCCTCGACGTCGAGGTCGCCGCCGGTGCGCCGACGCCGTCAGCGACGGGCGCCGAGATGGCGCAGGCGATTGCCGCGCTGCTCAAGAACGCCTTCGAGGCCAGTCCGGACGGCGGGCGTGTCCTCCTGCGATTCGGGGCCCGCGGCGGGATGGCTCGCATCGAGGTGCGGGATCAGGGCGCCGGGATGCCGCCCGACGCCCGGCGGCGCGCGGGCGAGCCCTTCTTCACGACGAAGGCTCCCGGCGAGGGGCTCGGCCTCGGGCTGTTCCTCGTCCGGACCTTTGCCGAGCGATCCGGTGGTACGCTGGAGCTCGACGTCGGCGCGGGCACGACCGCGATCCTGGAGATCCCGGCCTGTCCGCCCGCGGCGCCCGCGGCGACATGACAGAAGGCCGCTCGCTGCTGATCGTCGACGACGACGCGCCGTTTCGGGATCGCCTCGTGCGGGCGATGCGGGATCGCGGGTTCGACGCGACCGGCGTAGCCGATCACGCCGCGGCGATCGAGGCCGCCCGCATCGAGAGCCCCGAGTTCGCGCTCGTCGATCTCCGGCTGCCCGGACCCTCCGGTCTGGCCGTCGTGCGCGATCTCAAGGCCGTGGACGCCTCGACCGTGGTCGTGGTGCTCACCGGCTATGGCAGCATTGCGACGGCGGTGGAGGCCGTCAAGCTCGGGGCCGCCAACTACCTGACGAAGCCGGCCGACGCTGATCAGATCGTCGCGGCGTTCGACGGGACCGAGCCGCCCGATGAGGCGCGCGCTCCCTCGCTGGCGCGCGTCGAGTGGGAGCACATCCAGCGCGTCCTGACCGACTGTGGCGGCAACGTCTCGCAGGCCGCGCGCGTGCTGGGCATCCACCGGCGATCGCTCCAGCGGAAGCTCGCCAAGCGGCCTGTGCCGCGCTGATCGCGCGGCCGCGGGTGCCGGGCCTCTCTCCGGGCGAGCGCCGCGCGGTGTCTGCCAGCGGGTGAAGGCCTGGTGCGGCAGCGGAGCGGCTCGCCGCCGGCGCGGCTTGCGTGCCTGGCGCCGGCGGTGGTGGGGGACCTTGCAAGGAGAGCCGACATGTCAGCGAGCGCCGGCGATCCGTTCGACCTCGAGCGGTTCGTGGAGGCCCAGGCCGGGAGCTACGAGCGGGCTCTCGCCGAGCTTCGGAGCGGCCGCAAGCGCACCCACTGGATGTGGTACGTCTTCCCGCAGATGCGCGGGCTCGGCGCGAGCGCCCTGTCTCGCCGCTATGCGATCGGGAGCCTCGAGGAAGCGCGCGCGTATCTGGCGCATCCGGTGCTCGGCCCGCGGCTGGTCGAGTGCGCCGAGGCCGTGCTCGCCCTCAAGGGCCGATCCACCCGGGACATCTTCGGCTCGCCTGACGATCTCAAGCTGCGATCCTCGGCGACGCTGTTCGCCGCGGCGTCGCCGCCTGGATCGGTGTTCCAGCAGGTGATCGACCAGTATTTCGGCGGGCAGGCCGACGGCCGCACGCTCGCGCTGATCGGGGCAGCGCGCGCGAGCGGGTGAGCCGGCGGGCTGGCGGCGGCTCCGGCTGCCGTGCCGGGCGCCGCGGCCTCACACCTCCTCGACCTCCACGCCGGCGCGCTCGGCCTTGGCGGCGGCGATGATCTTCGCCTGCAGGTGCGCCGGGACTTCGTCGTAGTGCGAGAACTCCATGTGGTACGAGCCCCGGCCGCCCGTGGCCGACGTCAGGTGCTGCTCGTAGGTCAGCATCTCCGCCATCGGCACCTGCGCCTTGATGACCGTCATCGACCCGCGCGTGTCCATGCCCAGGATGCGGCCGCGGCGGCCGTTCAGGTCGCCCATGAGGTCGCCGGCGAAGTCCGAGGGCGCGTACACCTCGACGTTCATGATCGGCTCGAGGATGGTCGGGCGGGCCCGCGACATCGCGTCCTTGAAGGCGAGCGAGCCGGCCAGCTTGAACGACAGCTCGTTGGAGTCGACCTCGTGGTACTGCCCGTCGTAGAGGGTGACCTTGAAGTCGACGACCGGGTAGCCGGCCAGGTAGCCGCGGCTGCGCGCGTCCTGGATGCCCTTCTCGACGGCCGGGATGAACTGCCGCGGGATGGCGCCGCCGAAGATGTCGTCGACGAACTCGAAATCGGCGCCGCGCGGCAGCGGCTCGATCCGGATCTTGCAGTCGCCGAACTGGCCGTGGCCGCCCGTCTGCTTCTTGTGCCGGCCGTGCGCCTCGGTCGCGGCCTTGATCGTCTCGCGGTAGGGAATCCGCGGCGGCTTCAGGTTCACGTCCACGCCGAAGCGCCGCTTCAGCTTCGCGACGGTCACCTCGATGTGGAGCTGGCCCTGGCCCGACAGCAAGAGCTCCTTGGTCTGCGGATCCCGGCTGTAGCGGATCGAGGGATCCTCCTCCTCGAGGCGGTGCATCGACGAGCTGATCTTGTCCTCGTCGCCCCGGCTCTTCGGCTCGATCGCGTAGGAGAGCACCGGCTCCGGGAACTTGATGGCCGGGAACCGGATCGGATCCGACTTGTCGCCCAGCGTGTCGTTGGTGAGCGTGTCCTTCAGCTTCGCCACCGCGCCGAGGTCGCCCGCCTTGATCTCGGGCACCGTCGTGGGCGTCTTCCCCTGCATGAGCATGAGGGCGCCCAGCCGCTCCTGCGTGTCGCGCGTCTTGTTGTGGACGACCGAATCCGACTTGAGCGAGCCGGACACGACGCGGAACATCGTGATGCGGCCCGCGAAGGGATCGGCAATCGTCTTCCAGACGAACGCCGCGGCGGCGTCCTTGTCGTTCGCCGTCCGGGCGATCTCGGCGCCGTCGGGGCCGAGGCCCTTGAACGGCCGCTCCGCGGGCGAGGGCAGATACGCGACGATCGCGTCGAGGATCGGCTGCACGCCGATGTTCAGCAGGGCCGAGCCGCACACGAGCGGGAAGACCCGGCCGGCCAGCGTCGCGCTGCGAAGGCCGGCGACGAGCTCCTCGTCGGTGAGCGTGCCGGCCTCGAAGAACTGCTCCATGAGGCGCTCGTCGGCCTCGGCGACCATCTCGATGAGCGCCTCGCGCGCGCGCGCGACGTCGGCTGCCATGTCGGCCGGCACGTCGGCGGTCGTGAACGCCCCGCTCTCGTCCGGCTCGTAGAGGAGGGCCTTCTTCGACAGCAGGTCGACCACGCCCCGGAACGCCTTCTCCTCGCCGATCGGCAGCTGGATGGGGATGACGGTGCGGCTGCACGCGCCGTGAAGCGACTCGAGGGTGCGGGCGAGGCTCGCGCGCTCGCGGTCCATCCGGTTGACGGCCACGAGCCGCGGCAGCGACAGCTCGTCGGCGGCGGCCCAGACCTTCTCGGTCTGCACCATGACGCCCGAGACGGCGTCGACGACCACGAGGGCCGCGTCGACCACGTGCAGCGCGGCGCGCGCCTCGCTCAAGAAGTTGCCGATGCCCGGCGTGTCGATCAGGTTGATCTTCGTCTTGTTCCACTCGGCGTAGGCGAGGCTCGCCGACAGGGTGTGCTTCCTTGCAATCTCCTCCTCGTCGAAGTCGGTCACGGTCGTCCCGTCGTCGACCTTCCCGAAGCGGTTGACCATGCCGGCGTCGGCGAGCATCGCCGAGGCGAGCTGGGTCTTGCCGGATCCGCTGTGGCCGACCAGAGCGACGTTCCGGATGCTGGCAGCGTCGTAGACCTTCATAGGGGGCGATCTCCCGGATGCGCGGTCGAGCGCCGGCCCGCGGAGCCGGCCCGCGGGCGGAGCGTCTCGCCGGCCGTTCGATATCGTGGCGACCTGCCAGGGATCATATGCCAACCGAGGGAGGGCCCGCGACCGCGGGCCGTCACTCGTAGCGCAGCGCCTCGATGGGATCGAGCCTCGACGCCTTGAAGGCCGGGTACATGCCGAAGAAGATCCCCACGCCCGCGGAGAAGCCGAGGCCGATCGCGAAGGACCACCAGGGGAGCGAGATCGGGAACCCCGACACCAGGTGGACGAGGACGCCGAGGCCGCTGCCGAGCAGCACGCCCAGCAGTCCGCCGGCCGAGGTGAGCGTGGCGGCCTCCATCAGGAACTGGAAGAGGATCTCGGCGCGGCGCGCGCCGAGCGCCTTGCGGACGCCGATCTCGCGCGTGCGCTCGGTCACCGAGATCGACATGATGGCCATCACCCCGATCCCGCCAACCATCAGGGCGATGGAAGAGATGGCGACAAGCGCGAAGAAGGTCGCCTGGCTGACCCGATCCCACAGCTGCAGGACGGAGTCCTGCGTCAGCAGGTCGAAGTCGTCGGGCTCGTCGAGCTTCAGGCCGTGGCGGATCCGCATCACCCGCTCGACGTCGGAGAGCGCCTCCGACTGCTTCACGCCCTCGCGGGGCAGGACCGAGATCTGGATGTTCATGATCGAGCCGAGCCGTCCGACGGTGAACGCCCGCAGTCCGAACTTGGTCTGGTAGGTCGTGTACGGGATGACGACGAAGTCGTCGGCGCCGAGATTGAACCCGCCCGGCGACGGCCGCTTGTCGAACACGCCGACCACCTCGAACCGCTCGCTGCCCACGCGGACGAGCTTGCCGATGGGATCGGTGCCCGACGGCTCGAACAGCGCCTTGTAGGCCGTGTTGCCGAGCACGACGACGCTCCGGCGGTACTGGAGCTCGGTGCCGTTCAGGAAGCGGCCGGCGAGAATCGGAATCCGCGTGCCCTCGGCGAAGAACTCGGAGGTGCCGAGCACGAGCAGGTTCTTCGTCTTCAGGTCGCGGTAGTAGACGCGGCGCTGAGTCGACGGCCCCACGCCGGCGCCGAGCTCGACGTCGACGTACTGCAGCGTGGTGGCCTGCTCCTCGAGCGCCCGGGCGTCGGAGATCGTCAGGTTCGGGCGCTTCAGCAGCTGGCGCAGCTCGGCGCCGCTCGTGAAGCTGGCGACGCCGAACCGCTGGATGAAGATCGTGTTCGGCCCGATGGCCGCGATCGAGTCGCGCAGCGACTGGTCGAAGCCGCGGATCATTGCCGTCATCCCGACAATCGACGTGATCCCGATGACGACGCCGAGCACCGTGAGCGCCGAGCGCAGCTTGTTCGTGCGCACGGTGTCGAGCGCCATCGCGACGACTTCCTTGACGAGGACGAGGCGGATGCCCACGATCGTCGGTTCCTTGTCGCAGTGAGTCGAGCCGGCGCGGGGCGGCGCGGCCGTCCAGGCCCGCCCGGCTCCCGTCTATTCCCGCCGCAGCGCTTCGATCGGGTCGAGCCTGGCCGCCTGCATCGCGGGGTAGAGGCCGAAGAACAGCCCGACGAGCGCCGTGATGCCGATGCCGATCGCCACCGACCAGAGCTGGACGGCGGCCGGAATGGGCGTGAGGGCCGAGATGGCCAGGGCAGCCGCCGCCCCGAGCACGGTGCCCACCACGCCGCCGAACACCGAGAGCACGACCGATTCGGCGAGCATCTGTGCCGCGATGTCGGTCCGGCGCGCGCCCAGCGCCTTCCTGAGCCCGATCTCCCGCGTCCGCTCGGTGACGGCCATGAGCATGATGTTCATGATCACGATGCCGCCCACGACGAGCGACAGGCCCACCACCCCGACCAGGACGGCGAAGATGCCGCGCGTCGCCGAGTTGTAGATGCCCAGGATGGTATCCGAGGTGAACATGCCGAAGTTGTCGGGCTGCTTCGGCTTCAGCCGGCGCTCGATTCGGAGCGCCAGCGTCGCCTCGTCCATCGCCTCCGCGATCCGCGACAGATCGCGCGGCCTGACGCTCACCGACAGCGGCCGGCGCGACCCGAAGATCTGCTGGAACTGGCCGAGCGGGATGACGGCGAACTCGTCCTGCGACCGGCCGAGCAGCGTGCCGCGCTTCGCGCTGACGCCGACCACGCGGAAGTGCACCCCCTCGATCTGGATGATCTTGTCGATCGGGTCGATCTCGCTCCCGAACAGGCGATCGGCGGTCTGCCAGCCGATCACGGCCACGGGCCGCCCCGTCGCGACCTCGGTCGGGCTCATGAGCCGCCCCCGCTCCGCGTCGTAGCTCGAGAAGCTGACGTACTCCTCGGTCACGCCGCGGATCGACGTCTGATCGATTGACCGATCGCGGTAGGTGACCCGGCCGTTCGCCTGCGCGTCGGCCATCACGGCGGCGGCGAGCGGGCTGTAGCGCCGGATGGCCCGCGCATCCTGCAGCGTGATCCGCGGATTGTTCCGGACCTTGTCGAACTCCTCGTCGCTCCGGGTGAGGGGGTACTGCTGAATGTTGAACGAGTCGGCGCCCGCCTGGTTCAGAATCGCGTCCTCGACCGACGCATCGAGGCCCTGGATGAGCGAGACGACGGCGATGATCGAAGTGACGGCGACGATGTTGCCGAGCACGGTCATGAGCGACCGGAGCTTGGCCGCCCAGATCGCCTCCAGCGCGATCTTCGCCGACTCGACCAGCTGGCCTCCGCCTCGCACGGCGCCGCCGCTACTTCCGGCTGTTGTCGACCCGGACGGCGTCGCCGTCGGCCAGCCCGCGCACCGAGTTGTACGGCCCGGTGATCACCTCGTCGCCGTCCTTCAAGCCGGCCAGCACCTCGAAGTACCGTTCGCCGGCAATCCCGAGCTTGATCGGCACGAACTCGGCCCGCCCGCCCCGAATCACGAAGACGCCCTCGGTCTCCTTCCGCGTCTGGCCGGGGGGAAGCTCTTGGGGCGCCGGCGCGGCCGCCGACCCACGGCGGCGCCGCTCCTGCCGGGGCGGCTTCACCACGTGCCCCTCCTCATCGTAGACGAGCTCGCGGACGGCGACGGCCGGAATCGGCACAGCGACGACATGCGTGCGCGTCGCCGTCGTGATGTCGGCCGTGCAGGTGAAGCCGGGGCGCACTTCCGGCACCTCCTCGTCGAGGACGACGACGACCTTGAAGTTCGTCGCCTGCGTGCCGGCCGCCGCCCCGTTCGCCGTGCTCGTCTGGATCGGGCTGTTGCCGATCTCGGTCACGTGGCCGCGGAATGAGCGGTCCGGCAGGGCGTCGATGGTGACCTTGGCGCGCTGGCCGATCTGGACGCTGGGGATGTTG
>Ga0070741_10016214_pt1 | contig 12478 bp, 9 predicted proteins | sample Coa_R1_4_FD_66440 | JGI IMG/M metagenome (GOLD analysis project Ga0070741, IMG submission 66440) | Surface soil microbial communities from Centralia Pennsylvania, which are recovering from an underground coalmine fire - Coalmine... | ecosystem: Environmental > Terrestrial > Soil > Unclassified ...
CACACCTCCGATCAGCATCCCTGGTTCAAGGAGAGCCGGTCGAATCGCAATAATCCGAAGTCGGACTGGTATGTCTGGGCCGACCCGAAGCCCGACGGCACGCCGCCGAACAACTGGCTGTCGATCTTCGGCGGTCCGGCCTGGCAGTGGGATACCCGGCGGCTGCAGTACTACCTCCACAATTTCCTCGTCGAGCAGCCCGACCTCAACTTCCACAATCCGGCCGTCCAGGACGCGCTCCTTGAAGCCTGCAGGTTCTGGCTCGACCGCGGCGTCGACGGCTTTCGCCTCGACACGATCAACTTCTACTTCCACTCCCGCGGTCTCGAATCCAATCCGCCGGCAACCAGTCACGACTCGCCCGAGGCGCCCTCGGTCAATCCCTACAGCTATCAGGAGCACATCCACGACAAGAGCCAGCCGGAGAACCTGGCGTTCCTGCAGCGCCTCCGCGCCCTGCTTGACAGCTATCCGGCGCGCACCAGCGTCGGCGAGATCGGCGACGGCCCGCGCTCGCTGAAGACCATGGCCGCCTACACGTCGGGCGGCGACAAGGTCCACATGTGCTACACCTTCGACTTCCTCGGCAACACGTTCAGCGCCGCGCATTTCCGCGAGCGCATCGCCGCCTTCGAGTCGATCGTCGGCGACGGCTGGCCGTGCTGGGCCTTCTCCAATCATGACGTTGTCCGGCACGTTTCGCGCTGGGCCGGCGTCGCCGGACTGGACCCGACCCGGTTGGCGAAGCTCTGCGCCGGCATCCTTCTGTCGCTCCGCGGCTCCGTCTGCCTCTATCAGGGCGAGGAGCTGGGGCTCACCGAAGCCGAGCTTCAGTTCTCCGACCTCGTCGATCCTTACGGCATCCAGTTCTGGCCCGAGTACAAGGGCCGCGACGGCTGCCGCACGCCGATGGTGTGGGAGTCGAACGCGCCGAACGGCGGCTTCAGCGAAGCCAGGCCCTGGCTGCCCGTGTCGCCGGATCACATCGCCAAGGCGGTCAACCGCGAGGCCGGCGATGCGGGCTCGGTCCTCGCCCATTACAGGCGCATGCTCGCCTTCCGGCGCGCCCATCCCGCGCTCGTCAAGGGCGACATCATGCTCCTCGACGCGCCGGGCGATGTGCTCGCCTTCGTCCGAACCGGCGAAGGCGAGAGAGTGCTCGTCGCCTTCAACCTCGGCACGTCGGAAGCGTCGTTCGACGCGCCCTCGGCGCCGGCGCCGCTCACCGGCCATGGCTTCGCCGGCCAGGCCTCCGGCGGTCGCGTGACGCTGCCTGCCGGCGAGGCTTTCTTCGGCACTCTGGAGGCCGGCGGAACGCCCTGAAATCAGGCGGTTTTGCCCGGCGTTTCGCCAAATCGGGCGGGGCCGAAATGATTTTCCGCGCCATCGCCAGAGATTGGAACCGGCAACGTCGCGGCTAACTGCCGGATTTCCTAGATGTTTCCGCAACAGGGCAGGGCGGCCGGAAGGCCGCCTCCTTTCGCGCCTCCGAGCGGACCCGCCATGACCGACACCTCCCGCAAGCTCGCCGTCTTCCCGGCTTTCCACAAGGTCGCCGGCCGTCGCGTGGTTGTCGTCGGCGGCGGTCCGGAGGCAGCGGCGAAGATCCGCCTCCTCTCCGAGACAAAGGCCGAGATCGTCGTTTTCGCGCCGGCCCTCGACAAGGAAACCGGCGTCGATCTGATAGCGGCGCACGCCGACTGGCGCGGCAAGCAGCCGACCGCCGCCGATCTCGCCGGTGCGGCCCTCGTCTTCGTCGCGACCGGCTCGGAGGAGAGCGACCGCGAGATGCGGCTGCTCGCCCGGCAGGCGGGCGTCCCGGTCAACGTCGTCGACCGTCCCGAGCTCTGCGATTTCTACACGCCCGCCCTCGTCAACCGCGCGCCGCTTGCCGTCGCGGTAGCGAGCGAGGGCGTCGCGCCGGTCCTTTCCCGACACGTCCGCGCCCGCATCGAGACGATGCTTGCTCCGGCCTTCGGCGATCTCGCCGGACTTGCCGAGCGCCTGCGCAGTCGCGTCGCGCAGTCGCTCGTCTCGCTCACCGCGCGCCGCCGGTTCTGGGCCCGCTTCTTCTCGGGCACCATCGCCGAGAAGGTCTTTGCCGGCCGCGTCGATGAAGCCGAGGACGAAGCGCTCGCCTCGCTCGAAATCGACCGCGGCGTCTCGGGCCATGTGTCGCTGGTCGGCGCCGGTCCGGGTGCCGTCGATCTGCTGACCCTCCGCGCGCAGCGCGCGCTGCAGGAAGCCGACGTCATCGTCTATGACCGCCTCGTGCCGCGGGAACTGGTGGCGCAGGGCCGCCGCGACGCGCACCGCATCTATGTCGGCAAGGCCAAGGGCGACCATTCCGTCAGCCAGGACGAGATCAACACGATCCTCGTGCGCGAGGCGATGAAGGGACGCCGGGTCGTGCGCCTGAAGTCCGGCGATCCGCTGGTCTTCGGCCGGGCCGGCGAGGAGATGGCGGCGCTCCGCGCGGCGGGCATTTCCTTCGACATCGTCCCGGGCATCACGGCGGCGCTGGCCGCCGCTGCCGAGGCGGAGATTCCGTTGACGCTTCGCGAAGAGGCGGCGAGCGCCGGAAGCGCGACCGCGACGCAAGGCGGGGCGTCGTCGCTGGTTTTCACGACCGGCCAGGATGCCGATGGCGAGGTCCTCCCGGCCTGGGCCGGTCTTGCCCTCGGCGGCACCACGGTCGCGGTTTACATGGGGCGGAGCGTTGCGGCGAGGGTCGCCGCCCGCCTGATCGGGGCGGGTCTCGCACCGTCGACCCCGGCCGCGGTCATCGAGAACGCCTCACGCAAGGACGGCCGCGCCTATACCGGCCGCCTCGACGAACTGGCGGCGCTTGCCAGCCGGACCGAAGCGACGGCGCCGGTCCTTCTCATCATCGGCGACGTGGTTGCGGCCGGCGCGCTTCAGGCAGCCCCGGCAAGAATTGCTAAGCTGGTGGCCGCATAATGTTCAAGGCCGCCAAAGCCGGACCCCAGAAGGCGATCACCGCCAACCGTCTCGATGACGGCCGTGTCGTGTTTCTCACCGGCGATCGGGCGTGGTCGCTCGATATCGGCGAGGCGCAGGTTCTCTCCGACGGTCCCGAGCTCGACGCGGCGAACGCCTTTGCCAAGGCGCAGCACGATGCGCGCGTGATCGTCGAGCCGTATCCCATCGACATCGAGATCGCCGGGGGCAGGCCGGTTCCGGTCCGCATCCGCGAGCGCATCCGCGCCGAGGGCCCGACGGTCGTCTATGGCGAGGATGAAGTCGCCAAGCTCAGGGCTGGTGCATGAGCGGCCGGCTCCCCCACTTTGTCGTTCCGGGCGCTGCGCACCGCGAAGTGGTGCGCAGCAGACCCGGAACCTCGATGTCTGGGAAGCGCAGCGGTAGAGGTCCCGTGTCTGCGGCGCAGCGCTGCGCGCCGCACCGCGCACGGGACGACAACGCGGACATACGGTGATGTATCGGTACGACGAGTTTGACCGGGAGTTCGTCGAGGAGCGCGTCGCGCAGTTCCGCGGCCAGGTCGAACGGCGTGTCTCGGGCGAGCTGACCGAGGACCAGTTCAAGCCGCTCCGGCTGATGAACGGCGTCTACCTGCAGCTCCACGCCTACATGCTGCGGATCGCCATCCCCTACGGCACGCTCAACCCGGCGCAGCTCCGCATGCTCGCCTTCATCGCCCGGAAGTACGATCGCGGCTACGGACATTTCACCACCCGCCAGAACCTTCAGTTCAACTGGCCGGCGCTGAAGGACATCCCCGACATCCTCGCGCATCTGGCGAGCGTCGAGATGCATGCCATCCAGACCTCCGGCAACTGCATCCGTAACGTCACCGCCGACCATTTTGCCGGCGCCGCCCCCGACGAGGTGGTCGATCCGCGCCCCTATGCGGAAATCCTCCGCCAGTGGTCCTCGCTCCATCCCGAGTTCATCTTCCTGCCGAGGAAGTTCAAGATCGCGGTGAGCGGTTCGGAGCGCGACCGCGCCGCCGTCCAGGTCCACGACATCGGCCTCTACGCCAGACGTGACGGCAACGGCCGGCTCGGGTTTGCCTATTATGTCGGCGGCGGCCTCGGACGGACCCCGTTCGTCGGCCACAAGATCCGCGACTTCCTGCCCGAGGAGGACCTGCTCTCCTACACCGAAGCCGTGCTCCGCGTGTACAACCAGTTCGGCCGCCGCGACAACAAGTTCAAGGCGCGCATCAAGATTCTCGTGCACGAGACCGGCGCCGAGGAAATTGCCCGGCAGGTGGAGGAGGAATGGCAGCGCATCCGCCATTCCGCGCTGGAACTGCCGGCCGACGAGATCGGCCGCATCCGGGCCTATTTCGCTCTGCCGGAAAGTGTCAGGCCGCGGCCGGCCGAGAGCGTCGTCCTCGAGCGCGCCCGCAAAGCCGATGGCGCGCTCGACGCCTGGGTCGGGCAAAACACCGTTCCGCATCGCATTTCGGGCCATGCCATCGTCACCGTCTCGCTGAAGCCGATCGGCGGCACTCCCGGCGACGCCACGGCGGACCAGATGGAGCTGATTGCCGACCTCGCCGAGCGCTACAGCGCCGGTGAGCTCCGCGTCAGCCACGAGCAGAACCTCATCCTGCCGCATGTCGCGCTCGACGATCTGCCGGCGATCCATTCCGCACTCGCCGCGGCCAATCTCGCCACGCCCAATGCCGGTCTCGTCACCGACATCATCGCCTGCCCCGGCCTCGACTATTGCGCCCTCGCCAACGCCCGCTCGATCCCGGTCGCCCAGCGCATCTCCGAGCGCTTCGCCGACGGGGAGCGCCAGAAGCAGATCGGCGAGCTGAAGATCAAGATTTCCGGCTGCATCAATGCCTGCGGCCACCATCACGTCGGCCACATCGGCATTCTCGGAGTCGAGAAGAAGGGCGAGGAATTCTACCAGCTCACCCTTGGCGGTTCGGGCGACGAGCAGGCCTCGCTCGGCGAAATCCTCGGACCCGGCTTCTCCAGCGAGGAAGTCGTCGACGCCGTCGAGAAGGTCGTCGACACCTATCTGAAAGTGCGCAGCGGTCCGGCGGAGACCTTCCTCGCCGCCTATCGCCGGCTCGGCCAGGCGCCGTTCAAGGAGGCCCTCTATGGCGCCGCTTGACGTGCTGGCCAAGGTCGAGACCCCCGATGTCGTTGCCGCGGCGCAGGCGACGACGCTGAACGCCCTCTATGGCGAAGCGAGCGCGCACGACATTCTCAAGGTCGCGATCGAGGACCTGTTTCCCGGCCGCCTCGCGCTGGTGTCGAGCTTCGGCGCGGAATCGGCGGTGCTCCTGCACATCCTTTCCGAGGTCGACCGCACCCTGCCGGTGATCTTTCTGGATACCGGCCGCCTGTTCGCCGAGACGCTCCAGTACCGGACGCAGCTCGCCGAATATCTCGGCCTTACCGACGTGCGCACCGTCACGCCCGACCCGGAACGGCTTGCCGCCAAGGACCCCCATCGCGCGCTCTGGATGACCAATCCCGATCTCTGCTGCTTCGTTCGCAAGACCGAGCCGCTGCAGCGGGCGCTGAACGGCTTCGACGCCTGGGTGACCGGCCGCAAGCGCTTTCAGAACGCGGTGCGCTCATCGCTCCCGGTCTTCGAGGCCGACGGTCACCGCATCAAGGTCAACCCGCTCATCGACTGGACGGTCGCGGACCTCAAGGACCATGCCGAAAAGCATCGCCTGCCCGAGCATCCCCTGGTCGCGCAGGGCTACCCGTCGATCGGCTGTGTCCCCTGCACCTCGCGCGTGCTTCCCGGCGAGGACCCGCGCGCCGGCCGCTGGCGCGGCCTCGGCAAGACCGAGTGCGGTATTCACGTTGATACCGAAATCGACGGTTCCGGCATCTGAAGCGCGGTAGCATCCATTCGCTGCGGCATGTAAATACACGTCCAACCTGTCATCCCCGCGAAAGGCGGAGACCCGGTAAACGACGAGCGTGCCGAAGGGGGCGCTGCCGCTGCCTCGTTTGCACCGTCGATGTTTGCAGGGTCCCCGCATAGTAGCTGCGAAACCGGCGATATCCGCGAATGCCGCTCTGGAAATCCGGCGCCTTCATCGACGATGCTTGGCAGGTTGTTGCCGACGATCAGCCCGTGCCCGACGGCGTTGCGGCAATCGTCAGCCTGAAGCGCTGGCGCGACGAGCGCGCGAGCCTGTCCGGCCGGAACGCACCCCTCGGGCTTCTCATCCCGCCGGGCAGCATCTGGACGGATATCGTCGCCGACCTGCCGCGCTTCCCGGTCATCGCCGTCAGCATTCCGAAATACGCCGACGGCCGCGCCTTCTCGATCGCCCGGCTCCTTCGCGAGCGCGACGGCTACACCGGGGAGATTCGAGCGATGGGCGATTACATCATCGACCAGATTCCGCCGATGGTCCGGGTCGGCATCGACGCGTTCCTCGTCACCAGCCCGGTCGTCGAGAACGCGCTGCGCCGCGGCGAATGGCCGGAGGTCACGCACTATACGCAGCCGACCGGCATCCACGAGGTGCCCGCCGGCACCCGGCCGTGGACGCGGAAGAAGGGCGCCTGAGCCGCTCCTACTTGCCGCGGAGCGCCGCGAAGGCCGAGGCGGGAACGCAGCCGATCTCGGCGAGCCGCTTCCCTTCCGACAGGGCCGCCTGGAACGAAGTCGCCGCCTTCTGGCACGTCTCCATCGAGTCGAACGTGGCCAGTTCCATCAGCGAGAAGGAGGCGTCGCTATTCCCCGAGAGCACGGCGAGAAGGATGAAGATGGAGCTGATGTCGGCCATGGGTCACCTTTTCGGATTGGACCGAGCTGAGCCTGTTTACGGGGCCGCCGAGAACTAAAGTACCCCCGCGCCGAGTTCCGCCGGTGCAGCGTTCGCGCGGAACATGCGGAACAGCTCCCGCCCCAGTCCGTGCTCGTTGGCTTCGAGGTCGGTGGTCGCCGCCGGCCGGGCGTTGAACTCGCCGGTGTCGACCATCACGGTGAGTCGCCCCCGCGGGGCGTCGAGCCGAATGATGTCGCCCTCGCGGAGCTTCGCGATCGGCCCGCCATCGGCCGCCTCGGGCGTGACGTGGATCGCCGCCGGCACCTTGCCCGAGGCGCCCGACATGCGCCCGTCGGTGAGGATCGCAACCTTGTGCCCGCGGTCCTGCAGGAGGCCGAGCGTCGGAGTGAGCTTGTGCAGTTCCGGCATGCCGTTGGCGCGCGGCCCCTGGAAGCGGATCACCGCGACGAAATCGCGCTCGAGTTTTCCCGCCGCAAACGCCGCGTTCAGCTCCTCCTGGCTGTGGAAGATGAGGGCAGGGGCCTCGATCACCTGATGTTCCGGTTTCACCGCCGAGACCTTGATCACCCCGCGGCCGAGATTGCCGTCGAGAAGCTTCAGCCCGCCTTCCATCGAGAAGGGCCGCGAGACCGGACGGAGCACGCGCTCGTCGGCGCTGGCGCTCGGGCCCTCGCCCCAGGCGAGCGTCCCGTCTTCGCCGAGCACCGGCTTCTGCCGGTAGCCGTCGAGCCCGGTGCCCCAGACCGTGGTGACATCCTCGTGGACGAGCCCCGCGCCGAGCAGTTCGCGGATCATGTAGGCCATGCCGCCGGCGGCATGGAACTGGTTCACGTCCGCCGCGCCGTTCGGATAGACGCGCGCGAGCAGCGGCACGACCTCGGAGAGGTCGGCGAAATCGTCCCAGGTGAGCCGGATGCCGGCGGCCCGCGCAATCGCGATGAGGTGGAGCGTGTGGTTGGTCGAGCCGCCGCTCGCGTGCAGCCCGACGACGCCGTTGACGATCGCCCGCTCGTCGATGACCGAGCCGACCGGCGTATAGGCGTTGCCGAGCGCGGTAATCGCCAGTGCCCGCTCGGTCGCCGCGGCCGTCAGCGCATCGCGGAGCGGCGTGTTCGGATTGACGAACGACGCGCCCGGCAGGTGCAGGCCCATGATTTCCATCAGCATCTGGTTGGAGTTGGCCGTCCCGTAGAAGGTGCAGGTGCCCGGCGCGTGGAAGGACTGCGCCTCCGCCGCGAGCAATTCGGCGCGGGTGACCTTCCCGGCGGCGAAATCCTGGCGCACCTTCGAGCGGTCGGGGTTGGACATGCCCGACGGCATCGGCCCGGCCGGAATGAACACTGCCGGCAGATGTCCGAAGCTGAGCGCCGCGATGAGCAGGCCCGGCACGATCTTGTCGCAGATGCCAAGGAACACCGCCGCGTCGAACATGTCGTGCGACAGCCCGATCGCCGCCGCCATCGCGATCGCGTCGCGCGAGAAGAGCGACAGCTCCATGCCGGCGCGGCCCTGGGTGACGCCGTCGCACATGGCCGGGACCCCGCCGGCGACCTGTGCAGTTCCGCCGGCCTTCCGCGCCGCCTCGCGGATGAGCCCGGGGAAGCGCTCGTAGGGCTGGTGCGCTGAAAGCATGTCGTTATAGGCGGTGATGATCGCGAGGTTCGGCGCGGTCTCGCCGGCAAGCGCCGCCTTGTCCGGCGCCGCGCAGGCCGCGAAGCCGTGCGCGAGGTTCGAGCAGGAGAGGCGGTTGCGGTGCGGCTTCCGGTCTGCCGCCGCCGCGATCCGCTCGAGGTAGCGCCCGCGGCCGCTCTCGCTGCGCTTGCGGATGCGCTCGGTCACTTCGCCGATGCGGGCATGGATGGTCATCTTGCTTCCCTTCTCCGGTAACTGCCGTGATCAATCGCTCGCGTCGTCATCTCAGGCGCTATGGTCTGGCCCACTGGACGACTCTGCCTTCGCGCGTCCTCCGCGACCGCTGTGACCGATGCCGGATCACGGCACGGATGCCGTGGCCGCGTCCACCGCGCCGCCGGATCCGGCCTGCCAGCGCGGATCGCTGAAATCGAATTCCACGGCGCGGACGCCGTCATCTCTCCAGTCTTTGAGAATCGGGGCGAGCCTGGCGGTCGCGGAGATCATTCCGTCGGATTTCTCGATGAGGAAAGCTCCGATGAACCACACGCGTTTGAGATGTGTCCTTTCCACGCCTTCGATGATATCCGCCGGCGCACCTTCCCTCGGCAGATTGAAGCGTCTCACCTTCGCCAGACCGAGATGCGGCGCATAGAAGGTGTACTGCGGTTCGCTCCAGCCGGCGACCGCGATGCCGCTGTCGCTGTCGAGTTCGGGGCGGATTCGTTCGAGCATTGCGCGAATGTCGGGCGTCGCCTCGGGGACCAGGCCGACGCCGACTGCCGGATAGGCGATGGCCGCCACACACGCGGCGGCGACGGTCCCGCCGGCGACGGCGCTCATCCGCGCCAGTTGGTCGATCCCGGTCGCGATGATGAAGAAAAAGAGCGGCACCAGGTAGACGAGCAGGCGAGTCGAGAAGGGGTAGAGGGCGAGCATCGCCGCGACCAGCGCAAGTCCGAGCGTCGCGACCGCCACCAGTGCCAGACGGCGCCCACCGGTGAAGCAGACGGCCACGGCCGCCAGAAACGCTATCGTGAGCACCGTGGTCAGCCCGTCGAACGATACCGGGAACAGTTCGGGCCGTGCCGCCCCGGTCAGGCGGAATGCCACGTAGGTGAGGCCGGACAAGGCGCGCGGGTACCAGAGGAGATCTTCCGCCGAGCGCGGCGGAAACGGGGCGAAGTAGGCTCGCCAGAATTCGAAGAGCCAGGCCGGAGGCGCACCGACCCGTATCATGTAGGCGACATGGAGGGCGAATTCGAAGCCCCAGGCCGCGGCCACGCCGATAAGCGCCCGCCAGCGTCGCGCCCGGCTCCATTCGATGAAGAGCAGGACGGCGGCCGGCGTGGCGACGAAGACAGCGGAGAGTGAGCAGGCAAGGGCGAGCCCGCCGGCCATGGCGACGAGCCAGGGGCCGTATCGCGTATTCCGGTAGGCGAGCGCCGCGAGCAGGCCGAGCGCAAACAGCGCTTCGCCGGAATACTGTTTGAACTCGCTGGCGTAGTAGATGAGCACCGGCGACAGGGCGACGAGGCCGACAAAGGCGATCTTCGCCGCCGCGGTGCCAAGGTCCCGCCGCGCCAGGAGCACGGCGACTGCGACCGTCATCACACCGGCGGAGAGTGGAACCAGCCGCAGCGCCCAGTCGCTCGCGCCGAACAGCGCCGAGACGAGGTAAGCCGCGATCACGAACCCGGGCGGTGCCGTCTGGGCATGGTCGAGCGGCTGGAGCAGCAGCGACCCGAGATCGCGGTGAACGAAGCTCTGCGCCAGCATCGCCTCGTCCAGCCAGAACGAGCGATTGAACAGGTACTGCCTTAGCCTGAGAACGACGCCGAGCCCGGCAATCGCGAAGATCGCAAGGTCGGTCGCCGTCAGCTGTCGTGTGGCCGGACGGCCCGCGGCGCTCGCCGTGAGGGACGCGGTCTCGGGCAAGGCGCTGCCGCCGGTCAGGCTGCCTCGTCGTGCCAGGTGCGGCCGTCGCGCTCGATCAGCGCCACGGACGCCGACGGGCCCCAGGTTCCGGCGTGGTAGCTCTTCGGCGGCTCGCGCGACTTGTCCCAGGCCTCCGCGATCGGGTCGATCCACGCCCACGCCGCCTCGACCTCGTCGCGCCGCATGAAGAGGGTCTGGTTGCCGCGGATGACGTCGAGGATCAGCCGCTCGTAGGCGTCGGGGCTGCGCACGCCGAAGGCCTGCGCGAAGCTCATGTCGAGCGGCACGTAGCGCAGGCGCATCCCGCCGGGGCCGGGGTCCTTGATCATCAGCCAGAGCTTGACGCCTTCCTCGGGTTGGATGCGGATGACCAGCATGTTCGGGCTGATCTCGCCGACGCCGGCATCGAAGATCGAATGCGGGATGTGCTTGTAGGCGACCACGATCTCCGAGACGCGCGTCGCCAGCCGCTTGCCGGTGCGCAGGTAGAACGGGACGCCGGCCCAGCGCCAGTTGCCGATCGTCGCCTTGATCGCCACGAACGTGTCGGTGCGGCTTTCCTTGTTGTCGACCTCGGTGAGGTAGGCAGGCACGGCGCTGCCGCCGATCGCGCCGGCGCGGTACTGACCGCGCACCGTGACCACGCCCGCCGTCTTCTCGTCGATCGGCTGCAGCGCGCGCAGCACCTTCAGCTTCTCGTCGCGCACCGAATCCGCGTCCAGTTGCGCCGGCGGCTCCATCGCGATCAGGCAGAGCAGCTGGATCATGTGATTCTGGACGATGTCGCGGAGCGCCCCGGCGTGATCGTAGTAGTCGCCGCGGCCCTCGACGCCGAGCGTCTCGGCGACCGTGATCTGGACATGGTCGATATGGTCGGCGTTCCAGAGCGGCTCGAAGAGCGCGTTACCGAAGCGGAGCGCCATCAGGTTCTGCACCGTCTCTTTGCCGAGATAGTGGTCGATGCGGTAGATCTGCTTTTCCTTGAACACAGCGCCGACCGCATCGTTGACCGCGCGCGCCGAAGCAAGGTCGTGGCCGATCGGCTTCTCGATGATGACGCGCGCGTCGTGCGTGGCGAGCCCGTAGCTGCCGAGCTTGCTCGAGATCATCCCGAACAGTTCCGGTGCGACCGCTAGATAGAAGGCGCGGACGCGCGACTGGCCCTCTTTCAGCGCCTCCGCGAGGTCGTGCCAGCCGGTGTCCTTCTGCGCGTCGACCGGCACGAAGCAGAGGCGCTTCAGGAAACCGTTCACCGCCTCGTCGTCGAAATCGTTCTTGGCGACGTGTTCGGCGAGCGCCTTCTTCGCCGCCGCCCGGTATTCCTCGTCGCTCATCGCGCGCCGCGAAACCCCGATGATCCGCGCCACCTTCGGCAGCTGGCCGTCGCGGTGACGGTGATAGAGCGCCGGCAGCAGCTTGCGGAAAGCGAGGTCGCCGGCGCCACCGAATACGACCAGGTCGAAGGGCTCGACAGCGATGATGCGGCTGGTCATCAAGGTCTCCTTCGCGATTCAGCGGCTCCTGCGGCTTCCCGCAGCGGGGCCGCGCATCTACTATGCCGGGCGCGTTTAAGGCAGAGGAAACCAAGCCCGGTCAAGGGCTTTCGGGGCATGGCACCGTCCCGCTGGAGGCAGGCATGGCAGAACCGGTTTGCGTGGTTCCCGCGGGCGACTGGACCGGCGAGGGAGCGGTGTGGAGTGCGGCGGAAAACGCGCTCTACTGGGTCGATATCGGGCGCTTTCTGATCCACCGTTTCGATGCCGCCACGGCCTCGACCAGGAGCTGGTTCTTTGCCGAGCCGCCTGCGGCACTTGCCCTCACCGACCGCCCGGACACGCTCGTGGTGGCCATCGGCGGCCGGGTGATTCTCTGGCAGCCGGCCAATGATGCGCGGGCCGATTTTGCCCGTCCGGAGGGCAACTGGCCGCTCGCGCGGCTGAACGACGGGCGCGCCGATCCGGTGGGCAATTTCTGGACCGGCTCGATGCATTACGAGGGACATGCCGGGATAGGGCGGCTGTTCCGGATTGCCGGAGACGGCACGGTGACCGTCGAGAAGACAGGCATCGGCATTTCCAACACGCTGTGCTGGAGTCCCGACCGCACGCGTTTCTATTTCGGCGACACCTCCGCCAATTCGAT
>Ga0070741_10016215_pt1 | contig 12477 bp, 10 predicted proteins | sample Coa_R1_4_FD_66440 | JGI IMG/M metagenome (GOLD analysis project Ga0070741, IMG submission 66440) | Surface soil microbial communities from Centralia Pennsylvania, which are recovering from an underground coalmine fire - Coalmine... | ecosystem: Environmental > Terrestrial > Soil > Unclassified ...
GGTACGTGCCGATTGCGGTCGGGTCCGGCGACCTCGTGATTGAGACCGCGCGCGCAGAGAAGCCGGCGCTGATTCTCCTCGACATTGCGATGCCGAGGCTCGACGGCTATTCGGCCTGTCGGCTGCTCAAAGCGGATCCCGAGCTCGCCGGCACGCCGGTGATCTTCATGACGACCGGTGCGAACCTCGACGACAAACTCGCGGGCCTCATGCTGGGCGCCGACGAGTTCTTGAGCAAGCCGGTCGACATGCGCGAACTCGGCATGCGGATGGAACTCCTGCTCGAGCGACGACACACGCTTGATTCGAACCCCGATGACCCTTGCCCTCCGAGGGAACTGACCTACGAAGCGTTCGTCGCGACCACGGCCGAGGAGCTCCAGCGATCGGCCGTGGCCCTCGCGATCGTCCGTGTTCCGAGCGAGCATCGCACCGAGGGCGAACGGTCGCTGATCGAGGAGCTGCGTGGCCGCGACGCGATCGGCGCGTACGGGCTGACGCATCTGCTGATCACGATGCCGGAACTGACGGCGGTCGCCGCCCGCGACCGGCTCGACCCGGTCGTCGATCGACTGGTCGCGCATGGTCTGAGTGGCATCTGTGTGGGCCTGACCGCTTCCGCTGCTCCTGGCACCACGACCGTAGCGGCGCTGATCGGCGAGGCCGACGAGGCGCTCGCCGAAGCTCGGTATCTGGGCGTGACGTCCGCGATCTGGATCGAGCGGCGCGGACGCCCTGCAGCCGTCCCCGCTGCGCGCACCGTCGTCGTCGCCGAAGACGATCCAGACGTCACGCGCATCGTCGACGGCCAGATGCGCGCGGCGGGGTACAAAGCGATCATCGCCTTCGACGGCGAGCAAGCCGTTGCCGCCGTGCGCGCGCATGCACCGGACGTGCTCGTGCTCGATCTGATGATGCCGAAGCTCGATGGGTTTGGCGTGCTCATGCAGCTCCGCGACCTGCCCGCACCGCGGCCCCACATCGTCGTGCTGTCGGCGCGTGGGCGTGAGCAGGATGTCGTGCGCGCGTTCGAGCTGGGCGCCGATGACTACATGACCAAGCCGTTCAATCCGCAAGAACTGATGGTGCGCGTTGCCAGGTTGATGCGAGACGATCGGCTTCGCAAGTGATCAGAAACGGAAACCCAACCCGGTCGACAGCGAGTACTGCTGCAGGTCACTTTGTTCGACGCGATTTTCGCGGCTGTAGGATCCGGTCACGCTCAGCTCGAAGTGACCGCGCAGGATGACGGCGGCGTCGGCCGCAACCACGTTGGAGTTCAGCACTTCGAAGTCGTTGATGTTGCGCGGCTCGTCGCGCCAGTGGCCGCGGCCGTATCGCAGGCCGACGTATGTGCCGCGCCCTCCGAAATAGCGCCTGAACGATGAGTGAAGAGATGGCGACGTGTCGCCACTGTCCGGCGTGACGAAGAGCCGCTCGGTGAAGAGCCAGTTCCCGTAATACTTGGTGAGCGATCCAGTGTAGATTGTCACGCCTGGTTCAAAGGCAAGCCGGCGGAATCCGGCCGACACTTCAAATCCCGCGCCCAGACTCTGATAAAGCTCCGCCGCATATCGGTGCTGCGGATAGAGCAGGGGATGGGGTGAATATGCGCCGGCGACATACGCGTACGTTCCCGCTCGGAACCTCGGATACATTTCGATCTCGACCTGATCGTCTGTGAGACCGAATCGTTCGGCTCGCGACCCCCTGACGAGAATCGATCCTGCTGGAGTCGAGCGACTCACGCTCACCTGCGACTCACGCCACGCGACGCGCCGGTCGCTGAAGGCATCATACGAAGCGTCGACGCGCGCCTCCCACAGACGCAGGCTCGCCTGCAGGCGACGCCGCATCTCGCGCGCCTCGTCGTTGCGCGGATCGATCACGAGCAGACGGTCGAGCGTCTCGCTTGCGTCCGTCACCCGATTCAGCGCGCCGAGCGCACGCGCCTCGGCGAGCAGCATGCCGACATCTTTCGGCCGATTCCGCAAGCCGCGGCTGGCCAGTTCCTGCGCTCGACCGGGGTGGTTCGACCACAACTCGACGTTGATCATCGCCGGCAGTGCGTCGCCATGGGTGGGACTGGCGGTGAGGACGATGTCGAGTTCGAGCCGCGCCTCGTCGTAGCGGCCTTCCCATGACAGCACCGTTCCGAGCAGCGTGCGTGCGTCGCTGTTTTCGGGCGAGGCAGCCACCGACTCCTGCAACAGCGCGATCGCCTCGCTGCGCTCACCGTCAACGGCAAGCACGCGCGCGCGCATCACGGCGGCGTCCTGACCCGCCTCGAGCCGAACGGCGGTGCACAGCAGCAGGACGAACACACCTGTTCTCACCCGGTGAATATGGCCCAGGGCCGTTGAGCGTGCTGTACTGTTGGGCACAGCGCGCGCACATCGTGGCCGCATAGCATTGCGGTCGCCTATGCTCCACAGCGCCGAACTCCTTCGTCGAGTCCTGGTGCCCTTTCTCTTCGCCGGCGGGTCGCTGCTCGGCGCGCTGATCGCCTATCTCGTCGTGCAGCGCGCGGTTCGTGACGCGGCGGCGAAGCGACGTCACACGCTGATCGCGCGGTATCGACCGGTGGTTGACGCGATCACGCAGTTCGGTCCAACGACGCAGACACTGAAACGGCTTCGCCGGCCCGCGGCGCGCCACCCGCGAATCGTCGCCGGTTTGCTGTTGGCACCGCTGCGCGCGGCGCGCGGCACCGTCGTGTCACATGTCCGGGAAGCAGCCATGGCGATCGGTCTCGTCGACCGGTGGCTCGGCGATCTCCGGGATCGACGCGGGTGGCGGCGCGCGGAGGCCGTCAGGGCGCTTGGGTCCGTCCAGGCACTCTCGGCGCTGCCGGCGATCATCCGATCGCTTGGCGACGCGCACGCGGAGGTGCGCGCCGCGGCGGTCGACGCGTTGGGGCACCTCGGCGATCCGCGAGCGATTCCTCCGCTGCTCGCGCACCTTGCTGACGGCTCGCGTTACCAGCGTGCGCGAATCGTCGACGCGCTGCGCAACCTCGGGCCGACGGTCACGTCCGACCTTGTCGGCTTGGCGCGCACGCATCCGGATCAGACGCGGGTTGTGGTGGACGTTCTCGGGCTGATCGGCTCGGGCGCTGCGGTCGAGCCGTTGCTGCAGTGGTGCGGCGATCGCCGCATCGACGTGCGCGCGGCCGCGCTCGATGCGCTCGGATCGATCGGCCTCGACGACCGGAGCTACTACTACGCGCTGCGTGCGCTCGGTGACCCCGACGCGCAGGTGCGCGCGATGGCCGCGCGCGCATTGGGCCGCAGCCGCCGCGACGAGGCCGCCGCCTACCTCGCCGAGCGGCTCGACGACGAATGGCTCGCCGCCGCGCACGCGGCCGGCGCGCTGCGTCAACTCGGTGTCGCCGGGCACGCGGCGCTTCAGGCGCGCACGTGCGATGACGGCCAGGCCGGCGATCTGGCGCGCCAGATGCTGTGGCAGTCACCTCCGGCCGACGCGCGCGCGTGAAGCGACGATGCTGAAGGGGCAGATCTCCTGGGGACTCGCGTTCGTCGATTTGGCGATCCTCGTCTACTTTCTCGCCCTCAACACGCTGTATCTGGCGTTCTGCGTCGTTGCCTACGTGCAGTTGCGCAAGCACCGACGCCGCTGGACGGCGCGCGACCTCGACGCGGTCATGCGATCGCCGGCGACGCCCGCCATTTCGATCGTGGCGCCGGCCCACAACGAGGAGGCGACGCTCGCCGAGAGCGTTCGGTCGCTGCTGCTGCTGAACTATCCGCAGTTCGAGGTGATCGTCGTCAGTGACGGCTCGACGGACGCCACGGTCGCCGTGGCCGGGCGCGCGTTCGAGTTGGTGCGTGCGCCGGCGAGTTACGACCAGCCGATTCCGACGCAGTCAGTGCGCGGCATCTACCGGTCGCTTGCACATCCGGACCTCTTGTTGATCGACAAGGAAAACGGCGGGAAGGCGGATGCGATCAACGCGGGCATCAACGCGGCGCGGTATCCGCTCGTCTGCGTGATCGACGCCGACTCGCTGCTCGAAGAGCACGCGCTCGCCCACACGGTCCTGCCGTTCATCGAGGATCCCGATACGATTGCCGCAGGCGGGATCGTCCGCATCGCGAACGGCTGTCGCGTCGAGCGCGGACGCGTCACCGCGGTGCATCTCCCGCCGAGCCACCTCGCGATGTTCCAGACGGTGGAATATCTGCGCGCGTTCCTCGCCGGCCGCGTGGCCTTGTCGGCGATCAACGGACTGCTGATCATTTCCGGCGCGTTCGGCCTCTTTAGACGCGACGTCGTCGTCGACATCGGCGGGTTCCGCACCGATACGATCGGCGAGGACATGGAAATCGTCGCCCGGCTGCAACGGATCTACCGAGAGCGCGGCCGGCGATTCCGCATCGTGTTCCAGCCGGAGCCGACCTGCTGGACCGAAGCACCGGAATCGCCGCGGATGCTGGCGATGCAGCGAAACCGCTGGCAGCGAGGGACGCTGCAGGTGCTCGGCAGTCACGCGCGGATGCTGTTCAATCCGCGCTACGGCGTCATCGGCCTGCTCGCGATGCCGTACTACATCATCTTCGAGGCGGCGGGCCCGCTGATCGAAATGACCGGATACGTGCTGACCGCGCTCGCGATTCCGTTCGGTCTGCTCGACTGGCGGTTCGCCGAACTCTTCTTTCTCGCCGCCGTCGTGTATGGAGCGCTGCTGTCGGTCGCGGCTGTCGCGCTCGAGGAACTGTCGTTCCGACGATATCCGAGGGTGAGCGACCTGCTGCGGCTCGCCGCGTACGGCGTGCTGGAGAATTTCGGGTACCGGCAGTTGACGACCTGGTGGCGGATCGTCGGCATCGTCGACTACGTCAGAGGCAAACAGGGATGGGGCACGATGAAGCGGAAAGGGTTTGCGACGACGTGATGACGCGTCAGGAGAGGAAGTGCGACTTGACGAGCGCGCGAACGTCGCCGGGCAGCGTGCTCGGATCGAACGGTTTGATCAAGACTCCGGCCGCGCCAAGCGTCTTCAAGCGATCGATCTCGGTCCGCATCGCCTTCGCGGTGAGGAAGATCACGGGCGTCGAGGCGGTGGCCGCGTTCGCGCGGAGCGCCGCCAGCGTGGCAGAGCCGTCCATCGCCGGCATCATCATGTCGAGCAGAATCACATCGGGCTTGTCGTCCTGCGCTTTGCGCACGCCTTCAGCACCGCTCGCCGCTTCCACCACGTCCATGCCGCCAAGCCGAGAGAGGCTCAGTCGCGCAATCGACCGGATGTCGGCATCGTCGTCGATGATCAGGATCTTCACGATGGCGCGACCATGTTCCGGAGCTCCACCACCAGGCGTCGAAAGTCGGCGTCGGACGCCTTGGATTTGGTGAGAAAGCGCGTCGGCCCCAGGTGGAGCCGTCCGCGTTGCTCCTCGGTGAGGTCGCGCCCCGTGTAGACGAGCAGCGGAATGCCCTTCAACTCGGGACGCTGACGCATCGCGTCGACGACGTCGAAGCCGTCGCGTTCGGGCAGTCCGAGATCGAGCACCATCAGGGCCGGGCGATCCGCTTCCGCAACGCGAATTGCCTCTTCGCCCGTTGTCGCGGTTCGGACGGCGACGCCTTCCCGCGAGAGCTGCCGCGCCATGACGTCGAGCAACGTCAGGTCGTCTTCCACGAGCAGGACGTAGTGCGCATGCGCGGCGGCGTGCGATGCGACCGACTTGGGCGCGTTCGCGACGCGAAACCAGAAGGTGCTGCCGACGCCTTCCTCGCTCTCCACGCCGATCGTGCCGCCGTGTTGCTCGATGATCGATTTGCAGATCGCGAGCCCAAGGCCGGTGCCGCCCTTCTCGCGGGCGTCGGACGTCTCCACCTGGCGGAATCGCTCGAAGATAGTGCGGAGGTACGCCGAGGGCACGCCTCGGCCGCGGTCGGTCACCCTGAACTCGACGCAGCCCTCCGCTGACTGGACGTCGACCGTCACGACGCCCGAGGGCGGCGAGAACTTCACGGCGTTGGACAGCAGATTGACGAGGACCTGCACGATCCGGTCGGCGTCGGCCCAAATCATCAACGAGACTTCGGGTGCGTGAACGGTGACGCCGTGTTCCTGCCCGAACGTCGCCAGCGAATCGATCGCGCGGCGAAGGATCGATTCCACCGACACCTGTCCGAATTGCAGCTCGATCTTGCCGGTCTCGATCCGCTCGAGATCGAGGATGTCGTTGATGAGCGCGATCAGCCGGACGGCATTGCGCTCGGCGATGGCGACGACCTCGATGACTTCCGCCGAGAGGCCGCCGACCGCGCCGGAGGCCAGAAGACCGAGCGATCCTCTGATCGACGTGAGCGGCGTCCGGAGCTCGTGGCTGACCGTGGAGAGGAATCCCTGCTTGAGCCGTTCGACTTCCTCGAGGCGTTCGACCGTTTCCTCGGCGACCGACTTGGCCCGTTCCAGTTCGACGTTCTTCTCCTGCAGCATCTGCTCGATGTGTCGTCGCTCGGTGACGTCGCGCGCCGCGGCGAACACACCCTGCAGCGTTCTGTCGCGATCGTAGAAGGTGGTCGCGTTGTAGGAGACCACGGTCGTGTGGCCGTCTCGCGCGCGCGCGGTGAGCTCGTAGTCGGTGACCTTCTTCTCGCGCAGCACGAGTTTGATCGCCGCCTGAGCCCGGCGTGGATCGGTGAAGTAGTTCTTGAACGGGGCGCCGATCAGCTCGTCCCGCGTGCAGCCGGTGAGCGCCTCCATCTGCCGGTTGACGTCGGTGATGATCCCGGCCGGGTCGGTCGTCATCAGCGCATCGATGTTCGATTCGATGAGCGAGCGCGTGTAGAACTGCTGGTCGCGCAGCCGCTGATCGAGCTTCTCCTGCTTCGCCTCGATCTGCTTGCGCGCGGTGTTGTCGGTGCCGATCAGCAGGTACCCGATGATGGCGTCCTGTGCGTCGCGCAGCGCCGTCACCGACACGACCGCGGGGAAGCGGCTGCCATCCTTGCGGATGTACGTCAGCTCGTAGATGTCTTCGATCCCGCGCGAGGCCTTGAAGACCAATGCCTCGAAGCCTGGCGTAATCGTCGTCCCCAGCTCGGCGCTCAACGCTTCGGCGCGGGCGATCAGCTCTTCCGGATCGGAAATGTCGGCCGGCGTGATCGTGTTCAACACGTCGGCGGCGGTGAAGCCCAGCATCCGCTCGGCGCCGACGTTGAAGATCTGAATCACGCCCTTCGCGTCGGTGGCGATGCTCGAGAAGTTGGCGCTGTTGAAGATGGCGCGCTGCAGCGCCCCGGCCTTGAGCAGCGCTTCTTCGGCCCGTTTGCGCGCCGTATTGTCGGTGCCGATCAAGAGATAGCCGATGATGGCGTGCCGATCGTCGCGCAGCGCCGTCACCGATACGACGGCCGGGAAGCGGCTCCCGTCCTTGCGGATATAGGTCAGCTCGTAGATGTCTTCGATGCCGCGCGAGGCCTTGAAGACCAGCGCCTCGAAGCCCGGCAAGATCGTCGTCGCCAGCTCGTGGCTCAGTGCGGCGGCCCGCGCGATCACTTCCTGCGGGTCGGAGATATCCGCCGGCGTGATCTTGTTCAGCACGTCCGCGGCCGCGTACCCCAACATCCGCTCGGCGCCGACGTTGAAGATCTGAATGACCCCCTTCTCGTCGGTGGCGATACTCGAGAAATTCGCGCTGTTGAAGATCGCGTTCTGGAGCGCACCAGCCTTCAACAAGGTCTCGTTCCGATGCACGTCGGCGACGACATCCACGGATCCGGCCGCGTCGTGACTCACGGCGTCACTATGGTGGATTCACATTCGGAACGCTGTGCAATTGGAGACAGGCCGGACAAGCCGCGACGTTCGGCTTCTCGGCGAACCGGGCCGAGCGACAGCCGCCGAATCAATGCGATCCCTGGCGAGAAGCGCGCCCAGTACCAGCGGAACTTTGCGCGGGCGGACGCGTCTGTCGTCTGCACGCGCGTTTCCGTTCTGAAGATCGAATGACCGGCGTCGACAGGATCGGCGCGAAGCGTCCAGACGATCTTCACGAAGTCGGGTTGATCGAACGTCCTGAAGTCGGCAGCTGGGAGTGGGCGAAAGACGACGTTCGCCAGCCACGGTTGCGTGACGGCGCCCATCACGATCTCCCGACCAGGAACCTGGGCCAGCTCGCCCCATCCGATCGATCGCGTCATGGCGAGCAGCCCGCGCGGGCGCGTCGCGGCGTCCGGTTCCGCGCCGAGGACGAGCTCGCGCGCCTTGAAAATCGCTCGAACCACCGGCACGCCCATCAAGTCCTGTTCGCACGCCGTTGCGAATGTGACGTCGGCCGGCGCAGCGACCTCGATGCGGTGACGCTCCGACACGTCATAGACCGGCACGAACCGGTCGAGCAGTGCGTCCACATCTTCAGGCGCCGTCGTCGTCGCCTGCCCATATCGCAGCCACGTGACGCCGACGTCGCTCCCATACGCGCCCGCCGCGAGGCCGAGCGCAGCCGCCAGCCATTTCAGCGCCGTGCGGAATCGCGACTGGTGCGCCATCAGTTACTTCTCGCGTCTGCGGTGCGCAGCAGGGTCAGGGCGAGCGCAGCCTGCCAGAGCATGAACCCCAGGACGTTGATGCGTTCCCACACGCCGAGCCACGGCGTCGGCAGATTCGCGGCGACGCCGGGCGCGCGCCGGAACGTCAGCGCGCCGAAGAAGAGCAGCACGATCATCGTGACGACCGTGTAGACGCCGAAGCGCTTGCGCAACGCCGCCGCCGCAAAGCCCATTTGCAGCATCATCAACGACACGGTGACTGCGGACCAGACAAGGTGCATCGTGTCGGTCAGGGTGCCGCCACCGGCGGCGAGGACGTCGCGCTGGTGCATCGGCGGCCACCCGAGCCCAATCAACCCGCTGATCACGAACAGGGCGCCGACGAGGCGCAGCCGCCGATCGTGTTTTCCGGACTTCCAGACACCAACGCCGAACAGCGCGACCAGCAGCGTGTAGAACACACCGAGCGGCACCCACAGCGGCCGCGTCGGCGCATCGACCGCCGACAACTCGCTGATCGTTTGCGAAAACGGACTGTAGGCGGCCCACCGCAGCGGCACGAAGACGTTCATCGCGATGTAGAGCACTGACGCGACGAAGCCGCATTCGATCAGGATCTTGCGCGGCATATTGCTGCCGATGAACGCAGCAATTGACGCACCACGAATTGTCCGCCCAACGGCGCGACAAACCGGATGCGTCCGATTGGCTCTGACGGAAAACCGGCGCTACACGTGCTCGATCGGCGCCGGCAGCAATCGCTGGATGTTGCGCAGCAACTGCGAATCCGCCGGCGAGACGAGCGACACGGCGCGGCCGCTGCGGCCGGCGCGGCCCGTGCGGCCGACGCGGTGGATGTAGTCGTCGGCCACGAGCGGCAGATCGAAGTTGATCACGAGCGGCAGGTGCGCGATGTCGAGGCCGCGCGCGGCGATGTCGGTCGCGACGAGGACGTTCACGCGCCCTGCCTTGAAGTCGCCGAGCGCGCGCGTCCGCGCATTCTGGCTCTTGTTGCCGTGGATCACCGCAGCTTTGATGCCGGCGCGCTCGAGATGCTCACCGACGCGATCGGATCCGCGCTTCGTCTTGCAGAACACGAGCGTCTGGCCCGCGGTCTCCCGCGCCAGGACGCGCGTCAGCATCGCCCGCTTCTGATCGATCGCGACGGTGTGCATCTGATGCGTCACCGTCGATGCGACGACCTGGCCGTCCGACACGTCGACGCGCGCAGGCGTGCGCGTGAAGTCGGCGGACAGCCGGACGACGGCGTCCGAAAACGTGGCCGAGAAGAGCAACGTCTGACGCGTCTTCGGCAGCACCGCGGCGATACGGCGCAGCGCCGGCAGAAAGCCCAGGTCCAGCATCCGATCGGCTTCGTCGAGCGTCAGGATTTCGATCGCCGTGAGATCGATCGTGCGGCGCTGCAGGTGATCGATCAGGCGTCCCGGCGTCGCGACGACGATGTCGACGCCTTGCCTCAGCGCCTGGATCTGCGCGCCCATGCCGACGCCGCCGAAGATCGCCGTGACGCGGAGCGGAGCCGCGCCAGCGTAGCTCGCGAGCGCGCGATGCACTTGAACGGCCAGTTCACGCGTGGGGACGAGGACGAGCGCGCGCGGCGATCGCCGCCGGACGCCTTCGCGCGGTTCGAGCAGGCGCTGGATCATCGGCAGCCCGAATGCGGCGGTCTTGCCCGTGCCCGTCTGGGCGCGTGCGAGGAGATCGCGGCCGGTCAGCACGGCAGGAATCGCGAGCGTTTGAATCGGCGTGGGCTCGGTATAGCCCAGTCGCGCGAGCGAAAGAGAGATCGAGGGCGTGAGGCCCAGTGTGGCGAATGACATTGAAAGTACGGTCCTTTAGATGACCCGAAGCGTATTCCCGGCGGCGCTATAGGGCGAGTTCGAGCGGATTCGTCGTGGCTAAGCTTGGATCGAGGAGGACCGGCAGAGCGTGTGGGAAAATCCGATGCGTGCATCATAGCACGCGCGCGCTCCGGCGCGCTTCGTGCTAGATTGCTGGTGGATTTCTTTCGCGCCCGCCGGCCTCCAGCGTAACGAGCCTTCGTGACTCGCTCCTTCTGAAGTTCAGCCCGCCGAAGAGTCGCACGCAGACAGAGGAGAGTGTGTCATGGGTCGGAAGTTATATGTCGGCAACCTGCCGTACGAAATCGGCGAAACTGAATTGCACGAGCTGTTCGCCAGCGCCGGCACGGTGGAATCGGCGACGGTGATGCGCGATCAGGCGACCGGCCGCGCGCGCGGTTTCGGCTTCGTCGAAATGAGCACGGACGAAGAAGCGCAGCACGCGGTGACCGCGCTCAACGGCACGCAAGTGGGCGGTCGAAATCTGACGGTGAACGAAGCCCGTCCGAAACCGTCGCGCAGCGGCGGCGGCGGTGGCGGCGGATTCGGCGGCGGTCGCAGCCGGCGAGAGCCGCGCTGGTAGCCGTGTCAGTGCCCCAGCAGCAGCCGCGGCGTCGCGGTCGACCGCCGGCGTCGACGGCGACCGCCGGTTTTCCGGCCCGTCCGCCCGAGCGACGCGGCGTCGCCTCGACCGGCCGCATCGTCGATCTCCGGACGGGACAAGGTCACGGCTTCATCCGCGTCGGCAGCCGCGAAATCTACTTCCATCGCAGCGATGTCGAGGAAGGCACGTCGTTCAACGACTTCGTCGTGGGGCAGACGGTCGCTTTCGAGCTGCTCGAGGATCGCGTGAGCGGTGCTCGTGCGCTCCGGGTGAAACGCCGCCGCTCTTCGCGCTGACGCGCGCCGCGCGATCGCGCTGGCTCTGTTCCCTGGTGGCCTTCGCGGCGCCACGGGCCTCCGCGGTCAGGCGGATGCACTCTTTCGTCTGCACCCGAAGTTCTTCGATCATGTGCTCGAGTCGCGCGATGCGCTGTTCGTGTTCTTCGTCCTTCGGGGTCCGCATGCGTCAGGATACCGCAGTCGACGATGACTTCGTCGTGCGCTCGGCCGACAGATCGCGCGCGACCGTGACGAAGCCGAGCGCGGCGTCGTGCCCGAGCCGCGTCGTCACGCTGATGCAGGAGAGACGCGTGCCGTTCTTCCGCACGTAGTCGCGTTCCTCGACAACACGCCCTTCGCGCAACGCCCGTTCGAGATCGCGATCGAGCACGCCGGCGGCGCGATCCTGCGACGGCAGGATCAGCGACGCATGCGTGCCGACGATATCGGCCGCGGTGTAGCCGAACATCCGCTCCGCGCCGGCATTCCAGAACACGACATCGCCGCTGTGCGTGACCGCGAAGATCGCGTAGTCGGTCGCCGCGTCGATGAGCAGCCGCAACCGCTCCTCGCTCGTGCGCACCTGCGCTTCCGCCGTGACGCGGCTCGTGATGTCGAGGAAGGTCAGCACGACGCCGTCGATCCGATCGTCCGATGTGCGATACGGCAGCACCCGCATCAGGTACCACCGGCCGCTCGTGCTCTGCACCTCGCGCTCGATGACCTGCAATCGGTCGAGCACTGCGGCGATGTCCTGGTGCAGTCGATCGTTCGCGAGCGTGTTTGCGATGTGCGCCAGCGGCCGGCCGATGTCGGTGTCGACCAGGTGGAAGATGTCCGCCGCTCGCGGCGTGAACAGCTTCACCGCCAGCGTGCGGTCGACGAAGATCGTCGCGATGTCAGTCGAGTTGATGTAGTTCTGAAAATCGTTGTTCGTCGCCGCCAGCTCGTCGATCTTGGTCTTCAGCTCCTGATTGACGGTCGTCAGCTCCTCGTTCACCGACTGCAGTTCTTCCTTGCTCGTCTCGAGCTCTTCGGCTGCGGAGCGCAGCTCCTCGTTCATCGCCTGCAGCTCTTCGTTCGACGCCTTGGCTTCTTCGACCTGGCTTTCGTACTGCTCGACGGTGGCCGCGAGCTGACGCCTGACGCGCTCCAGTTCTTCCTCGAGCTGCGTGACCGGCGCCGCGGCGGGCGGCATCACGCGGAGCGGCGC
>Ga0070741_10016216_pt1 | contig 12477 bp, 21 predicted proteins | sample Coa_R1_4_FD_66440 | JGI IMG/M metagenome (GOLD analysis project Ga0070741, IMG submission 66440) | Surface soil microbial communities from Centralia Pennsylvania, which are recovering from an underground coalmine fire - Coalmine... | ecosystem: Environmental > Terrestrial > Soil > Unclassified ...
AACGTGAGTCTGGTGATCGAGCTGATCACGCCGGTGGCGATGGAGAAGGGATTGCGGTTTGCGATCCGCGAAGGCGGCCACACGGTGGGAGCAGGAACGATTAGCGAGATTGTGACATAGAAGAAAACCGTCGTTGGCTGTCCGTCGTTGGGCAGCCGCGACAGCAGCAACGGATTGTGGCGAGAGTTAAGCAGGGAAGTTAAAAGCAACAGCAACGTCGGCGGACAAGAGTGTCCGCCCCACAGAAAATCAAAGCGGCTTGCAGCCTGCCGCCAGTTCTTTCCTTCCGGAATAGCCGGGAGGGGTTAGAGAGAGAGAAACGTGATAGGAAACGAAAAAATACGGATTCGCCTGAAGGCTTACGACTACCGCATCCTCGACCAGTCGACGGGTGAAATCGTCGACACCGCCAAGCGTACTGGCGCGCAAATCGCGGGCCCGATTCCATTGCCCACGATGAAGAACAAATACTGCGTGCTGCGTTCCCCGCACGTGGACAAAAAATCACGCGAGCAGTTTGAGATTCGCACGCACAAGCGCTTGCTCGACATTCTTGATCCGACGCCGCAGACAGTGGACGCGCTGATGAAGCTTGATCTTCCGGCTGGCGTAGACGTTGAGATCAAGGCATTCGGCAAGGAACACAAGTAGGTTTTAGCAGGGCAGCTCTCAGCTTCAGAGAAGCACCAGCCAATAGCGTGAGCCAAGCTGGATGAGCGGAGAAAAGGGAAATGGCAAAGGTAGCTGGAATTTTAGGAAAAAAAGTCGGAATGACGCAGCTGTTCGACGATAAAGGCGACATGCGTTCCGCGACGGTTTTGCAGGCTGGTCCCTGTGTGGTGACGCAGTACAAGACGCAGACCCGCGACGGATATTCCGCAGCACAAATTGGCCTGGTGGAATTCGTAAAGGAATCGCGTTTGACCAAGCCCGCGAAAGGGCATCTTGGTAAGCACAACTTGCCTCCGGTGAAGTTCATGCGCGAAGTTCCAATCGAAGTCGAAGAGAAGGCTGATGGAGATGGCACTGGCGGGATCAAAGCTGGAGACCGCGTGCTGGTCGACATCTTCGATGGCGACCGCTTTGTTGACATTGTTGGAATAAGCAAAGGGCGCGGATTTGCCGGTGTAGTTCGCCGCCATCATTTTGCGGGTGGTCCGAAATCGCACGGTTCGATGTTCCAAATTACGGGTTCGATTGGATCTTCGGCATTTCCTTCGCGTGTGTTCAAGGGGATGCGCATGTCCGGCCACATGGGTACGGATCGCGTGACTGTCCGCAATCTGCGGCTGCTGGGCGTCGATAAAGACGACAATTTATTGGTCGTCGAAGGCAGCGTGCCGGGTCCGAAGGGCGGATATCTGGTAATTACCAAAGCCAAGAAGCCACCGAGAGAGCGCCGTGGATTTGCGGGTTCGGCAACGGTCGATCCTTTGAAGGCGGCAAAGCGCGCACAAAAGGGTAAATAAGGTTCTCCGGAACTTAAGGCAGAAGATCGAACATAGGCATTAGAGAATTGCAGGAAGAGAAAAATGGCAACGATTGACATACATAATCTGAGCGGAGCCAAGGTTGGCACCTTCGAACTGGCCGACGAGGTGTTCGGCGCAGTGAACGAAGACCTGCTGTGGGAGGCGGTAAAACATTACCGCGCCGCGCAGCGAGCCGGAACTCACGCGACCAAAAATAAGAAGCTGGTCTCCGGCGCTGGAAAAAAACTTTGGAAGCAGAAGGGTACGGGGCGCGCGCGTGTTGGCTCGATCCGTTCGCCACTGTGGCGGCATGGCGGTACGGTGCACGGGCCGCAACCGCGCTCTTACGATTACACGTTTCCCCGTAAGAAATTGCTGGGGGCATTGCGTTCAGCCCTCGCGTCGAAGTTTGCCGATGGCAAGCTGATCGTGGTGAATACCTTCGATATGAAAGAACCGAAGTCGAAGCTGTTTCGCGAATCGCTCGACAATTTGAAAGTCGACAGCACGGTTTTGCTGGTGGAAACCGCGAAACACGAAAATCGCAATTTGGATTTGAGTTCGCGCAACCTGCATGGAGTCGAACTGGTGAGCGGGAGCGAAGTGCATCCCTATCATCTGCTGCGTTACGACCGGGCGATTTTTTCTCAGCCTGCGATTGAGAAATTGCAGGTGTCATTGAAGGGCTCGGTATCGAAGCGGCGGCAAAATGCCGCGGAAGGTAACGGCGAGGGTGAAGGCAAGAAGGCGAAGAAGGCTACCACTCGCCGCCGAACTAAGCATGAAGCAGCGGCGGAGGTGGCTTAATGAAATCCGCATATCAAATATTGCGTCGTCCGGTGATTACGGAAAAAGGCCTTGCCATCAAGGAAAACCAGAACACGCTGGTATTCCAGGTGGCCAAAGAAGCGACCAAGACTGAAATCAAGCAGGCCGTCCAGAGCATTTTCAAAGTGAAGGTGAATTCGGTTCGCACCGCGAATTTTCCGGGAAAAGAGCGCCGGCGCGGCAAGTTTGCCGGCTACCGTCCGGATTGGAAGAAAGCGTTTGTGCGGCTGAAGGCCGGCGAGAAGATGCCAGAGTACGCGCAGAATCTGTAAGACAGTCGTTTGGCCGTTCGTCGTTGGTCGTTGGCTAGCGACGACTAGCGAACGACGAGCGACCAAGGACAACGACCAAGAGAGTTTTTTATGCCGATTAAGACATACAGACCGACAACCGAGACGCTGCGTTATCGCACAACCCTCGTCAATGATGACATCACGAGCACCAAGCCACATAAGGGTTTGCTCGAGCCGAAGAAGCGCACCGGCGGACGCCGCAACAGCGGCCAGACCACGATGCGTTTTATCGGAGGCGGCCACAAGCGCCAATTGCGGCTCATTGACTTCAAGCGGGACAAAACTGGTATTCCTGCGGTTGTAGCGACCATCGAGTACGATCCCAATCGCTCGGCCCGCATCGCGCTGTTGAATTACGCCGATGGCGAGAAGCGCTATATTGTGCAGCCGGATGGTTTGAAGGTGGGACAGAAGCTGTTGAGTGGTCCCGAGGCGGACATTCTGGTTGGGAATGCTTTGCCGCTGCGAAATATTCCGCCAGGCACGACGATCCACAACATCGAGCTCAAGCCAGGTAAAGGTGCGCAGATGGTGCGCTCGGCAGGCGGTTCGGCGCAGCTCGTCGCCAAAGAAGGCGACTATGCGTTGGTGAAATTGCCTTCTGGCGAAATCCGAAAGGTTGCGCAGGATTGCATGGCGACCATAGGGCAGGTTGGAAACACCGATCACGAGAATGTCACTATTGGTAAGGCCGGACGTTCACGGTGGCTCGGAAAGCGTCCGCATAACCGCGGTGTTTCGATGAATCCTGTCGATCATCCGCACGGTGGTGGTGAAGGTAAGACTTCGGGCGGACGGCATCCTGTAACGCCTTGGGGACAGCCGACGCGTGGATACAAGACTCGTAACAACAAGCGCACGGATGCGTTCATCGTCAACCGGCGCGGCAAGAAGTAGTTGCGTTAAAAGCAGATTCCTCATCGCTGAAGCGGTTCGGAATGACAAAGATTGAGCTTGAAGCCAAGAAGTTAAGAAGCTGATAGCTAGAAGCTGAGAGCAGATTTTATGGCACGTTCCACAAAAAAAGGGCCGTTCGTCGATGGCTACCTGCAAGCGCGGGTAGAGGGGATGAACGCGCGCAATGAGAAGAAGGTGCTGCGCACATGGTCGCGGCGCTCAACGATTATTCCGGAGATGGTGAGTCACACTATCGCCGTACACAACGGGAAGAAGTTTATCCCGGTGTACGTCACGGAAAATATGGTTGGCCACAAACTGGGCGAGTTCAGCTTTACCCGCCAGTTCAAAGGCCACTCGATGAAAGCGGCGACGGAAGCAGCCGCGCGGCCGGCGGCAGCACCGCCGCCAGCGGCGAAGTAAAGGAGACTCGCGATGGAATTTCGAGCTGAAGCCCGTTATATGCGCGTCTCTCCCCAGAAGGCCCGGCTGGTGCTGGACTTGATTAAGGGACGTCGCGTCGAAGATGCATTGAATACGCTGGTGTTCACCAAGAAGCGTGTTGCAGCGACGGTTGAAAAGCTGCTGCGGTCGGCTCTGGAGAACGCGAATTATTTGAGCAATGAAAAAGGGCTTGATGTGGATGTGGACAGCCTTTATGTGAAACGCGCCGTTGCGAACGATGGGCCGCGCATGAAGCGGATTCGTCCTGCACCGATGGGCCGTGCGTTCCGATATGTCCGGCGTATCGCGCATATCGAGATCGCTCTAGAAGAAAAAGTTCGCGGCAACGGCGGAGTTGCCACCGTGGTAGGCGAAGAAGATGGTGGAGCGAAGGTCGGGGCAAAAACCAAGGCGAAGAATAAAGCTCGCGCTAAAGGCAAAGCGCCGGTTGCCAAGGGCAAAGCAAAGAAGAAGTCTGAAAAGAAATTTGCAGGAACAAGGTAAGACAGAGCCGCAGGCTTTTGGCTTCCGGCATTAGGCACGAGAGAGTTATTAGGAGCATCATGGGACAAAAAGTTCATCCATATGGATTTCGCCTCGGCTACACCAAGCCGTGGAAGTCGCGCTGGTTTGTCGAAAAGGACTATGACAAGCTACTGCTCGAAGACATCAAGCTGAAGGCTGAGTTGAAGGACAAGCTTAAGTCGGCGGGTGTGAGTTCGATCGAGATTGAGCGTCCGGGCAACAAGCTGCGCGTCATTATTAAAACTGCGCGCCCAGGAATCATCATTGGACGCAAAGGCGCTGAGATCGACAAGCTGAAGCTGGATGTACAAAAGCGGACATCGCGGGAAGTATACGTAGACATTCAGGAAGTGCATAAGCCTGAACTGGATGCGCAATTGGTTTCGGAAGCAATCGCTCTGCAACTGGAAAAGCGCGTGGGATTCCGCCGGGCAATGCGTAAGTCAGTGGATTCGGCATTGCGCTTCGGTTGTAAAGGAATCAAGGTGCGGGTCAGTGGACGTTTGAATGGAAACGAAATCGCCCGGTCCGAATGGTATTTGCAAGGCCGTTTGCCGTTGCACACATTGCGGGCCGATATTGACTACGGCTTCACTGAAGCGCGCACGACCTACGGCGTGATTGGCGTGAAAGTCTGGGTTTACAAGGGCGAAATTTTGCCGGCCGCAAAGAAGCGCGATCACCAGCAACCAGTCGGAGCGTTTTAAAGTAAGAAGTAAGCGTGTTAGTTGTGCACTCCAAATTTTTCATTCTGCATTTAGCGAGCTGATTTTTATGTTAATGCCAAAGAAAGTTAAGTACCGCAAGCAGCAGCGCGGACGCATGACCGGAAAAGCCTGGCGCGGCAGTCAGCTTGCTTTCGGAGACTTCGGATTGAAGGTGCTGGAGCCGGGCTGGATTACCGACCGGCAAATTGAAGCCAGCCGTGTCGCCATGACGCGTTTTGTAAAGCGTGGCGGCAAAATCTGGATCCGTTTGTTTCCGGACAAGCCGGTGACGAAGAAGCCCGCCGAAACCCGTATGGGTAAAGGCAAAGGCGCTCCGGATCATTGGGTTGCTGTTGTACGCCCGGGCAAGATACTGTTCGAGATGGAAGGCGTTTCAGTCGCAGATGCCACGGAAGCGATGCGGCTGGCGTCGCACAAACTTCCGCTGCGGACCACGTTCGTGAAGCGTCCGACCTTGGCTCACTAAAAACGCGCCTTAGAAATTGCTGTACTTGAAACGAGAGATTCAGGAATTGTTTATGAAAGCTGACAAAGTTCGAAATTTAACTGACGACGAGCTGAGCCATCAGGAGCGCGATCTTAACGATCAGCTCTTTAAGCTGAAGTTTCAGCTCAATATGGGGCAAACCGAAAGTTTGAAAAAGATGCGTGGCCTGCGCAAGGACATCGCGCGCGTGAAGACAATTTCGCGCCAGCGCGAGCTTGCCGCCAGCAGCAAAACGGAGAAGAAGTAATGGCAGAGACAAACGTGCAACAGGAAGCCCGTCCCGCTGCTGGCCGTCGTAAAGAAGTGGTCGGAGAAGTCGTCTCCAACCGCATGCAGAAGACGATTGTGGTGGAAGTGGTCCGCAAAAAGTCTCACGGATTTTACGGACGGGTCATTTCGAATTCGAAGAAGTTTTATGCCCACGACGAGCAAAACGAAGCGCGCATCGGGGATGTGGTTCGTCTAGAAGAGACGCGCCCGCTTTCGAAGTTAAAACGCTGGAAGCTGAAGCAGGTGGTCCGTAAGACTGCGCTGCCGGCGGATGCTGCCATCAATGTGGATTTGGCGAAGGCCGAGTAGTTAAAGGCGCATTAGGGAGACTGATATGGCTGTAATGATGAGAACGTGGCTCGATGTCGCCGATAACTCTGGCGCTCGCAAGCTGCAGGTGATTTTGCCGCTAGGCGGTTCGACCGGGTTGCGCGCTGGCTTGGGAGACGTGGTAACCGCCAGTGTGAAAGAAGCGTCGCCCGATGGTCAGGTAAAAAAGGGCACAGTTGTTAAGGCGGTGATCGTTCGCACTCACAAGGAATATGGCCGCCGCGACGGAACTTACATTCGTTTCGATCAGAACGCAGCTGTGCTGATCAACGATGCAGGCGAGCCGGTGGGAACGCGCGTCTTCGGGCCAGTGGCCCGCGAATTACGCGAGAAGAAATTTTTGAAAATCGTATCTCTGGCGCCGGAAGTTATCTAAACGAATTAGAACGAGTCACGCAAAGGTTTGAAATGAGAACAGTAGCGAAAGAGCACAAACGAATCGATATTAAGCACAACGACACGGTCAAGGTTATAACCGGTCGCGACAAGGGCAAGGAAGGCCGCGTACTGCGAGTATTCCCGGACAAGGGGCGGCTCTTGGTCGAGCACGTCATGATTGTGAAGAAGCATGTGCGTCCGAATCCACAGCGAAACATCAAGGGTGGAATCGCGGAGCAGGAAAGCTCGATTGCGATCTCGAATGTGCAGCTGGTTTGCGGAACCTGCGGTCCGGTACGCATCGGTCACGAAATCCGTGGCGACAAGAAAGTGCGGGTTTGCAGGAAGTGCGGAACGACATTGGAGAAGTAGTCCCTGAATGCTCACGAACCGGTACACGCCAGTTCTAACAGGCACTCCGAAACCGTGAGAGAAAGTAACTGATTTATGACCAAGGAAAAAGAGACAACAAAAGAACCGAAGAAGGAAGCGCAGGGAGTCAAGAAAGAACCGCGCCGCGAACGTCCCGCCGATAAGCAGCAGGCATCGGATCGTCCCGCAGCGGTTTCGCATCACAGCGCAAAAGAAACACCGCGACTGAGAGACCGCTTCCACAAGGAAATCGCTCCCGCCATGATGAAAGAGCTGGAGCTCAAGAACCCAATGGCAGTGCCGCATCTGCATAAGATTGTGGTCAATATGGGTGTCGGCGACGCCACGCAGAATGCCAAGATCATGGACCCAGCAGTGAATGAGTTGGGACAGATTACCGGTCAGAAGCCAGTCGTGACGCGAGCCAAGAAGTCGATTGCAGCTTTCAAAGTTCGTGAAGGTATGCCGATCGGTGCGATGGTCACCTTGCGAGGCGACCGTATGTACGAATTTCTCGACCGCTTGATGAGCATTGTGCTGCCACGGGTACGCGATTTCAAGGGAGTTTCGACGAAGTCGTTTGATGGACGCGGCAATTACACCATCGGATTGCGCGATCAATTGATTTTTCCGGAGATTGATTACTCGCGGGTGGATAAGCAGAAGGGCATGAATGTAACCATCGTGACAACGGCGAAGAGCGACGATCAAGCGCACTCCCTGCTGAAGCACATGGGAATGCCGTTTAGGGCATAGGGTTCCAGATTTAAGAACAGAGTTTTCGAAACAAAAGGAATACATGGCAACGACAGCAAAAAGAGTAAAGGACGCAAAGAAGCCCAAGTTTTCGTCGCGCAAACACAACCGCTGCCAGAATTGCGGCCGTCCGCGGGCATTTCTCCGCAAGTTCGGACTATGCCGGTTGTGTTTCCGCGCTTTGGCATTGCGCGGCGAGATCCCCGGAGTTTCTAAGTCGTCCTGGTAGTTTTTTTTTAACGAAGCAGAGTCCGCAGCCTTTAACGGGTGCGGAGTAGAAAGCAAGTTGCCGTCAGGTTCTTCGGCCGAAGCAAGAGGGCCGCAGCAAACGGGTGACTGAGGAGAAGCAGAGCGATGAGGTTGACTGATCCAGTCGCAGACATGCTGACGCGAGTTCGCAATGCGATCAACGCGCGGCACCAGAAAGTTGATATTCCAGCGTCCAAGCTGAAGCTGGAGATCGCCCGTATTTTGAAGGAGGAGGGTTACATCTCCAATTTCAAGGCTACGGAAGAAGAGAGTCACAAGGTCTTGCGCATTTACCTGAAATACGGCAACAACAATGAGGCCGCTATTTCAAACGTGCAGCGTGTGTCGCGCCCCGGCTGCCGGGTCTATGTGCGCCGGACGGAAATCCCGCGCGTCCTTGGCGGACTCGGCATCAACATTCTCACCACGCCCAAAGGCGTGATGACGGGACGCAAGGCGCGCAAGGAAGGCCTGGGCGGCGAACTGCTCTGCGAAGTTTGGTAGTTGCAGATTGAAATTTTAAGCGCTGAAGGCTGAGAGCTGACGGCTGAAGGCTGAGAGTTTATGTCACGAATTGGAAAAAAACCGATCCCGCTCCCTAAGGGAGTGACGTTCAAAGTCGAAGGCAACACGGTTCGCGTGCAGGGTCCGAAGGGCCAGGTTGAAACACATCTGCCGACAGGCGTTCGCATCGAGCAGCAAGACGGTCATCTGCTCGCGGTTCGTGAAAATGATTCCCAGGCCGCTGTTCATGGACTTGCCCGCGCACTCGTCAACAATGCGGTGGAAGGCGTAACCAAGGGCTGGACGCGCGAACTGGAAATCGTCGGCATCGGATATCGCGCCGAGATGAAGGGCAAGAACATGGTTGTGTTCACGCTCGGCTATTCGCATCCCATCGAGTACCCGCTACCCAGCGGTATTGAAGCGGCGGTGGATGCGAAACAAACCAAGCTTAGCGTGACTGGCATCGATCGGCAGAAAGTGGGACAGGTCGCCGCGGAAATGCGCAGCTTGCGTCCACCGGACCCGTATAAGAATAAAGGTGTTCGCTACGTCGGCGAGAAGTTGAAGAAGAAGGTGGGTAAGACCGGAGCAAAATAACGGTCGTTCGTCTTTGGCCAGTTCGGCGAGGCGAATGAGATTAGCGACGGGAACGGAAATTTGAGAATTGATTAATTACTACAGGTCGAAGATGTTGGGTTCAAGCAACGACCAACAGCCAACGACCAAGGACAGAATCCATGCTTAACATATCGTCAAAAAATTCGAATCGGCGCCATGTGCACACGCGCATTCGCAAAAAAGTGATGGGCACAGCCGAACGTCCACGCTTGAACGTTTACCGCTCGTTGAATCATATTTACGTGCAGTTGATCGACGACTCGAACGGTTCGACTTTGCTCGCCGCCCATTCCGCGGAAGGCAAGAAGGGCGAAAAAAAGGCCGTAGGCGGAAACGTCGCTGCTGCAAAGCAGGTCGGAAAGACAATCGCCGAGCGTGCCAAGGAAAAAGGAATCACCAAAGTTGTATTCGATCGCGGTGGTTACATCTATCACGGACGCGTCAAAGCTTTGGCCGATGCCGCCCGTGAATCAGGACTGCAGTTCTAGAACAGTTTAGGAAACAAGAAATGAGATTTAAAGAATGCCAACAGTCATAAAGAAGCTTGACCCGAATTCGTTTCAGTTGAAAGACCAGGTCGTGGCCATTAACCGCGTCACGAAAGTTGTTAAGGGCGGAAAGAATATGTCTTTTGCTGCGCTGGTTGTGGTCGGCGATCCTTCTGCGGCAGTCGTCGGATATGGTTCCGGCAAGGCGAAGGAAGTTCCCCAGGCTATTCGCAAGGGGATTGAATCCGCCAAGAAGAATCTGGTGAAGGTGCATCTTACCCAGACTTCCATTCCACACCTCTCGCTCGGACGCTTCGGATCAGGCAAGGTTCTGCTTAAGCCCGCGCCGGAAGGTACTGGAGTGATCGCAGGTGGCGCAGTGCGAGCCGTGATGACCTCGGCGGGAATTCAGAATGTGCTCACAAAGTCGATTGGCACAACCAACCCGCACAATGTAATTAAAGCGACGTTTGACGCATTAAAGAGACTGAAGAGCCGTGAAGACGTGGCTACAATGCGCGGCAAGACGTCTGAGGAGCTGTAGGTTTAGATCGCTTAGGTTCAAAATCAAGGAATTGTAATCATGGTAAAGAAATCAAACCAAACTGGCGGCAAGCTTCAACTGAAGTGGGTGCGCTCCGCAATTTGTGCTCCTGTGAAACAGAAGCTCGTGGTCAAAGGCTTGGGCTTCACCCGGCTCAATCAGGTGATCGAGCGACCCGATAATCCGGCTATTCGTGGAATGGTGGCAAAGGTGCCGCATCTGGTTGAGATTGTGCAATAAAACCTTCAGCCTGCGCCATATATTTGGCAGGAACTGATAGGTAACAGCTGAGAGCTTATTATGAATCTTTCGAAATTAAGAGCACCGAAGAAGGCGGCGGAAAACAAGAAGCGCGTGGGCCGCGGCATGGGATCGGGCATGGGAAAGACTTCTGCCCGCGGGCATAAGGGCCAGCGTTCCCGCAGTGGTTCTCGAATGATGCGTGGTTTTGAAGGCGGCCAGATGCCTCTGCATCGCCGTATGCCGAAACGCGGCTTCACCAACGTCTTCCGTCAGGAATTCAACATTGTAAATTTGGATAAGCTGGCTGCTATCGGTGAAAGCACCATTACGCCGGATGTGTTGCGTAAGGCTGGCGTGATCAGCACCAAGCATCCCGTAAAAGTTCTCGGTAACGGGGAGCTCTCGACCGCGCTTACCATCCACGCTCATAAGTTTTCCAAGTCGGCCCAGGAAAAGATCACTGCGGCTGGCGGCAAATTCGAGGTCCTGCAGTAACATGCTCGAGAAATTTACTAACGTCTTCCGCATTCCGGACTTGCGCAGACGAATTCTGTTCACCATGGGCTTGCTCGCGGTGTACCGTCTTGGCGGGCACATTCCAACGCCAGGAGTCAATGCCGACAAGCTGCAACAATTCTTTGAAAGTCAGCGTGGGAATTTTCTCGGTTTGGTGGACATGTTTTCCGGTGGGCAGCTCAGGCGGCTGACCATTTTCGCTTTGGGGATTATGCCGTACATTACGGCATCGATCATTCTGCAACTGCTGACGGTAGTTTATGAGCCGCTGGCCAAGCTGCAAAAAGAAGGCGAATTGGGGCGGAAGAAAATCACTCAGTGGACGCGTTATCTCACTGTGGTTCTCAGCGCGGTGCAATCTTTGGGAATTGCTGTCAGCCTGCAGAAGAGCGGCGATTTCGTTGTTCACCCGGGAGTTGGTTTCATTCTGATGACCATGCTGACTCTGACGACGGGCAGCGCGTTCATCATGTGGCTGGGTGAACAAATCACGGAGCGTGGTGTCGGCAACGGTATGTCGTTGCTGATTTTTGCCGGTATCGTAGTAGGGTTACCTCGTGGTGTGGCCGATTTATACGACAAAGTTCGAAACGATGCCTGGGGCAGCTTTACATTGCCTGCGGTTGTGCTCTTAATCGCAATCATGATTTTAGTGGTGGCCTTTATCGTTTATGTAGAGCGCAGCGAACGCAGAATTCCGGTGCAGTATGCGAAGCGGGTTGTTGGAAGAAAAGTCATGGGCGGTCAATCCACCCACTTGCCTTTACGCGTAAATGCTGGTGGCGTCATGCCAGTCATCTTTGCTTCGTCAATCTTGACCATGCCGCAGATGCTTGGCCAAGGGTTGAAAGACAACCGTTATTTTGGGTGGCTGGTTCATGCCTTAGGTTGGGGTGAGCCGCTTTATACCCTGCTGTATGCCGTTGGCATCATCTTTTTCGCCTACTTCTATGTATCGATTGTCTTCAACCCGAACGAGGTTGCCGATAATATGCGGAAGTATGGCGGATTCATTCCTGGCATTCGTCCGGGGAAGCGCACCGCCGACAACATTAACGAGATTCTGACGCGCATCACGTTAGTGGGAGCGCTGTATCTAATCATTATTTCCTTTATTCCCGAGTGGATGATTGCCGGTATTCACTTAAATCACTTATACGGTCCAATAGGCGCTTTCTTTGAGCGGCTGCCAACCTGGATCACAAATGGTTTAGGCGTGACCTTCTATTTTGGCGGAACATCGCTGCTGATTGTGGTCGGTGTGGCGATGGATACGGTGACGCAGATCGAAGCGCAACTCATCATGCGGCATTATGACGGCTTCACTCCGCGTAGTGGACGTATGCGTGGACGTCGTACATGGTAGGCGTAGGGACAGGAAACTGTGGTAGGCATGTTGTCAGGTTTTGAAATTGGATCGGGGAGAAGCAGGGGCCAGTTCGATGGCAGAGGAAGTTTCGCGCTACATCGGGCCAATTGTCCTCTTGGGTCCTCCCGGGGCGGGCAAAGGCACCCAAGCCAAGAGGATCGTC
>Ga0070741_10016218_pt1 | contig 12475 bp, 6 predicted proteins | sample Coa_R1_4_FD_66440 | JGI IMG/M metagenome (GOLD analysis project Ga0070741, IMG submission 66440) | Surface soil microbial communities from Centralia Pennsylvania, which are recovering from an underground coalmine fire - Coalmine... | ecosystem: Environmental > Terrestrial > Soil > Unclassified ...
TGGCGTACTCGCTGAAGACGTCGCTGAACGGCACCGGGTAGCGCAAGTCGAAGTTGTGCAGCTGCTCGGTGCGCTCGGCGGTATTGATCGTCCGGTCGTAGACCTCGGCGCGCCGCGCGAGCTCCGCGGCGGCGAGCAGCCGCGAGTCGCTGTAGCCGCGGATCGTGAAAAGCCATTCCCGCACGCCCTCCGTGCGGATGCCGAGCTTGATGAGCGCGAGCGCGCGCGCGAGCCCGGGCTCGCGCGCCGCCTCGGCCACCGCGTCCTCGGTCGGCACGTAGGAATTCGCGGGAAGCGTCCCGACATAGCCGAGCTCCTCGTTCGCGAGCAGCCCGTAGAAGTCGGGCTGCCCGGCGATGCGCAGGAAATAGGCGCGCGCGCCCGCTTCCTCGCCTTGCGCGGCGAGCGAGCGCCCGTACCAGTAGATCCAGGCCGGGGCCTGCGCCGCCTGCGCCGACATGCGGTCGATCGCATCGCGCACGAGACGCCAGTCGCCGCGGCGAAGCGCGGCGCGCGCCTTCCAGGCGAGCTGCTCGTCGGTGAGGCCGGCGTTGCCGGCGCGCGCATACCACTTGAGCGCCTGCTCGTTCAGCTGGCGCGCGCCTTCGTAGGCGACGCGCCCCCAGAGATATTTCGAGTCCGATTCCGGCAGACGCGCACCGAGGCGGCCCTGCAGCTCGGCCGCCATGGCCTCCGGATCGGTGCGCGCGTAGCGCGCGCCGGCCAGCACGACCACCTCGCGCGCAGCCCGGATCTCGAGGTTCTTCGGCAGCCGCTCGAGGAGGCGCTTGGGCTGGCGGGCCGCATCGGCGAGCGAGCGCTCGTCGGGCGCTTCGCCGCGCGGCAGGTAGCCGAGCGCGGTCTTCGCCGCGGTGATCTGGCCGTTCTCGAAGAGAAGGCGCACGCGCTGCCACACCTCGGTGGCGGACACGCGCCCGCGGTCGGCGAGCTCCTGTGCGAGCGCTTCGCAACCCGGCGGCAATTCCTTCGGCTCGAGCCATGCCGCGGCGAGCTCCGCCGCTGCGGCCTCGTCGCCGCGTGCGAGTCGGGCGAGCGCCGAATAGCAGCGCACTTCGAGGTCGTCGCGCGCATAGAGCGCCGCCTCGCGCTCGAATTGCTGCCAGTCGCCGCGCCGCCCGAGCACCTTCAGCCAGTCGCCGCGCAACCGCTCCGCAACGTACGTGCCTTGGTACTTGGAGAGCACGGCGCGCACGTCGCTTGCGTCCGCGTCCTCCAGGCGCAGGGCCGTGCCCCAGTAGGCGATCCACGGCGCGAGCGGATGCTGCTCCAGGCTTTTCGCGTAACGTGCGAACTGCAGCGCATTGCCGGCGCGATAGGCGTCGTAGGCTGCGAGCACGGCGTCGTCCGGGCTCGCGGCCGACGCGGCCGCCCCGCCGGCGAGTGCGGCGGCGAACACCAGGGCTGCACCAAGCGCACGCAACTGCTTGAAAATCATGGCGTAAGAGAATAGCACGGACATGGAGCCTGAAGAGCTGAAACGCTGGCGCAAAGCCGAGCGTGAGCGCCTGATCGGCGCGCGCCTTGCGCTTACGCAAGAAGAGGTCGAATCGGTGCGCGGCCGCATCGACCGGCACCTCGAGCGCGCCTTCCCGGGCCTCGGGCGCGGCACGGTGGCTTTCTGCTGGCCGATCAAGAACGAATACGACGCCCGGCATCTCGCCCGGGCGCTGCGCGAGCGCGGCGCGCGCACGGCGCTGCCGGTCGTCATCGCACCGCGCCAACCGCTCGCGTTTCGCGAATGGCACCCGGGAGTGCGCCTTGCGCGCGGCGTGATGGACATCCCGTACCCCGCCGATTCCGAGACGCTGGTCCCGGACGCCGTGCTGCTGCCGATGAACGGCTGGGACGCCAAGGGCTATCGGCTGGGCTACGGCGGCGGCTTCTTCGACCGCACGCTCGCGAGCCTGGCAAAGAGGCCGGTGACCGTGGGCGTCGCTTACGAGCTGGCGCGGATGGCGACGATCCATCCGCAGGCGTGGGACCTGCCGATGGACTACGTCGTCACCGAGCGCGGCATCTACCGGCGCGACCCGGAGGGACTGGCGTTCCTCGGCGCGCCGGAGCCGTCGGGGCCGGGCGCGCTCGCCTCGCCGGTCTGCTACGCCGACGAGGATTACTTCAAGGGGAAGACCTAGGCGAGGAAGAGGCGGTACGCCGGGTTGCGCGTCTCCTCGGCGTACGGATAGCCGAGCTTCTGGAGAAAGCGCCGGAACTCGCCCATCTCGCGGCGCGGCACTTGCAGCCCGACCAGCACCCGGCCGTAGTCCGCGCCGTGGTTGCGATAGTGGAACAGGCTGATGTTCCAGTCGCTGCGCATGCTCGACAGGAAGCGCGCGAGCGCGCCGGGTCGCTCCGGGAATTCGAAGCGGTAAAGGAGCTCGTTTCTCGCGGGCGCCCTGCCGCCGACCATGTGCCTCACGTGCCACTTCGCCATGTCGTTCTCGGAGAGGTCCACCGTCTTCAGGCCGTCGCGCCGCAGGCTGCGCACGAGCCGTGCGGTCTCCTTGCGGCCGTGCACCTCGACGCCGACGAAGATGTGCGCGTCCCTCGAATCGGCGATGCGGTAGTTGAACTCGGTCACGTTGCGCGCGCCGAGCGCGGCGCAGAACTTCTTGAAGCTGCCCGGGCGCTCGGGGATGGTGACCGCGAGCACCGCCTCGCGGTGCTCGCCGAGCTCCGCCTCCTCCGCGATGAAGCGCAGGCGGTCGAAATTGGTGTTCGCGCCCGAGGCGACCGCGACCAGGGTGCGGTTCTTCGACGCATGCTTTTCCACCCAGGCCTTCGCCCCCGCCGTGGCGAGCGCGCCGGCGGGCTCGAGCACGACACGCGTGTCCTCGAAGACGTCCTTGATCGCGGCGCAGATCTCGTCGGTGTCGACGAGCACCATCTCGTCCACCAGGCGGCGGCAGAGGCGGAAGGTCTCGTCGCCCACTTCCTTCACCGCCACGCCGTCGGCGAAGAGGCCGACATGATCGAGGCGGATCCGCTTCCCGCTCTTCAGCGAGCGCGCCATCGCGGCGGCGTCGACGGGCTCGACGCCGACGATGCGGATCGCCGGATTGATGCGCTTCACATAGGCGGCGATGCCGGAGATGAGACCGCCGCCGCCGACCGGCACGAAGATGGCGTCGATCGGCTGCGGATGCTGGCGCAGGATCTCCAGGCCGATCGTGCCCTGGCCGGCGATCACTTCCGGATCGTTGTAGGGATGCACGAACGCGAGGCCGCGCCGGCGCTTCAGCCGCAGCGCGTGCGCGTAGGCTTCGTCGTAGGAGTCGCCGTGCAGCACGACCTGCGCGCCGCGCGCCGCGACCGCGTTCACCTTGATGCGCGGCGTCGTGACCGGCATCACGATGACCGCGCGGCAGCCGAGCTTCTGCGCCGCGAGCGCCACGCCCTGGGCATGGTTGCCCGCGCTCGCCGCGATCACGCCTTTCGCGCGCCGCGCGGCGGGCAGCGCGGCCATCTTGTTGTACGCGCCGCGCAGCTTGAACGAGAACACCGGCTGCAGGTCCTCGCGCTTGAGCCACAGCTTGTTCTTCATGCGCTTCGACAGCGCCGGCGCGAGCTCGAGCGGCGACTCGGCGGCCACGTCGTAGACGCGCGCCTTCAGGATCCGCTCGAGGTAGTCGCCCTTCATGCGGGCGACATGATAGCCGCTAGGCCGCCTGCAGCTTCGCGACGGCCACGGCGAGCCACTTCACGCCCTGGTTGCCGAAGTTGACCTGCACCCGGGCGTCCGTGCCCTGGCCTTCGGCGTCGATGATGACGCCGCTGCCGAATTTGGGATGGTGCACGTTCTGGCCGATGCGAAAGCCGCCGACCTCGCGCGCCCTGGGCTTGGCGAAGGGCAGCGGCTCGGGCGAGCGGCCCGACCAGGAGAAGTCCTTCTTCTTCGAGAAGCGCGGCGTGAGCCACTTCATCAGCGCCTCGGGAATCTCCTCCAGGAAGCGCGACGGGATGTTGTAGCGCGTCTGCCCGTGCAGCATGCGGGTCTGCGCGTGCGACAGGTAGAGCCTTTGCCGCGCGCGCGTGATCGCCACGTAGGCGAGGCGCCGCTCCTCCTCCAGGCCGTCGCGCTCGGTGACGCTCTGCTCGTGCGGGAACAGCCCCTCCTCCAGCCCGGTGATGAACACTGCGTCGAACTCCAGTCCCTTCGCCGAATGCACCGTCATGAGCTGCAGCGCCTCGTGGCCCTCGCCCGCCTGGTGCTCGCCCGCCTCGAGCGCCGCGTGCGCGAGGAACCCGGTCAGCGGGTCGGTCGGTTCGCCCGGCTCGACCTCGCGCGCCTCCTCGCCGAAGGCCGCCGCCGCGTTCACCAGCTCTTCCAGGTTCTCGATGCGGTCGGCGCCCTCGCGCTCGGTCTTGTAGTGCTCGAGGAGGCCGCTGCGCTCCACCACGTGTCTCACGACTTCCGGCAGCGGCAGGTTCGCGGTTTCCGCTTTCAACTCTTCGATCAGCCTCGTGAACGCCGCCGCCTTGCTGTTTCCCGGCACGGCTTTGAAGAGTGAAACCCCCTGCTGCCTGGCGGCATCCTGCAGTTCCTCGATCGTGCGCGCGCCGATCTTTCTGGAGGGCAGATTCACCACGCGCAGAAACGAGTTGTCGTCCTCGGGCGTGGCGACCAGGCGCAGGTAGGCAAGCGCATCCTTGATCTCCTTGCGCTCGAAGAAGCGCAGGCCGCCGTAGACGCGGTACGCGATGCCCTGCGAGAAGAGCGCATGCTCGACGACGCGCGATTGCGCGTTCGAGCGGTACAGGACCCCGATCTGCGAGAGGCGGGTGCCCTCGCGGGCGAGCGCCTGCACCTCCTCCACGAGCCAGCGCGCCTCGTCGGCGTCGGACTCGCCCTCGAAGACGCGCAGCGGCTCGCCCTTGCCCGCCGCGGTCCACAGGTTCTTCCCCAGGCGGTTGCGGTTGTTGGCGATGAGCGCGTTCGCCGCGTCGAGGATGTTGCCGTGCGAGCGGTAGTTCTGCTCGAGACGGATGACGTGCTTCACGCGGAAGTCGCGCTCGAAGTCCGCCATGTTGCCGACGTTCGCGCCGCGGAAGGTGTAGATGCTCTGGTCGTCGTCGCCGACGCAGAACATCCTCGCGCCGGAGGAGGCGAGCAGCTTGAGCCAGCGGTACTGCAGGCGGTTGGTGTCCTGGAACTCGTCCACCAGGACATGGCGGAAGCGCTGCGCATAGTGCTCGCGCAGGAGCTCGTTCCTCTTGAGGAGCTCGAAAGCGCGCAGCAGCAGCTCCGGGAAGTCCACCACGCCCTCGCGCTGGCACTGCTCGTCGTAGGCGGCATAGAGCTCGACGAAGCGCCGCGTGGTCTCGTCGGTGAGGGGTACTTCGCCCGCGCGCACCCCTTCCTCCTTGCGGTTGTTCACGAAGTACTGCACTTCGCGCGGCGGGAAGCGGTCCTCGTCGACGTTCAGCCCTTTCAGCAGCCGCTTGAGCGCCGCAAGCTGGTCCTGCGAATCGAGGATCTGGAAGGCCTGCGGCAGGCCCGCGTCGCGATGGTGCGCGCGCAGCATCCGGTTCGCGAGCCCGTGGAAGGTGCCGATCCACATGCCGCGCGGGTTCACCGGCAGCATCGCGCTGACGCGCGTCAGCATCTCGCGCGCCGCCTTGTTCGTGAAGGTCACCGCGAGGATGCCGGCCGGCGACACGCGCCCGCCCTTGACGAGCCAGGCGATGCGGGTGGTGAGGACGCGCGTCTTGCCGCTGCCCGCGCCCGCGAGGATGAGCGCGTGCTCGTCGCCTAGGGTGACGGCCGCGAGCTGCTCGGGGTTGAGGTGTTCCAGGTGAAGCGACAAAGCGCGGCCATTATATCGGCCGCGCGCTCGGCCTTCAGTCGAGCGATCGCCAGAGGAGCAGCCAGTCCCGGATCTCGAGCGCGCGCACCGGCTTCTGCATCACGACGACGGAGAGCGCATCCGGCGCGCGCAGCGCCGCGGGATTCACCTCGCCCGTGACGATCGCCGCAGGCAGGTCGCCGTGCGCGGCGCAAAGGGCGGCGATCGCCTCGAACCCGGTCTCGCTTCCGGCGAGGCGGTAGTCGGCGATCACCGCATCGGGATTCAAGCCCGCCTCGCGCAGGCGCGCGAGCGCCTCGGCGCCGCCCGCCGCGAGCACCGGGCGGCAGCCCCAGCCCTCGAGCAGCAGGCGCATCGCGTCCTGCACCTCCGCATCGTCCTCAATCACGACGACGACGAGCCCGCGCAGCTGCTCGACCTTGGCCGCGGCCGGGGCGCTCGCCGCTTGCGGCGCGGCAGGCGCCTCGGCCCGCGGCAGCGCGACGCGGAACACGCTGCCGCGGCCGCGCTCCGAGCTCACCTCGATCGCGTGGCCGAGGACGTCGCACATGCGCTTGACGATCGCGAGGCCGAGCCCGATGCCCTGCGCGCGGTTCCGCGCCGGGTTGCGGATCTGGTAGTACTCCTCGAAGATGCGGGCGCGGTGCGCGGGGTCGATGCCGACACCGCTGTCGCGCACCCTCACCGCCACCGTTTCCGCGCCCTCCTCGACCGCGACCTCCACGTTGCCGCGCTCGGTGTACTTCACCGCGTTGTCGAGCAGGTTGCGCAGGATGCGCTCGAGCATTTCCGCGTCGGATTCGATCCAGGCTTCACTCGACGCGCAGCGCAGCGCGAGGCCCTTGCGCGCGGCGAGCGGGCCGAAGTCGTTCTCCAGGCGCGCGAGCAGCGGCCCGAGGGACATCGCTTGCGGCGCGACGCGCACGGCTCCGGCGTCGAAGCGCGACAGGTCGAGCAGTCCCTTGAAGAGGTTGTCGAGCGAGGCGGCGGAGATCGCGATCTTCTCCAGCATTTCGCTCGCGATGGCGTCGTGCGTGCGCTCCTGCAGCGTCGCGAGGAGCAGCGAGAGCGCGTGCAGCGGCTGGCGCAGGTCGTGGCTCGCTGCGGCGAGGAAGCTCGACTTCGAGACGCTCGCCGCCTCGGCGCGCGCGCGCGCGGCCTGCGCCTCGGCCTCGCGCGCCTGCAGGCGGCGCGCCAGGTCCTCGTTCTCGAACCCCACGCGCAGCGCCCGCGCCACCAGCTCCGCGCCGTCGCGCGCGTAGGTCACGAGGAGAAAGATGAACATGACGAGAAGCAGCGCCACCAGCCAGCCGTTGTCGGCGCCCGAGAGCGCCCAAGCGAAGGCGAGCGGCGCCATGAAGGGCAGGATCAGGCCGTAGAACGCGAGCGGCACGGCGCCCGACACGGCGATGCCGGCGGCGCACCAGCCGCAGATCACCATCGTCATGAGCGCGGCCTCGACCGGCGGCGCGGGGAAGAAAAGCAGCGCCGCGGCGCCGCCGACGATGCCGCTCAGCGCCGCCGAGGTGATCACGTAGCGGATCCAGAAGCCGACGCGCCCCGCCGCCGGCGGCTTGCGCAGCAGCCGCGCGCAGACGATGGCGCGCGTGCTCCACACCGCCACCATGAGCGCCATCCAGCCCCAGGCACGCCACGGGCCGAAGTACGGCGCCATGATGTAGGCGATGAACGCGGTCGCGGGCAGCACGCCGATCGGCGTGCGCACCACTGCCCGGCACACGAGCCGCAGCCGCTCTGCGTCCAGCCTGCCCGTCGCGCTCGCCTCGGGAACCGCGGCGAGCAGGGCCGATTCAGCGCTCGTCGGCGGCTCCCTCACGGAATAGGCGTCGGGTCGGCCGACCAGCGCAGGATCTCGGCTTCCATCTCGTCCTGGCTCGCGAAGCGGCCGCGGTCGTAGCAGCCGAGGGGCAGCGTCGCGGTATGCGCGCAGCACTCGTTGCAGAAGCTGCAGGGCTTTTCCGGCGCCGTGCCCTGCCTGAAATGCTCGAGCAGGTCGCGGTTGGCGAGCAGCGAGCGCGCCATGGCGACGAGGTCGCATTTCCCTTCCGACAGCGCGCGCTCCACCGTCTCCTTCTTCTGGAAGCCCGCGTTCGCGATCACCGGCAGCCCGACCTGGCGGCGGAACTCGGCGGCGAAACCGGCGTTCGGCGCTTCCTCGTATTTCCAGCCCAGGCCGAGCAGCCAGCCGGGCAGCAGGTTGATCGCCGCGGCGCGGATGCGCGCCTTCGCGCTGAGGTGCTTGGTGGAGTTGGTGAACAGGCGCAGCCCTTCCAGCGGATAGGTCCCGGGATTGCCCTTCGGGTTGATGAAGCCGAAGCCGCTGTCGATGTGCAGGTAGTCGATCCCGAGCGCCTTGAGCTGCGCGCCGTATTCCAGGTTCTGCTCCAGGCCGTTGCCGACCCACGGCCGGAACGGCGGAAAGCGGAATCTCCAATACGGCAGGTAGTTGAAGTCCTTCGCCGACAGGCGCACGCCGAAGAGGAAATCGCCGCCGAGCTCGTCGCGGATCTCCGTGACGACCTCGCGCAGCAGCTCGAAGCGCCGCTTCGCGTCGCCCCCGTAGGCGTCGTTGCGGCGGTTGGATGCGGGGTTGAGGAACTGGTGGATGATGTAGCCTTTCGACGCCGTCACCTCGATGCCGTCGCAGCCGATCGCCTTCACGCGCCGCGCCGCGGTACGGAACTTCCTGACCTCTGCGCGCACCTCGTCGCAGGTCATGGCGCTCGTAAAGTTGCGATATCCATAGTAGAAGTCGAAGCCCCAGGAGGCGGACTTGCCGTCTTCCGGCTGCGGGAAGAGGCTCGTCTGCGTGTGGCCGCCGGGGTCGCCGAGCTGCATGATGTAGCGGCACTTCTCTTCTTCCTTCTTGAACACCTCGTGGACCGCGCGCACGCCGCGCGCCAGCGGCTCCATGAAGCGGTCGTCGCTGAGCTTCGGGTACTCGAGGGGCGAGCAGCGCTTGTCGTCCACGTCCACCGTGGCCGAGATGATGGCGGCGACACCGGTCTCGGCCATCTGGCGCTCGAAGTTCGCCCAGGCGTTTGTCACCGTGCCGTCGTAGTAGGCGCTGCGCCCGCCCATCGACGAGCGCACGACGCGGTTCTTCAGGCGCAGCGACTTGCTGCGCCCGAAGCGCATCTTGTATGGCTCGTCCCATGCGACCTTCGTCGCCCCGTCCATGCATCCCCCTGTGCCCGGACAACCAGATAACGGCTCCCGCGATCACGCTACACGGCAGCCGATTCGGCGGTCAATAACCGGGACGGGTGTAGTGCAACGCCGGCGAAGCCGCGTACGATAGCCGCGCATCCTACGGGGGAGCCGGTGTCAGGGGAGCCGGTCGGGGGAAACCAGGGCAGCGCGGCGTCGGTGCGTTTCGGCACCGTGCTCGCGCGCGAGCTCGAAGTCATTGCGCGGCAGCGGAGCGCCGCCGCGCCAGGCACGAGCGTTCCGGCGGAGCGCGCGCATCGCTTTGCCCAGGACATGCGCCTGAAAGCGCTCGCGCTCTCGGGCGGCGGCATCCGCAGCGCAACGTTCAACCTCGGCATCCTGCAGGTGCTCTGCGAGCGCGGCCTGCTGCGCGGCTTCGACTACCTCTCCACGGTTTCCGGCGGCGGATACATCGGCAGCTGGCTTTCGGCGCAGGTGAAGCAGCGCGGCAGGATCGATGAGATCGAGGCAATCCTCTCGCCCACCGAGCCTTGGCCGAACGCGGGCACGGGCTCGCCGAAAGCGCAGGAGGACAAGTCCATCACGTTCCTGCGCCAGTACAGCAACTACCTGACGCCCCGCATCGGCCTTCTGAGCATCGACACGCTGTCCGCGATTGCCGGCTACCTGCGCAACGTCATCCTCGTGCAGACGATGCTGATTGCGCTGCTGCTCGCGGTGCTGCTGCTGCCGCGCATCGCCTATCGTTTCCTGGCCGATCTGCCGTGGGCCGGCCTCGCCGGGCTCGCGCTGCTCGCCGTGAGCCTTCTCGGCGCGGGCGCCAACCTGCGCGCGAAGAAAACCGAGTGCGCGGCGCGCACCGGATTCGCGATCGCGGCGGTGATCCTGCCCGCGCTCGCCGCGGCGTTTCTCATCTCGATCGAGATCGCGCGCTCGCGCTTCCTGTCCTTCTCCTGGTACCTGGGCGGGCTTGCGATCACGCTCCTCTATGGCGCCGTCACCGCGTGGACGGCGAACGAATCGAAGGACCAGGATGCGTCGCAGTCGTCGCTGCGCCGTGTGGAGCGCCCGCAGGCCGTCCGCCGCCTGGAATGGAAGGCGATCTTCCTGCTCGCGCTGCCGGCGGGCGCGGTGGGCGCGGTCGCGCTCTTCCTGCTGCACCAGGCCGTGAACGGCATGCGGCCGCACACCGCAGCGTGGTTCGGCGTGTCGATCGGGCCGTTCGTCGTGCTGCAGATCCTCTGCCTCATCGTCGTCTTCCACCTCGGGCTGGTCGGACGCATCTTCGACTACCAGGTCCACGAGTGGTGGGCGCGCTATGGGGCGTGGATCCTCGCGCTGACCGTCTGGCTGGGCGGCCTGTCGGCCATCGCGGTCTACGGCCCGGCGCTCCTCGAGTGGCTGGGCGCGGCCGCCCTCTATGCCGGCGGCCCGGCCTGGCTGCTGACGACGCTCTGGGGCGTGCTTTGGGGCAGCTCGGGAAAGACCGGCGGCGACTCCAAGCAGTGGTCGGAGCGCCTGCTTCTGGCGGCGCCGTACGTCTTCATCCTCGGCCTGGCGCTGTGCGCTTCCTACGCGCTGCACCGGGCGCTCGCGCCGCAGGACGCGGCGGCGGCGTGCTGTGGCGCTCCCGCGCAGGCAGCGTGCCTTGCAGCGCTGGTCGACGCGACCTCTGCGCAGATGTCGGCGCCGCAGGCCGTCTCGTCCGCGACCTGGTGCTGCCTCGGGTTCTTCGCGCTCTTCCTGGTCCTCGCGTGGCGCGTCGACATCAACCTTTTCTCGCTGCACGGCTTCTATCGCAACCGCCTCACGCGCTGCTACCTCGGCGCGGCGCGCATCGCGCTGCCCGGCGACGCGCGCAGGCGGCCACACCCCTTCACCGGATTCGACGCGAACGACGACGTCGAGCTGAAGGGCATGGTGCAGCGGCCCTATCATGTGCTCAACACCGCCCTCAACATCAGCGCCGGCCGCAACCTCGCCTGGCAGCACCGCAAGGCCGCCTCGTTCTTCTTCTCGCCGCTCTACTGCGGCTACGAGTTCCCCACCACGGACCCCGCCGCGCGCACCGGAGGCTTCGTCGCCACGCCGCAGTACATGGGCGGCGGCCAGCTCGGCCCGGCGCGTGGCAGCGGACCCCTGCTCGGCAGCGCGCTCGCCGTGTCGGGCGCCGCGCTCAGCCCGAACGCGGGATTCCACACCTCGCCGCCGATCGCGTTTCTGCTGACGCTCTTCAACGTCCGGCTCGGCCGCTGGTGTCCCAACCCGGCGAGCGAGCGCATGGGCACCGGGCATGCGCCGCGCCTGGGCGGGGTGCTGCTGCTGCGCGAGCTCTTCGGCCTGACCGACTCGAGCGCGGGCTGGGTGTACCTCTCCGACGGCGGGCACTTCGACAACCTCGGCCTCTACGAGATGGTGCGCCGACGCGCGCGCCTGGTCGTCGCCGTCGATTGCGGGCGCGACCTCGACAGCCGCTGCGACGACCTCGCCGACACCGTCCGCAAGTGCGGCGTGGACCTCGGCACCGTCATCGACATCGACGTCACCGACCTCGTGAAGAAGCCGGCGCTCGGCGGCCTGAGCGACAGTCACGTCGCTTTCGGCACCATCCACTACCCGGCGCTGCGCGACGAGGGCGCGGAAGCGTTCGACGGCCACCTCATCCTCATCAAGCCGACGCTGACCCGAGCGATCTACGAGAAGGCCGCCGACCTGCGCAACTACGCGCTGGCGCACGCGGATTTCCCGCAGCAGACGACCACCGACCAGTGGTTCAACGAGGCGCAGTTCGAGAGCTATCGCCACCTCGGCTACCTCATCGGCTCGAGCGTGCTCGACACGCCCACGACGAACGGCAAGACCGTCGGAGATCTTCTGAAAAATGCGTGAGCTCGCGCCGAGACTCGGCGTGCTTCTCGCCGCCGGCTTGTCGCTCGCCGGCTGCGGCGACACGCTCGACGAGGCGCGCCGCGCGCAGCGCGACGCCGCCTCGATGTCCGGATCCGCGCAGGACTATTTCGCGCAGATGGACCAGAGCGCCGGCGGCCCGGTGAAGCTCAGCCCCGAGGAAGTGCGCGGCCGCAACACCTGGCTCCTCTGGTCGGGCGGCAACGACCGCCTGTGGAACGTGATCGCCGAGCGCAGCGAGGGCTCGCTCGACCTGCTGAAGACCGTGTCGAGCCATCCCGCGCTGCAGATCGCGCTCGATCGCAGCCACGAGGAAGCCCTCAGGCACCGGCAGCCGGACGGGCCGCAGCTCGCACGGCCCGACCGGGCGAAGCGCTGGTCCTACTTCGGCCTGGTCCAGGACCCCTGCTACGAGCCGGCGACCGGGCCCGACCCGCAGCGCTTCGGCCTGTGGCTCGACCGGCGCAAGGACACGCCCGAGTGCCGCGGCGGCGAGCCGTTCGAGAAGTCCTATCTCTATCCGGGCGTGGCGGCCGGCGCTCGCGGCG
>Ga0070741_10016219_pt1 | contig 12475 bp, 11 predicted proteins | sample Coa_R1_4_FD_66440 | JGI IMG/M metagenome (GOLD analysis project Ga0070741, IMG submission 66440) | Surface soil microbial communities from Centralia Pennsylvania, which are recovering from an underground coalmine fire - Coalmine... | ecosystem: Environmental > Terrestrial > Soil > Unclassified ...
CTGCTATTGAAGGCAAAGCGGCTGGTCGTGACCAATACCCAATATGTCGCGTTTCAAAGAGTCAGGAAGGCCGCGTAGAATGCCGTTTCCTACGAATTCCTGCGGAGAGCCCGAATTCGTAAGGTGTCAACAAGCGGTATCATTACGACGATTGCAGGCAATGGAAGCGGTGGATTCGCGGGTGACGGCGGTTCAGCGACGTCGGCATCATTGGACCACCCGCTCGGTGTCGCTGTAGATACCTCAGGGGGGCTCTTCGTTGCGGACGAATTCAACAATCGAATCCGGAAGGTGTCGGCCAGCGGTATCATCAGTACCGTAGCTGGCGACGGGAGCTATCGCTTCTACGGTGACGGCGGTCCGGCGACCTCGGCGTCCTTGGCTTACCCCTCCGGGGTGGCTGTGGATGTTGCAGGGAACCTCTTCATCGCTGACTCAATTAACGCGCGAGTCCGGAAGGTATCAGCCAGCGGCATCATCACGACCATTGCAGGCAGCGCACGCGATGGATTCTCGGGTGACGGCGGCCCAGCGACCTCGGCGTCGTTGTTTCAACCCCGCGGAGTTGCCCCGGACACGTCGGGGAATCTCTTCATCGCGGACTATGGTAACGATAGAATCCGGAAGGTGTCGAGCAGCGGCATCATCACGACTGTCGCCGGTAACGAGGGCTTTGGGTTTTCCGGTGACGGCGGGCTGGCGACCTCGGCGTCATTGTCCGCGCCTAGCGGTGTTGCTGCAGACATGTCCGGGAATCTCTTCATCGCGGACTCTGGTAATAATCGAATCCGGAAGGTGTCGGCCAGCGGCATCGTCACGACGATAGCGGGCAGCGGGAGTCATGGTTTCTCCGGTGATGGCGGCCCGGCGACCTCGGCATCGTTCTGGGGTCCCCCCAGCATTGCCGTGGATCCTTCCGGGAATTTGTTCCTCGCAGATATCATCAACCAACGAATCCGGAAGGTGTCTGTCAGCGGCATCATCACGACGGTCGCGGGCAATGGAAATCAAGGGTTTTCCGGTGACGGCGGGCCAGCGATCTCGGCATCGTTCTACAACCCCGGGGCTGTTGCTGCAGACGCGTCTGGGAATTTGTTCATCTCGGACAACATGAACCAGCGAATCCGGAAGGTGTCGGCGAGCGGCATCATCACGACCGTCGCAGGCAATGGAACTCAAGGTTTTTCCGGCGACGGCGGACCGGCGACCTTGGCCTCGTTGTATCGCCCCGGGGGTGTCGCTGTAGACGCGTCTGGGAATTTGTTCATTGCGGATTCCTTCAACCAGCGAATCCGGAAGGTTTCGACAAACGGCATCGTCACGACTATCGCGGGTAATGGAAATCAAGGCTTTTCCGGTGACGGCGGCCCGGCGACCTCGGCGTCATTAGCCTACCCGAGCGGTATCGCCGTGGATGCTTCCGGGAATCTCTACATCGGCGATTACATCAACAATAGGGTTCGCGAGGTTCTGGCATCAGCTTACTCGACGCCGCCGCCGTCTATCACATCGGGCGCAGTTGTTCCCGTTGACAGCACGGTGGCAACAATCCAGCCGGGCGAATGGGTCTCGATTTACGGCACCAATCTGGCCAGTTCCACCGTGACCTGGAACGGGGATTTCCCGACCTCTCTTGGTGGCACTAGCGTGGCGATCAACGGGAACGCAGCGTTTCTTTCTTTTGTCAGCCCGACTCAGATCATTCTGCAGGCGCCGGATGATACAGCGACTGGTCCAGTTCCAGTAGTCGTAACAACCGCGAGTGGAACTGCTACTTCGACTGTGACACTGGCCCAGTTTGCGCCTTCGTTCCTCCTGCTGGATAGCACACACGTGGCTGGCATTATTCTCAGGTCGGATGGTTCAGGAGCCTACGGCGGAGGGGCTTACGACATAATAGGGCCGACGGGAAATTCCCTTGGCTATCCAACGGTGGCCGCCAAAGCAGGCGACACGATTGAACTCTTTGCCATTGGGCTCGGACCGACCGATCCGGCGGTACCGGCCGGGCAAGCGTTTTCGGGCGTGGCACCGGCCATCAATCCGGTTAACGTTCTCATCAACAACGTGGGCTTGACACCGACCCTTGCGGCATTATCCACTTCGGATTTCTCGCTGGTCGCAACTGTCGCGGGCGTGCAGACGCTCTCGGCCCTGTCCAGCGCTGGGATTTACCAAATCAATCTGACCATTCCGGCGAGCCTCGGCACGGGGGATGTTTCGCTTGTCGCTACCGTGGGCGAGTCGCAGACGCAGTCAGGCGTAGTGATTTCGCTCCAATCTGCCGTCATCTTCAATAATATCACTGGCCTCTGTAGTCCCTATACAAATACACAACTGCGCTGTGGTTACCTTCCTATCTCTGGACCAGCTGGAGACGCTAATGCTCCGGTTTCCAACGCGGCACAGTTCAGTTCCTCAGCCGGGGGACTGGCGACGGATGCAAGGGTTATCGTCGTTCAAAATAAATCCTTCGGACCGTCGTACGGATTGTTCAATGTCGCGATATATTCTGACGGCGGCGGAGTACCCGGTGTGCCGATCAGCCAGACCGTTATGAACTTGGCAGCGCCTGATTGCTGCGATGCAGCGATCATCACAGCCTCGTTCAGCCAGCCTGTATCGCTACAAGCTGGTGCACCGTACTGGCTAGTCTTGACGCCCGCTAATACCAATTCCTACGTTGCATGGGTAATTGGAGGGAGCTCACTTCTGCCGGCCGCAAGCACCACGTCTACTGATGCCTCTGGGACGTGGACCCCGAATCATGCCGCTGTCCAGTTCGCAATAGACGGTCTAACAACCGGGGGAGCCGCACGACCGTCGGTAACGGTAAGCCCGGCGATGGCGGACCGGCTCATTCAGCTCCAATAAAGGGGCTGTCGTTTTGTCGGACCTATAAAAAAGGCGTCGGCAACGACATAATCGCGTGGGCTCGTTACCGTGTCGTCAATCATCGAGGACCCTCATCGCCTACCTCGCCTTTTCGGAGCACCTGAGGACTTCATATCGATCGCAGGTTGAGCCGATGATATAGGCAGCGGAGCCCCTCTTCTCTCGTTGGGCACCGCCGCAGATTGCGCTAACACAGGCTGTTTAGGTTTTCGTGCTGGAGGGAGCGGCGTAATAATGCTGATGATTTCAATTTCGTATCGCAGGTTAGCAACCGTTGCAATCAGTCGCTCACGGGTAAAGATACTTTTCGGTCTGGTCTTGCTCCGGGACGGGAATGGAGTGAGTTCGTTAGCCATGGCCTGTGACTATACCTCGCCGGTACTGCAAGTGACGTAACCGTTCGGTGACGTCACTTAACCCTGGGGTTTGTGCGGCAGGACGGAAGCGACGCAGAGCTCGCAAGTTATTCATTAATTAGTTCTTAGCACCGACGAAGGAAGGCTGACGTTTGAAGGAAATCTAGACAATAGGCCGGTCCACGGCACATCTGCGGAACGTTTGAAACGGCAAATGGCAGGAATGTTTCGGCAGCTCGGTGCCTACAATGGCCGACATTGGCGCGTAAACGGGCCTGTGCTGCGCCGGTCGGGGGTCATAGGACCTGGCTGGCCACCGAGCTCGGGAAGGGCCTCCGAGGACCCAATTGGCCGTTTTTCCTGACGAGATCGGTTCTCAAAACAGAGGTCGCCGCACGAAAGCGGCGTGAATAAATGCCGGTTTTTTGCGGAAAAGGTACAGATGAGTGCTCGGGGAAAATAGCTCCGCGTTCCAACAACTCTCGTATTCTGAGAGAGTTAGGAACGACGAACAAAAGCTCGCGGCGCGCGTGAAAACGGGCTACCGCTCAGACAAAACCTACAGCAAGGTGCAGACGGGATCAACCACTTCCAGCCGCAAGTCAGAGTCACTCCCGGTCCTGCGGTCGCCGCGGCCAGAAAGCCCCGGCAGCCCAGGGAGATGGTCGAGGCCGCCACGAGCCGGAGTTCGGTCCGGTCGAGGTCTCTTTTTTATAGACCCGACAAAACGACTTCTTCTCTCCCAGACGGCGACGTGCTCTGGTATAGACTACAGGGATGTCGCAGTTCCGGATATTCGTGGGATCTACTTTCAAGGATTTGCAGCCCTATCGCAAGGCGGTGGAGGAAACGCTGCACCAACTGGAGCTGGGCGTGGTCGGGATGGAGTATTTCGGCGCCCGGCCGGATGCGCCACTGGAGGTGTGCCTGGCGGAGGTGCGGCGCTGCCAGGCATACATCGGCATCTTCGGGGCGCGGTATGGCAGCGTGGACGCGAAGGCGGGGAAGTCGGTGACGCAGCTGGAATACGAAGAGGCCCAGCGCCTCCGCCTGCCGTCGCTGATTTACCTGCTGGACGAGGAGAAGCAGCCGGTCCCGGTGGATGATGTGGACACGGGCGATTCCGCCAGGCTACTGCAGGAGTTCAAGACTCTTCTGATGCGGAATCACACGTTCGGAAAGTTCACCACGCCCGCCGATCTGGCCCGGCAAATCGCGCTGGACGTTCGCCACATGGCGGGCAGTTCGGGACGGCAGGAACTGCGCGCCGCGGCGGCAGGAGCGAAGGCCACGGGCCACGACTGGACCCTTTCCCTAGGCGCCCAACCCGAGGCGGAGGGGACGCGGTTCCGCGTGTGGGCCCGCAACCACGAACGCGTCGAGGTTCTGATCTACGGTGACGGCGCCCCGGAAGCGCATGAACTCGAGGCGGAGGGCAACGGCTACTTTTCCGGCCATGTAGAAGGCGTCGAGCCGGGCGCCCGGTACAAGTACCGGTTGAGCGGACGCGATGCATTTCCGGACCCGGCGACGCGCTCGCAGCCCGATGGCGTGCACGGCGCATCCGCGGTGGTCGATCCCGCCGCTTTCACCTGGACGGACCAGGACTGGCGGGGCGTGCCGCTGGAGGACCTCGTGATCTACGAAGTGCACGTGGGGATCGCCACTGCCGAGGGCACGTTCGACTCGCTGATTGACCGGCTGGGCGACATCCGGGCGCTCGGCGTAACCGCCATACAGTTGATGCCGGTGGCCGATTTCGCGGGCCGGTGGAGCTGGGGCTACGACGGCGTGGACGTGTTTGCGCCGGCTAGAGTGTACGGCGGTCCCGGCGGGCTACGGCGGCTGGTGGATGCGGCGCACCGGCACGGACTCGGGGTGATTCTGGACGTCGTCTTCAATCACTTCGGGCCGGACGGCAACTATCTGGCGCAGTACAGCCGTTCCTATTACCGCGAGGGTCCCTCCAACGAATGGGGGCAGCGGATCAATTACGTCGGGTTGGGGGCGCGTCCGGTTCACTACTTCATGATCGAGAATGCGCGCCACTGGGCGCTCGAATATCACCTGGACGGGCTGCGGCTGGACGCGATTCAGGCGATCGAAGACGACGACGAGCCCAACATTGTCACCGAGATCGCCATCGGGGTACGGCAGAAGCTAAAGCCGGATCGGCATTTCGTGGTAATCGCGGAGGACGAATTCAACCGTCCCTTCCTGGTGCAGCCGTTCGACATGCAGCAGGTGGAGAAGCGCGGGTACGGGCTGGACGCCATCTACGCCGACGATTTTCATCACCAGGTGCATGTGGCCGTGACCGGGGAGAAGAGCGGCTACTATTCCGACTACAGCGGCAGCGCGCCGGACCTGGCCCGGACCATGGAAGAGGGGTGGTGGTTCAGCGGGCAGTTGTCGAACTGGCGCAAACGGAACGTTGGGGAAAGCGCCGCGGGCGTCGCGCCGCAGCACCTGGTCTGGTGCCTGCAGAATCACGACCAGGTCGGGAACCGGCCTTACGGCGAGCGTTTGAATCGCCTGGTCGGAGGTGACGCGTACCGCGCCGCGTCCGCGCTGTTGCTACTTAGCCCGTACACGCCGCTGTTGTTCCTGGGGCAGGAGTGGGGCGCCTCGACGCCGTTCCCTTATTTCACGGACCACGTGGAGGAGATCGGCCAGGGCGTGACGGAAGGGCGCATGAAGATGCTGCGCAGGCTCTATCCGGATTTCGACTCCGGCCGGGCGCCGCTGCCACAGGCGGAGGAAACCTTTGCCGCCGCCAAGCTGAAATGGACGGAACGACGCCGGCAGCCGCACGCCGGCATTCTCGCGTTGTACGCCGATTTGCTGCGGCTGCGGCGGGATCACCCAGCCTTACGACGTCGCGAGCGGGGCCGGTTCAGCGCGGCTCCCCTCGGCGAACGCGGACTCGCCCTGCGCCGGTGCGCGCCCGACTTTCACGATGACTTGCTGGTGATCGCCAGCCTGCGGGGCAGGCTCCGGATCGACTTGGGGGATCGCCGCATACCGCCCCCTCCGCCCGGAGCGGTGTGGCTACCGATCCTGGATAGTGAAGACGCGAAGTACGGCGGCCGCGGACCAGCCCGGCTTTCCGAAGACGGCGTGCTGGAAATGAGGACACCGGGCGCGGTCGTGCTGGGGCTTCGGTCCTAGCGCGAGGCGTACACTGGTGCGGATACGCAGTGCGAACGGCCTCTTGTCCCTCGCGCTGCTGCCTTGCGTGCTGACGGCGGCAGCGTCGTGGCCCACCGGCGGTTGGGCCCATCCACTCCGGAAGAGCAAGGCTTGAACGCGGCGCTGCTCGGGCGGCGACGCTTTTATTCGGACGCAGTGCCCGACGCGGTACAGCTTCCTGGTGGTGCGTAACGGCTACCTGGTATAGGAGCAGTATTACCACGGCATGTCGAAGGACCGGTACGCCGACGTGATGTCGGCGTCCAAGAGCGTCCTCTCTCTTCTCCTCGGAGAGGCGCTGGGCAGCGGACGGATCGAAAGCCTCGGCCGCAAGATGACCGACTATTTCCCCGAGTCCTTCCCTGCGTCCACCGACGCCCGGCAAGCGGAAACCATCCCGCGTGGGATCATAAGATGGAGTTGGCTAGACAGCGCCGCGCCAGGCCCCCACGCGCCGGCAGCTTGCGACTACAGCCTTCCTCAGGCTGCGAGGCGGCATAGCCAATAGGAGAAATGTTAGGTGAAACGAAAGCGGGCTCTGCGGGGACGCAGCCAAGCCGAGGGATAGCTTGACGGACTCATTGCGGACGATGATTAATCACGGGCGGCGTCAACTTCCGCGCCGCCCAGAAAACAAAGAATACATCGGATAGATAGATCCTCATGCCTTGAAAATCCCCGCCCGAAGGACGGAATCCCTCTTCGGCGAGACTCGCTCTCACTTTACGTTGGACCAAAACACTATCAGGAACTTCGCAGACCGCCATCCCGTAGTCGTCATTGCCCGGCAGCGATATCGCCGCCATCTTGGGAAGGCCGGACTGGGGACGCCGGAAGGGGTGCGGGGATGGATAACCGCGGAGTTCCCGATGTATGATCGCGAAATGTGCATAGCCCCAAGCGATGTGAGCGGAGTGTACAGCGGGCGATCCTGGAATGATCGAGGGGCAACCTCGACGCTACGCCCGGGCTGCCACTTCGAAGCCATGTACCGCGACCCCGCCAACTTGGGGATAGGGTTGGCCTGGAACGATCTGCACGCGGCTGTACTCCGTGAGGACTGCCGTCGAAGGGCCTGCGCGTGATCCGAGCGAGGCAAGGCACAATGCATAGGTGGTGACCAGATTCCTGATCGCACTGCCGGACGACTTCAAAACCGAAATATCCGAACTTCGGGAATGCATCTCCCGGAATCCTCCGAATCCAAAGCGGAGGCGTTACGTCGGATGTTTGGATCAGCAGCCTGCTGCTTTCGCGGCCATTGACCTTAAACCCGTTTTCTTCCTGTACGAGCTTTTCGTTTTCAGAGGGCATCGACGAGCCGGAATAGGGACGTGGGTTCTCGCTGAGGTTGAACAGCTCGCCGTAAGCGAGGGCAGGTCAAAACTTTACGCGCGGCCCGTCCCATTTGATTCCGATATCGATGCGGCCCAACTGACCAATTGGTATCGTAGGCGCGGTTTCACCGATTCTGAAGAAATCCCGCATGCTTTTGAAAAGCTGGTCGCTTCAACTCGCCTTAGATGATCCGTTGCTTTCAAGCCTGCTGCTTTCAAGAGCACGCGACGGGACTATACCTAGACGCAATCTGCGGGCATAAACTCTGGGTGTTCAATTAGGTTAGTTCGTTTTTCATAAAATGGACTACGAGAGAACGCATCGAGCGAATGGCCGGCAATCCGGACCCTGAGACCGGTAGAGAGAAAGGCGACCTATCGCCGACCATCTTTGGGGGCGCGTAGCGCGATTGGAATGGACGGGGCCGGCGTTCAAGTCAGATTATCCGCGGCGCTCAACACCGGCTAGTAACTGCCGAAGCACCGCGGATCCCTGGCTGCCGGCGGCTCCTCGGCCGAACAGCCCTGGCCGCAGCCTCAGGTTCTGATTAGCGTCACCCGTTTGTAGCAGCAGAGCCGGGCGAAGATCGGACTACACGCGATCTAATCACTACTGGAAGCCCGTTTCCGTTCTTGGTTGAGTCTACCCGGCCCGCACCTTGGCGGTGCCCCGTGAGTCCTGACCTTTGAGAAAGTCGTGGACGACACGGAGGAATCTACCCGTCGGCTCTCTCTTCCCGCGCTCCCATCGCGCCAGCGTCCCCTGGTCCACACCGATCTCCTGGGCCGCCACCGTCTGTGTCAACCCCAGCGTAGTCCGGTGCCGAACCAATCGCTCGGCCATCGTTTTGCCTCCCGGTAGCTTCAACCGGTTCACCATCGTTCCGCGTAGCAGTGCTTGCAGCCTGGGCTGATCTTTGTGCAGCCGGTCACCGGATTCCAAGTCTCATCGGTCCATTCGATACTGGGCCCCATATGCTCTGGTCTTTTAGATTATGATCGTGGATCAGCCCGCCCGGCGTGTGCCGGAACGCTGCCCAGACGCGTCGAGAAACTGCTCCACACGCCTGAGATATTTGCCAGCAGGCTCCCGTTCCCCTCGTTCCCACTTCGCCAGCGTGCCCTGATCCACGCCAATCTCCTGCGCAGCCGCCGCCTGCGTCAGGCCCAGCGTAGTCCGGTGCCGGACCAACTGTTCGGCCATCGTTTTCGCCTCCGGGAGCGGGTTGTAGTCCAGGAACTTGATGATGGCGGGCATGTACCGGATCTCCGGTTTGGAGACGTTTGCCTCCCAGTTGTCCACGCTGGCCTTTTCCACGCCGAGTTGCTTGGCCACGTCTTTCTGCAGCAACTTCAGCGCTAAGCGCCGCTTCCGGATATGGTCCCCGACGGTTTTCGGCTGGACCGGAATGCGGATCACCTGCCCGGTAGCGTAGGACTGCGGCAGCACCAATCGCATCGGCTCGTCGGGCTGGCTGAACCGGTATGTGACGGTGACCTTGCTCTGTTTGACGCCGCCCTCCTCGCAGGTGTCCACGCGGATGCCAGCGACCAGAACCTCAATCAGCCGCCGTTTCAGCTCCCACGATATGGGCTCATCCAGCCGCTTACGGAGCTTTGCCAGGAGCGCTTCGGCGGAGTTGATGGTGGATTCGATGGAATCGAAACTGGCTACCCTGCTCTTAAGGTCGGAGAGCTGGACTTCCAGCGCCGCCTCCTCCTTCCCGATCTCATCCATCTGCGCATCCAATTCCGCGTCCGATAAGCGGCCACGCCGGTACAGACCCACCACACGGTTCCGCTCCGCCGTCTTCTGCGCCACCAGCGCTTCCAGCCTGGCGACCTGCTTCCTGGTTTGGTCGGAGCCTTTCGCGTCTACTTCCAGCCGGGCATGAAGCTGCCCGAGCACAGGCTCCGGGTTACGCAGGAAAGTTTCGATATCGGACCACACTTGTTTTTCCAGATGATCACCACGAACGGGTTTGGCGTGACAGCGCCCGTTGGGCCAGTAGATATCGGGTGAATGTGATCCGTTGCAGGAATAATAAAACTCGCGCTTGCCATTAGGGCGGTTGGCGGCGGTGCCGATGTAGGTCAAACCGCACAGCCCGCATTTGATCATGCCTCGCAGCAAGTATTGGTTCTTGGCACTCCGCTTATTGAAAAGGAAATGCGCCTGGAGAGTTTTCTGCGCCTTCTGCCAAACTTCCTCGGTCACGAGGGCGGGGACGGCGCGGGATATGACTGGCCGGTTGGTGGAAGTCCGTTTCCCGAACTCATGCACTCCCATGTAGGTTTTGTTCGTGATCAATCCCCGAACCCGACCAGGACGCCAAATCCCGGCTGTCCTTTGCTTCCGTTTTCCTCGGAGCAGCAGGCGATCATCACGAACATAGGCACATGGGATGCGAAGCTGGTTCAGCCGGACTGCTATGAACCGGCACGATTTCTTTTCCACGGCTGAAAGGCGGAAGACTTCCCGAAATACATCCGCTTCCGACATGGATGATCCTGGGATTGCGTCTTCCGTGATTACCAGGCGCGCATCCCTCTTCTCCCCCACCTTTCTGTACCCATACGGAACAATGCCACCCAACCACGCGCCGGTTTCCGCTACGCGCAGAGTTCCAGCTACCGAGCGCTCCTTGATGACCTCGCGCTCATGCGACGCGAAGCCGGATAGCAGCGTCAGCATCAACCTGCCAGTCGACGTGCCGCCATCGAACTCTTCGGTCATCGAGCGGACGCGGACGCCGTACTTCTCCAAATCAGCCACGGCGTTCAAGATCAGGCGCGTTTCCCGGCCCAGCCGGTCCAGCTTATAAACGAGCAGTTGATCGAATTTGCCGAGCCGGGCATCGTTCAGAATCTGGCTGCCTTCCGGGCGGTCCTCCAATGGGACGGTACCGGAGGTGCCGTCATCGGCATAGACGCGGTAGACAGTGATATTGTGGAGTTGGGTGTAGCGTTCCCCGAACTCCCGCTGCGTGGAAATGGACTGGCGCTCGCGCTGCTCTTCGGTACTGACGCGCAAGTAGACGGCAACGGCCATTAGGAAGCTTCTTGTTCCTCCACCACATGAGTCCCTCTGTCGCTGCTTGAAAGCAAGGGCGAATCAGGCGCCGAATGCCTGTCTACGCCATCGGCTAGTAGTCCCCGCAGAGCCTCTGCCAATGCATCGACTTCCAGTTCATTCGGCGAGAAAATGCGTGCCAGCAATTGCAGTTGATGGGATTCCGATTTTGTTCCTGGCTGGCGGTTATGTCGCATGGTGTATCTACTTGCGGCCCCACAACAATCTCGTTCTCTTCGGCCGCGAGGTTCCGATGGTGGCCACTCTCGATATTCCTTAAGGGTCTCCCGATCGCATCCAACAGCACAGATTCACATTGGGAGCGTTTCCGCAAAATGCGGCTCGGCGCCTTTGTTCGATCACCGATGTTGGTGACCGAGGACTCCCCTCAAATCAACTCCGTTTCGCGCAATTGCTCCGGGGCACAGCGCAGCTCCGCGCCGTGGCAGCCGCGGTCGTCATCGCTCTTGAACAACGCCCAACGGATGGGGCGGGAATGTCATTTTCTGATTGCAGACCTTCTTCGCCTTCGACCCAGCGCTCAAGCACATCCGCGCAGTACTCGCACAGCCTCGGCTCCGTCGCAAACGCACGCCTGTAAAGGCCACAAATGTGGGCAACACTCATAGCAGCGGCAACTTTCCGCACCCTGCGTCGGCTTTCAATTGTCAGCAGCATCCTTCGTCGTTAGATCGAGCCGCTCGGATGACTTTCCCGTCAACGTCGCTCCACTTGAATACCAGCCGGCGCGGCAAACCAGAACGAATCTCAATTTGCTCAATGATTCCGTTGCGGATGTCATCGAGCTTGGAGAACAGCCGCACCAGCTCGGCACTTAGCTCATAATCGGCCAGGCTCTCTTCCAGTCGGGGACGCTCCTTAGAATCGAGTTTCACATCAACAAATACTTTTGTTTTGGCCGTAAATGCTGGCTCCGCGTCTTGCACCAAGAGTCCAGTAATTTTCCCAAAAACTACGGACTGGCACGCCAGAACGAACGCTTGCCGCGCCCCGGAGAGGTCCGAGAACCGGCGTTGGAGAATTCCGCTACTGAAGCGTCTATTTCCTGGTTGATCGCAAGTATCGTCTGTCATCCGTGTACTCTCCCAATGCCTGTTTGCGACTGCACAAAGCCATGGCGGACGGTTGGACGCACGCAACGCAAGCCAACCTTCCAGGTTCTCTGGTAAGGCCACATTCTATCCCCCCTTAGAAAGCGAGGTAGGCATTACAGCCGTTGATGGCGAAGTTGCAACCGGCGTGACTCACTTGAGTTTTGTCGTCGTCACCAGCTTTACGATCGCTTGCCGCATTTCTGGGTCTGCACTCACATCAGCTGTACTAATCCGCGTACGCTCACATGGTGCCTCGATCTGACCGTAAGTCTCTGACTCACTGGGGATTCCATCCATGTAAACACTGGAGTATGCTTCGATGCTATCTGCCGGCTTAAATCTACTGCAGAACACTGCTCGCACTTCTTGTGGTCCCGGCCACTCGTTGTACAGCGCCACCGTCGGTAGTGTTGCAAATTTACAATTCCTTCGCCTGGAGCGGCTTACGAAACCCAGGAACACAGCTTTGCCGTTGATCTCGGATAAAACCACTTTCGCCCGGAAATG
>Ga0070741_10016220_pt1 | contig 12475 bp, 12 predicted proteins | sample Coa_R1_4_FD_66440 | JGI IMG/M metagenome (GOLD analysis project Ga0070741, IMG submission 66440) | Surface soil microbial communities from Centralia Pennsylvania, which are recovering from an underground coalmine fire - Coalmine... | ecosystem: Environmental > Terrestrial > Soil > Unclassified ...
GGTACGCTCCCTCCATGGCCACCGACACGAGCGTCGCACCCGCGCAGGAGCTGGCAGAGGACGCGGCCGAGCGGCTCATCCGCTACGCCCGCATCGACACGCAGTCGAACGAGGACTCGGAGTCCTATCCGAGCACCGCCAAGCAGCTCGACCTGCTGCGCCTGCTCGTCGACGAGCTGAAGGAGCTCGGCCTGGACGATGCGGCGATCGACGACAACGGCTACGTCACCGCCACGCTCGCGGCGACCGTCGAGCACGAGGTGCCGGCCGTCGCGTTCTTCGCGCACGTCGACACGGCGCGGGAAGCGTCCGGCGCGAACGTGCAGCCTCAGCGGATCCGCTACGAGGGCGGCGACATCCCGCTCGGCGAATCGGGCCAGGTGATCCGCCCGTCGGAGTCGCCCGAGCTCGGAAACCACGTCGGCCACGAGCTGATCACGACCGACGGGACGACGCTGCTCGGCGCCGACGACAAGGCCGGCATCGCGGAGATCATGGCCGCGGTCTCGTACCTGCAGGCACATCCGGAGGTGCCGCACGGCGTCGTGAAGGTCGCGTTCAACCCGGACGAGGAGGTCGGCCGCGGCGTCATCCACTTCCCGGTCGAGTCGTTCGGCGTGCACGCCGCATACACGATCGACGGGTCGACCGCCGGCGAGGTGCAGAGCGAGACGTTCTCCGGCGCGCAGGTGCGCATGTACATCCGCGGCCGCGCGATCCATCCCGGCTGGGCGAAGGGCGAGCTCGTGAACGCGATCAAGCTCGCCGCCGCGATCGTCGAGCGGCTGCCGAAGGACGCGCGCTCACCGGAGACGACGGAGGAGCGCGAAGGCTACGTCCACCCCGTGACGATCTCGGGCGACTCGTCGCAGGTCGAGCTTCGCTTCATCGTGCGCGACTTCGAGAACGACCTGCTCGACGAGCACGTCGAGTTCCTGCGCGGCATCGCGGCCGAGGTCGCGGCGACCGACCCGCGCTCTCTGATCGAGGTCGAGTCGCGCATCCAGTACCGCAACATGCGCGACCGGCTCGCCGAGCACCCGGAGATCGTCGCGCACATGGAGGAGGCCGTCCGGCGCGTCGGGCTCGAACCGCGCAAGACCGCGATCCGGGGCGGCACCGACGGCTCGGCGCTCACCGAGCTCGGGCTGCCGACTCCGAACATCTTCACGGGCGGCCACGACGCGCACAGCGAGCGCGAGTGGATCTGCGTCGAGGACATGGGCCTCGCAGCGGCGACGATCGTCGAGCTCGCAAAGCTCTGGGCCGAGTAGCGCTTCGCGCGGCGCCGGATACCCTGTTCGGATGGAACCGCTGCTCGACCGCCTCGGCCGGCCGCTCGAGACGCTGCGGATCTCGATTACCGACCGCTGCAACTTCCGCTGCGTCTACTGCATGCCGAAGGAGGTCTACGGCCGCGACCACGCCTTCCTCGAGCGACGGGCGCTCCTGACCTTCGAGGAGATCGCGCGGCTCGCGCGGCTCTTCGCGCGCCTCGGCGTCCGCACGATTCGCCTCACCGGAGGCGAGCCGCTCGTGCGCCGCGACGTCGAGCGCCTGGTCGCGCTGCTGCACGCGATCCCGGGGCTCGAGCTCGCGCTCACGACGAACGGCGCGCTGCTCACGCAGAAGGCCGAGGCGCTCGCGCGCGCCGGGCTCGACCGCGTCACGGTCAGCCTCGACTCGGTCGACGACGCGACCTTCCGGGCGCTGAACGACGTGGACTTTCCGGTGCAGAAGGTGCTCGACGGGATCGACGCCGCGGCCGCGGCCGGGCTGCCCGTCAAGGTGAACGCCGTCGTCAAGCGCGGCGCGAACGACGACGGGATCGTCGCGCTCGCCGGTCGGTTCCGCGGCACCGGCCACACGCTCCGCTTCATCGAGTACATGGACGTCGGATCGACGAACGGCTGGCGGCTCGACGACGTCGTGCCGGCCCGCGAGATCGTCGAGCGCATCGCCGCGGCGTGGCCGCTCGAGCCGGTCGCTCCCGCGCGCGCCGACGAGACGGCGAAGCGGTGGCGCTACCGCGACGGCGCGGGCGAGCTCGGCGTGATCGCGTCGGTCACCGAGCCCTTCTGCGGCGGCTGCTCGCGCGCACGGCTCTCCGCCGAGGGGCGCCTCCACACCTGCCTCTTCGCGACCGCAGGACACGACCTGCGCGGCCCCCTGCGGCTCGGGGCCTCGGACGAGGAGCTGGAGGGGATCCTGCGCACGATCTGGGGCGGCCGCAGCGACCGCTACTCGGAGCTCAGAACCGCGGAAACCGCTGCACTGCCGAAGATCGAGATGTCCTACATCGGCGGGTGATGGTGCCCGCCGCGGTCGTGACTAGAATCAGCTCGTGAGCGCTGTGGTCGCAGCCGGGCGCCGCGTGCTTCCGCGCGGCTGGCGGGATCTGGGCCTCCAGGTCGTGATCTGGCTGGGGTTCTACTTCAGCTACCTCGCCGTGCGCAGCGCGATCGACCGGAATCCGGCGCGGGCGCTCACGAACGGGCTCCGTGTGATCGACTTCGAGCAGCGCGTGACGTCGAGCTTCTTCGAGCAGACGGCGCAGCGCGTCGCCGACTCCTCGCACGTCCTCCTCACCGCCGCCGCGTGGACGTACTGGAACTCCGAGTTCACCGTGATCACGGCCGCGCTCCTCTTCGTCTACCTGCGCCGGCACGAGTGGTTCGGGCGCTTCCGGAACACGGTCCTGCTCACGAACATGATCGGCCTCGTCGGCTACCTGGCGATGCCGACGGCGCCGCCGTGGATGTTCCCGTCGTTCGGCTTCGTCGACGGCGTCAACCACGCACACGACCTCGTGAGCACGTTCGGGAACCCGTACGCGGCCATGCCGAGCCTCCACGCCGGCGACGCGCTCATCGTGGGCTTCTTCTGCTTCCGGGCGTGCCGCCACTGGTGGTCGAAGGCCCTCTGGGCGCTCTGGCCCGCGTGGGTCTGGTTCTGCGTGCTCGCGACCGCGAATCACTTCTGGCTCGACGTCCTCGCGGGCGTCACGATCGCGGCGCTCTCGATCGCCGTCGTCACCCGGGTTGCGGCGCGGCGCAGGGCTGCGCCCATCGCAAACCTGCTATAGTCGCCGCATAGCAGGATTGCGATACTCAGACGAAGCGCCGCCGCCTCGCCTCGGTCGGGTCAAGGCCGGCTACACGACGGGCGCACGCTCGCTCGCGAGCCGCTCGGTCACGGGCCTCGCGCGCACACGCGTCACGCCGAACGCGCTCACCGCGACCGGCGTCACGCTCTGCGTCGCCGCAGCCGTCCTCGTCCCGTTCGAGCACCGCAACGCGATCCTCGTCTACTGGGTCGCTGCGGCGGTCTTCGTCGTCGGCTCGATCCTCGACATCCTCGACGGGGCGCTCGCCCGCGCGGGTGGCAAGTCCACCCCGTTCGGCGCGTTCCTCGACTCGACGACGGACCGCGTCGGCGAGGGAGCGATGCTCGCGGCGATCGCGCTCGTCTTCGCCCGCGCTGCCAACGACACGGCGGTCGTCTTCACGGTCGCCGCGGTCGCCGGCTCGTTCCTCGTTCCCTACGTCCGTGCGAAGGCCGAGTCGCTCGGCCTGCGCGGCGACGTCGGGCTCGGCTCCCGGGCCGAGCGCGTCGTCGTGATCACGGCCGGGCTCGTGTTCGCGCCGTGGGGCGGGCTCCAGTGGGCGATCTACCTCCTGGCTGCGACCTCGTGGGTCACGGTCGTCCAGCGCATCCTGCATGTTCGCAAGCAACTCATTCATGGAGGATCGAATGTCCAGCAGTAACGGGCGCAAGCGCGCCGACGACGGCAAGGTCCGCGTCGCGATCATCGGCGTCGGCAACTGCGCGAACTCGCTGCTCCAGGGCGTCCAGTACTACAAGGACGCGCCGGACGACCAGTTCGTGCCCGGCCTCATGCACGTGAACCTCGGCGGCTACCACATCCGCGACATCGAGTTCACGGCCGCGTTCGACGTCGTCAAGGGCAAGGTCGGCGAGGATCTCGCCGACGCGATCTGGGCCCATCCGAACGACACGATCAAGTTCGCCGACGTGCCGAAGACGGGCATCACCGTCTCGCGCGGCATGACGCACGACGGCATCGGCAAGTACCTCTCGGAGGTCGTCGAGAAGGCTCCGGGCGAGACGGCCGACATCGTCGGGATTCTCAAGTCGACGAACACCGACGTCGTCGTCAACTACCTGCCCGTCGGCTCGGAGATGGCGACGAAGTGGTACGCGGAGCAGATCCTCGAGGCCGGCTGCGCGATGGTCAACTGCATGCCGGTGTTCATCGCGCGCGAGGACTACTGGAACAAGCGCTTCCAGGACGCGGGGGTGCCGATCATCGGCGACGACATCAAGTCGCAGGTCGGCGCGACGATCACGCACCGCGTGCTCACCTCGCTCTTCCGCGAGCGCGGCGTGCATCTCGACAAGACGATGCAGCTCAACGTCGGCGGCAACTCGGACTTCCTCAACATGCTCGAGCGCGAACGCCTCGAGTCGAAGAAGATCTCGAAGACGAACGCCGTCACGTCGATGCTCGACTACGACCTCGGCGCGAAGAACGTGCACGTCGGCCCGTCCGACTACGTTCCGTGGCTGACCGACCGCAAATGGGCGTACATCCGCATGGAGGGCTCGTCGTTCGGCGACGTGCCGCTGAACGTCGAGCTGAAGCTCGAGGTTTGGGACTCGCCGAACTCCGCGGGCATCGTGATCGACGCCGTTCGCCTCTCGAAGCTCGCGCTGAACAACGGCGTCGCAGGCTCGCTCGTCGAGCCGAGCTCGTATCTCATGAAGTCGCCGCCGCAGCAGATCGAGGACGACGAGGCGCATGAGCTCACCGAGCAGTTCATCGAGCGCTACCGCCGGCAGGCTCCAGTGGAGTCGCCCTCCGCGGCGTAACACGACGTGAGCCGGGCCGAGCGCAACCGGCTCTTCTGGATCGGAGCGGCGACGCTACTCGTCGTCGCCGCTCTGATTGCCATCGCCGCCGTCGTCGGCGGACGCTTCGACGAGATCGACGCGAAGATCCTGGGCGGGCTCGGCACCGTGCTGCTCGCAGGCTCCGTTCTCATGCTCGGCGCGACGCTCCAGGAGATGGACGGCGCCCACGCTCTCGGTCTCGCCGTCGTCGTGGTCGCACCGATCTTCGGGGTCGTCTGTATCGCAGCGATCGTCGACGAGTTCGATTCCGACCGGCTCGCGAACCTCGCGGGCCTCTCCTACACGCTTCTCGGCGGACTCCTGATCGCCGGGTCCGCACGCGTGCGGATCCGCGATCGCGAGCGTCTCATGCCGTACTTCTGGCTGCTCTCGCTCTTCCTCGCCGTCTCGGCGGGGCTGATCGCGAACGGGATCTTCACCGAAGACGGCGATGCCGTCCACTGGCGGCTGCTCGGGACCACGCTCATCCTCTCCGTGCTCGTCTACCTGCTCCTGCCCGTCGTCGGACGGATGTCGGAGACACCGGTCACCGGCGCCCCTCGACGCGTCGACCTTGCGAGCGGAACGCGCGTGCGGGGTGTCGGCGTTCGGCTTGCCGAGGGAACCGCGACGCTCGCGAGAGAGTCGGTCGTGCTCTCCCTCGCGGCCGGGAGCGCCGCCGGCTCGACCGGCCTCGAGCCGGGCGATGCCGTGGTCGCACCCGCGGGCACGACCGTGACCGGCACCGTGCTCGTCGTCGGCGACTGACGCAGCGCGTGAACGGCATTCGACAATGGATCGCGCCGGCGGCGATCGCCGCGGCGGTGTACGTCACGCCGACGCTGCTGTTCGCAGCGTGGTCGCGCGTCGGGTGGGCGTTCGCAGCTCTCGTACCCTGCGCGGTGGCGCTCGTGCTCTACGGACGACGTCTTCACTCGGCTCTCGGCGTGCTCGCGGCGCTCGTCGTGGTCGGGTTTGTCGAGTTCGTGACGTGGCTCGGCGTCAGCGCGGCCGAGTCATGCGGCAGCTCGATGCTCGCGACGGTGCTCGAGTGGTCGGGAGCCGGCGTGCTCCTGATCGGCGCGGGCACGTTGGGAGTCGCACGTCATCGTCTCCTTCCCTTCGTCGCGGCCCTCGTCCTTGCCGGCGTGTGGTACGCCGTCGTCGCGCACGTCATTCCGGGAGGAGCCGCGGAGTGCTTCGACTGAGCCCGGCGAGCCACGTCGAGACGCACGCCTGACTGCGATCCTCGTCGGAGAAGTGGATCGCGACCGGCCCCCGCTCCTGACCGTGCGAGCAGAGAAGCGGGTCGCCCCCCGCTTCGAGCACGAGCGCCGCATGACGGCCCGGATAGGCGCCCCAGACGACGAGGTCGCCCGGCTGCGCGGAGCCGGCCGCGATGTGCTGGAGGTGGCGGAGGAGCGTCCCTGTCCAGCCCTGGCCGCTGTATCCGAGGCCGTTCGGGTCGGGGGCGCCGGCGAGGAAGTAGCAGAGCGTGACGAAGCCGGAGCAGTCGGTCGTGAGCGGCAGCGTCCGCGCGAGCGGGATCGGGCGAATCTCGCCGTAGTGGATCCGGGGCTCGTTCGCGATCCCCCACTCCGCCGCAGTGACGATCTTCCGCCTGAGCGTCGCCACTAGACTCGATCGGAACGATGGCACTTCGCGTCGCCCTCGTCACCCCCTTCGCGTGGTCGCAGCCGCACGACGTGAACGAGCACGTCGCCGGGCTCGCCCGCGAGCTGCGCGCGCGCGGCCATCACGTGACGGTCCTCGGCCCCTCGAACCGCGCGCGCGACCTCGCCGCGGGACGGCGCGCGCTCGCCCACGGGCTCGACGACGAGTTCGTCGCGCTCGGACCGGCGGTGCCGATCTCGCGCCTCAGCCGGATGGGCGTGCCGATGGGCGTCCGCGCGAACCTCGCCGTCGCGCTCGCCGCCGGCGGCTTCGACATCGTGCACGGGTTCGAGCCCGGGTTGCCGAGCCTCTCGTATCTCGCGCTGCGCGATACCGACGCGCTCACCGTCGCGACGTTCTTCTCGCCGGACCGCCTCTCGTACCCGCCCGCGCGCACGCGCCGCGAGCGCCTCCTCGGCCGGCTCGACGCGCTGCTCGCCACGAGCGAGGAGACGGCCGAGGCCGCGGCGGAGCGGTTCCCGGGGAGATACGAGCTCGTGCCGCTCGGCGTCGACGTTCCCGAGGCCGGCGAGAAGCGGCGGCTGATCGTGCTCGAATGGCATCCGAACGAGCGTCCGCTGCTCCGCGCGCTCGTGCGCGAGCTCGTCGAGCTGCCGGACTGGGAGCTCGCGCTGCTGCGCACGCGGCCGCTCGCGTCGCGACCGCCCCTGCCACGGCCGTTGCGCGGCCGGGTGCGCGTCCGCACCGCCCTCGACGGGGAGACGCGCAGCGCGCTCCTGCTCGAGGCGGCCGTGTTCGTCCCCGCCGTCGAGGGCTCCGCGCGGGTCGAGCTCGAGGCTCGGGCCGCCGGCGCGGCCGTCGTCGCGCCGCCCGGCCGCGCGCTCCAGCCGGAGCTCGCCGCCGCCGAGGCGGCCAGGCTGATGGAGGACCCGGCCTTCCGAGCCGAGCGCGCGGACTCCGGGATCGCGTCCGCTCGGGACGAGAGCTACACGTCGCTTGCGGACGAGGTGATGGCTGTATACACAGCCATCAGCCGGCGCCGCCGGCCGGTCCCGGCCAAGGCCGCGCGGGACGCGGGCGAGTGGATCACGGCCGACCTGCACATGCACACGAGCTGGTCGCACGACTGCTCGATCGAGATCGACGAGCTGCTCGACCATGCCGAGGCGGAAGGCCTCGGCGCAATCGCGGTCACCGACCACAACGTGCTCGGCGGCGCGCTCGAGGCGGTCGAGCGGGCGCGCGGCCGCGACCTCGTCGTCATCGCCGGCGAAGAGGTGAAGACCGCCGGCCAGGGCGAGGTGATCGGGCTCTTCCTGAAGGAGGAGATCCCGCGGGGCCTCGGCTTCACGGAGACGGTCGAGGCGATCCGCAGCCAGGGCGGGCTCGTCTACGTGCCGCATCCGTTCGACCGCATGCACGCGATCCCCGACGCCGCGACGCTGCACCGGCACCTCGGAGAGATCGACGTCCTCGAGGTCTACAACGCCCGCCTCCTGTTCGAGGCCTACAACGACGAGGCGGTGCGGTTCGCGCGCAAGTACAACCTCACTGCCGGGGCGGGCTCGGACGCCCACGTCCTGCCGGGTGTCGGGACCGGCGCCGTCCGGATGCGCCGCTTCGAGGGCCCGGAGGACTTCCTGCTCTCGCTGCGTGGCGCCGAGATCCTGCGCCGGCCGAAGTCGCTCGCGTACCTGCAGGGACTCAAGTGGGTGGCGCAGGCCAAGGAACGGGTGCGCTGAGGGCGAACCCTCGTTGGGGCTCAAGTGACCGTGGCGACCGACGAGATCTATGAGAAGTACCTGCAAAAGGCCATCACCGAGATCAACGAGCTCGGCGACGAGGTCGCGCAGGCGGGCGCGGGCACGCGCGTTCCCGTCGTCGGCTCCGGCCACCCGCTCGGCGACGTCTTCCTGCTGAAGTACGAGCCGCGCGCGTCCGAGCTGCAGGAAGGCGTCGCGTTCTACGGCCGCGCCGGCAACGCGCTGCTGAAGTCGCTGCAGCGCCTGCACGTCGACCCGCTGGCCGTCTACGGGACGAACTGCCTGAAGTTCGCCGACGGCGACGAGGCCGAGTCTCGCCCGTTCCTCACGCGCGAGCTGCACATCGTCCAGCCGAAGCTCGTCGTCGCGATGGGCGAGCGCGCGGTCGCGTTCCTCAACTCGATCGAGTTCCCGCTCGGGCGGCCGCTCGAGGTCGAGGAGGGCGAGCTGCAGAAGCTGACCCCGACGATCGACGCGCTCGTCACGCCCGACATCGACGACTCGCTCGACGACCAGCCGGCGAAGACGCGGTTCTGGAACGCGTTCAAGCTGCTCGGCGACTGGTGGAGCGCGCTTCCGCCGTACTAGAGCCGCCGCGCGTCCGCGCCTTCGTCGTCACGGCGGCGTGCGTGCTCGCGTGGTTCCTGACGATGCCGCACGTCGGCCGCGTCGGGCTCTGGACCGCGATCGTGCTCGTCTCGGTTCTCGTCATCCCCGGAACGCTGCTCCTCGTCTACATCGCACTCCCCCTTTACGACCGGCGGTGGATGCTCGCCGCCGTCGTCGTGCTCGCGCTCGTGGCGCTCGTCTGCTCGCTCGCCGGCTTCGGGCTCGCGGCGAACTTCGCGAAGCTCGGTGCGGCCGTCTGCGCGGGCTGGGCGTTTCTCGTCTTCTTCGAGCGGCTGTCCTGGGTGATCACGGTGTCACTGATCATCCCGGTCGTCGACGCGATCTCGGTGTGGCGCGGCCCGACGCACACGATCACGCAACACCACTTCCAGGTCTACACGGACGTCGCGATCGCGTTCCTCGTGCCGGGCGGCGGCGCAGCGTACCTCGGGCCGCCCGACATCCTCTTCTATGCGCTCTTCCTCGCCGCGGCGTCGCGCTGGCGGCTGCGGGTCGGCTGGACGTGGATCTCGATGACCGGGATGTACGGCCTGACGGTGATCGTCGCGCAGGCGGCGAACGTCGACGGCCTGCCCGCACTGCCGTTTCTCTCGTTCGGCTTTCTCGCGCCGAACGCCGACCTGATCTGGCGCGCTATGCGGTCGGGGGATTCGCCGGCGGTTTCTTCGGGTGGCGGCCCGGCGCCGAGCTGACGGACGACTCGCCGATCGAGAACGGCGACCGGAACGATGCGATCACGGACAGGATGATCGTCGTCGAGACGGCGAACCAGCCCGCCGCCGAGTCGTAGCCGCGCAGCACCATCAGGAAGCCGAGCCCCACGGCAGCGAAGCCGAGCAGCCACGCCGGTCCCTGCTGCCAGAGGTGGAACTTCTTCGTCGCGCCGGTCACCTCGACCTTGAGGTTTGCGCGATCCTGGATCGCCGCCTGCTTCCGGGCCGCAACCGGAGCGCCGCTGTCTGCCATCGTGCGCCTCCGTGTCCCGAGTGTCGCGGAGAGCCTAAACCGCCCGTTCGAGCAGCGCAACGCACTCGACGTGCGGCGTGTGCGGGAACATGTCGACCGGACGCGCACGCATGAGCTCGTAGCCGTAGTCCGCGCGCAGCGTCTTGACGTCGCCGGCGAGCGTCGTCGGGTTGCACGAGACGTAGACGATGCGCGGCGCGCCGATCTCCCCGAGCCGCCGGAGGGCCTTGCCCGCGAGCCCGGCGCGCGGCGGGTCGACGATCACGACGTCGGGCGAGCCGGAGCGTGCGACGAGCTCCTCGACGACCTGGCCGACGTTGCCGGCGAAGAACGCCGCGTTCGTGACGCCGTTCAGCTCGGCGTTCTCGAGCGCGCAGGCGACCGACTCCTCCGAGACCTCGATCCCCCACACCGTCAGCGCGTCGGCCGCGAGCGAGAGGCCGATCGTCCCGATCCCGCAGTAGAGGTCCCAGACGGTCTCGCCGCCCGTGAGCTGCGCCGCCTCCCGCGCGAGTGCGTACAGCCGCTCCGCCATCGCGGTATTCGTCTGCAGGAACGCGTTCGGTCGCACGCGGAAGCGGAGGCCGCAGAGCTCCTCCTCGATCCATTCCTCGCCCCACAGGAGCTCCGTCGGCAGGTTCGTCACCTCGGCCGGCGTGTCGTTGACCGACCAGTGCACGCTGCGCACCTCGGGGAAGCGGCGGACGACGTCGACGAGATAGCCGCGCTCGAAGCGCTCGCCCGGCGCCGTCACGAGCTGCACGAGCGCCTGCCCCGTGTTGCGGCCCTCGCGGACGACGAGATGTCGGAGGTACCCGCTCCCGTCGGCCTGCGAGTACGCCTCGAGTCCCTCCTCGCGCGCCCACTCGCGCACGGCCTCGCGCAGGCCGTTGCCGAGGTCGGTCGTGAGCCAGCAGCGTTCGATGTCGAGCACCTCGTCCCAGCGACCGGCCTTGTGGAAGCCGAGCGCGGGCCCCGACGGCGTCTGCGTGAACGAGTACTCGAGCTTGTTGCGGTAGTGGAAGATCTCCGGCTCGCACGGGACGATCTCCTCGAGCGGCGGCTCGGCGATGCCGGCGATGCGCTGGAAGGCGTCGCGGACCTGCGAGTGCTTCTGCGCGAGCTGCGCGCCGTACTCGAGGTCCTGGAAGCGGCAGCCGCCGCACGCGGGGTAGTGCGCGCACGGCGCCTCGACGCGCTGCGGTCCCGCGCGCACGACCTCGGTCGCAAGCGCCTCGGCGTGAGAGCGTTTCACCTTGGTCACGCGGGCGCGGACGCGGTCGCCCGGCAGGCCGCGCCGCACGAAGACGACGAAGCCGTCGAGCCGCGCGACGCCGTTGCCGCCGTAGGCGAGCGACTCGACGTCGAGCTCGACCTCCTGATCCTTCGTCACGGGCGCCGCCATGGACGGCCACCATAACTACGAGTACTTCGGCCAGAGCCGCAGGAGCAGCGGTTTCCGCGGCTTCTGCGAGAAGTCGAAGTCGTGCACGAGGTTGCCGAGGATCCTGGCGTCCTCGCGGACGTCCGGGCGCGGATCGGGGCGGCCGTCGGTCTTCGGATCGAGGCGGGCGCCGTGCAGGAAGTCGTCCTCGATGAACTTCAGGTACGCGTCGGAGCTCAGGATCTGGTGGTCGATGTAGCCGCGCTTCGCATACGGGCTGATCACGAGCCCGGGCACGCGCAGCCCGTAGCCGTTCTCGTCGACGACGGGCGGCTTCACGTGGTCGTAGAAGCCGCCCCAGTCGTCCCACGCGAGGAAGATCGCCGTCGAGTCCCAGTCCTTGCTGCGCATGATCGCGTCGATCACGCCGGTGACGTATGCCTGGCCGCGGCGGATCGAGGCCGGCGGGTGATCGCTCACCGCCTGTGCCGGCGCGAGCCACGACACCGCAGGGAGCGTCCCCGTCTTCGCCGCCTGCAGGAAGTCGTCGAACGGCGCGACGTTCTCGCGCTGGCCGTCCTGCGCGACGGTGTCGAAGTACGGCAGCGGATTCCAGATGCCCGGCGTCTTCGCGTCCTGCGGCAGCGCCTTGCAGAACATCGCGTCGTCGTCGCAGTCGGGCTGGGTCCCCTTGAAGACGTAATAGCGCCAGCTGACGCCGTACTTGTGCAGCAGGTACGTGAGGTCGGTCCACGCGTAGTCGGGAACCGCACCCGTCGTGTTCTGCGGCTCGCCGGGCGGCGAGCCGGGCGCCTGCACGGCGTTCCTGCAGCTCATCGGGTCGCCCTTGATCGCGCAGCGCGCCGACCACGCCGACACGAGATAGAGATGGCCGGGCAGGCTCCACGACGCGTCGGCCTGGAAGAAGTGGTCCTGGAGGACGAAGTGGCGCGCGTAGGTCCAGTAGTTCGGGATCTCGTGCCAGTCGTGGTAGCCCATCACGTCGGGGTGCTCGGGCTCGAAGGAGCAGGCGGGCGAGTCCACGTGCGTCTTGCAGTGCTGCACCGTCGCGTTCTCGGCCTGCCCGACGAAGCCGTCCATCTTGCCGCCGTCGACGTCGCGGACTGCGTCGATGTGGTCGTGCGGGCCGCCGTAGTTGATCGGGCTCGTGTCGTGGAACGGC
>Ga0070741_10016221_pt1 | contig 12474 bp, 11 predicted proteins | sample Coa_R1_4_FD_66440 | JGI IMG/M metagenome (GOLD analysis project Ga0070741, IMG submission 66440) | Surface soil microbial communities from Centralia Pennsylvania, which are recovering from an underground coalmine fire - Coalmine... | ecosystem: Environmental > Terrestrial > Soil > Unclassified ...
CCCGCCGATCCCCTGCACCAAAAGGAGCGTGTCGATGATTCGAGCATTCGTCGCCGCCGTCCTGACCATGTCGCTGCTGTGCGCGCCGGCGGCGGCCCAGGACCGTCCGCGCGTCGGCGTGCTGAAGCTGACGTCGTCGGCGCCCATCTTCGTCGGCGTCGAGAAGGGCTTCTTCAAGGAGTACGGTGTCGACCCCGAGCTCGTGTACTTCCAGGCGGCGGCGCCGATCGCCACCGCGCTGGCGGCCGGACAGCTCGACGTGGCGGCCACCGGGCTGACCGCCGCCACCTACAACATCGTGCTCGGCGGCGAGAAGCTGTGGATCGTGGCCGACAAGGGCCGCGAGTGGCCGGATCACCGGCTCACGGCCATTGTCGTTCGCACCGACCTTCACGACGCGGGCGTGCGCACGGTGGCGGATCTCAGGGGCAAGCGCATCGCGGTCACCCAGCTCGGCTCGACGTTCCACTATCAGATCGGCAACATCCTCGAGAAAGAGGGGATGACGCTCAAGGACGTGACCATCGTGCCGCTGCAGGCGATGGCGGCGGCGCTGGAGGCGCTCAAGGGCAAGCAGGTCGACGCCGTCGTGCTGCCGCAGCCGTTTCCCGGCCGCGCCGAGGCCGACGGCTTCGGACGGATCCTGGCCTGGGGCGGCGACCTGTTCCCCTGGCAGATCGCGGCGGTCTTCTACTCGAGGCGATTCGCGGCCGACCGCGCGCGGGCCGTGAGCTTCATGAAGGGCTACGTGAAGTCGTCGCGCTTCTACCACGACGCGGTGCTCGGCCGGACACCGGGCGCCGCCTACGACGACGTGGTGGCCGTGACCGCGCGCTACACCGGAGCCCCGGTGCCTCTCATCAAGCTCGGCCTGCCGTACCAGGACCGCAGCGGGCGACTCTGGGTGGAGGACATCGGACGGCAGATGGCGTGGTGGCAGCGCCACGGCTTCATCAAGGCGACCATTCCGCTGAAGGACATCGTGGACACGTCGTTCGTGGAGGCGGCCGTGAAGGCGATCGGTGATTGAGGGTATCATCGCGCCGTGACCGGACGAGACGCGTGAAGCTCAAGAAGCTGCTGGTCGCCAACCGCGGCGAGATCGCCGTGCGTGTCATCCGGGCCTGCCGCGAGCAAGGCATCGCCACCGTGGCCGTCTTCTCGGAAGCCGACCGGGAGGCGCTGCACGTGCAGATGGCCGACGAGGCGTACCCGATCGGGCCGGCCCCCGCGCTCGAGAGCTATCTGGTCGTCGACCGTCTCGTCGAGGTGGCGCGGGCGGCGGGGGCGGACGCCGTGCATCCGGGGTACGGCTTCCTGTCCGAGAACGCGGCGTTCGCCGAGGCGTGCACGGCAGCGGGGCTCACCTTTGTCGGGCCGCCGGCGGCGGCCATTCGCGCCATGGGCAGCAAGACGGCCGCCCGCAAGATCGCCCGCGACATGGGCGTGCCGATGGTGCCCGGCACGCTCGACGCCGTCGCCGGCGAGGAGGCCGCGCGCGCGATGGCGCGCGAGATCGGCTATCCGGTCATGCTGAAGGCGGCCATGGGCGGCGGCGGCAAGGGGATGCGGCTCGTGCGCCGCGAAGCGGATCTGGCCGAGGCGCTGCGCTCGGCGCAGGCGGAGGCGGGCGCGGCCTTCGGCGACGCCGCGGTCTATCTCGAGCGCGCGGTCGCCGAGCCGCGGCACATCGAGATCCAGGTGTTCGCCGACAGTCACGGCGAGGTCATTCATCTCGGCGAGCGCGAGTGCTCGATCCAGCGGCGGCACCAGAAGCTGGTCGAGGAGTCGCCATCCTCGTTCGTCGACTCGGCGATGCGGCAGCGGATGGGCGAGGCGGCGTGCCGCGTGGCGCGCGCCGCCGGCTACGTCAACGCGGGCACCGTGGAGTTCCTCGTCGACGCCGAGCGCAACTTCTACTTCCTCGAGATGAACACGCGCCTGCAGGTCGAGCATCCGGTCACCGAGATGGTCACCGGCCTGGATCTCGTGGCCGAGCAGCTGCGTGTGGCGGCCGGCGAGCGGCTCTCGCTGCGTCAGGCGGACGTCACCTGGCGCGGCTGGGCGATCGAGTGCCGGATCAACGCCGAGGACCCGTTCGCCGGCTGGATGCCGTCCCCGGGGACGATCACCGGTCTGCGCGCGCCGAGCGGGCCGTGGGTCCGCGACGACTCCGGCGCTTACGAGGGCTACACGGTCCCGCGGTTCTACGACACGCTGATCAGCAAGCTGATCGTGTGGGGTCCGGATCGCGCGGCCGCGTGCGAGCGGATGGCGCGCGCGCTCGCGGAGTACCGGATCGTCGGCGTGCGCACGACGATCCCGATCCTCGAGCGCATCGTGGCCCATCCCGATTTCCGCGCCGGCCGCCTGTCCACCGCCTTCCTCGAGCGCGTGTTGCCCGGCGTGCAGCCGAATGACGCCCGCCATCGCGACCTCGCCGTGATCGCGGCCGTGCTGGCGGAGTACGAGCGGGGCCGGCGCGCTGCGACGAGCGGCGGCCAGCACGACGCGTCGGCGGCGGAGTGGCCGGCCACGGCATGGCGGCGAGCCGGCTCCGGGAGCTGGACCGGCCGGTGAGCGGCGGACGGACGAGAGAGCGGTGAAGTACGTGGCCACCGTTGGCGAGCACGAACTCGTCGTCGACGTGACGGGCGCGGACGGGCGCTATCACATCGCGCTCGGCGACCAGCGCTGGGACGTCGATGCCCGACTGACGGCCCAGGGCATCTACTCGCTGCTCGTCGATGGCATCTCGTATGTGGCGGACGTGGTCGATCGCGACGGCAGCTGCCTGGTGGACGTGCGAGGCGAGCTGTACGAGGTGACGGTGGAGGAGCACACGCGCCACGTCATCCGCACCCGGGGCGGGGCGGCCGGGGCCGGCGCAGGTCGGACGCTGAGGGCGCCGCTTCCGGGTAAGATCAGCCGCGTTGCCGTGCGTCCCGGGGACCCGGTGAAGGCAGGCGACACGCTGCTCGTGATCGAGGCCATGAAGATGGAGAACGAGTTCAAGGCCGGCGCCGCCGGCACGGTGGCCGAGGTCCGCGTGCAGCCCGGCCAGGCCGTCAACGCCGGCGACGTGCTGCTCGTGATGGGCTGAGGAAAGGCGACGGAATGGCAGCCGAGTCCGCCATCGTCTTCAAGAACGTCGACAAATGGTTCGGCAAGCTCCACGTGCTCGACTCCATCGACCTCGCCGTCGCGGCGGGCGAGGTCGTCGTCGTGTGCGGGCCGTCGGGGTCCGGCAAGTCGACGCTGATCCGGTGCGTGAACGGGCTCGAGCGCGTGCAGTCGGGCGAGATCACGGTCCTGGGCGATCCGATCACCCGGCGCGGCGTGAACCTGCCGGCGCTCCGGACAAAGGTCGGCATGGTCTTCCAGGCGTTCAACCTGTTCCCGCACATGACCGCGCTCGAGAACGTGATGCTGGCGCCGATGAAGGTCCGCAAGCTCTCCCGCGCCGAGGCCGAGAAGACGGCGCGCGCCCTGCTCGCCCGCGTCGGCCTCGCCGAGAAGGCGCCGAACTATCCAGCCAACCTGTCCGGCGGACAGCAGCAGCGCGTGGCCATCGCGCGCGCGCTCGCGATGCAGCCGAAGATCATGCTGTTCGACGAGCCGACCTCGGCCCTCGACCCGGAGATGATCAACGAGGTCCTCGACGTCATGACCACGCTCGCACGCGAGGGCATGACGATGATGTGCGTCACGCACGAGATGGGGTTTGCCCGCCGCGTCGCCCACCGCGTGGTGTTCATGGACGCGGGGCAGGTGGTCGAGGAAGGCACGCCCCAGGCGTTTTTCTCGTCGCCGAAGTCGGATCGCGGCAAGCAGTTCCTGTCCAAGATTCTCACTCACTGATGGAGGTCTTCTCATGAGACGCATGCTCGTGGTGGTGCTGGCACTGGTGACCGTGGTGGCGGCGTCCGTGCCAGCCGGCGCCCAGTCGGACACGCTGGACAAGATCCGGTCGACGGGGGTCCTGACGATCGGCACGCGAACCGGCTCGCCGCCGTTCGCCTACGTCAACAAGAACAACGAATGGGTGGGCTTCTCGATCGACCTCGTGGAGCAGCTGGTCAAGCCCTCCGTCGAGAAGGCGGTGGGCAAGTCGATCAGGATCGAGAAGAAGGAATCCACGCCGCCGACGCGCATCCCGTTGCTCACGTCCAACGCCGTCGACCTGATCGCCGGCACCATGACCGACACGCCGCAGCGCCGCGAGTCGGTGGACTTCAGCCTGACGTTTTTCTACACCGGCGCGCAGTTCCTGGTGAAGAAGGGCAGCCCGATCCACGGCGTCAACGACATCGCCGGCAAGCGCATCGCGTCCCAGCAGGGGAGCACGAACGCCAAGATCGTCCGCGAGAAGTATCCGCAGGCGCAGCTTCGCGAGTTCCCCGACCAGCCGGCGGCGTTCCAGGCGCTGGTGCAGGGCCAGGTCGACGCCTATACGAACGACGGCGTCCAGCTCGCCGGACTGAAGGCCAAGGCGCCGAACCCGAACGACTGGGACGTGGTCGGCGACTTCTACTCCGAGGAGCCGTACGGCATGGCCATGCGCAAGGGCGACGCCAAGTTCAAGGCCGCCGTCGACGCCGGCCTCCGCGGCGGCTTCGAATCCGGCAAGTACTTCGAGATCTACGAGAAATGGTTCGGCCCCAAGGGCGAGCTCCCGTACCCGATGACCCCGCAGGTGAAGGCCTATCTGCTCAAGCAGATCGGCAAGTAATCGAGGTCGCAATCCCGCAACGCGCCCCGGCCCCGCCGGGCAGCGTCCGAGCGTTGGGAGGTGGGGCTTGGGGGCCATGTCTCGCAATCCCGAGGCGCGCCCGGGCTCCGCCGGGGCGCGTCCGAGCGCTGGGGGGTATGGGGGCCATTTCGGGGCCCCCATCTTCATATGACCTACACGTTCAAGTGGAGCGTCCTGTGGACCGGCCAGTCCGGGCAGTGGCTGCTCCAGGGCTTGCTCACCACGCTGGAGCTGTCCGCGCTGGCGTGGATCCTGGCGGTCGCGCTCGGCATCCTCTCCGGCGCGCTGCGGACGGCGCCGTGGGCGCCGCTGCGCGCGACGGCGGTCTTCTACGTGGAATTCTTCCGCAACGTCCCGCTGCTCGTGTGGATGTTCTTCTGGTACTTCGGAGTGCCACCGCTGCTGCCGCGGCCGGCACAGGACTGGCTGTTCAACCACGCCGCGGAGTTCTGGGCGGCCGTGGTCGCGCTCGGCGTCTATCACGGCGCGCGCATGTCGGAGGTCATCCGTTCCGGCATCCAGGCGATCCCGCGCACGCAGTTCGAGGCGTCGCTGGCGATGGGCCTCACGACCTTCCAGGCGTACCGGCTGATCATCCTGCCGGTGGCGCTGCGGCTGATCGTCCCCCCAGGCACCAACGAGTCGCTCAACCTGCTCAAGAACTCATCGGTGGCGCTCACCATCAGCGTTGCCGAGCTCACGTTCCAGACGCGCCAGATCGAGACGTACACCGCCAAGGCCATCGAGGCGCTCACGGCGGGGACGGTGATCTATCTGATCTTGTGCCTCTCGATCGCGACCATCATGGCCCGCGTGGAGCGGCACTACGCGATTCCCGGCCTCATCTCGCGCGCGGGCGGGGGCTAGGCGGTGGACTTCTCCGTCATCGCCAGCAACTGGAAGTTCCTGCTGCTGCAGGGGCTGATCGGATTCGGGCCGTTCATCGGCGGCACGCTGCGGCTGGCCATCCCGGCCATCGTGCTCGGCTTCATCCTCGGCATCTTCGTCGGCCTCGCGCGGCTGGCCGAGGCGCGGCTCATCCGCGTGCCCGCCACCGCCTACGTCGAGTTCTTCCGAGGCGTGCCGCTGGTCATGGTCATCTTCTGGATCTGGTTCATCATCCCGCAGCTGCTGCGCCTGCCCATTCCCGAGTACGGCGTCGCGCTCACCGCGTTCGTGATCTTCGAGGCCGCCTACTTCGGCGAGATCGTGCGCGCGGGCGTGCAGTCGGTGCCGCGCGGCCAGGTCGAGGCGGCGACGGCGCTCGGGCTCACCGCCACGAAGACGATGAGCTACGTGATCCTGCCGCAGGCGCTGCGCAACATGGTGCCGTCGCTCGTCACGCAGATGATCGTGCTCTTCAAGGACACGTCGCTCGCCTCGATCATCGGCTACGTCGACCTCACCAAGGCCGCCCAGATCGTGAACAACCGCGAGATCAAGCCCTTCCAGCTCTACCTCTTCATCGCGATCATCTACTGGATCTGCACCTACTCGATGTCCCGCGTCGCCCAGCGCCTCGAGCATCGTCGAGTCTAGTCGGCGGGGGCCTCGGTGGCGGCCTCCGATGCCGCGAGCGCGCATGCCTGACATCGAGCTGAGGAATCGCGTGCGGTTGCACTGGCGCGAGGCGGGGGCTCCGGGGAAGCCGGCGCTGGTGTGGATCCATGGCGGCTCGGTGGAGGAGTCGTCGTCGATGGTGGCGGACCTCGAGCCCTTCTTCGCGCGCGTCCGCGCGCTGTTCCCGGACACGCGAGGCCACGGGTTGAGCGCGAAGTTCGAGCGGCCGGAGGACTATACGTACGCGCGCAAGGCCGAAGACCTGCTGCTGTGGCTGGACGCCCTCGGCATCGAGCATGCGGTGTTCGGTGGGGCCTCGATGGGCGCCGCCCTCTCGCTGTGGCTGGCCGCACACGCGTCCGGTCGCGTGCGCGCGGTCGTCTCGATCAGCGGTCCACCCTACGCGCCCCCGGCGGAAGACGTCGCGTGGTGGCATGCGCACCGACCGCTGGTGGAGAGGGGACGCTTCGAGGAATACTACGACGCCAACGTGCGCATGCGCGTGGGCGACGACGCGCTGGCTCGCCTGAAGGGCCGGCCCGAGCGGTACGCGGCCGTCACCGGGATGCTGCGTCTGCACTCGATCGCCTCGCTGCTCGCGCTGCTCGACGAGACGTATGCACGCACGGAGTGGCTGGCCGACTGCGCGCGCATTCGCTGTCCCGTGCAGGTCATCGGCGGCTCGCTCGACCGCTTCCCGACGGTCGCGATGTCCCGCCGCGTCGCGGACACGATTCCCGGCGCGCGTCTTCACGTGGTCGAGGGCGGCTCGCATTTTCCGAACCGCTCGCACCGGGCGGAGGTCCAGGGCGTGGTCGCGCGCTTCCTCGACGCGATCGGTGTATAACATCGCGCATGGCGATCATCGACCTGAGCTTTCCCATCCGCCCGCACTTCCGCTGGAAGGTCGAGCCGATACTGCGCTCCTCGCACGCCGCCGGCGACATCTTCCAGTCCACCGTGCTGACGATCAGCTGTCACGCCTACACGCACGTCGATGCGCCGGTGCACTTCCTGCCGGGCGACCGAGACATCGCGTCGATGCCGGTCGACCAGTGGATCGGGGACGCGGCCGTGGTGGACCTCACGCACCTCGGGGACGACGGCGAGGTGAGTGGCGCGGAGCTGGAGGCGCGCGGCGGCCACGTCCGGCGCGGCGACATCGTCCTGCTCCGCACCGACTGGCCGCGCAAGGTGAGCGTCGAGACCGAGAAGTTCTGGCGGGACGCTCCGTACACCGCGCGCTCCGCGTGTGACTGGCTCGTCCGCCGCGGCGCCAGGGCCGTGGGCTACGATTACCCGCCCGACCACTGCATCCGCACGATGATCTTCTCGCCCGGCACGCCGGTCAGGCGTCCGGAGTGCGTCACCCATGACGTGTTCTTCCCGGCCGGCATCACGGTCATCGAGTACCTGACGAACCTGCATCTCATCGGCGCGGCCCGCTGCCGGTTCATGGCCCTGCCGCTGCGGCTCGAGGGCGCCGACGGCTCTCCCGTCCGGGCCATCGCCCTGACCGACTGAGCGGCTGCGGCCGCGTCCCGCCGGCCGCGCCATCCGGGGTATCATCGACCGCATGTCCGTTGTCTGGCTCGCCCTCACCATGCTCGTCATCGGCGCCGGCGGTTGCACGGGTGAATCCCCCGCCACCGCGTCGCAGGAGAAGACGCCCGCGCCGCCTCGGCCGCGGTCGGTGAAGGTGGTCGCCGCCGTGGAGGCCCGCGTGCCGCGCACGGTGGTGGCCACCGGCACGCTGGCCGCCGAGGACCAGGTCGTCATCGGCACGAAAGTTCCCGGTCGGCTGGCCGAGATCGGCGTCGACATGGGCACGCGGGTGCGACGTGGGCAGGTGCTGGCGCGGCTCGATGCCAGCGACTACCGATTGCGGGTCGACCAGGCGGCGGCCGCGTTGCAGCAGGCGCGCGCGCGTCTGGGTCTCGCCGCCGGCGGCACCGACGAGCGCGTGGACCTCGAGCAGACGTCCATCGTGCGCCAGGCGCGCGCGGTGCTCGAGGAGGCGCAGCTCACCCGCGACCGATCGGCCAAGCTGCTCGATCAGGACCTGATCGCGCGCGCCCAGTTCGATACGGCCGAGGCCAACCTGAAGGTCGCGGAGGGGCGCTATCACGACGCGCTGGAGGAAGTCCGCAACCGCCAGGCGCTGCTGGCGCAGCGCCGATCGGAGCTGGAGCTGGCGCAGCAGCAGCTGGCCGACACCGCGATGGCGTCGCCCATCGACGGCGCGGTGGCGGTCAAGCAGGCGTCGGTGGGCGAGTACCTCGGCGCCGGCGCGCCGGTCGCCACCGTGGTGCGGCTCGACCCGCTGCGCCTGCGTGTCAACATCCCGGAGCGCGAGGCGCCCGACGTCCGCGTGGGCCAGGCGGTCCGGCTCGGCGTCGAGGGCGACCCCGTCGTCTACCAGGGCCGCGTCGTTCGCCTCAGTCCGATCGTGCAGGAGCAGAATCGCACGCTCTCGATCGAGGCCGAGGTGCCGAACCCGCGTGCGACGCTCAAGCCCGGTGCGTTCGCGCGCGCCGAGGTGCTCACCGAGACGTCGCAGCCGGTCATCCGCGTGCCGGCCGCGGCCATCGTGACCTTCGCCGGCATCGAGAAGGTGCTCGTCGTCCGCGAGGGAAAGATCGCGGAGCTGCGCGTGCAGACCGGACGACGCGCGCAGGACAGCGTGGACATCGTGTCCGGGCTGCGGCCGGGCGAGCAGGTCGTGAGCGACCCCGGCAATCTCACCGCCGGCCAGGCCGTGACGGTCGTCCGCTAGGCCAGGCGCATGCGCAAGCTCGCCGAAGTCTGCATCCGACGCCCGGTCTTCGCGACCATGATCATCATGGCGCTGGTCGTGGTGGGTGCGGCCTCGTACTTCCGGCTGGGCGTCGACCGCTTTCCCTCCGTGGACCTGCCCACGGTGAACGTGCGCGTCGAGCTGCCCGGCGCGTCCACCGAGGAGATCGAGACCCAGGTCACGCAGAAGCTCGAGGAGCAGATCAACACCATCCAGGGCATCCAGGAGCTGCGCTCGATCTCCACTCCGGGCAACTCGCTGGTGATCGTGACCTTCGTGCTGAGCCGCGCGATCGACGTGGCGGCGCAGGACGTGCGCGAGAAGGTCGCGCTCGCCGTGCGCAACCTGCCGCGCGACATCCGTCCGCCCGTCATCTCGAAGTTCGACAACGACCAGGCGCCCGTGGTGACGGTGGCGCTGTCCGGCGACCGCTCGCTGCGCGAGCTCACCGAGATCGCCGACAAGATCGTCAAGGTCCATCTCGAGCGGTCCACCGGTGTCGGGGAGGTCCGGATCATCGGCGGCCTCCTGCGGGCCATCAACGTCTGGATCGATCCCGACCGGCTGGCCGCCTACCAGATCCCCATCACCGCCGTGCGCGACGCGGTGGCGCGCCAGAACGCCGACCTGCCGGGCGGCAACGTCACCGCCGGGCTGCGCGAGTCCTCGCTGCGCACGATGGGGCGCATGGAGACCGGGCGCGACTTCAACGACCTCGTCGTCGCCACCCTCAACGGGGTGCCGGTGCGCGTGCGCGACGTCGGCTACGCCGAGGACGGCACGAAGGAGCAGCGCTCGGTGGCTCGGCTCAACGGCGTGCCGACGGTCGTGCTCGAGGTCCGGCGGCAGTCGGGCGAGAACACGATCGCCGTCATCGACGGCGTGCGCGAGAAGCTGGCCCTGCTGCGCCGGCAGATCCCCGACGACGTGAAGCTGGAGGTGCTGCGCGACCAGTCGCGCTACATCCACGCCGCGCTGCACGAGATCAACGTCCATCTGGTGCTCGGGTCGATCCTCGCCTCGCTGGTGGTGCTGGCCTTCATGCGGTCGTGGCGATCCACGGTGATCGCCGCCATCGCCATCCCGGCCTCGGTCGTCTCGGCGTTCGGTGCGATGTGGGCGATGAACTTCACGCTGAACAGCGTGACCATGCTGGCGCTCGTGCTCATGGTCGGCATCGTCATCGACGACGCCATCGTCGTCCTCGAGAACGTCTTCCGCTTCGTCGAGGAAAAGAAGATGGGAGCGTTCGAGGCGGCCCGCGAGGCCACCGCCGACATCGCGCTGGCGGTCATGGCCACCACGCTGTCGCTGGTCGTCATCTTCGTGCCCGTCTCGTTCATGTCGTCGATCTCCGGCCGCTTCCTCTACCAGTTCGGCCTCACCGCCGCCGTCTCGGTCCTCGTCAGCCTGCTCGTCTCGTTCACCCTGACGCCGATGATGTGCGCGCGCATGCTGCGCGTGGAGGACGCCGGCGGCCACGGCGAGACGCCCGCCCGATCGCGCGGCGGCTTCTACGCGTGGCTCGACGCCGGCTACGCCTGGGCACTGGCGGGCGCCATGCGGTGGCGGTGGGCGGTGGTGGCCGTCAGCGTGGCCGTGCTGCTGTCCGCCGTTCCGCTCTACCGTCTCGTGAAACAGGAGTACATCCCGAGCGACGTCGACGAGTCGGAGTTCGAGGTGCTCGTGTTCGGCCCGGAGGGCATGAGCGTGGCCGCCATGGACGACGCGGTGCAGGCGATCCAGGCGGAGGCGGCCACGACGAAAGGTGTTGCGCTGACGCTGAGCACCACCGGCGGCGGCTTTCTCGCACGCGTGAACCAGGCGAACGTCTACGTGCGCACGGTGCCGCATACGGAGCGGACGTTCTCCTTCGAGCGCCTGTGGACGGGCCTGCGTCGCGGCGATCCGCTGGCCGCCTTCCGCGGCAACTACACGCAGCGTGACGTCATGATCGCGCTGCGCGAGCGTTTTCGCCGGTTCAACGCCGCCGGGATCCGCACGCAGGTCCGCAACATGATCGGATTCAACATCGGCGGCGGCTCCTTCGACATCGATCTCGCCGTGCGTGGGCCCGAGCTCGACAAGCTGGTCGAGTATGGCGAGGCCCTCAAGACGCGTGCCCAGCAGATCGGCGGCATCGTGGACGCCGACACCACCCTGCAGCTCGACAAGCCCGAGCTGCGCGTGGTGATCGACCGCGCGCGGGCCGCCGACCTCGGCATCGACACCGAGCAGATCGCCACCGCGCTGCGGCTCATGGTGGGCGGCGACGATCAGGTCTCGCGGTTTCGCGACCCCAGCGTCAACGACGACTACGACGTGCAGCTACGCCTCATCGACACTTATCGCGGCGACCTGCGCACGATCTCGCGTCTCTACGTGTCGCGCGCGTCGGCCACCGGGGCGCCGGCGGCGATCGGGCTCGCGCCCGGCGGCCTCGTGCGGCTCGACAATCTCGTGAAGATCGAGCCCACCGCCGCCGCCTCCCGCATCGACCGGACCGACCGGCAGCGCGAGAATCGCGTGCGGGCCGGCGTGGCGCCCGGCTTCGGCCAGGCCGATCGGATCGAAGCGCTCAAGCGCGAGGTGGCGCGGCTCAACATGCCGGCCGCCTACATGACCGCCGTCTCCGGCAAGGCCAAGGAGCTGGAGAAGACGTTCACCGAGTTTCTGTGGGTGTTCCTGCTGTCATTCGTGTTCATGTACATGATCCTCGCCTCGCAGTTCGAGAGCCTCATCCACCCGCTCACCATCCTGCTCTCGCTGCCGCTTTCGGTGCCGTTCGCGTTGCTCGCGCTGTGGTACACGGGGAATACGCTCAACCTCTACTCCGCGCTGGGCATCCTCGTCCTCTTCGGCGTCGTGAAGAAGAACGCGATTCTGCAGATCGACCACATGAACAACCTGCGCGCGCGGGGCATGGAGCGGCTGGCGGCGATCATGCAGGGCAACCGCGACCGGCTCCGCCCGATCTTGATGACGACGCTGGCGCTCGTGGCCGGCATGCTGCCGCTCTGGGCCGGTACCGGGCCGGGCGCCGAGGAGCGGCGCGCCATCGCCGTCGTGGTCATCGGCGGGCAGACGCTGTCGTTGCTGCTGACGCTGCTCGTGACCCCGGTCGCCTACTCGCTGTTCGAGGATGCGGCGGCATCACTCAAGCTCGCCGCCCCCAGTCTCTCGCCGTGGCGACGGCTCGTGCGCCAGCGCGAGCGCCGCGCCTGGCGGCTGCGCGTGCGGCAAGCGGCCGCCGCCCGCATGTCGCGCGTCGAGCCCCCGGCGGGTGGCTCCGACCGCTGAGCCGTGCCCGTTCGCGGAACCCTGCGCGGGGCTCGCGCGTTCGTACGCGTCGCCAACTCGCGGT
>Ga0070741_10016223_pt1 | contig 12474 bp, 7 predicted proteins | sample Coa_R1_4_FD_66440 | JGI IMG/M metagenome (GOLD analysis project Ga0070741, IMG submission 66440) | Surface soil microbial communities from Centralia Pennsylvania, which are recovering from an underground coalmine fire - Coalmine... | ecosystem: Environmental > Terrestrial > Soil > Unclassified ...
GTCTGTGCGCTTCGGGATTCGTGAAGTCACCTCTGAGCTAACGGATAATGGATATCGCCTCTTTCGCGTGAACGGCAAGCCAATTCTGATTCGCGGTGCAGGATGGTCGCCGGACATGCTGCTGCGCGAAGATCCGAAAAAGCTGCGTGAAGAATTCACATTAGTGCGCGACATGCACCTGAATACGATTCGGCTGGAAGGCAAGCTGGAAACAGAGGATTTCTTCCAGTTTGCCGATGAGCAGGGGATTCTGGTGATGCTGGGCTGGTGCTGTTGCGACCAGTGGGAGCGATGGAAAGACTGGACGCCGGAGAATTATCAGGTGGCGAAGGCTTCGTTGCATGCGCAGATGCTGCGCATCCGTCATCATGCGAGCCTTCTGGTGTGGCTGAATGGCAGTGACGGGCCGCCGCCGGCTGATGTGGAACAGATGTATCTGGATGTGGAAACGCAGATGCACTGGCCGAATCCGATTCTGTCTTCTGCCTCGGCGGTACCGACGACTGTGAGCGGGAAGAGCGGCGTAAAGATGACGGGACCCTATGATTATGTGGCTCCGTCGTACTGGTATGTGGACAAAGACAAGTACGGCGGCAGCTATGGATTTAATACAGAGACAAGTCCGGGACCGGCAATTCCGAACATCAGCAGTTTGCGTAAATATATTCCGCAAGATCAACTATGGCCTACGAGCAGCGCTTCCTGGTCATTCCATAATGGAAGCGGCAAATTCAAGATGCTCACAGTTTTTGACGAGGCAATGAATGCCACCTATGGCAAGGCCGGCAATTTGCAAGACTACATTCGCATTGCGCAGGCAATGACGTATGACGGTGAGCGCGCGATGTTCGAGGCCTATTCGCGGAACAAATACACATCGACAGGCGTGATCCAGTGGATGCTGAACAATGCCTGGCCATCAAATATCTGGCACCTGTATGACTACTACCTGGACGCCGGCGGCGGTTACTACGGCACAAAGAAGGCATGCGAACCGCTGCACGTGCAGTATTCCTATGATGACCACAGCATTGTGGTGGTGAACAGCTCGTATCAGGCATCGTCGCAACTTGAGGTGTCGGCCCGGGTGTATGACCTTAACCTTAAGGAGCTTTTCGATAAGCGGCTGACGCTAACAGTAAATGCAGATACTTCACAGCGGGTTATTTCTATTCCTGATGATGTATTCTCGACAGGTTCAAAAGTCTATTTTATTGACCTCACCTTAAAAGATGAGTCAGGGAGAATATTGAGCCGCAACTTCTATTGGGTGCCGTCCAAGCTAACAACGTTTGACTGGAGCAAGACTGATTACACACATACTCCAGCCATTCAGTATGAAGATATGACAGAGTTGGCGGCCTTGCCGAAGGCGCAGGTAGAGGCGCATGTATCTACAGAAAATGGCAAATTGTTGCAGCTTCGCTTACAGAACAAATCGAAGGTGTTAGCGTTTCAGATCGCCGTAGCTGCGCGTGATGGCCACGGAGAAGATATCGTGCCGGTTATGTGGTCGGATAATTATGTTGAGTTAATGCCAGGTGAGGCTTGGACACTGACTGCCAGGCTTCCGTTGCATGCTCCGAGCAACCCGACTGTTGTTGTATCGGGATGGAATATTCCAGAACAAACGCTGCGGCTTTCGCCAGCCAAAACAACAGCAGAGGTTCAAAGCTCCCGATCGAGTGAGCAGCATGTCGAATAAGTCAGTCACTGTGAGTGAAGGGCAGGTCACGCTTAAGCGGAGCCTCCGCTTCTGGGACCTTTTGCTCTACGGTATCGTCCTCATCCAACCGACGGCTCCCATGCCGAGTTTTGGCGTGATCTACCATGTTGCGCGCGGGCACGTGGTTACGGCGATTCTGTGCGCGCTGGTGGCAATGCTCTTTACTTCGGTCAGCTACGGGCGGATGGCCCGCGTTTATCCACATGGCGGCTCGGCATTTATGTATGTCGGCAAAGAACTGCACCCGAGCCTGGGCTATCTCACCGGCTGGTGTCTGGTGATGGATTACGTTCTGAACCCTCTGATCTGCATTATCTGGTGCAGTAAAGCAGCGCAGAACTTTCTTCCAGAGATTCCTTATGTTGCATTTGTCTTGTTCTTTGCAGCACTTTTTACGCTGCTGAATCTGAATGGCGTCGAAACCTCGGCGCGTATCAACGCCGGCATGGCGGCCGCGCTTGGGATCGTGGTAGTGTTGGTTGTGGTTGCAGCGTTGCGCTACCTGATTCATCTGCCCCCGCAGCCGTCGTCGTTTTATACAAATCCCTTTTACGATCCAAGCACATTCTCGCGCGGCGGTCTTTTACGCGGCACTTCAATTGCTGTGCTTTCTTACATCGGTTTTGATGGTATTTCCACGCTCACCGATGAAGCGAAAGACCCGGCGCGTAGTGTTCCTCGCGCGATTGTGATGGCTTGTTTCGCGACCGGCATACTTGCTTCAATCGAAGTTTATTTAGGGCAGCTGGTATGGCCGCGCGGTCAGGCGTTTCCCGATATTGATACAGCCTACGTGCATATTTCAGGACGCGCTGGCGGACCGATTCTGTTCATGATTGTGAACGCCGCGCTATTGCTGGCGAATCTGGGATCGGGTATAGCGTCGCATCTGGGGGCTGCCCGGTTGCTGCTGGCCATGGGGCAGGATGGCGCGCTGCCGAAGCGATTCTTCGGCGCGATTCATCCAAAGAATCGCATTCCACGCAATAACGTTTTGCTGATTGGCGGCATTTGCCTTGCCGGCGCACTATTTTTCAGCTACCAGCTTGGAACAGAGCTGCTCAACTACGGCGCTCTGCTGGCATTTATGGGAGTGAACGTTGCCTCGGTCATGCTGGGATGGCGCAGCGGCAAATTCGCGCAATGGATTCCGATGCTGATTTCAGCGGCAGGCTTCCTGACATGCCTGTTTATCTGGACAAACCTCGGACCACTGGCGCGTATTGCAGGCACGGCATGGGCGCTGGTTGGAGTTACGCTCTGGATTATTCGCCGCAGGCAGATTCATCTGCCGGATGCCGCGTGAAATAAACTGGCTCCGTGCGTCTTTTCGTTGGCATTGCATTGGACAGCAAAACGCAGCAGGCCATTGCCGCGTGGGCAAGTGAACTGCGTGAAGCTTTTGTTCGTTTGCGCTGGTCTTCACCTGAACAGTGGCATGTGACGTTGCAATTTCTGGGCGAAACAGATGAAGAAAGATACTCGTGCGTGGTTGAGCAGTTACGGAAAATACACGCACAGGCTCCTGATATCGACTTGGCCGAGCCGGGATTTTTTGAACGCGCTGGCGTATTTCATATTTCTGTAGAACCTACGGCTTCGCTCGTTGCGCTGCACGATGAAATAGAACACACGTTGTTGCCCTGCGGATTTGAGCCGGAGGAGCGCGCTTTCTCGCCACATATCACTCTGGCGCGCAGAAAGGGACGCGGGCCCTCGCCGGACTTTGCGCGTCTGAAGAAAGCAGTTCGCTGGGGCCAGCCTGCCGCCCGACTGCCTTCCTTCCAGGCAAAGGAGTTTCTCTTGTACCAGAGTTTTACTGGGCCTTCCGGGTCAATATATGAAGTGCGCGAACGCTTTCCGGTGATGTAAGCTGCAATTTTGATGATCAACAATTACTTCTCACCTGCAGCATATTCTCTCGGAAAGATCGGTGTACCCGCGCCTGTCAAGGAGCTTTCCAGTCGGATCTGGGATGTTATTGTCGTCGGCGCTGGCCATAATGGATTGGCCTGCGCTACATATCTGGCGCGAGCGGGCAAGCGTGTCTTGGTGCTCGAAAGCCGCGAGCGCATTGGCGGAGCGTGCACGATTGAAGAGCCATTTCCGGGCGTGCGCATGTCTCCGTGTGCGTATCTTGCCGGCCTGCTGCATCCATTGGTTATCGAAGAACTGAATCTGCCACAGCGCGGCTTTGCGTGGTCGCCTGCTGTGAATGGCCTTTTTGTGCCGTTTCTCGATGGCAGCAGCATTCAGCTGTGGGATGATGATGCGCAATGTGAGGAGGAAATTCGCCGCTTCAGCAGCCGCGATGTAGAAGGCTGGCGCGCCATGAGCGATGTGATCCGGCGGCTGCGCGATATTCTGCGTCCTGCGGGCTATGGAGATACTTGGATTGGCGAAGCGCCAACCCGTGAGCAGATTGAAGAGCGGCTGGGCAACGACGAAGAAGCAAAGAAACTGCTCTTCTGTTGGTCGATGGCTGAGTTCGTAGAGCACTACTTGCAGGATGAGCGATTGCAGGTGGCATATCTGGGACAGGGCGTGATTGGCACCAATGCCAGCCCTTTCGATGCCGGCACGGCTTCGATTCGCTTTCATCATTCTTCAGGAAGACTAGGCGGCATGCCCGGCATGTGGGGATATGTGAAGGGCGGAATGGGCATGGTTTCGTTCTACTTCTGCGATGCGGCGCGTGAGGCTGGCGCGGTTGTTGCGGCTAGCGTTCCAGTGGCCAGGATTTTTCCAGGTGAAGGTGTAATGCTCGAAGGCGGAGAACGCATCAACGCGCCAATTGTGGTTTCGAATGCCGATCCGCGCCGGACGCTGCGTATGCTCGATAATTCCGCAGATGCTGCATGGAAAGCAAAGATCGAGTCAGTCCCGATTGAGGGCTGCACGGTAAAGCTGAATGTATTGCTGAGTGAGCTTCCGAATTTTACTTCGCGTCCGGGGACGCGCGAGCCCCATCATCTGGGCCAAATCAATGCGCCGCTTACCAAAGCTGAATGGAAAGAGAGCTTTGCGGCGGCGCGCGTAGGGCGTCTGCCAGAACATTTGTGGTGCGAGCTTTACTTCCAGAGCGCGCATGATGCGAGCGTTGTTCCCGGCGGACAGCATACGATGAGTGTTTTCGCGCAGTATGTGCCCTATCACTTTGAAGAAGGCACGTGGGACGGTCGCCGCGCCGAAGTGCGAAAGCTGGCGCTGGATTCAATTGGCCGCTTCTGCAGCAACATGGATACGGCTGTGATCGATGCGCAGGTGCTGGGGCCGCCGGATATCGAGGAAAAAGTCGGGCTCACAGGCGGACACATTTTCCAGGGAGAGTGTTTGCCGCCGTATATGTGGTCAAACCGTCTCAGTTCGCGGACGCCGATGCCTGGAGTTTACCTTTGCGGAGCGTGTACGCATCCAGGTGGCAGCGTGATTGGCATTAACGGTCGCAATGCCGCTATGGCTGTTCTGAAAGACATGGCGCAGAAATAGTTCTGGTCTTTGCGCGTCTGGAGCAGGTATGCTGCGCGAAAGCATGCCGGAGAAAACCACAACATCTGCGCTGAAGCGAGAACTCGGCCTCTTTGATTTAGTCCTCTTCTATCTGGCGGGCGGACTGAGCCTTCGCTGGATCGCCACCGCCGCGGCTGCGGGTCCAAGCACCATCACGATCTGGATATTTGCCTGCTTGTGTTTCTTTGTGCCGCTTGCCGGCTGCGTGCTTGAGTTGTCATCACGCTATCCACAGGAGGGCGGACTCTACGTTTGGACCCAACACGCCTTTGGGGATTTCTCCGGCTTCATCGCAGCATGGACATACTGGATGAGCAACCTGCCCTACTTTCCCGCCGTGCTGTATTTTGGCGCGGGCAGCGCGCTTTTTGCGCTTGGTAAACACGGAGAGCACCTTACGAACGACGCAACCTATTACATGGTTTTTGCGCTCGCGTGGCTTGGGCTGATTACGCTGCTGAACATCCTCGGGTTGAAGCAGGCCAAATGGCTGACGAACTGCTGCACGCTGGGTACGTGGGTTCCTATAGCTGCGCTGCTGGGATTGGCAGCCATTTTCGCAGGACGTTACGGTTCGGCGACGAACTTTTCTGCCGCGAATCTCATGCCGCATGCTGACCTGAAGAACGCTATCTTCTGGTCGACGATTTTTTTCGCTTTCGGCGGCGTTGAAACCGGCTCTTTCATGGGGGAGGAGATCAAAGATGCCCGACGCACGATACCGCGTTCACTGGTGATTGCCGGGATCCTGATTGCCTCCTGCTATATCGCAGGGACGATTGCTATGCTGATCGCTCTGCCTAGTTCGGCCATCAACGGCGTCGGTGGATTCGTCAGTGCGATTTCTTTGATGTGCACGAAGCTGAATCTGGCATGGCTGATCGCTCCGGTTGCGCTGCTGGTGGTCTTCAACAGTGTAGGCAGCGCCGGAGCATATCTTTCATCTACTTCTAGGCTGCCGTTTGTTGCGGGTATTGATCGTTATCTGCCGCCGATCTTCGGACGTGTGCATCCGCGCTGGCGCACGCCATGGATTGCCATTGGCGCATACGGCATTGTCGGAATGTTATGTGCGCTGCTCAGTCAGGCAGGAACAACAGTGCGCAGCGCGTACAACGTGATGGTGAGCATGTCGATCATCACCTACTTCATTCCGTTTGCGTTTCTCTTTGTGTCGATGATCCGACTGCAACGCGAGCCGGTGGCGCCGGGAACGATTCGCATTCCCGGTGGCAAGCCGGTTGCCATATTGCTTGCTTCCATCGGACTGCTGACGACGCTGGTGACGATTGTGCTCTCTGTTATCCCTCCAGATGAAGAACCGAACAAGCCGCTGGCGATTGCGAAGGTGATCGGCTCGACGGTCTTTCTGGTCGGTGTTGGTGTTGCAGTTTATTGGGCTTCATGCCGCCGAACGCAACGTGCTAGCGCGCTTTCTCCAGTCGAAAAGCCGTAGCCTGAAAATCACCGTCCAGATGGAGATCGACTCCGTGCCCCATCCAGTAAGCGCCGCTTGCTGATTCCGGCAGATTGCCCCCTGGTTTTTCTGTAATCCAGTGAAGCTGGTACTGCGCATCTCGATCGAGTCCATGCAGGAAAAGACGCGGATATGGATAGCCGAATTGGCTCGAATGCAGAAAAGCAAAGACTGCGGCTTGACTGTGGTCTGCAGAGACTGATTCCGTCGCAGACTGTTCGCTTCCGTTTTCCGGAGAGATCAGCCGATAGAGAGCGCCGTGCTGCACGGTTTCACGAATCTCCTTGTATTCCGCGATCAGGTGCTTCGCTGTGGCGAAGTCGGCATCGCTCCAATGATTCAGATTCGAGCCGATGCCGAGTGAGCCTTGCATCGAAGAGAGAAAACGATAGTCTAGCGAGCGCGGACTATGGTTTGGCCCGGCTGGCGATTCCGTAACCCAGGCCATCATCACGCCGGGCGTGTAGGCATATGTGAAGCCGTCCTGAATAGTGAGGCGGTCGAATGGATCAGTATTGTCTGAGGTCCACACTTCGTCGGTATAACGCAGAATGCCGAGGTCGACGCGTCCACCCCCACCGGAGCAGGATTCGATTTCGACTTTTGGATGCTTCTCGCGCAGCTCCTTCAAAATTGAATACAGGTTGTCGACGTACTTTACATAGACCTTCTTCTGCTCATCAGGCGCGACGGCAGGCCATCCGGGTTCAGACCAGTTGCGGTTGTAGTCCCACTTGAGAAAGGCAATGTCATTCTCCGTAAGCAGCTTGTCGAGGAAGCCGAAGACGTAGTCGCGGACGTCCTGTCGCGCAAGATTCAGGACCAACTGATTGCGGCCTTCGGTGCGCGGGCGGCCTTCAAAATTCAAAACCCAGTCGGGGTGCTTGCGGTATAGATCGCTGTTAGGATTAACCATTTCAGGCTCAACCCAGAGTCCGAAATCCATGCCGAGCGAATGCACCTTATCGATAAGCGGCTTGAGGCCGTTCGGAAATTTTTCCTTGTTCACATACCAATCGCCGAGGCCGGCGTGATCATCCTTGCGCTGACCGAACCAGCCGTCGTCCATCACAAAGCGCTCGACGCCAATTTTCGCCGCTTTCTCCGCAAGTTCTTCCTGGCCTTGCTCAGTAACGTTGAACTCCGTCGCTTCCCACGAGTTGTACAGAACAGGCCGTGGGCGCGGCTTTGGGCCTTCAGGCAGAATCTTGCTGATTTCGAACTGATGCAGCAGACGCGATGCGCCTCCAATACCATGCTGTGAAAATCCGCCGTAGAAAACAGGGGTTTCAAGCTGTTCGTTCGGCGCGAGCTTGTAACCAAAATCGAATGGATTATAGCCGCCTGTAATTCTCACATTCTGCATCGTGTCCTGCTCGACGGTGATGCGCCATGAGCCGCTCCATGCGAGCGCGCCAAACCACACGTCACCAGAATCCTGATCGCCGCTGTTGCCGCGTTCGATGGCAAACCAGGGATTGTTCTGGTGTCCGGTTGATCCACGGCGGCTCTCGATGAGGCGAGTGCCGGGACGAACAGGCTCATGCTGTACGTTGGTTTCGCCCGCCCAGCGGCCAGTCAGGTAGTAGAGCCAATAGTCTGTTGCATGAGGCAGAGACCACGAAGCAGCGGCTGCCTGCTCTATGAGCAGCGGAGTTGTCGTTTTGTTCGTGATGACAGCGGAACGACCCAGAACTCCTGTGTTGGGATCAATTGTGTATTTCAGATCAACGGTCACATTGCGGGAAATATCTTTGAGCTGAATGGTGAGGTTGTCCCCGTCGATATGGTGGGAAACATAATGAAGAACGAGGTCGCGGTTGCCGTCGGGGAAGGTGATTTTAAGCGCTGGTTGATAGAACAAGCCTGCTCCCCAGCCTTCAAATTCCTGCGGTGTCGAGCCTGAAGGTAAATCAAAAGAAGCGTGTCCTCTGTTGGTATGCGCTGGTCCCACATGGTCATTCGCGCCGAGGCGTCCGCCCCAGTAAAGGGGTTGTAGTGCATTTTCATCATTGATGCCGAAGGCATACGTCACATCGCCGCCATCGATGCGGAAGACGCGGGATTGCTGATCGAAGCGAATCTCCTGGGCGAATGTATACGTGTACAGAGGCGAAAACAGAAGTACCAGGAACCAAATTCGCTTGACGGCTGACATGAACGAACCCCTTAAAATACTTGGTACAAAAGATATATGGAATCGCTGAAGAATGCTATTGCGGCCGCCGGGGAGGCAACAGCCAATTCTCAACTGTGCAGGTACCAGGGAATATTGATCACGACGATATTCTCATTTCCCTTCACCAGCAGAGCGAGCTTCAGCAAGTTTGCTCGTTGATTGTGCAGCAGGTTTTCATACCAGTGCTTCACTACCAGCTCAGGCACAAGAACGGCAATTTGCCTGTCGGTACACTTTATTTGCTCTGCCAAAACATGATCAACAAATGGCTGGATGAAGAATCGATATGGCGATTTGATCGTCGTTAACCGCGGCTCGGGCAGACCGGCATCGCGAATCGGCGGGAGTACCAGCTTGTTCCAATTCGCGCAGATGGTGTCCGCATCGTCGCCACATTCCACATGGACAACCTCTACCTCCGTTGACATAGCAAGGGCGAAGCGCAATCCCCGTTCGCTGATGCGGTTCCATTTTTCCATCGGAATGATGACCCGCGGTGGCAGTAAACCATCAATATGTAGTGGCTGAGGAGCTATCTCGCTGGCAGTATCGTCATAATGCCTGCGCACAATGGTCATGAGCATGATGAGCGCAGGAATCAGGATGGCCGTGACCCAGGCTCCGTCCACGAACTTGGTCCCTAAAACTATCAGCGTCGTTATGCCGGTAGCAGTTGCGCCGATTCCGTTGACCAGCATGCGGCCTTTCGCGTTTTTCTGCTTGTACCAGTGCACAACCATGCCGGCCTGCGAGAGCGTAAAGGCCATGAAGGCTCCAATTGCATAAAGCGGGATGAGCCTGTCTGTGACTCCGCCAAAGAGAATCAGCAAGGCAGCGGTGAACGTCACCAATGCATAAATTCCGTGCGAATAGAGTAGTCTGCGCCCCCGGAGAATAAAGACGTGGGGCAGGTAATCTCGCTGAGCGATGGCGCGGGTGAGGCGTGGGAAGTCGGCAAATGCGGTGTTTGCCGAGAGCGAAAGCACCAGCAGAATCGAGCCGATGGTGACGTAGTAGAAGATGCCCTTGCCGACAACGGCTGCTGTGAGTTGAGAGAGCACACTTTGATATCCCGAACTGCCCGGATCCGTTGCGCCGATCCCGTAAGCGCGGCAGAGCAGGGCAATGCCGGCGAGCAGAATAATGAGCAAAGCGATGATGATGGTCAGCGTGCTCTTTGCGTTTTTTGTCCGCGGATCGCGAAATGCCATCACACCGTTGCTGACAGCTTCTACGCCGGTCATAGCAGTGCAGCCGCTGGAAAACACTTTGAGCAGGAGCCACCAGGTGAGCGCTGTTGTCATCGGCGGCAATACAGGTGGCGCGACAATTGGTACTGGATGACCTTCGCGCAGAAGCACGTGAACTCCGCCGAGAATAATGACTGTGAGCAGTGTGCCGAGAAAGAGATAAGTCGGGATGAGGAATGCGACGCCGGTATCTCGAACCCCGCGCATATTGATCAGCGTAAGAATCGCGAGAATGCCGAGGCAGATTGACAGAGTGTGCTGGTGCAGGCTGGGAACGGCGGAGATCAATGCGCCAACGCCAGCCGATATGCCTACAGCGGCAGTCAGGATGTAGTCGATCATCAGTGCCGCTGCAGCCAGAAGACCTGGTCCTTTGCCCAGATTCTCCGTCGCTACCGTATAAGAGCCGCCGCCATGTGGATATGCCTCAATGGTCTGCCGGTAGGAGAAATAGACAATGACAAGCAGAATCAGAATGGCCATTGTGACGGGCACAATATAGTGCACGCCTGTGAGACCCAGAGGAATCAGCAGCGTAAGGGCGGCTTCTGGTCCATACGCGGCCGAGCTGAGCGCATCAAGACCAAAGATCGGAATGCCCGCGGCGGGGCCGATCTGCTCGGCGCGTTCATCAGATGTGGCTAAAGGGCGGCCAAACAGCAGGTCAAGTGTTCGCATATGGCTGCGAACTCATCCTACCTTGTTTCGGCGCACAGCGTAATGAAGAACTGAATCAGCGCAAGGCCATCACGACGATGCGTCCATCGGAACGAAAGCTTCCGCCGGTGGCCGTAAGCGCCTCTTTCAGCGGATTGCTCGGAGTAACGTAAGCAGCTCCGCTTATTACGCCAGCGGCAGCAAAGCTTTGCTCAATAAAGTCTCTCTCCTCATCGATATTGGGATCGATGTGATGAGTCACATTGCCGTTTCGCTGATCTTTTTCAAAGCCGCTGTCGTGCGTGGCTGAACCGACCCACAGCGGTTTGCCATCTACTGTTTCTGAAGACTTCCATACACGCAGATGATGCCGAATCGCTGCGACCGCTATGGGATCGGCGCGTGCAAAAGAGAGGTCCTGCGGGCGCCCGAAGAGATAGAGAATGCTCATGGGCATCTGTGTATATGCCTCGTGCGAAAGCGTTGCCAGCAGACCGTGGAGAATTGCATCCTGCGTTGTTTTATCGACAGATGTCCAGCCGGCCGCAGCAAAGGCTTTTTGCACCTGGTCCTGCGTGCCGATGAGGGCGAAGTTCACCATGTCCCCAGAATTTCCCTGCTGGTCCTGTACTCGGCGAGGAATATTCGCAAACAGATCGGGAGAGAGTGAAGCGGCCAGATTGATGGGGGCTGCGGGAGCTGCCGAAGCCTGCGCCTTTGACAGCTTTATTGTGACGGAGTAGCTGCCATCACCCGTAAGATCGCTGCTCAGGTTCACGCTGAGATAGAGCTTGCCGGTTGTGGTTACATCAATCTGCTTGCTTGTTCCGATCAGGAAAGGAACAGAAGCGTCTCCGTTCGTAATGCGCCCTATGAGCGCGGCGCTGTTGGCGCTATTGAGTGGAAACTGCCGGATGAGGTCCTTCCAGCCGCGCGGGTTGCCGTCGGGTGTTGAAGTATGTCCGTCGGAAACCGTAATTGTTCCGGTTGCCGTAAAATTGAGCTGATCGCCAAGCGTAACGGTAACTCCGGTATCGGTCCAGTCTCCTGCGGGAACTTTGAAGCTATATGAGCCTTTACGCGAGGACAAAACGTTTGCATCCGGTGTTTTCATTTGGATGAGTTGCACGCCGGGTTTCGTCACAGGCGTTGACGGCTGCTGGCTGCAGGCAATGCCCGAGAGCGCCAGACAAGTGCTTGCCAGAATTGCAATGTTCCGGATAAAGCGCACAATTTTCATAACTATTATGACATTACAGGCCGAGAGAATAGCCGCAACGCATCCACCATCCTGCTTTGGCCGGGCCCTGTACAAGAAATTTTCGATCTGCTGGATCGTTTCATTCGGCGGAAGCATATTGGGCTTTAGAAACCGGATGTAGAATCTGCTTTGAGTGAGGCGTGGCGATGCGTACCAAGTCGAGATTGTTGACTGCGACTCATACTCGGACAAATGCCTCCCATTCATCCCCGGTTGGTTTCTAGTATTTCAGTCATTGGAATGAACGCTAAGATCTTACGGCTAATAGCGCGCTGCGCCTCGTTCATTATTTCCGCATGTCCCCTAAATTTTGGATGCGTGCAAGAAAAAATATGAAATAGAAACAGCACGGGATACACCTGCAGCGAAGATTCGCAGAGAGGTTTGGCCGCATCCTTGCATTTGCAAAACTAA
>Ga0070741_10016224_pt1 | contig 12473 bp, 10 predicted proteins | sample Coa_R1_4_FD_66440 | JGI IMG/M metagenome (GOLD analysis project Ga0070741, IMG submission 66440) | Surface soil microbial communities from Centralia Pennsylvania, which are recovering from an underground coalmine fire - Coalmine... | ecosystem: Environmental > Terrestrial > Soil > Unclassified ...
GAAGAAGTTCGCGAGCAGCGCCCCGGCCACCCCGACGCAGCCGGCCCCGAGACCCCAGCCGAGCGCGAGCATCCGCTCGGTGTCGATGCCCATCAGCGCCGCCGCCTGCCGGTCCTGGGCCGTCGCCTGCAGCGCCAGGCCGGTCTCGGTCCGGGTGACGAACGCGTACAGGAGCGCGAAGGCGGCCAGCGCGGCCAGCGCCGCCACGAGCTGCGGCGTGCCGACGAACAGCCCGAAGATCGACAGGCGCCCGGCGACCCACGGGGCCTGCACGAGCCGGAAGTCCGGGCTCCACAGGAACTGCGCCCCGCTCCGGAGGAACACCGCCAGGCCGAAGGTCGCGAAGATCTGGGCGAGCATCGGCGCGCCCAGGATCCGGCGGATCACGCCCTTGTAGACGACCCAGCCGATTCCGAAGAGCGCGGCGGTGACCAGCGGGAGCGTGAGCAGGGGGTCGAGCCCGCCCAGGGCCCAGCCCCAGAACGCGCCGAACATCGCGAGCATGAGGAACTCGCCGTGCGCGAAGTTGACGATCTCCATGAGGCCGAAGATGAGGGAGAGGCCGGCCGCGATCAGGGCGTAGACGCAGCCCATGAGGAGGCCGGAGACGAGCGCCTGGGCGACGACCTCGGCGGTCACGTGCTCGGGGGCCGGCGCGGGCCCGGCGGCGCCGCGACGGCAAAGGCGGATCGTAGCAGGACGGGGCGGACGGTCGCAATCCCGCCCGCGGGACGGCGGGCCGGCGCGGGTGGACGGCCGGCTCGAGCGCGTCGCCCGCATGCCGCCGCGGCCGGAGCGGGCCGCCCGGGTCCCGGGCCGCCGGGATCCGGTCACGGGACGGCGGGACGCCGCCGGGGCCAGCCGTCGAGCCGGCCCTGCGGTCCCGCCGATCGACCCGGAGAGCGCGAGCCCCGCGCGGCCGTCTGGGGCCGCGGCGCAGGGCAGCCCGTCGCCGCCGGCGCCCCGGGGTCGACGGACCGCGCGGGCGTCGGCCGTCCCCTGCGCCGGCCGGCCGGGCACCCGAGAGCGACGCGCGGGACGGCGCTGTTCTCGATACGGACCCTTGACACGAGCGGGCCGTTGCCCTACAAAGGGGCCGTCCTTGTGACGGTTGGAACAAGCGAGCGGCGCCGGGCGGGGGCGCGTCCAGCCCGCGATCCCGAGGGGAGCCTCAGCACAGACACCGTGCGACTGCCTCCGGTCCTCGTGAGCCTCGTCCGGCGCTGTCCCCGCTGGCTCCCCCCGTCGCTCCTCGCCGCGGCCGCCGTCGTGCTCGCGGCGTCGCCGGGCGCGGCGCAGGAGGCGGCGCGCGAGCCGGCGTACCGGGCGTTCCCCTACCTCGGCTCCCGGCTGGCCATCTGGGCCGTGGCCCAGATCCACCTGAACTTCGCCGCGTTCATCCTGGGCGTGCCGATCTTCGCCGTGATCATCGAGTTCATGGGCTGGCGGATCGGCCAGGACCGTGAGGAGGGGCGGCGGTACGACTGGCTCTCCCACGAGTTCGTGAAGCTCACGTTCGCCGCGTTCTCGACCACGGCCCTCCTGGGGGGGTTCCTCCTCTTCCTGCTCATCACCCTCTACCCGCGGTTCTGGGCATTCATGAGCAGCATCTTCGCGCCCACCATGTGGCTGTACGCCGGGCTGTTCTTCCTCGAGACGTTCGCGGTCTACCTCTGGTACTACGGCTGGGACTGGCTCTCCGGGCCCCGCAAGGGGCTCCACGTCGCGCTCGGGGTCCTCGCCAACCTGCTGGGGACGTCGATCCTGCTGGTCTCGAACTCCTGGGTGACGTTCATGATGTCGCCGGCCGGGGTCGACGAGAACGGGAAGTTCACCGGCACGCTCTGGCAGGCCGTCCACAACTTCACGTGGATGCCGGTCAACATCCACCGGCTGATCGCGAACATCGTCTTCGGGGGCACCATCGCGGGCGCCTACGCGGCGTTCCGGTTCCTGGGCGCCCGCTCGGACGAGGAGCGGGCGCGGTACGACTGGATGGGCTACGTCGGGAACTTCGTGGCCGTGTCGGCCCTGATGGTGCTCCCGTTCGCCGGCTACTGGCTCGGGTTCGAGATCTACGGCTTCAACCAGACCATGGGCATCACGATGATGGGCGGGTTCATGTCCTGGCTCTGGATCGTCCAGGCGATCCTCATCGGGGTGCTCTTCCTCGGGTCGAACTACTACCTCTGGCTCGGGATGGAGCGGATCCCCGGGGCCGAGCGGTTCCGGCCGTGGATAAAGTTCCTGCTGCTCGTCATCGCGCTCGGGTTCATGGTCTGGGCGACGCCGCGGAGCCTGATCGTCTCGCTGGGCGAGGTCCGGGCGATGGGCGGCACCGACCACCGGTTCCTCCGGTTCTTCGGGGTGATGTCGGCCAAGAACACCGCGGTGAACCTCATGATCCTGACCACGTTCCTCTCCTACCTCCTGTACCGGCGGGCCAACCGGGAGCCGACCGTCTCGTGGGCCCGGACGGGCATGGCCCTCCAGTGGCTCGCGTTCGCGCTCGCGGCGGCCGCCGTGGTGGGGCTCGGGGTGGGCGGGTACTTCGTCGAGGCGATCGTCCGCATCCGGCGCTTCTCGCCCCTCCAGGTCCTCGCGGTGCTGGGGTGCATCGTGACGGTGATGGCGATCGACATCCCGATGTTCCGGAACGCCCGCTCCACCGGCGCCATCCGGTGGGGGTCGATCGCGCCCCGCTCGCAGTACGTGCTCATCCTGCTGGCGGTCACCTTCACCTGGCTCATGGGGCTCATGGGCTTCGCCCGCTCGGGCATCCGCCAGCACTGGCACATCTACGGGGTCATGCAGGATCGCTCGCCGGACGCGGTGACCCCGGCGCTCGGCTACGCGGCGAACGTGATCACGACGGTGACGATCGTCTTCTTCCTGATGGTCATGTTCATCTTCTGGCTCGGCGGCCTGGGCGAGCGCGGCCACGCGCCGGCCGGTGCGGCGGCGCGCGAGCCGGAGCCCCTGCCCATCGCCGGGGGGAGCCAGCCCCGCCGCCCCGGCGGTGCCGCGTAGCATGGCCGTCCCGGTCCCGGTGCGGGTCGGGGTCTTCGCGCTGGCCGTGATGGGCGGGTACACGTGGTACGCGAACTCGATCCCCCAGATCGAGTCCAAGCCCCCGGAGGAGCTGTCGCTGGAGGGGGGGAACGTGACCCCCCAGCAGCTGGTCGCCGCCGGGGAGCAGGTCTTCCGCGGCAAGGGCCAGTGCACGACCTGCCACGGGATCGGGCGGGCCGGCCGCGGCCCGGACCTGGCCGGGGTCGGGGCGCGCGCCGCCTCGCGGAAGCCCGGCATGAAGGCCGCCGCCTACCTGGTCGAGTCCTTGCTGACGCCGAGCGCCTTCGTGGTCCCGGGGTTCCCCAACATCATGCCGGTGATCACGAAGCCGCCGATCGGGCTGAACCGGAGCGAGGTCTGGGCGACGGTCGCGTTCCTGGAGAGCCAGGGCGGGACCGTCGACGTGAAGCTCGACGACGTGCCGCCGATCGCCGGCGCCCAGGCCGGGGGCGGGGCGGCCGCGCTCGAGCTGCCCGGGGACCCCAAGGCCGGGCAGGCGGTGTTCACCGGCAAGGCGGGCTGCATCGCCTGCCACAAGGCGGGGGCGATCGGCGCCAGCCCGGTCGGACCGGACCTGTCCAACATCGCCGGGAGCCAGCCCCCCGAGTACATCATGGGGAAGATCCTCGACCCCGCCTCGAAGGGCACCGTCTCCGGGTTCCCGGCCGGCGTCATGCCGAAGGATTTCGGGCAGCGGCTCACCGCGCGGGAGTACATCGACCTCCTGTCGTTCCTGTTCACGCTGAAGAGCGGGGGCGGCGCCGGCGCGGCGACCGCCGCGGCCCCCGCGGCGCCGAAGCCCTGACCGATGGCCCAGCCGCGCGGCAAGTTCCTCCAGGCCGTCGGCGTGCTGGTGGCGGCCTTCCTGCTCTTCCGGTACGGGATCCAGCCGCCGATGCCGTTCAGCGTGCTCTCGCTCTACATGTTCGTGACGCTCCTGGCCGTGCTGATCTACGTCTCGTCGGATTCCGACTCCTGGCGCGCGTTCGTGACGCCGATCCGGCGGACCCTGACCGAGCCCGGCCGCCGCCCGCTGCGGCTCCTGCTCGGGGTCACCATCCCGATCCTGGTCGGCTACTACGCCTACTCCCAGGCCGCCGCGCGCGTGGAGGCCCCGCTCGAGCTCCGCGCCGTCCATCCCGCGCCGCCGGCCACGATCACGTTCCGCGGCAAGGAGATCGACCTCCAGGCGACCTCGACGCCGGTTCGCCAGGAGATCGCCCGGGACCCCGCGAGCGCGGCCACCCACCTGGCCGCCGGGGCGGCCACCTACGTCCGGAACTGCGTCTACTGCCACGGCGACTACCTGGATGGCCGCGGGCACTTCGCGCACGGGCTGAATCCCCAGCCGGCCGACTTCGTCGGCCCGAACACGATCGCCCAGCTGTCGGAGGGGTTCGTGTTCTGGCGCATCGCCAAGGGCGGGCCCGGCCTGCCGAAGGAGTCGACGCCCTGGAACTCGGCGATGCCGTCCTGGGAGGACCGGCTGACCGAGCAGCAGATCTGGGAGGTGATCTACTTCCTCTACACGACCACCGGGCATCCGCCCCGCGTGATGACCGCGGACGCGGCCCCCGCGCCGCCGGGCCGCGCCCCGGAGCTGCTCCGGGCCGCCGCGGCCGCGCTGGCCCCCCGGAGCGCCGCCGCCCAGGCCGGTGACGTGGAGCTCGGCAAGCGCGTCTACGCCGTCCGGTGCGTGGGCTGCCACGGCGCCGACGGGAAGGGGGACGGCCCCGCGGCCGAGCTCCTCCGGCCGCGGCCCCGGGACTTCACGGCCGGGAAGTACAAGATCCGCAGCGTGATGGGGACGCTCGCCTCGGACCAGGACCTCTTCCGCGTCATCACCGAGGGGATGCCGGGGACCTCGATGCCGTCCTGGCGGGTGTTGCCGGAGCGGGAGCGGTGGGCGCTGGTGGCGTACGTCAAGACGTTCGCGGACGGCTACAAGAGCGCGAAGCTGGAGCCGGCGCCGGTGCCGAAGGAGGTCGCGCCGTCCGAGGCCTCGATCCGGCGCGGGAAGAAGATGTTCGACGCCTTCGAGTGCGTGAAGTGCCACGGCCAGGCGGGCCGCGGCGATCCCGCGCCGGGGTCGGACCTGAAGGACGACTGGGGGGTGCCGATCCGCCCGGCGAACCTCCACGAGCCCTGGAACTTCCGCGGGGGCTCGAGCCGGCGGGACGTCGTGCTGCGGCTGACCACCGGCGTGGCCGGCACCCCCATGCCGGCGATGGCGGAGTCGATCGAGGACTACCGGAAGTCGGACGAGAAGGACCCGGACGTCAAGGAGGCGAGCGTGTGGGACCTCGCCAACTACGTCCGGTCGCTCGGCCCCGACCAGCCCAGCTGGGCGACCCTCCTGCAGATCCCCCCGGTCACCGGTCAGGTGCCGTCGGACCCGAACGCGGAGTTCTGGACGAGGCGGCCGGGGGCGAGCTTCCCGGTGGTCGGGCAGGTGATCGTCGACCCGCGGAACTTCAACCCCACCGTGGACATGGTCACGGTGCGCGCGGTGTACACTGACCAGGAGGTGGTCTTCCACCTGACCTGGGACGATCCGACCGCCTCGGATCCCGCGCAGGGTGCGAAGCCGGACATGATCGCACTCCAGTTCCCGACCGGCTCGGGCGACGGAGACCGCCCGTACTTCCTGATGGGCGACGCGAACCGTCCCGTGTACCTCCTCACCTGGCGCGCGGGAGGCGCCGTGGGGGAGGCGATCGGCAGCGGGGCGGGGAAGGTGACGCCCGAGGCCGGGGCCGCGGTCCAGGCGACCGGCCAGACGGTGTACGACGCCGGCCAGTACCGGGCGGTGATCCGCCGCCCCCTCACGACGGCCGACGCCACCGACTTCGCGTTCCGTCCGGGGGCGTTCTTCCCGATCGCCTTCTGGGTCTGGGACGGGTCGGAGGGCGACGAGGGCGCGAAGGCGGCCATGTCGGCCTGGTACTACGCGCGGCTCGAGCCGCCGGGGTCGAAGCGGCAGTTCGTGATCCCGCCGATCGCGATGCTCCTCACCGGGGCCGTCGAGCTGGGCCTGGCCCGCTGGGCGCGGGCCCGCCGGCCGGCCGCCTAGGCGAGCGAGGCGGGGCGTTGACACTGGGACAGGGGCGCCAGGCGCCGCGCCGGGACGGGCCCGGTCGCGCCGCGCGCCAGCAGCAGGAGGAGGACGTGGTCCGATGACGAAGAAGACCGTGGTCGCCAGCGTGCTCGCCGTCGCGGCCGCCGCGACGGGTGTGATCCTGGCCTCGGGCCTGCCGGTCGGCGCGCAGGGCGGGGGCACGATCGTCGGCGAGGTCAAGTTCGCCGGCACCGCGCCGCCCGCGAAGACCGTGAAGGTGAACAAGGACAACCAGGTCTGCGGCCAGGAGAAGAAGATCGCCGACGTCCAGACCGGGGCGGGCGGGGGGCTGGCCAACGCCGTGGTCGTGGTCTCCGATGCCAAGGGCTCCAAGCCGGCCAAGCCGGCCGTCCTGGACCAGAAGGGCTGCGAGTTCCACCCCGAGGTCCTCGTCATGTCGCCGGGCGAGCTCAAGATCCTGAACTCGGACGGCGTGCTCCACAACATCCACACCTTCTCGACCGCGAACCCGCCGATCAACAAGGCGCAGCCGAAGTTCAAGAAGGAGATGGTCGAGAAGCTGGAGAAGCCGGAGATGGTCAAGGTCCAGTGCGACGCCCACAGCTGGATGCACGGCTGGATCTACGTGACCGAGAACCCGGCCGCGGTGACCGACGCCAACGGGAGCTTCAAGCTCGAGAACGTGCCGCCGGGCAAGCACAAGGTCGAGGTCGTCCACCCCGTCCTCGGCAAGCAGACCAAGGAGGTCGAGGTCAAGCCCGGGCAGGAGACGAAGGTCGCGTTCGAGGTGAAGAAGTAGCGGCGGTGCCGGCGCGCTCCGACCCGGGCGCCCGGGCCGGAGCGCGCCGGCCGCGGCGGCGGGCGCGCCACCAGGCCGTGAGTCCCCAGGGACGGAAAAGGACGGGCCGACTGCGATGATGAGCTGGCTCCCGGAGAACATCGCCACCTACGGGCCGGAGATCGACCGGCTCTTCTACCTCATCTACTACGTCACCGGGGCCGCGTTCCTGCTCGTGACGGTGCTGCTCGCCTCGTTCCTGGTGCTGTACCGCGCACGCCCGGGCCGCCGGGCCGTCTACAGCCACGGCAACACCGCCCTGGAGATGGTCTGGACCATCGTGCCGGCGCTGATCCTGGTGGTGCTGACCTTCCTGGCGATCCCGAGCTGGTCCAAGGTCAAGAGCCGCATCCCCGAGTCCGACCTCCACATCCGCATCACCGCCAAGCAGTTCAACTGGGAGGTCACCTACCCGGGCGCGGACGGCCAGTTCGACACCGCGGACGACAGGACGTTCGACAACGAGCTGCACGTCCCCATCGGGAAGCCGGTGGTCCTCCACCTGCGCTCGCGGGACGTGATCCACAGCGTGTTCATCCCGGTCGCCCGCTTCAAGCAGGACGCCGTGCCCGGGCGCGAGATCCTGCAGTGGGTGGAGGTGACCAAGCCCGGGAAGTACGAGATTCCCTGCGCCGAGCTGTGCGGGTTCGGGCACTCGGGGATGAAGGGGTACCTGTTCGTCCACACCCCCGAGGAGTTCGAGGCGTGGCGCACCGAGGCGTACAAGGCATCCTAGGCGGCCCGCCGGCGGGCCGGCCCGACCCGGCAGCGACCCTCTGCGGAGGAAGGTAAGGAGCGCGATGGCCAAGAGCGGTGGAGCGGTGGCGGCGCACGAGGTGCACGAGCACCACGACCTCGGGTTCTGGCGGACGTACGTCTTCTCCACCGATCACAAGATGATCGGCCGCCAGTTCCTGTTCCTGGGCCTGTTCATGCTGCTGATCGGCGGCTTCCTGGCCATGCTGATCCGGTTCGAGCTCGGGTTTCCGGAGCACCCGGTGCCCGGTCTGGGCTGGCTGTTCCGGGACACCGAGGGCGTGATCCCGCCCGAGGTGTACAACATGCTGTTCACCATGCACGCGACGCTCATGATCTTCTTCGTCGTGATGCCGATCATGGTGGGCTGCTTCGGGAACTTCCTGATCCCGCTGATGCTCGGCGCGCGCGACATGGCGTTCCCCAAGCTGAACATGCTGTCGTTCTGGACCGGCGCGCTGTCGGGCATCCTCATGCTGGCCGGCTTCTTCGTCCCGGGCGGGCACGCCGCCGCCGGCTGGACGGCCTACGCGCCGCTCTCGGCGGTGCCGCAGTACTCCGGCGTCAACTGGGGGCAGAACCTCTGGCTGATCAGCCTGTTCGTCCTCGGCGTCTCGTCCATGATGGGCTCGATCAACTACATCACCACGACCGTGAACATGCGCGCCCCCGGCATGACGCTGTTCCGCATGCCGCTCGTCATCTGGTCCCTGTTCATCACCGCCGTCCTGCTCCTGCTCGCGCTGCCGGTGCTGACCTCGGCGTGCGCGATGCTCCTCTTCGACCGCGTGCTCGGGACGCACTGGTTCGACCCGAGCGGGGGCGGCGAGCCCCTGCTCTGGCAGCACCTGTTCTGGTTCTTCGGGCACCCGGAGGTCTACATCCTGGTCCTGCCGGCGATGGGGGTGACCTCGGACGTCCTGTCGGCGTTCTCGCGGAAGCCGATCTTCGGCTACCGCGCGATGGCCTACTCGATGATCTCGATCGCCTTCCTGTCGTGGATCGTGTACGGCCACCACATGTTCGTGAGCGGCATGAACCCCGCCCTCGGCACCTCCTTCATGCTGACGACGATGGTCATCGCGGTGCCGTCGGCCATCAAGTCGTTCAACTGGCTCGGCACGCTGTGGGGGGGGTCGATCCGGTTCTCGACCCCGATGATCCACGCGCTGTCGTTCCTGTCGACGTTCACGATCGGCGGGCTGAGCGGCATCTTCATGGCGAACACGCCCGTCGACATCTTCATTCACGACACGTACTTCATCGTCGCCCACTTCCACTACGTGGTGGCCGGGATCATCTTCGCGATGTTCGCCGCGATCACGTACTGGTTCCCGAAGATCTTCGGGCGGCTCATGAACGAGCCGATCGGGCGGCTCCACGCCGTCCTGACGTTCATCCTCTTCAACTGCGTCTTCTTCCCGATGCACTTCCTGGGCGTCGGGGGGATGATGCGCCGGATCTACAACCCGACCCAGTACGAGTTCCTGCAGCCGCTGCAGGGCATCAACGTGTTCATGTCGTACAGCGCGTTCGCGCTGGGGCTGGTGCAGATCCTGTTCATCTGGAACTTCGTGAGCAGCCTGATCCGCGGCCCCCGGGCCGAGCGCAACCCGTGGCAGGCGAACACGCTCGAGTGGTCGGCCCCCTCCCCGCCGCCGCACGGCAACTGGGGCCCGACGATCCCGACCGTCTACCGCGGGGCGTACGAGTACAGCGTCCCCGGGCTGCCCGAGGACTACCTCCCGCAGGACCGCGCGACGGGCGCCGTCGCGGGCGCGACGGGGCGCCATTGACGGTCCCCGCCGGAGGTCGGTGGTGACGCCCGGTGCCGGCGTGCACCGGCTCGCGTGCGTGACGGCCGGCGCCACGCTGGTCCTGATCGTGGCGGGCGGGCTGGTCACGAACACCGGGGCGGCGCTGGCGGTCCCGGACTGGCCGACGACGTTCGGCCGCCCCATGTTCCTCTATCCCTGGTCCGGGATGGTCGGCGGCGTCCTGGTCGAGCACGCGCATCGGCTGATCGGGGCCGCGATCGGGCTCCTCACGGTGACGCTGGCGCTCGTGCTGGCGTGGCGGGAGCCCCGGCGGTGGGTGTGCCGCCTGGCCGGGCTGGCGGTGCTGCTGGTGGTGCTGCAGGGGGTGGTCGGCGGGCTGCGGGTCGTGCTCGTGCGGGACACGCTGGCGATCGTCCACGGCTGCCTGGCGCCGGCGTTCTTCGCGCTGCTCACGGCGCTGGCGGTCGTCACCGGCCGGAGCTGGGCGGCGCCGGCGCCCGCCGGCGCCGCGCCGGCGCCCGGCCCGCTCGCCCCGCTCGCGATCGCCTCGGTCGGGGTCGTGTACGGCCAGATCGTGCTGGGCGCGCTGACCACCCACGCGGGCCGGGTCGGCTGGCACCTGGGCGGGGCCGTGGTGACGGTGCTGGCGACGGTGGGACTGGCCCACGCGGTTCGCCGCCGGGCGCCGGGGGACCCCGTGCTCGGCGGGTGGGCCCGGGCCGTGTCGGTCCTCGTGACCGCGCAGCTTGCCCTGGGCGCCGGGGCCTACGGGGCCCGCTTCACCGGGCTCGGGCTGCCGGGCGGCCAGGCAGCCGTCGTGCTCTGGCCGGTCGCGCACCGGGCGGTCGGCGCGCTCCTGCTGGGGGCGACCCTCGCGCTGGCCCTCCACCTCGGTCGCCGTCGCGCGCGTGTCCGGGCCGTGGCGCCGGCGCCGCGCGTCTCCGAGGTCGCGGCATGACCTCGCGGACCGACGTCGTCGGCGGGAGCGCGGACGGGCTGGTCGCGGTCCGTCGTCGCGTCGCCGACTTCGCCGCCCTCGGGAAGCCGCGCGTCGTGCTGATGGTCGTGCTGACCACGCTGGTCGGCTACTATCTCGGCGCCGGGCGCGAGCTCGACTACCTCCGGCTGGTGCACCTCCTGGTCGGGACCGCGCTGGCCGCCGCGGGCACGCTCGCGTTCAACCAGCTGCTCGAGCGCGACGTCGACGCGTGCATGCTCCGCACCCGCCGCCGGCCGCTCCCCGACGGGCGGCTGCAGCCCGGCGAGGCGGCAGCGTTCGCGGCGCTCCTCGGGGTCGGCGGGCTCGCGTACCTGGTGCTCGGGGTGGGGGTGGCCTGCGCGGCCGTGACGGCCGCGACCGCGGCCCTCTACCTCGGCGTCTACACGCCCCTCAAGCGGGTGAGCCCGCTCTGCACCGTGCTGGGGGCGGTGCCGGGGGCGCTCCCCCCGGTGGCCGGCTGGGTGGCGGCGCGGGACGAGCTCGGGGTGGGGGCGGCCGTCCTGTTCGGGATCCTGTTCCTGTGGCAGCTCCCGCACACGCTCGCGATCGCGCGCCTGTACGCGGACGACTACGCCCGGGCGGGGATCCGCGTGCTCCCGGTGGTGGACGCCGGGGGCGCCAGCACCGAGCGCCAGATCGTGGCCGGATGCCTGGCGCTCCATGCGGCAGGCCTCCTGCCGACCCTCATCGGGCTGACCGGGGCGACCTACTTCTTCGGCGCGCTGGCGCTCGGGGCGGGGTTCCTGGCCTGCGGGCTGGTGCAGGCATTCCGGCCGTCGGCGGCGGCGGCGCGGCGGCTGGTGCTGGCGTCCGTCGTCTACCTGCCGCTGCTCCTGGCGCTGATGGCGCTCGACAAGGTCGGGTAGCGTGCGCCCGGCGCCCGGGCTCGGGTCCCGGCCCCCGGCGGTCCCGCCGGACGCGCCGCCGTCGCTGGCGGAGCGGAACCGGCGCACCGCGGTCGCGCTGCTCGCGTGGATCGCGGCCCTCGTGGCCGCGTCGGTGGCGGTGGCATGGCTCCGGAACTGAGCGGGCCGGCGGCGGCGGCCGCGGTGCTGGACGTCGAGGTCCGCCCGCGGGACCGGCGCGCGCCGGACGGCGTCGATCCCGGGTGGCGGCCGCCCCGCCCGCCGCAGCGGCACGACGGCGACGGGGACGGCGACCCCCGGCCGGGTCCCGAGCGCTCGCCGCTGTCCAACGCCCGGCTCGGCATGGCGATGCTCCTGGGCGCGGAGAGCATGTTCTTCGGCGGCCTGGTGATCGCGTTCCTGCATCTCCGGCTGGGGGCGGCGGTGTGGCCGCCCCCCGCCCAGCCGCGGCTCCCGGTGGGGCTCACCGCCCTCAACACGGTCGTGCTGCTCGCCTCCAGCGTGACGCTCGTCCGGGCGCTGCGCGCGCTCCGGGCCGGGCGGCCGGCCGGCCTGGTCCGCGGCCTCGCCTGGACCTGGAGCCTCGGGCTCGTGTTCCTGCTGGTGCAGGGGCTCGAATGGACGCGGCTCGTGGGGTTCGGGCTCCGGGTGTCGTCCGGGATCTACGGCGCGACGTTCTACACGCTGATCGGCGTTCACGGCGCCCACGTCGGGGGGGCGGTGGTGTGGCTCGGGCTGGTCTGGATGCAGGCGCTCCGCGGGCGCTACACCCGGGAGCGCCACGTCGGCGTGGTCTGCTGCGCGATGTACTGGCACTTCGTGGTGGCCCTGTGGCCGCTGCTCTACCTGCTCGTGTACCTGGCATGAAGGTGAGGGAGGAGATCGTGAGCAACGTAGCCGCGACGCTGCCGCATCCGGCCGTCGAGCCGGCCGAGTCGCCCCTGACCCCGGAGAGCTGGGGCAAGCTCGGCATGTGGATCTTCCTCGCCGGCGACGCGATGGGGTTCGGGACGCTCCTGGCGGCGTACGGGGCGGCGCGGGCGGGCAGCACGGACTGGCCGCACCCGGCCAGTCACCTGGGGAT
>Ga0070741_10016226_pt1 | contig 12473 bp, 8 predicted proteins | sample Coa_R1_4_FD_66440 | JGI IMG/M metagenome (GOLD analysis project Ga0070741, IMG submission 66440) | Surface soil microbial communities from Centralia Pennsylvania, which are recovering from an underground coalmine fire - Coalmine... | ecosystem: Environmental > Terrestrial > Soil > Unclassified ...
TATCTTATCTGTAATTATAAAATTGTCAAAAGTACCATTTGCAGCTGCTCTTTGATTAACAACATTAGTATCAGCAGATGGTATCCTTTTGATAAAAAGGTTAGGATCAAGTTTTTTTACTTGTCCATTAAATCTGCGTTGAAAACTTGATCTTGGTTTGAAGTTTTTTCCTTTATGGAAATAGTTATTACGTTTATTTGTATGCATATTTGTATTTAAAGTAACTTAGTTAAATTTATATATCTGTCCAAAAATGAAATAATTTTATGAAATGAAGATATGAGCAGATTTAAATTTAATTAAAAAATCTTTCTATCTTTATTACAATAGCTCACAAATAAACAGAATGAGTTATATCTTTTCTAATTATAACATAAAGTCTGATTTTAATCAAACTATAAGATAAGTTTATTTATAGCTCTAAATGAAGTATTATGCGTGTTTTGTGGTAAGTAAAAAGATATATTATATTTTATCTAAATATAAGGCCGTTTATTAAATTTGGATCTGAAGGAATCATGATTTGCTTACTATCCAGAATATATTTTTCTATTCTGAATCCATTTTTATAACTAATTACTTTATTTGGTGCAGTTGAGATTTTTACCCGGTTGATTTTCCACCAATTGCCAGCTGTACTATTGCTTAAATTAGGAGAAATTAATAAATAAGTTAGTTTTTCTTTGGTAAAGGAACCGGCTTTATATTTATTTCCCCTTTGCACATAATCTAATGCGTATCTATTACTGTACCCAAGTTCATCTGGTGTATAGATGTAGTAACCAAAATTTGCACCTGCGTCATTAAATATCCTTTGTGCAGCTTGATGGTTAAATTTCCATGAGCTTATACTCATTTGTTTATCAGTGTTTAGTGCAAGTACTGTACTTTTATAGCCGCTGGCAAAAGAAAGCATAAAAATTAAGATAAATACTGCTGTAAAAAATATTTTATTTATATACAAATAACCGGAGGAAAAAATTAATATTAAAATTGGAATAAAAGGTGAAATATGGTATGACTGGACATTGCCATTTAGAAAAAAAGATAAAGGAATATAGCCTAAAAATAAGAAGTAAAATAGATAATAAGCTTTGCGAATTGGCAATTTTCTAATTTTAAATATAGTTAGAACTATTACTAAAAGTAAAATGAAAAATATTATAAGCGAGTCTGTTGTAAAAATATTTACCACACTTATGAACATTTCTAATCTGTTTTCAATAAGTGACTTTAAATTCATATGGTGACTATTAACTGATGTCGTAAAATTGGCAATTACGGAATGAGTTTGTAAAAAATTATGCCTCAGTTCAAATAATATATAGGTAGAGAATGGAATAATTAATATTAAATATGATAAGAAATGGAGATATTTCTTGGTTTTTAAAATGGTAAAGTAGAGCAGATATAAACTAATAAGGATTAAGATAGGTCCGCCAAATGCTACTTGAAATTGGATAATACATCCTAAGGTAAGAAGTGAAAACAGTAGGTATTTGACTTCATTTTTTATTAAATACTTATAAAAGAAGTAAAAGAATATGGGAGAAAGAAGGACAGCGCCAAATGGATTTTCATAAGAAGCAGCATTTGATATTGAGTAGGCGGAAAAAAGTATCGCACTAAATAATCCTACTTTATGATCAAATATGCTTTTGCCAACAATATATACTATTATAGTAGCCAAAGCTGTCAAAAAGATCCAAAACCACCCTACTCCTACTGGATTTCCTTTACTTAAGATATATACAGGAAGATTAATATATAACCATAAAGGTCCGTGAAATAAACCATTGATACCGCCTGATCTTGGTCCAATTAATGCTAGTTTATGCGTTTGTATGACATTTTCCAAAAGTAGAAAGTCTCTTGCAATATCTGTGTTAAAGTTTAATTCGCCATGTAGTACATCCCAAGCTCCCAGCACTAAATTTAAAATTATTATTAATAAAGCAAAGATTTTAAGAAAGAAGCTTTGGTTATTTTTTTTACGCATAAGTTTAATTTAAATATGTAAATGAATACTATTTATCCAATCGGTATAGATATATTGAGTCTCCTAAATTCCACTTATGGCCAAATTTAAACGGTTTAAAAGAAGCAATCTCCCAAGTCTTATAAGTTAATAAATTACTATATGGTATATAAGTTACAACAAATAAATACTTTGCTGTAGGATAAGCATTTACATTTTCTGGCATTTCTCCATCAGTCTCAACAACATAGCGAAGGGGATAAGCTCTCGTATCACCATCTACTAAGGAGGCTATGTTGAAATTTTGGTGTGATTTAGCATCATGACTAATTATCTCCCCTGCTTGATTTATTTTTTTCATGCTCCAGCCCTTTGGCATTGCATAACCATGGTTATTGTTAAGTGAGCTAAATGATGCTAAAAAATTTATCAAAAGTAAGATTGAAGCACAAATAACTGCTATATTTTTAGGCAATGTTTTATATAGCATTAATGGAATTGTAATTAAGGATAGAACCCAAAATGGCAGTATGTAGTGAGCTTGAAAGGCAGAAAATCTTATACTAAGTAGAGCAATAAATAAAAATGTAAAAATAACTAAAATTCTTAAGCTTTTAACTGCTTTATCATTGGATTTTATAAAGAAAAATGAAATGGAGATAATTATTAACAACACTCCTACGTATCCAATATTACCTCCAAGAAATATCGCAGCACCGCTTATCCATTGATTTCCTATATTCTCAAATGAGAAAGGAGTATGATTTCCTTGCTTTAGATAATCTAAAAACAATCTCGAATTCAAAAAGTTATGTCTAACTTCAAAGATAAGCGTTGGTAGAAGTCCCGTTATAACACCGCATGCATAGAGAATAATATTTATTATTTTTTTCTCTTTTGTAAATAGTAGCGAAATTAACATAGCAAGAGCTAAAGTCAGGTTTAAAAGATGCAGTTCGATGCCAAAGCCAATTGATAAACCAAGTAGCACCGCTAAAATTAAATTATTTTTATTTATCATTTCAAAGTAGATATAAAGGCTAATAATAATAAAAAGCGGTAGAAAATTTTGATATAAAGGTGTAGTACCAAAAACTACAAACTGTGGAGCAAAAGCAAATAATCCCGTACTTATAATTGCTATTGATTTGGGGAAAAATTTTAGTACAGTTATATAAAGCAAGATTAATGACAATGTTGAAATACTAATTGCCGCAATGGGTCCGGCAATTGGATTTAAATGCAATAAAAGAAAAAAAGGGAAAAGTATATATAAATATAAGGGTCCTTGAAAAAAAGGACCTATTGAAGTTTTAAGTCCAATTAAAGTCCATTTATGAAGCAGCACCATATCCCGAACTGTTAAAAAATCCATTCCCTGATCTCCACCAAAAGTAGTTAAAGTATCTATTCTATACAATCTGAAAAACAAGCTAAGTATTAATATTAATAGGAAAAAGCTATGAGTGGCAATAAGAGTAAAACCAAGTTTTAGCAAGCTCTTCATTGCGTATATAATTTCATTATTTATTATCTTTGTCAACAAGCTTAAAAATAGTTCTAATTTCTTCCTGTTTTGTTATTTAATGAAAAATCGTATAATTGTAATATGGAAGAGCATAGCCTGCAAAAAAACAATTATTTACATAAACTAAGTGCAGATTTAAAGAATTTATTAATACTTCTTAAAAAAAGCAGGAGTAATAGAATTATTTTCCTCCTCTATTTACTTTCCTTTCTCTTTTTTTGGATAAATAGTCAATATGTCTCTTATCCCGATGAAAATGTTAATCTCCTGGGGGCAAAATCAATTTTACAAGGAGGCGTTGCTTACCGTGATTTTTTTGATCACCATATGCCACTTGCCTGGTATTTAGGATCAGTTCTGCTACTTTTATCTCATGGCGTCTTTACCACTTTTAGAACTTTGTGGTCTCTGTTTGTATTTATTTCTTTTTCTTTACTATCAATTTACATTTGTAAAAAGTATAAAGAGTTTTTTTTATCATTTCTTTTTTTTATGGTTTTATATCCTCTTGCCGGTGTGTACTTTTGGTTTCATCTCTTTTTAGCTGATAGCTTAGCAGGATTTTTCTTTTCAATGGTGTTTTGGCTAATTGGCGTGCAACTCTTATCAAAGCGGATAGATTACAAAGGTATAGTTGCAGCGTCTCTGCTTACCTTTGCTTTGATATTTTCTTCCTTAACTTATATTTACCTTGCGTTTGCGCTATATCTTGCTCAAGTATATCTTTTATTTATTAATAAAAAAGGTTATGTTAAGTTTTTATTAATTAGTATAGCGCCTTATATTCTTTATTTAATATATCTTCTTCTTAGTGGGACTTTTTCAGATTTTTATTTTGCAAATATTACTTATAACACGCAAATATATATTGATACACCCAACTATGTGCGCGGAGCACATTTTAATCCGCTAAAATTTGCTTTAACTCTTATTTACAATTTTTATTCCTCTTATGTACCTCTTTTGATAAATATTAAAGATTTAGACGTTAATCAGGCAATTAATAGCCTTTTGGGACTAGGAACTCTTTTACTTTTGATCTTTGCTTTTCTTCGCAGCTCTGTGCTTGGCGTAATTTTTCTTCTAATTTTATCCTTCTCATCACCAAGAAGCACAATTGAATTTTATAAAGAAACAAATTATCAAATGAGCGTTTTTTTCCTGCTTGGTCTAATCTCAGCGATATTTTCTGTTTTTATATTTGAGAAAAAAATATTTGTGGAAAAAACTTTTAAAGACTTTAGCCGTCTTGCTTTTTTATTGCTTTTGATATTTTTCTTCTTTGCCAGCTTAGGGCTATTAAAAAACACTTATGATAAGTATTATCTTCGCTACACTCAAAAATTACCAAGTATCGCAAATGTTGCATACAGCGCAAGTTTTGTTGATCAGGTACTTAAAAAAGGTGATTATTACTGGATGGGGCCCTATGACCCTGATCAGGAATTTTTTGTCCAAAACGCCAGACTTCCTGGTAAATATCCAACCTTACTTGCTGGTTTTGATAAAAGTAAAGAAGTTCAACAATCATTTTTAAGTCAATTTACAACTCATCCTCCAAAACTTATAATTTATCGTCACGCGGCTTCAATGTTTGATACGCCAGCTTTAGTTTTTGGTAAATTTTTCGTTGACTGGATGAATGGCAGATATACATCAGTAGAACATATTCAAGGTGTAAAAACTATCAATTCTCCCTCAACTTTCACACTAAGTACTGATCTTTATATCAGAAACCAAGATATAAAAGAAATGATACAAGTTCTAAAAAATGATGGGTATATAGTTGAGGTTCCAATTGAAAAACAAGTTAAAATTAGCAAGCCTACTTCAAAGCTAGCTAAATAATTCCGCTTTTTTACTTCAAAAGCTTTACTAAGCTCTTACTTATTTTTCGCTTTTTTCTTAGCTTTTTTGTGTAAATTAAATTTATATGGAAGCTTTTATAGAGTTGATTTTAGCAAGTGCTCTACTTGTAGGGCTTTTGTGGCTTGCTAAGTTAATTTAAATTTAAAAAATAGAGAATTCTCTGATTGGGTTTTGCGTAATTTTACGTTATCAAATTTCTTACGATCTTATAACCAAATTGTAACTCTTCTGTTTTAAAATAACCAAATGCAAAAAATCATTTCATTTTTAAAGATTTTAGGACCTGGTTTAATTACGGGTGCATCAGATGATGATCCATCGGGTATAGCAACATATTCCCAAACCGGAGCACAATTTGGTTATCAACAATTATGGGGAACGCTGTGGACTATTCCTTTAATGACTACCATGCAGGAAATGAGCGGCAGAATTGGTATAGTAACGGGCAAAGGCATTGGAGGGGTGCTTAAGCAGTATTACCCTAAACCAGTTTTATATATTGCAATGATTAGCCTGCTTATTGCAAATATTATTAATATAGGTGCTGATTTGGGAGCTATAACTTCAGCAGCAAAACTGCTTATTCCTCTACCTACTTTTATTCTTCTTATAGCTACAATATTTCTAATTATTCTAACTCAGATATTTATTCCATATAAAACTTATGAAAAATACCTTAAGTGGTTAGCAATTGCGCTTTTGACTTATATCGTTGAGACTTTGATTCTTCATCAGGATTGGTTAAAAATATTAAAATCCACGCTAATCCCCTATTTTTCTTTTAACAAAGATTATTTAATTAATTTAACAGCTTTTTTAGGTACTACAATTTCTCCATATCTTTTTTTCTGGCAATCTAACCAGGAAGTAGAAAAACGGATCGCCCTAAAAAGGCAAAAAAGTCATGAAGTCAACAAAAGCCGTGTCAGTAAAAAAGATATCTTTGGCCTTAGAATAGATACTATAATTGGTATGACCTTTTCCAACCTGATAGCTTTTTTTATTATTGCATCTACAGCCTCAATTCTTGCAAGCCATGGTATAACAAGTATTAATACTGCAAGTGAAGCTGCGCAAGCATTGAAACCACTGGCCGGTAATTTTGCTTATATATTATTTGCACTTGGTGTCATTGGTGCTGGATTGCTTGCTATTCCGGTTCTTGCCGGCTCTGCTTCTTATGCAGTAAGTTCAACTTTTAGTTTAAAAGAGGGACTAGGTAAAAAACTACAGAATGCTCCTGTTTTTTATGGAATTATAATAGCTTCAATAATTTTAGGGGCGCTTGTTAACTTTACACCAATCCCACCTTTTAAACTACTTTATTATTCAGCAGCAGTTAACGGACTTGCATCACCTTTTTTAATAGTTCTGATTTTACTGATTGTTAATAATAAGCAAATTATGGGCAAACACACCAATCCAAAGCTTTTAAATATCTTAGGAATTATAACAGCACTTTTAATGGGGATAACAAGTATTGCTTTACTTTATTCGCTAAAAAGCAGTGTTTGATTTATTTTTCACCTCTTGCCAATCTCTTACTTCTTTTTTATTTTAATCTTATCTTCAAGCTTTATCATAACTTTATGAATAATAAACTGCCCAATAGTAATAATTCAAAACTAAATGATTTTGAGATTTTTGCATCAACGATTGTGATTTTACCTGTTATGTTTGCAGCCCTGTTTATCAGCGGTGTACAAAAACCTTTAATATATGGCCTGTTTGTTACAATCGGTTTTTATGTAATAACTAAATTAACGGGCGGAAAAAGGAGGATAATATGAGTAACATGTTTGAATGGTCGCTTTTTGGTTTAATGGTGGGAGTAGTTGCCAATCTTATAGATCCAAGACCTGCATCTTCTGGCTTGTTTAGTGCTTTGCTTTTAGGAATTGTAGGGGCGCTCGTTGGAGGGACGCTTGGCGATTTACTATTTGGTCAGGGTCTTACAGGCTTTAATTTAAGCTCCTTTAGTTTAGCTGTTGTTGGCTCAATTTTACTTATGCTAATTGGTAGAGCTTATTACCACACCAGCAGAAATTCTTACTAATTTTTAACATTTCTCAATAACCAATTTTTACTTCTTAATTTAATAATTTACATCTTTTTGATTTTCTACACAGACTGATATAATAGTCTAAATTATCCAAAGCTCAACAATCTAACAAAATTATTACTCAGTTATAATAAAACGCCTCAGCTTGACAGTCCCTTACTACTTTGTTACTATCTTTTAACCATTTTCTTACATTTATTATTTAATTCTTACATTTCCGAATTTATACCTTTTTAACCAAACTGTCTATGGGTTATCAAAAACAAAATTTAAACTTTAACTGGAACTTAAAAATTAAAGACATAATCAAATTTTTATACTTTAATCATAATTTAAAGGAAAAACTTTTCTTAAACGCTTTGGTGCTTCTAGGAACTTTTATAATTCTTTTGTGTCTTATACTAAACAAAAGCCTGCCTACTGCATTAATTTCTCCACTTGCCAGAACTTTTAACTTGTTTAATTTTTCGCAGCAAAACCCAATGCCCAAACAATTCTTTAGTTTTATTCCGGGATGGAGCGATAATAATTTTGACAACATCAACTTAAACGGCGTTCAAACTCTTGCCTATTTTGATAATCCCATAAATTCAGACGGAAGCTTGGATACAAATAACGATGGCTATAACACCTTTAATGACTCCTTTGCTTCAGAACTTTTTGCAAAAGCACATGCAAATGGCACAAAAGTGGTAATTACAATTTCTATGGATCAAAGCTCTGACATTGAGAGCGTTTTGAACAATAATAATTATTGGCAACAAACTATTTCTCAAACAATAGCTCTTGTAAAAAGTGCAGGAATTGATGGTGTTGCTATAGATTATGAATATAACGGGCCAGATAGTTTAGCTTATAAAGACAAATTTACTAATTTTGTAAGAAACTTTACAAAGCAAATGCATGAGAGTATAGCCTCTTCTCAAGTAAATGTGGTAATTCCTGATTCAGCACTTAACTCAAATTTTTATAACCTAAATGATTTGTCTCAAGTAAGCGATCACATCTACTTAATGGCACACAGTTTTGCAGTACCAGAGATGCAAAATGGACAAATTACAGCTCCAATATATGGATATAATCAGCAATCTTACATGAAAAATTTAGTAAGTAAAGTTAGCAGCTTTGAAAAGCAAGTTCCTCAGGATAAACTTGCGCTTGAAACTGCCTGGTATGGCAATGGAAAAGATTATAATTTATATAAAAACAAACCTTCATCCCCTCCTCTTTCTGAAAACACAATGAAAACTCCCTTATCTAACGCTACTATCAATAGCCTTGTAGCTAATGTACCAATTAGCGCTAAGGAACAGGCCAAAGAAAACTTACCTTATATTGCCAAAGCCCTGGAAAATGATGGAATTTTAAATCAAAACGTACTCTCTTACGCCCTTGCGACAATAGAACATGAAACCGCGGGCACGTTTGCCCCTATTTCTGAATATGATGGCACAAAAGACGCCATTAGATACGGCTATGAAGGGGGAAGTGATTATTACGGAAGAGGCTTTATTCAGCTTACTCATCTTAGAAACTATAAATGGGTTGGTGAACAAATTGGGCTTGGAGATAAACTTGTCCAAAACCCCTCTCTTGCCTCCTCACCCAGTGTTGCCGCTCAAGTACTTGCTGATTATTTTAAAAACAATAACGTTGCGCAGGTGGTAGATAGCGGAGACTTTGTTGACGCAAGATCACTGGTTAATCCGGATGATAATGCTTGGCAAATAGCTTCTATGGCACTTGCCTTTTTAAACTCAATTACCTAAAAATTATGGAATTTGAATTACACTTTAATAAAGATAATAAAGAACCTAAAAAAGGATTAAATTTAAGAGTATTCTGGTTAACTTTTTTTGCAATGTTTTTGCTAACTAGCTTAAAACAGCTGGGAGTCTCGTTACCAACTATTTCCTTTGATAAGTTCAGTATTATTGATCCACTATCTAAAAATTCAAGCATTTTTGATGGCATAGAAGGAAAACTGGAACAAGTTAAAAATGATTATCATCTAAGTAAGCAAAGCAGCTTTATCACTTCTTCCTATGCTGCCACTACAAATGATTATGATAACGCCAGTGCTTATGCTTTAATTGATTTTGATAGCGGTAATATAATTGCTGAGAAGAATTTGGATAAAAAAGTACCAATAGCCTCTTTAACTAAATTAATGTCTGCAGTAGTTGCACTAGATATACTCTCTCCAACTGAGCAAATTACAGTTGCTAAAAAAGCTACAAATATTGAACCAACAAGAATTGGAGTTAAAACTGGTCAAAAATACACTCTTTACGAACTGCTAAATGCTATGCTTCTAACCTCTGCCAATGATGCGGCAGAAGTAGTTAGAGATGGGATTGATGCAAAGTACCAGCAAGAAGTTTTTATTAAAGCCATGAATCAAAAAGCCCAAGACATTGGTTTAACAAATACACACTTTGCTAATCCTCAAGGCTTTGATAACCCTCAAAATTACTCAACTGCACATGATCTTGCTATCCTAACTCACTACGCTTTAGCAAATTACCCAACTATTGCTGCAATAGTTTCCCAAGATCAAAAAATGCTTCCTGCAACTCAAACTCATCCTAAAGTTTTGCTGCTAAACTGGAATGGCCTAATGGATGTATATCCAAATATTTTTGGTGTAAAAATAGGCAATACTGACCAAGCACAAACTACTACCATTGTTGGCTCCCAAAGAGGTGGCAAAAAATTACTGGTCGTTTTACTGGGTGCACCTACTATAATTCAAAGAGATTTATGGGCCTCAGAGCTTTTGGATCTTGGCTATGAACAAACATTAGGTCTACCGCCAGTTTCGGTAAATGAGAATGAACTGCTAGCAAAATATCAATCCTGGTATCAGTAAAGGAGGTGAGAAAAATGATTAAAGAATTTGCCCAAGCTTTAATTGATTTTATATTTGGCAAAAAAGAAAAAGCATACGTTAAGGTTTATAATAAGTAGCTTTAGCTTTTCTTAATTTTTGTTACTTTCTTACCTGTTTATAGTTTCTTTCTTACTCTTCTTTGATAACCTAAGTTACTGTGAAAAGGGTTAGGTTTTATTTAAAATATTTTTTTAGTGTTGATAAGCATGACATAATTATAATTTTTCTGGCTCTTTTGGCCCTTGCCCTTTTTATTCCAATTTTTACCTACTTTTACTATGCAAAGGATTTAAAAAATGAAGATACTCTTTTAAATAATAAAGATACTGGTATTGTCCTACTGGATAATAATAATAAACCATTTTTCACTTTTTTTCAGGCAAAATTCAGGCGCGATTTGCCTATTTCCCAAATTCCCCAACAAACCCAGGAAGCCGTAATTGCAGCTGAAGATAAAGAATTTTACTCAGAACCAGGTTTTTCAATAAAAGGCATTTTAAGAGCGTTTTTTTATGATGTGGAAAGTAGGAACTTTAATTATGGTGGATCAACTATTACCCAGCAACTTATTAAAAATGCAGTGCTAAATCCTAATAAAAATTTTATTCGTAAAATCCAGGAAATAACTCTTGCTTCAGAACTGGTGAGACGCTACAGTAAAGCGCAAATTTTAGATATGTATCTAAATTCTGTGTATTTTGGCAAAGGTGCTTTTGGAATTGAAGAAGCTTCACAAGTCTACTTTGGTAAAGATGCTAGCAACCTAAACCTTGCACAGTCTTGTTACCTTGCTAGTTTACTTTCAGAACCCACTTATCTTTCAGACCCGGCAAATCAGAAAGCGCAAATACAAAGATATAATTATGTTTTAAATCAAATGGAAAATCTTGGTTTTATAACTTCTTCACAAAAAACCACAGTAGAGCATATTCCGACTTTGGCTACAAATGGTAATAATATGAATCAAATCGGGTACCATTTCGCAATTATGGTAAGAGATGAATTAATTAAAAAATACGGAGAAGAACAAATTGCCAGATCCGGTTTTAGAGTACATACAACGCTAAATTTGGACTGGCAAAAATACGGCGAAGAACAAGTAAAAAAGCAAGTTGAAAATTTAGCTTCGGATAATGTATCAAATGGTTCTGCTGTTGTAATTGATCCCAAAAATGGGCAGGTAAGAGCTTTGGTAGGCAGCTATGATACAAATGACAAAAATTATGGTAAATTTAATGTTGCAACAGCACTAAGACAATCAGGTTCCTCCTTTAAGCCAATAATTTATGCAACTGCAATTGAAAATCATGAAATTACAGCAGCAACTGTTTTAAAAGATGAACCAACTACTTTTCCTGATAATTATAAACCGCTTGATTATGATAGAAAATTCAGAGGCCCAGTTTTAGTTAGGCGCGCACTCGACAATTCCTTAAATATTCCTGCAGTTGAGGTGATGCAAAAAGTTGGAGTGGAAAATGGACTACTTGCAGCTTCAAACTTTGGTATTACAACACTGGGAACAGATGCCTCAAATTATGGATTATCTTTAGTTTTAGGCAGCGGTGGAGTTAAACTTCTAGAGCTAACTAATGCCTACGCAACGTTTGCCAATCAAGGAATAAGACATGATATAACTTTAATTTCCCAAATTGATGATAAAAACGGAAATATTATTTATAAAGCCCAACCTGCTTCCTATCAGGTTATAAGCCCGGGTACTTCCTTTATTATCTCCTCAATCTTATCTGATGAAAAAACAAGAGCAGAAGAGTTTGGAAATTTACTAAATATCTCTCGCACTGCAGCTGTTAAAACAGGAACTACCAATGACTTTAGAGACTCCTTAACTTTAGGCTACACACCATCACTTGTAGTTGGTGTATGGGTTGGAAATAACGATAATACACCAATGGATAATGTTGCCGGTTCACTTGGTGCTGCACCTATTTGGAAAGCTTTAATGGAGCACTATTTACAAAACACTCCAGTTGAAGCATTTTCACCGCCAAGTGAGATTTTAGCCCAAAGCATTTGTCTTTACAACGGACTGCTCGCAAAAGGGTCAACCTCATCAGCAAGACTTGAGTATTTTTTACCAGGAACTGTTCCAACTGCCACTTGTGGTAGTAATTACCAAAAT